>Ga0116152_10000499_pt1 | contig 31697 bp, 34 predicted proteins | sample AD_UKC119_MetaG_FD_89894 | JGI IMG/M metagenome (GOLD analysis project Ga0116152, IMG submission 89894) | Active sludge microbial communities of municipal wastewater-treating anaerobic digesters from Hong Kong - AD_UKC119_MetaG | ecosystem: Engineered > Bioreactor > Anaerobic > Digestate... | reverse complement strand
TTATGTCATTTCGACCGAAGCGAATTCGACGATAGGCGAATGAGCGAAGTGGAGAAATCTCAACAGGCTTTGTGGCAGAGATCCCTGCCTGCCGGTAGGCAAGTCTCGACTACGTTTCGTTCGTTCCTCATGCAACTCCGCTCGAGATGACACACTGAGAAAAGCTAAATACTAGCTTATATCAATTTTCTCTAAAAATCAACGCTTTTCGAGATGGCTAAAATGAGTTATTATTAAGGATATGAAAATAGCATTGGTCCATGATTATTTGGTGCAGTGTGGGGGGGCGGAGCGGGTGTTGGAATGTTTTTGCGAGCTTTATCCTGAGGCGCATATTTATACAATAATGCATAATAAGAAATCAATGCATGGTGTTTTTAGCGATCGAAAAATTCATACTTCTTTTTTGCAAAATTTTCCTTTGGCCAAAAAGCGCCACCGGATTTTTCCATTGCTGATGCCGAGCGCCATTGAGCAATTTGATTTTGATAAATATGATGTAGTGCTTTCGGATTCTTCTAGCTATGCCAAGGGGATTATTACTTCGCCGAAAACTTTACACATTTGTTATATGCACACGCCGATGCGTTATGCTTGGGATGACTGTCAGAAATACACAGATGATTTTGGCTTGCCGTCTTTGATAAAAAAGTTGGTGCCGTTTTTTATGAATTATGTGCGGATTTGGGATTGGATGAGCGCGCATCGAGTGGATAGGATTATTGCCAATTCGAATTTTGTTGCCAAGCGGATTAAAAAATATTACAAGAAAGATTCAACGGTAATAAATCCGCCGGTTAATGTAAACAATTTTTATGTCGAAGCGGATGAAAAAAAACGCGGAGATTATTTTTTGATGGTGGGGCGCTTGATAACTTACAAGCGGCACGATGTTGCTATTGAGGCTTTTAATAAATTGGGTCTGCCGCTCAAAATTATCGGCCGTGGTCCGGAGATGAAGAAGTTGCAAAAAATGGCCAATGACAATATTGAATTTTTGGGGCGAGTAGAAGATGCTGCATTGTCGAAATATTATGCCAATTGCCGAGCGTTTGTTTTTCCGCAAGAGGAAGATTTTGGAATTGTGGCAATTGAAGCGATGGCAGCCGGTCGGCCATTAATTGCTTTTCGCGGCGGGGATATCGTAGAACATATGGAGGAAAACAAAACGGGAATTTTTATTGAAAAGCAAACCGCTCAGGATATTATTGAAGCAGTGAAAAAATTTGAGAAGATGGATTTTGATGGAAATTTTATTCGAGAGAAATCGTTGAAATTTGATCGGAAAAATTTTAAGAGGATGATTAAAGAGTATATTGAGAAAGCGTTGAGCGAGTGGCGAGAAGATAGATAATAAAAAATATGGAAAAAGTTTTGTTGTATTTAAATCCTTTTTTGGCAGCTTTTTTGACGAGCGTGATTCTTTTATTTTTGATTGTGAATTTTTTTGGAAAGAATAGCGACACAAGAAAAAACAAAAGACATATTCACGCAAAAAATATTTCTCGCTGGGGCGGGGCGGCGATTTTTGTGGCATTTTTTGTGGCAATTTTTTTGGATAAGAATTTGATTGTCACTCGGGATATCTGGGGAATTTTAATCGGGGCAATTTTTATTTTTTCAATCGGACTTTGGGATGATTTTAAAGAATTGAATTGGAAGACGCAGCTTTTTTTTCAAATTGCGGCGGTCGCAGTCATTTTTATTTTTGGAATTAAAATTGAAACACTATCTAATCCGTTTGGTGAAATTATTTTTCTGGACGGGACAGTGGGTTGGGTGTTGGGATTTTTAATTGCGAGCGGCTGGATTTTGATTTTAACTAACGCGATGAATTGGCTGGATGGAATTGACGGATTGAGCGGGGGAATTTTTTTAATTAGTTTTTTGGCAATGTTTTTCTTGGCGCTCAAACCGGAAGTTAATCAGCCGCCGGTGGGAATTTTGGCGATAATTTTATTGGGAGTAAGCTTGGGATTTTTAATTTTTAATTTTCCGCCGGGAAAAATAATGTTGGGAAGCAGCGGAGTTTTTTTCTTGGGATTTCTTTTAGCAGGATTGTCGATTTTTGCCGGGACAAAAATAGCTACAACTTTACTGGTGCTTTTTGTGCCGATGATTGATTTTTTTTGGGTGATTGTTCAGCGATTGAAAACAGGCAAAAAAATTACCGATCCAGACAAAGAACATTTGCATCATAAATTATTAGCCATTGGCTGGACGCAGAAAAGAATTGATTTATTTTTTTATTTCGTGACGCTTTTAGTTTTATTGATTGCCTTGAATGCAAAAGGCTTGGAAAAAATTTTGGTGATTTTTATTTTATTTTTAGCGATGATGGTTTTTTATTGGTCAATTGAAAAGAAATCAAAACAATTTAAAAATGAATAAGAATAAATTTTTTTTAATAATATCTTTGGCAGTTATTGTTTTGACGGGAGTGGTTTTTATTTCTGTGAAAAAAACTGAAAAGAAAATAGCTTTAGGAAATTGCGAGTTTAAAATTGAAGAAGTGGTAAACGATGAAGCTAGAGCTAAGGGTTTATCAGACAGGAATAATCTTTGTGATGATTGTGGAATGCTTTTTGTTTTTGATAAGTTGGGAAATTATGGTTTTTGGATGAAAGATATGCGATTTGATTTGGATATGGCGTGGATTGTTGGTGATAAGGTTGTAGATATTGATAAAAATATTTCCAAAGATTCCGGGGAAACTTTTTATGCCAAGCAAAAAGTTGATAAAGTTTTGGAAATTAATTCTGGGAAAGCGGAAGCGTGTCGGATTGAGGTTGGGGATAAAATTAATTAAAAAACCAACCCTCACCCCAGCCCTCTCCCTCGGGGAGAGGGGGATTAGTGAATTTTAAATTCTTAAATCATAAATCTTGTATCTTGAATCCAATTGTAAAAATATGTTAACTAAAAAATTTCAGAGAAAAATTGAGGATTTTGTTTGTGAGAATTGCGGATGTGAAGTTAAAGGTAATGGATATACCAATCATTGTTCTAAATGTCTGTGGAGTAAGCACGTAGACGTGAATCCGGGTGATCGAGCGGAGAAATGCGGAGGATTGATGCGACCGATGAAAATTGAAATGAAAAACGGGAAATATTTTATTTTGCATAAATGTGTAAAATGCGGATTTGAAAGACTAAATAGTGTGCGGGATGAAGATGATTTTGATGCGGTGATAAAAATTTCCAAAGGTAATTTTTAGTTAATGAGCTTTTCTGATATAATTTATTCAGATACTTGGAAGATTTTTAATTTTTTTATGGATATTTTTAAAATTGTTAGCGCTTTTTATTTTTTGGGCGGATTGGCGGCGATTTCTTTGACGGTAGCTTTTTTGTTTGAAGAAGTTAAGAAAATAAGTCTTAGTGTTGTTTTGCTTTCATTTCTTTTGAGTTGGGCGAGTTTCGGCTGTTATTTTTGGATAAATGCCGGTTCGGTTGGCGAATCAAATTTTTGGGGTGGAACTTTTATTTTTGGTTTTTCTCTATTGCCAGTGGCTTTTTATGGTTGGACGGTTTTTATAGTTGGCAAACAAAGACGGGCGATTATTTATTTTGGATATCTATTTTCCTTGATATTGGCATTTTGTTCTTTTTTGAATTTTACTGCTGACAGTTTTTCAGGTATTTATTGGCTAGATTATTATTCCAAAGTTCGGTTTTTGTATCCAATGTGTATGTTGATGGTATATTTTGGTTTTTTTATTGCCAGCTTTGTTGAATTGGTAATAGTTATTTTGGATAAAAAAAACAAGACAAATAAAAATAAATACTGGAAAATTTTAATCTTAATGGCAATAATTTTCTTTTTGGGAATTTCTAATTTTCCGCTTTGGTATAAAATTATTATTGTTCCTATTGGCGGTTTGCTGGCGATTTTTTCTGCTATTGCTTTGGTGGTTTACGGTGTTTTGCGATTTCATCTAATAACCCGAAAGACTTTTTATGTACAGTTTTTGATTGGAATGATTTTGTCGGTTAATTTTATTGAGATAATTTTTGCCAGGAGTATTACGGAAGTGATTTATAAAGTGGCGGTAATGATTTTTATTATGTTTTTTGCCAGCTTGCTGATGAAAAATTACAAAGAAGATATTCTACAGAAAGAAGATTTGCAAAAAATAGGAAGAAAATTAAGATCTACTAACAAAAAGCTTAAAGAATTAGATAATGCAAAAAACGAATTTTTATCAATAGTGGCGCATCAGTTGCGGACTCCGCCGACAGTAATTAAAGGCTATCTGAATTTGGCGCAAGAAGATCCGAATAATAAATTGGATGCGGAGACCAAAGATTCTTTGTCGCGGGCGCTGTCGTCCAATGATCGGCTGATAGAATTGGTGGATGATGTGTTGAATATTTCCAGAATCGAATCGGGAAAAATGCAATATGATTTTCAGCTCGGACAATCTTTCGAAGGAGTTTTTAAAAACTTGGAAAATGATATCAAAATTAAAGCGGATAGTCGGAAGATAAAAATAAAATTTCAAATTGATAAAAATCTTCCGGAAGTTGATATGGATACCAATAAGATTAGAGAAGTTTTTTTAAACTTAATTGACAATGCCATCAAATATACTGATGATGGCGGGGAAGTGAATGTGAAATGTTTTCAGTCGGGTGATTTTGTTAGGACAGAAGTTTCTGATACGGGAATTGGAATTTCCAAAGAGGAAATGAAATATTTGTTTAAAAAGTTTTCTCGCGGCGGTGGAGTGGAACGTTTGGGTGTGGGCGGAATCGGATTGGGAATTTATGTCGGCAAAAAAATTGTAGAAGCGCACAATGGAAAAATTTGGGCTGAATCTGCCGGCAAGGGCAAAGGTTCAACCTTTATTGTAGAAATGCCAATAAAAAATAAACTGCTGTCGAGCAAGACGGAAGAAGTTTGACTTTAGTAAAAAAATGATTTAAAGTTATTTGAAATTGATGAACGTCAATTATTTTTTGGATTTATGAAGATAATAGATTTTAATGAAAAAATATGTGGAAAAAAATTAGTTCAAAAATAGTTTATGAAACTCCTTGGATAAAAGTGCAGGAGGATGAAGTGATTCAACCGGATGGCAAACAGGATCGCTACACTTTTTTGAACACGCCGGAATCTTGTATGATTATCGCTTGGGATAAAAAATCTAAAAGCTTATTTTTAATAAACGAATTTCGTTATCCAATTGGTCGGGCGATTTGGCAGTTTCCTTCGGGAGTGATTGAAGATGGTTTGGAACCATTGGAAAATGCGCAAAAAGAATTGATTGAGGAAACGGGAATTAATGCCAAAGAATGGAAAGAACTTCGGCAAATTTATTCTTTTCCGGGAAAAACTACCAATTTGTTGCATATTTTTTTGGCTTCTGATTTAGATTTAAGTGAAGTTAAAATCAATCAAGAAGGCAACGAATCAATTTGTGAAATTAGAAAGTTCAAGATTTCTGAAATAAAAAAGATGATAAAAGATGGAACGATTAATTCCAGTGAAACCTTGGCAGCTTTAATGATATTTTTTGATTATAGAAATAAAATTGGCATTAAATTTTTATAATATGCAAGAAAAAACAGTGATGGTTTTTGGGACTTTTGATTTGTTGCATCAGGGACATCTTGATTTTTTTAAACAAGCGAAAAAATTTGGAAAAAATTTAATCGTGGTGGTGGCGCGAGATGAAACTGTTGAGAAAGTTAAAGGAAAGTTTCCGGACAATGATGAAGATAATAGGGTAGAAGAAATTAAAAAGAGCGGATTGGCGGAGATGGTTTTATTGGGAAACAAGGGCGCGGATAAATATTGGCTAATCAAAAAATATCAACCGGATGTGATTTGTTTGGGTTATGATCAGGAATTTTTTATCCATAATTTGAGAGAAGAATTGGATAAAAACGGACTTGAGAAAACCGAGATAATTCGCTTAAAATCTTATTATCCCGAGAAATACAAATCTTCAATTTTGAAAAATAGATAAAATTAAAACCCCGGACGTTGCCGGGATTTTAATTTATTTAAAGTGCTTTAATTTTAAAAATCAAAAAATTGATTTTAGAAACTAACGTGAGCTGAATATTTTTGCAAATTCTTCAACTGGTTAGCGTTTAAATTCTTGGAAGATTCAATAGCTTGCTTAATCAAATCTTTTGAAAACTCAACAGATTGACCAACTGCCAAATATCCCTTGGTAGAAACATTTTTTCTTAAATAATCTTCGATGTAAATTTTGTGTTCCGGAGTCAGGCTGGAGTCAGGATTCTTTTCCAGATAATGAGCCAAAGCTCTTCTGGCCAAATGAGTAGTTCCGTCTCCTTTTTGCGCTGATTCTACGAAAGCGGTTGCAGTTTCTTGCGCTTCTGAAGTTTTAGGAGCGACATTTTGCTGCGGTTCTTCCGCTTTAGGTTCTTCGGCTTGCTGTTGCGGCTGAGCTGATTCTTCCGGTTTTTGTTCCTCTGTGTCAGCTGCCGATTCGGTGTCAGCCGGTTTTTCGGAATCGATTTCGCTTAAAATATCTTCAATGTCAGATTTGTCTTTGTTAGCCACTTGATTATTTTCCTCTCCCCGTTTGGAATAAGAATAAATTGAAGAAGCGATCAAAAATACTATCAAAACGCTGACGATAATGCGAAGGTTTTCGCCGACCCATTCTTTTATTTTTTGCGTTGCAGTCGGTTCTTCGGATTCATTGATTTCATCGTGTTCAAAATTGTCCATAGTTACACCGTCCTTCCTAGTTTATTGCAAAAGCAATTTAATTTTTAAAAAAGTGTCGCTTACGTTGAAGCTTTCGTGTCGAAAAAAATCGACAATCGACCAAGAGCCATAAGCCCTTTATAACTTTTGTCTCTTTATTTTAATTTAATCCAAAAGCGTCGTCAACTAGACAAAACCCTTTAAATAGGGCTTAATATGGAGGTTTTTCAGGATTTTAAAAGTATAATTGTTTTTTTTGCACTGATGTTGACAGGTGTGACATTATATGCTATGTTTGTTTGTTGTGATAGATTATTGTAATTTTTTAGTTCGTTCTACAATCATCAAAGATTGCAAAAATAAGGGGGTAGATATGTTACATCATAGGACAAATGATCCAGCAAAAAGAGCAGCGGATATTGCAGATAGAGAGGCGGAAGTTGTCTACAGGAAAACTGGTGATTTTGATAAATATTGTAAAACTTGGAGAGGGATTTACGAGAGTACTCTTAGAGAGTTGTGTTTCCAAGATTGAACGATCCCACTGGGGCAGAAAATAGATAATTTATCTATGTTGCTTTGGTGGGATTTTTATATTATCAAAATTCTATTTTTATCATTCGCCATTTTTCTGCTAAGTCTTTTTGAAATTCTATTTTGGAGTTGGGAAAATATTTTTCAATTAAGGAGGAAATTTTTTCTTTTTGCTCGGGGCTGATTTCCAATAGAATAAAAAATTTATTATTTTTTTGAGAAAAATTGTTTTTAATTTGCTTGAAAAGTTTTTCATAATGAGCTAAGCCATCTTGTTCGCTAAAAAGAGCGGTTTTGGGTTCGAAATCTTTAGCGGGACAATTCTGATAAATTTCTGCTGATAAATAAGGTAGATTGGCAGTAATTAAAACAGTTTGATTATCTTTTATGATTTTATTTTCAATTATTAGATTTAATAAATCACCTTTTAGGAAATTTATTTTTTGATTGGGAATAATTTTTTGTGCGTTTTTTTTGGCGACACACAGCGCTTTTCCGGAAATATCAACGGCAAAAAATTTGATATTATTTTCAGCAGGAAAATTTTTTAAAATAGCAATTGGGATATTTCCGCTGCCGGTGCCAATATCGATGACCGAATTAATTTGTGTATCTTTTAAGATACACAAAGCCTCATCGACAATTAATTCGGTTTCCGGACGGGGAATAAGCGTGTTTTTATCAACCAAAAAATCAATCCCATAGAATTCTTTTTTGCCAATCAAGTAAGCAATAGGCTCATTTTTAATTCTTTTTTTTATGAGATGATTAAGTTTTAAAAATTGCCAGAAAGAAAGTTGATATTCCGGATGAGATAAAATAAATTCTCGGTTTTTATTTAAAACAAAAGATAAAAGAATTTCCAAATCAATTAAATCAATCTTTTGAGAATATTTTTTTTGAAGATCAAAAATAGTTTGCATGGACAAATAAAAAATAATATGTCTTTCTGTCTGTCTTTCATTATGATAAGATTGGGTCTGTGCGCCTCGTAGAGACGAGGCATTGCCTCGTTTCTACATTGCCCGAGGATGACAAGAAAAATATAATAATGAAGTGAATTTTTTCTAAGAATTATTTCTCGCTTTTTTCTAATTTTTTGCGGATGTCTTCTTCTTGGAGAGAGTTAATGATGTTGTCTAGGTTTCCTTGGAGGATGGTTTCGATGTTGCTCCAGGACATTTTGATGCGATGGTCAGTTATTCTATCTTGAGGAAAATTGTAAGTGCGGATTTTTTCGCTGCGGTCGCCGGTGCCGATTTGGCTTAAGCGAGCGTCGCCCATCTTCTTATCTTCTTCCTCTTTTTGAATTTGCATCAAACGGGAACGCAAAACTTTCATAGCGCGGTCCTTGTTTTTGTGCTGGGATTTTTCATCCTGGCAGGTGGCGACTACGCCGGTAGGAATGTGAGTAATGCGCACGGCGCTCATAGTGGTGTTAACACTTTGTCCTCCAGGGCCGGATGAAGCAAAGGTATCAATGCGCAAATCTTTGGGATCAATTTTAATGTCCACCTCTTCAGCTTCCGGCAAGACGGCGACAGTGGAAGTGGAAGTGTGAATGCGGCCGGATTTTTCTGTCTCAGGAATTCTTTGAACACGATGCACGCCGGATTCATATTTCATTTTTTTGTAAACCGGATTTTCATTATCGGATGAGGAAAGGCTAAAAACAATTTCTTTGTAACCGCCGATTCCGGTGGTGTGGGAATTTAAAATAGAAATTTTCCAGCCGTTGTTTTCGGCAAAGCGGGAATACATTCTAAAAAGTGTTCCAGAAAAAAGCGCCGCTTCATCTCCGCCAGCTCCGCCGCGAATTTCTACGATGGCATCTTTGGAATCATTAGGATCTTTGGGCAGCAATTCAAATTCTAATTCTTTATCAAGAGTTTCTTTTTCTTTGGAAAGTTGAGTATTGGCTTCCAAGGCCATCGTGCTCATTTCCTCGTCTTCTTGGGAATTGATAATCTCGCCATTTTCTTTCATTTCACGATCAATGGATTCTAGGCGATTGATAATTTCAATTACATTTTCCAATTCAGCTTTTCTTTTTCCAACTCTAGCTAGTTGTGAAGAATCGGAAAGAATTTCCGGAGAATTGAGTTGAGCTTCCAATTCGGCGTATTCTTTTTTGATATTTTCAATTTGATTTAACATTGTAATTTTTCCTTTAAAACTCAAGTAAATTCTATATTGAATAAGGCGGTTAGTCAAACTAAATTTGATGTGATGCCTTAAAAAGATTGGATTTTTGTGGTATATTTTATTCAAGTAGCTAGTGGCTGGTATCTGGTAGCTTGTATTTTTAACCCTCACCCCAACCCTCTCCCTCGGGGAGAGGGGGTAAATAAAAAAGTTAAAATTATTACTAATAACTAAAAGCTAAAAATATGAATGCGATTCAGTTGTCGAAAAAAATAGGAGGGAAGGTTGAAGTTAATTCGAAGGTAAAATTAAATAAGGAAAATTTGAAAGTTTTGTATACGCCGGGAGTGGCAGATGTTTCATTAGCGATTGCTAAGAAACGCAAACTGTCTTTTGATTACACGATTCGCAAAAATACGGTGGCAGTGATTTCAGATGGGAGCGCTGTGCTAGGTTTGGGAAATATTGGACCGGAAGCAGCTTTGCCGGTGATGGAAGGAAAGGCTTTGCTTTTTAAGGAATTAGGAAAAGTGGATGCGGTACCGATTGTTTTGGATACACAGGATACAAAAGAAATTATTGAAATTGTAAAAAATCTAGCGCCGACTTTTGGCGGAATAAATTTGGAAGATATTTCCGCGCCGAGATGTTTTGAAATCGAGGAGCATTTGGCGGATGAATTGGATATTCCGGTTTTTCATGATGATCAACACGGAACAGCGATTGTGGTTTTGGCGGGACTTATTAATGCATTGCGAGTGGTAAAAAAAAGAATTGGCAGTGTAAAAATTGTAATTAGCGGAGCGGGAGCAGCAGGGATTGCAATTGCTAAATTGCTGATTGCTTACGGCGCGCGCAATTTGATTTTGACGGACAGCAAAGGAATAATTTACAAAGATCGAGACGAGGGAATGAATGATTATAAAATAGAGATGGCGCAGATTACCAATCTGGATAATTTAAAAGGTTCACTGGAAGATGCTCTGGTGGATGCGGATGTTTTTATCGGAGTGTCAGCGCCAAATATTCTTAAGGCGGAAAATATTCGGATGATGAATGAGGACGCGATTGTCTTTGCGATGAGTAATCCGATTCCGGAGATAATGCCCAATGTTGCCAAACGAGGGGGAGCTAAGGTGATTGCTACCGGCCGATCTGATTTTCCTAATCAGCTTAACAATGTTTTGGTTTTCCCGGGAATTTTTCGGGGAGCTTTGGATAAGCGAGTAAAAAATATTACTATGGCGCATAAGCTAAAAGCTGCCAGAGTCTTGGCAAGCTTGGTGGCTAATCCAACACCCAATAAAATTATTCCCAATGTGTTCAATAAAAAAGTCGCTAAAGCAGTGGCGGGGATTTTTTAGAAATTTTTTATGTTAAAATGATAATAAGTTAATTTGTTAAAATAAAAATTATGAAAACATATATTTGTGAGATTTGTGGGGATGCTTATTTGGGAGATGGGAAGCCGACGCAATGTCCATTTTGCGGGTCGGATGAAAAATATATTAAAGATGGCGCTGAAGCGAAACCGATTACTAATGAGTCAGTTGAGATTGGCGAAAAAAGCAAAGGGAATTTAATGAAAACTTTGCGATTGGAAATAAATGCAGTGGAGACTTATCAATGTATGGCTGGCAAAGCGGATACTTATGAAATTAAAGCAATGTATAAAAGATTAGCGAAAGTGGAATTGGAGCACGCTACTATTGTGACTAAGCTTTTGAAAATTGAAAAACCGGAAACAGCGGACAAAACTTGCGCGGATGATGACCGAGAAAATTTTGAAGCAACAGTTAAGTTGGAGGATAATGCAACTAAATTATATGCCGGATTTATGGATCAAGCGGAAGAAGAAATTGTAAAGAAATTTTTTGAAGCTTTGACTAAGGTGGAGAGTGAGCATTTGGAGTTAGTTAAACAGTTGATTGGTTAATTGGTTGATTAGATATTCTGAAAAATTTTTTTGTTTGCAATAGACCAAAATTTGTGATATTTATAGAATAGTTCTTATGATGTTTTTAATGGCTTGTAAATTTTGCTTAAATTGAGGAGAGATGATATGGCAACGAGAGCATTTGATGTAGCGACGATTTTGAAGGCGTTTGTTACGCTTGATAAAGAAAAGGGAATTGGCGAGTGGAAAAGTGTAAATGATTTTCAAGAAAAAATATTTGCACTTCTTGATAAATATGGCAATCAGATAGAGGAACTGGCTGATTTAACTTGTAAAGTAGAGGTTGTGTCAGCTTTAGAATTGGTTGTTGTGGCCATTTTGGATAAAAAAATCAAATGGCTTGAAGGTATAGCTCGAGACAGTAAGGTGATTTTTGATGATAATATTTTTTCCGCCTTTAAACTGGATAGGAGTTGTGCAATTTTTCAAATATCTGATTTTTGTGAGCCACTTTTGAGAATCAATACTCAAAGTGGTGATAAACTATGGATAATGATGCATGAGGAATTAAATGGCGTGGAATTGTTTTTTCAAGCGCTTTCCATTATGGAATCAGAAAAAAGAATGCATCCGGACTATGAAATGTCTCCTACGGCTATTATTCCCGATGTTAAATTTAAACTTCAGCCGGATATTCATCTATTGAATGGTTCCAAAAGTGGTAACACTGATTGGCAAGTTGTTAAAGCTACTCAGGAATTTGAACTTAACATTGATAGGAGAGGAGTTCAGGTTAAAGTGGAAACAAGGATGACGCTTTTTAGATGTTGTTTTGATGTTACACCGAGGAAAGAAAAGATTGTAGTTAATAAACCTTTTATTGGTTGGTTTACACAGGGAGAAAGCCTTTTTCCGTTGGCAGTTTTTTATGCCGATTCAGACTCTTGGAAAAAGAAAATGTGAAAAAGAAAAAAACAAAAGAGTTGCTTGGCGAATGCTGAGCGACTCTTTTTGATTTAAATTTTTTTTATTCTCCCTTATTTTCCTCTTCCGCGTTTTCATCTTTTCCAAAGATTCCTTGTTCCCAGCGGGTGATCATATCGGAACTATAAGAAGTGTGGAAATCTTGGTTGAGGTAGTAGAGGATGGAATGGGTGTCTAATAATTTGGTTTCTTCTTTGACTTTTTCTGGGTCGGTCTTGTTCTTTTTGGTTTCGCTGATTTCTTTTCCTGTTTTGGTGTTGATGTAAATTTTTTCTTGCGCTACGCGATTGTAACCGGAGATCATCGGAGTTTCACTTTCGATGACTTGGTAAGCCGGGAATTCTTCATTGGGTTGGTTTTCTAAAACTTTTTCCATATAAGCGTGCCAAATTGGTCCGGCAACATAACTTCCGTCAGCGCCGAGTTTCATTGTTGAGTTGTCGTTGTTGCCTGTCCAAACCCCGACGGCGATTGAAGGCGTGTAACCAACTGTCCAAGCGTCGCGATAATCTTGAGTGGTCCCGGTTTTGGCGGCAACGGTGCGGTCTTTGATATAAACGGCGCTATTAGTTCCAAAGACAAAAGAGCGAGCTTGATTATCAGAAAGAATTGAATTTATTTTTCTAGCCACTTCAGAATTAATAACTTGTTCATTTTGTTGGGTTGCAGAGTAGACAGTGCTTCCATCAGCGTCAGTGATGTTGGTAATCGGTTCGATTTCGTTTCTAATTCCGTCGTTGGCAAAAACTGAGAAAGCGGCGGTTTCTTCCAAAAGTTTTACTGCTCCGCCTCCGAGTGCTAGAGCTAATCCGTAATTTCCATCCTCACTTAATGTGGTGATGCCTAGACGTTGTGCTAATTCAATAGTATTAGAAACTCCGGCAATATATAGAGTTTTAACAGCGGGAATATTGAGCGAGCCGGAGAGAGCTTGGCGCATTGTAACAACGCCGTTAAAATTTCCGCTGTAATTTTGCGGAATGTAATCCTTGCCGGTTCCGTCGGGACCAAAATTGGTGCGTACATCATAAAGCAAAGTTTCCGGTTGAAGTCCAAGTTCAAAAGCTTTGGCGTAAACAATTGGCTTAAAAGATGAACCGGGCTGGCGAAGGCGAATAGAAACATTTACTTCTCCATCATTTGCTTTGTCAAAATAATCCAATGATCCGACCATGGCTAAAATTTTTCCAGTCTTGGGATCAATAGCAACCAATGAGGCATTTTGCGCGTCATAACTTTTCAAATGTTCGCGAGAATTTTCTAAAGTTTCTTCGGCCAGTTTTTGTTTATCCCAATCTAGTGAGGTGATAATTTTTAAACCGCCTTTTTCCAATAGGTCGCGTCCGTATTCTTGCTCTAATTTATCAATCACATACATCACAAAATGTGGCGCTTGAATGTCGCGGGAGATTGGTTTTAATTTTTCAAAAGTATTTGCAGCGAGCGCTTCTTGAACTTTTTCCGATTCGGCTAAATTTAATTCTTGTACTCTTTCTAAAATATTTTTTTGGCGGGCGCGCAATTTGTCGTCGTTTTCTCCGTAAGGGAAATAAATACTGGGAGCATTGGGTAGAACCGCCAGAAATGCAGCTTCGTCTAAAGTTAAATCTTTAGCGTCTTTTTCAAAGTAGGTTTGGGCGGCAGCTTGAATGCCATAAGCGTTGGCGCCGTAAGGAATTTGATTGAGGTACATATCCAAAATTTCGTCTTTGGAAAAATTGCGTTCCATTTTAATAGCAAGCAGAGCTTCTTTGGCTTTGCGGGTGATGGTTTTTTCGCGAGTAAGAAAAAGGCTGCGCACCAATTGCTGGGTGATAGTGGAAGCGCCTTGTTGAATTTCGTCACTTTGCAAATTAGCTTTGGCGGCGCGCAACATTGATTTTATATCAATACCAAAATGATTATAGAAGTTACCATCTTCAGCGGCAATAGCAGTGATGCGAGCGGTGTCGGGAATTTCTTCGTGGGAAATTATTTTGCGGTTCTCTTCGCCAAAAATTTTGTACAAAATGTGCTCACCGCTGCTATCGTAAATGACAGAAGATTGATTGATAGTGAAGCTGGGCAGTTCTTTGATTTTGGGCGTGTTGGTGTAGAAATAAACAAAAACCAAAATTGCCATCACGAAAACGGCAACCAAAACGTCAAAAACCCCCAAAAAAATTTGGGAAACAATTCTAAAAATCGGATTATGGCGAATATTTTTTAATTTTTCTAGATTCATATTTTTAGTTTAACATAAGTCCAATCTAATTTTAAATTTCAGTTTAGTCAAATAAAAAACACCATATTGAATGGTGAAATATTTTTTGTGCGCCGTGGGGGATTCGAACCCTCGACCATTAGCTTAAAAACCCTGAAAGCTAATCACTTTCAGCTCCGCCAACTGAGCTTCTCTCGATTATTTAGAAAATAAAAAACACCAATTAGTTTTGGTGTATTCTTTGTGCGCCGTGGGGGATTCGAACCCTCGACCATCAGCTTAAAAGGCTGTTGCTCTACCAACTGAGCTAACGGCGCGTACATTATTTAACTTTTTCTTTCTGTCTAACCATCAGCATAAAAGTCTTGAAAACTGACCTTTCCAACTCCACCAATAAGCTAACGGCGCGTAATTTTATTCAAATAAAACAAGCACTCATTTATTTCTTCGAGTACTATAAAATTATATATTCTTAAAAATAAAAGTCAACCCCTTATTTCTTTTTTATAACTGATTTTGGATTTATACAATCGAATTTGCATTGCGCATTGTCGATGCCTTGGTGAATTAATTCGGACTGACATCCTTTCAATAGCTCTTGGCAATCGGCGCGGCGTTCTTTGAAATAATCTTTATTTATCTCATAGCCAAAATAATCCATAACAAAATTAGCTATAACAATAAACCCGACAATCCAAATAATACTTTTTATCAGATGAAACATTTTTAAATCCAAAATTAATTACTGTTTTCAGTTTATCAAAATAGTTAATATAAATCAAAGATAATATTAATTATTACTTATATATTTTTCTATCTTTGATTTCCATTCCTCAATCTCTTGTCGGTTGGATATATGAAAATTCCCGGGACTAAAAAGAATGTATGTTTTATCATTATTTAATAATAATTTCAAATAATAGAAATTTGTAAAATTTGATTTTTTACCGAGATAGATTATTTCAATATTTTTTATTTCATCGAAATGAATGATTTCTTCTTTGGATTTAAAATTATTAACTGTTTTTATTGTAATTCGTCTGAGATTTGGATCTATGCAAATTTCTTGGCTAGCATTAATTATTAGATTAACTATTCCAATAGTGAAAATCAAGCATCCTAAAAGAAAGCCTGCTAATTCATCACTATTTAAGTTTCCAAGTTTATTAATTAGGATTGTGATTATGAAAAGTCCGGATATTGTTAATGACACAGAAATAATTTTTTGAAGTCCGGGCTTACTTTTTATAGTTGTTGGTTCCATATATTTTCTATTTTAGTGTTGTCTTATTTTTAAATAATCTATACACTTAAATTATATAGCAAATAAATTTTTATGAAAGAAAAATCTAAAAAAGTTTTAGTGGGGATGAGTGGCGGAGTGGATTCGGCGGTGGCAGCTTTGCTGTTGCAAAAAGATGGTTTTGAGGTGAGCGGGCTTTTTATTGATTTTGTCAGCGGAGAAAAAGGTGAGAATGATTTTAAGAAGGCTCAGCAAATGGCGGAAAAATTGGGAATTGAAATTTATAGACTGGACGCAGTAAAAGAATTTCAAGAAAAAATTATCGATAAATTTGTGGCTGATTACGAAGCGGGAATTACGCCTAATCCGTGTGTGATGTGTAATCCGGAAATGAAGTTTAAGATTTTGATTAAAGAAGCGGAGAAGAGGGGGATGGATTTTGTGGCGACTGGTCATTATGCCAAAATCATAAATCATAAAACACATAACAAGGAACGGTGCGGATTATTTATTGCTGAAGATAAAGAGAAAGATCAGAGTTATTTTTTATATAGATTAACTCCAGAGCAATTAGAAAAAACCATTTTTCCATTAGGTGATTATAACAAAGCTGAAGTGAGAAAAATTGCTGAGGAAAATGGTTTTGAGTTTAAGAATGAAAAAGAATCGCAGGACATTTGTTTTGTGGCTGGTAATGATTTTGGTGGATTTTTGAAAAATAAGATTAAAAATAATTCAGGTGAAATTGTGAATGTTAATGGCAAGAAATTGGGTGAGCATAATGGATTGCATTTTTATACGATTGGACAACGTAAAGGGATTAATTTAGGTGGTGACGGTCCATATTATGTGATAAAAAAAGATGGGATCAAAAATCAATTAGTAGTTTCCAATAATCCAGATGATTTGTTTTGTGAAAATAGAAAATTTGAAATTCGGGATGCGAATTGGATTGATGGGAATTTAAAATTTTCATTGCGAGCCAAAGTGAAAACTCGCTACGGAAATCCGGGAGAGTATGCTATAATAATCAAGAAAGACGAGGGTATTTTTGCAGTTGAGCTGGAAAAAAATCAAAAAGCTATCACTTCTGGCCAGTCGGCAGTTTTCTATTCTGAGGCGGGAGAAGTTTTGGGCGGAGGAATAATTATTTAAGAAAAATAAAATGGATTTTCACAAAAGAGATGCAAGTCAAATGGATGAACGCGAATTGCGTTTGTATAAAATGTCAGCGCGCCAGGCAGTGACGACCAAGAAAGAAGAATTAAAGAAAATGCAGATGCAACTAGACAAGGGCGAAATGGACAAAAAATATTTGATCAAACAGAGAGAGCAGTTGGAAATGGAAACAGATGAGAAAAAGGGAAAAATTCGAGTGGCGGATAATAATATCACGCAGCTGACTAGAGAATTGGAAGAGGCTCAAGATATGAAGAAAAAATTAAACGAAGAAGTTTTATTGAATGAGCGGCAGGTTTCCGGTTTGGATTTGCAGATGAAAAATAAGGATAAGGAGGTGGAAAATTTGAGTTATGAAATTCGGTCAATGGAAATGGATATTAAAAAACTGGAAAATGATTTTAGAGAAATTTAATTTTTAATTTTAAAAAATATGAAAGCTTTTGAATTTAAAAACGCAGTTCTAAATGCTGCCAAAAAGAAAGGCATTGCTATTTATGACACTCATAAAAATTTAATTCGCAGTATTGAAAATGATTTAACTAGCGGAAAAATTACAGTAAATGATGTGGAGGGTAAATTAAAAACTCACAAAGATTTCCGTTTGGGATTTACCTCGGCGGAATATTCTGAGATTAAAAATAAAATAAGGGGCTAGTGTCTGGTGAACTGGTGGGCAAGGCTGGAAAAAATAATTTGTTTGTGTTAGGTTAACTGGTGGATTTTGCTGGAAATTCACCCTCACCCCAGCCCTCTCCCTGAGGGAGAGGGGGTTAAGATTGAATGTTGAGATTTCCTAATATTCAATGTTAGGAAGAAATTATTTTTCGATGCCTCTAAAGTAAGTACCTGAGTAAGTACTTGAGTACTTACTTTGCTACGTAACACCTGCCTGCTATTTCAAGTTTGCCTTGGTGAGAGATGGGGAACAAGAATGCAGATGATAATTTGTAAGTTCGTATTCTCGTAATAATTCGCCTGCCTGCCTGTAGGTAGGTACTTCGTAGGGATATGCAAAATACTACATACTAAATACTCAATACTAAAATTATGACAGCCAAAGAAATACGCCAGAAATATTTGGAATTTTTTAAATCTAAGGGTCACGCGATTATTCCTAGCGCCTCTGTTGTGCCGGAGAATGACCCGACTGTGCTTTTTACGACCGCGGGAATGCATCCGTTGGTGCCCTATTTAATGGGCGAGAAGCACCCGCAGGGAACTCGCTTGGCAGATAGTCAAAAGTGTATTCGCACTGGAGATATTGATGATGTGGGTGATAATCGACATTTGACTTTTTTTGAAATGTTGGGCAATTGGTCGCTGGGTGATTATTTTAAAAAAGAAGCGATTAAATGGAGCTGGGAGTTTTTGACAGATAAAAAATGGCTTAGCTTAGATCCGAAGAGATTATATGTGACGGTTTTTGCTGGTAATGAAAATTCTGGAGCCGATAATGAATCAATTGAGATTTGGAAAGAACAATTTAAAAAAGTTGGAATTGAAGCAGGGGTTTGTGGTGAAGGGGAAAAGGCTCAAGAGGATTCTCGAATTTTTCTTCTCGGAGCTGAGGATAATTGGTGGGGGCCGGCAGCAGAAACCGGACCGTGTGGACCTTGTAGTGAAATGTTTTATGATGTGCGACCAGATGATGGAACTTTAGAAGGAAAGACGCATGAAGAATGGGTAAACGATTTTCGTATTATGGAAATCTGGAATGATGTGTTTATGGAATTTAATAAAGTAGCTCCAGGAAAGTTTGAAAAAATGACTCAGCAGAATGTGGATACAGGAATGGGATTGGAGCGGACTATTACTGTGCTTGCCGGTAAGGAAAATGTTTTTGATACGGATTTATTTACTCCGATTATAGAAAAAGTTGAGGAGCTTTCTGGTAAAAAATATATTGATGGAGAAGAGGTTAAAAAATCAATGCGAATAATTGCTGATCATATTAAAGCCGGTGTATTTATAATTGCTGATGGAATTGAACCATCTAACACGGAGCGAGGTTATGTGTTGCGCCGTTTGATTCGTCGAGCAATTCGCCAAGGACATCTATTGGGAATCCAAAATAATTTTACGGTCGAAATTGCCAAGGTAGTTCAAGAAATGTACGGAGAAATTTTTCCGGAAGTTTTAAATGAAAAAGTTTTAGCTGAATTGCAGAAAGAAGAAGAAAAATTTAGAAAGACTTTGGAGAAGGGGATAAGGGAGTTTGAAAAGATGGTTCCAGTTACGTATGATGACAAGGATATTTCTTATGATGAAATTGATGTTGCAAAAAACTATTCTGGAAAATTGAGTGGTAAAAACATATTTGATTTGTACACATCTCATGGATTTCCAAAGGAGTTAATTTTCGAAGAAGCTGAAAGAAGAAATATTATTATTCCTAAAAAATCTTGGGGGGAATTTGAGAATTTATTTAAAAAACACCAAGATCTTTCTCGAACGGCATCAGCTGGAATGTTTAAGGGTGGGTTAGCAGATAATAAAGAAGAAACTACTCAACTTCATACAGCAGCTCATTTAATGTTGGCGGGACTCCGAAAAGTTCTTGGAGATCACGTGCATCAAAAAGGATCTAATATTAATGGTGAGCGATTGCGATTTGATTTTTCTCATGGTGAAAAAATGACTGATGAGCAAAAGAAAGCTGTAGAGGAATATGTAAACGAGGCAATTAGTGCAAAAGTTCCTGTGGAGATGAAAGAGATGAGTTTGGATGAAGCTAAAGCGAGCGGAGCAGAAGGTGCTTTTGAAAATAAATATGGCGATGTGGTTAAAGTTTATAAAATTAACGGATATTCCAATGAAATTTGCGGAGGTCCCCATATTGAAAATACTGGAGACATTAAAGGAAAATTTAGAATTAAAAAGGAAGAATCTTCGTCAGCAGGAGTGAGGAGAATTAAAGCGGTGATTGAATAAAATTATAAATGGTTGAATTATTGAAGTGTCAAATTGCTTTAAAATGACTTGTTGTATTTACGTAATTAATTACGTAATTAAATACGTAAGTTAGAAATACTGAGATAAACTTATGGAATTAAAAACGGATAAAAAACAAAATGCGATAATTTATCAATCTAAAACCGGAGCAATAGAGCTTCGGGGTGATTTTGATTGTGAAAATATTTGGGCAACGAAAAAACAAATCGGTGGTATTTTTAATATTGATAGAAGTGTTGTTAGCAGACATATTAAAAATATTTTTAAGGATGGAGAAATGAATTCGAAAGTGGGTAGTGCAAAATTTGCACATACCACTAAACATGGCGCGATAAAAGGAAAAACTCAAATAAGACAGGTTGAAATGTATTCTTTGGATATTATTTTAGCGGTTGGTTATAGAACTAATTCCAAGAAGGCAGTTGAATTCAGGAAATGGGCAACTAAAGTTTTAAAAAATTATTTAACGCAAGGGTATGTTTTGAATCGCAAGCAAATCGTCAAAAATTACAATAATTTTTTACAATCAATTTCCGATGTGCAAAATTTATTGCCACAAAATATAAAATTGGATGCCGGAATGGTTTTAGAATTGGTAAAAGAATTTGCCGGAACTTGGACAGCTTTAGGGGATTACGATAAAAATAAGCTCAAGATAATTGGTTCAGATAAAAAATCAATTGAAATTTCCGAACAAGAATTGGTTGATGCAATAAATGAATTTCGTTTGGAGCTAATAAAAAAGAAAGAAGCTTCAAGATTGTTTGCGCAAGAAAAGAAAGCGGGTAATATCGCAGGAATTTTGGGAAATATTTTACAGTCTTTTGGAGGGAAATCAGTTTATGCAACTGTAGAAGAGAAAGCAGCTCATCTTTTATATTTTATGGTAAAAAATCATCCTTTTAATGATGGCAATAAACGGAGCGGAGCGTTTGCTTTCGTTTGGTTTTTACGAAAAATGGGAGTGAGAGGAATGTATAATATAAATCCTGGAGCGCTTACAGCATTAACACTTTTAATCGCTGAAAGTAATCCAAAACAGAAAAATCAAATGACCGCTTTGATTACCAATTTATTAGCAATCAAAAAGTAAAAAATTATTATGTAAGTAAATATTTACTTACATATTTACGTAAACCCTGTGAAATTCTTTTTATTTAACAGGGTAAATGAAAAATACTAAAATAAATTTATGGAATTAGGAATAAATAAAAAACAAGCCGATGAATTGTTGGATGAATATATAAAAGATCCAGTGACTAAGTTGCATATGATTGAGTCGGAGGCGATAATGCGCGCTTTGGCAAAAAGATTTGGCGAGGATGAGGAGCAATGGGGAATTATCGGACTTTTGCATGATATTGATTGGGATTTGACGAAAGAAAATTCCAGCGAGCATTGCGTGAAGGTGGAAGAAATTTTACGCCAAGCAGGCGGAACAGATTTTTTAATCGAAACTATCCAATCGCACGGATACGGAATGGATTTAATCCCGGCTTTCAAAGATCGGGAGCGAACAGAATTGATTCAGTATTGTTTGGTAGCGGCGGAAACTTTAACCGGACTCATTGTTGCTTCAGCTTTGATGCAACCGGATAAAAAATTGGCGAGTGTAAAATTAAAATCTCTCAAGAAAAAATATAAAACCAAAGGTTTTGCGGCACGATGCGATAGAAATTTAATTGCTGAATGTGAAAAAGCCGGAATTCTTTTGGATGAATTTTTGGAACTCGGGCTAAAGGCTTTACAGGAAATTTCAGATGAATTGGGGATGTAAGATTTTAAAATAAAAAAATGAACAAAAAAATAACTTGCAAAACCGGACTTAAGAAAAATGTAATTTCAAAAACAGTTTTTGATCGGGAGATGAAATTATGTCAGCAACTAAATAGAGAAAGCAATGGAATGGGCTGTGGCTGGGGAAAATGCAAAAAATGTGGAGTGTTGCCACTACTTATAAAATTACATAAGGGAATCTTAGTTGAAGATAAAAAAGAATTGAAAGAAATTAGAGACGAAATTTTTGGAGATTAATTTATTTTATGAAATATCAATCTCAAGAATTTGAAGGAGAAAAATTTAAGTCAGTTGATTTTGCGGGGCAAAGTTTCAAGGATGCAAAGTTTATTGATTGTGTTTTTGATACTTGTAATTTGTCCAATGTGGATTTGGGAAATGTTTCTTTGCAAAATGTAACTTTTAAAAATTGTAAATTATCAGGATTGAATTTTTCCAAGTGTAATAAATTCTTTCTGAAAATTTCTTTTGATGATTGTTTGATACAATTGTCGATTTTCTTTGGCTTGAATTTAAAAGGAACTGATTTTAAAAATAATCAAATAATAGATTGTGATTTTACCAGCGCTAATCTTACTAAAGCTTCTTTTGAAGACTCGGATTTAGACAAAAGCGTTTTTATGGGAACTGATTTGAGTTGCACTTCTTTTATCAATGCAAAAAATTATAATTTGGATCCTAGATCAAATACTCTTAGGAAAACAAAATTTTCTATGCCAGAAGTTATTAGTTTGTTAAGTTCTTTTGATATTGAGATAAATTAATCGCAACTTTGCTTGACAAGATATCATTTTTGTGATATCTACTAGAATGTAGTTCGTTCACAATATTGTGTTAAAAAACTAAAAAAAAGGAGGAACTTAGGATGATTTATCTAACAATCGCGTCAGTTTTTGGGATTTTGTTTCTTGGTATTTCCAGAAGGCCAATTTTTTCAGTGATAGTCTTTTTGCTTAATCTCTTTATGGGTTGGCTTTGGCTACCTACGATAAAATATGGATTTGGTGATATTTTATTTATAGGTGCATTGAATGGTCTTTTTATTTTTTTGAGTGCTTGGAAAGTTGAGGATGGTGATTTGCAAGTCAGTAAAAAGGGTAATATGTGGCTTGGTGCTAGTATGGCTTGTTTTTTTCTTGTCTTTGGCTTATTTGTCTTACCAATTGTAACTTCTTGGGGACTTTTTCATTCAAAAGCCTACAGGGATTTAATTGGCGATGTTAAGCAGGGAACTTTCTCCACAGATACATCTCCGATGGATATTTCTCAAATTCGTATTGTTGATCAAAAACTGGCTGCTCGTTTAGCAGACAAGCGTCTAGGAGAAGATACAGCTCTGGGCAGTCAAGTAGAAGTTGGAACTATGAATATTCAGCAGGTGAACGGACGTCTTTTTTGGGTGGGGCCATTGAATCATATTGGATTTTTTCGTTGGTGGAATAACCCTCAAGGGACGCCTGGATATGTTATGGTTTCAGCTACTGATGAACGAGATGTCCGTCTGATGCGCAAAATTAATGGAAAGGATATTCGTTTGAAATACAATATGGGCAACTATTGGAATGATGATATCAAGAGATATCTTTATGAAAATGGTTTCTATAATGTAGGACTCACCGATTTCACTTTTGAGGTTGATGATGAAAATAATCCATTTTGGGTTATAACTATCTTTGAAAAAAAGGTGGGATATCTAGGAGATGATGCTGTTGGAGTTGTTATTCTCAATGCCCAGAGTGGTGAAATTAAGAAGTATTCCATTGATGAAGCTCCTAAATGGGTTGATCGCATTCAACCTGAGTCATTAGTTACTGATCAGCTAAATGATTGGGGAGATTTTGTTCATGGTTGGTTAAATCTTTCTCAAAAAGATCGGCTCGAAGTAACACCTGGAATGTCTTTGGTTTATGGGAAAGATGGAAGTTCATATTGGTATACCGGGATGACTTCTATCGGATCCGATGAAGGAACAGTAGGATTTATTTTGGTAAATACTAGAACGAAAGAGACTCGTTTTTATAAACAGGCTGGCGCCACAGAAACTGCCGCCATGGAATCAGCGGAGGGTGCTGTTCAGGAAAAGGAATATAAAGCAAATTTTCCAATTCTTTATAATGTTGGTGGATATCCAACTTATTTTTTGACACTGAAGGACAATGCTGGTTTAGTTAAAGCAATGTCTTTCATCTCAGTGGAAAATTATTCAGTTTTGGGTATCGGTCAAACTGTGCGCGAGGCTTTAAGGGAATATCACAGAACCATGATGAGTCGAGGAAATTCTGTTGTTCCTGACAGCGTAGTTTCGCGTAATAGTGTTATTGGTGAAATTTTACGTGTTGGAATGGAGCCAAGTTCCGGAGGTGCGACTTTTTATTTTCTTTTAAAAGACCAAGAGAGTAAACTTTTCGTTGGATCTGCCGGTCTTTCATCTGAAATTTTAATCACTCAAAAAGGTGATCGAGTTAAAATTACTTTTAGTGAAGGAGGTGGCCAATTGGTTGATATGGTAACTTTTGATAATTTGGAAATCCAGTTACAAAAGAAACCAGAACAAAAAACTGCTGACGAAAGAATCCAAGAGAGGCAGCAACGGGATATTGAAAATCAAACTGGTCAAAATGCCCAAGCAAAGTGGGAAAACATGACACCTGCTCAAAAAGATGAACTTATGAGGAACATTGACGATAAGTGAGTTAATTGAGTAAGGTATGAAAATTCAATGTGGGAGTTGTAAAAAAGCTCCCACTTTTTTTATTGAATAAAATTCGTTAGTTAGTATATGATAAATATGAATTTATTTTTCTGCATCTTGTATTTACTAAATTTCATTTGACAAAATCCAAACTTATGTATATTATTGATTTGCGCTATGAAATAGCAGTTTTTTTAATAGTGAAATTAATTTTTTTAGTGTAGTGTATCTATCAGATGTGAGAGTTATGCTATATAAATGACAAGCAATGCCAACAATAAATCAACTTAAAAAGAAACCAAGAAAGACTGTAAAAAAGAAATCGAAGTCTCCTGCGATGTCTTATGTTTTTAATACTTTGAAAAATAAACCGACTGATTCACAAGGACCTTTTAAGAGAGGTGTTTGCTTGAGTGTAAAAACTACTACACCAAAAAAACCAAACTCAGCTTTGCGTAAAATTGCCAGAGTTAGATTGACTAATGGTATGGAAGTAACTGCTTACATTCCCGGAATTGGACACAATTTACAGGAGCATTCAATTGTGATGATTCGTGGAGGAAGAGTGAAAGATCTTCCAGGTGTGAGATATCACATTGTGCGAGGTGTGTTGGATACTGCTGGAGTTGATGGAAGAAATAGAGGACGCAGTAAATATGGTGCTAAGAGACCAAAGAAATCTGAATAATTTTAATTAATATTTATATAAGTTAAATTCGAAATCAATTTAAAATTAGTAAAATAATTTTAAATTGAAAATTATACAAGTTATGCCAAGAAGAAAAAGAGTATTTCCTAGCCATTGGAAGGCTGATTCAAAATATGGAAATTTATTGTTGGGAAGATTTATCGGATCAATAATGCAAGATGGAAAAAGAAGCGTGGCCGAGAAAGTGGTTTACGATGCTTTTGATATTATTCATGAAAAAACCCAAAAAGGTGGATTGAATGTTTTCGAACAAGCTATCAAAAATGTTTCTCCTCTTTTGATTGTAAAATCTAAGCGAGTGGGGGGAACTAATTATCAGGTGCCGGTTCAAGTTTCCGGAAATAAAAGACAAGCTTTGGCGATGACTTGGATAAAAGATGTTTGTTTGAAAAAGAAAGGAAAAAGTATGCCAGCCAAATTAGCTGATGAATTATTGGAGGCTTCAGAGAAAACCGGAGCAGCAATGAAAAAGAAAGATGATGTTCACAGAATGGCAGAGTCTAATAGAGCTTTTGCTCATTTCGCATAAACCTACTAAGTACCCGCCTACCGGCAGGCAGGCGAACTTGTACGAATTTACGAATATTAAATTATATATTTTCTGTCATTGCGAGGGAGGAATGACTGCGGCAATCTCAGAATTTAAAACACGAAACCAATATTGTAGTTGAAGAATAATCTACAGGATTGCCACGAAATTATGAGTATCTACCTACCGGTAGGCAGGCATAATTTCTCGCAATGACAGGTGGTATTCAGAAATTTTAGTAAAAAATTTTTGTGCAAGAGATCTCTCGACTGCGTTCACTCGTTCCTCGTTCACTTCGCTCGAGATGACAAATGAGGATATGAGTTGAATAATTTTCAAATCTTAAGAAATAAAATTGTTTTTTGAGGTTTGGATTTTTTATTATAAAATTAAGAAATTGATTCAAAATTTAGAATTAGAAATTAAAAATTATTTGTTAAAAATTGTATGGCCACTGATATTAAAAAGTTAAGAAATATTGGAATTATTGCGCATATTGATGGTGGAAAGACTACTACCACTGAGCGTATTTTGTTTTATACCGGAATCACTCATAAGATTGGTGAAGTTCATGAAGGAGAAGCAACTATGGATTGGATGGAACAGGAGCGCGAAAGAGGAATTACTATTACCAGTGCGGCGACAACCTGTTTTTGGAAAGAACATCAAATTAATATTATCGACACTCCCGGGCATGTGGATTTTACTGTGGAAGTGGAAAGATCTTTGCGCGTGCTTGATGGAGCGGTGGTTATTTTTGATGGAAAAGAAGGCGTAGAACCGCAGAGTGAAACAGTTTGGAGACAAGCCGATAGATATAAAGTTCCGCGAATGTGTTTCATAAATAAAATTGATAAAGAGGGCGCTGATTTTGATAAAGCTTTGAAATCAATTCATGACAGATTGAGTCCAAAAGCAGTAGCTGTTCAAATGCCGATTGGCGAGCGAAATGATTTTTCCGGAGTGATTGATTTATTGAAAATGAAGGCTTATGAATTTGAGGGAGCGATGGGAGAAACTGTGGTGGAAAAAGAAATCCCAGCTGAGTTGGTTGAAAAAGCTCAAGCACAAAGAGATATTTTGATAGAAAAAATTTCTGAAACAGATGATGATTTGACTATGAAATTCTTGGAAGGAGAAGAAATTTCCGTGGATGAATTAAAAGCAGCTTTAAGAAAAGCAGTTATTGATGTTAAGTTGATTCCAGTTTTTACCGGGACAGCTTTGCGTAATAAAGGTGTTCAATTGGTTTTGGATGCGGTAGTGGATTATCTTCCAGCTCCAACCGATCTCCCTGCGGTAAAAGCAGAAGATGTAAAAACCGGTGAAGAAATTTCAATTGAGCCATCCGAGGATAAACCTTTTGCAGCTTTGGCTTTCAAAGTAGCAACTGATCCTTTCGTTGGTCAGGTAACTTTCTTTAGAATTTATTCTGGTTCATTGAAATCCGGTTCTTATGTTTACAATTCAACTAAGGGAGAGAAAGAGAGAATTAGTAGAATCTTGAGAATGCATTCCAATCATCGCGAAGAAATCGATGAGTTGGGAACCGGAGAAATTGGAGCATTGGTTGGGTTGAAAAATACTACCACCGGAGATACGCTTTGTGATATGGATAAAAAAGTTATTTTAGAAAAAATGACTTTTCCAGAACCAGTGATTGATATTGCAATCGAACCTAAGACTAAAGCGGATCAAGAAAAAATGGGTATCGCGCTTAAGAAATTATCAGAAGAAGATCCGACTTTTCGCGTAAGAACTGATGAAGAAACCGGTCAGACGATCATTTCCGGAATGGGAGAATTGCACTTGGATGTTTTGGTGGACAGAATGAAACGAGAATTTAAAGTAGAAGCTAATATTGGAAAACCGCAAGTGGCTTATCGTGAAACTATTCGCAGCAATTCCGAGGCGGAAGGAAAATATATTAAGCAGTCCGGAGGACGCGGACAGTATGGACATTGTTGGGTGCGATTGGAACCATTGGTTAAAGAAGAAAAAACCGAAGAGCAAAAAGAAGAGGAACGAAAGAGCGGTAAGAAAGTTGAAGATACAATTTTTGAATTCGTTAACGAGATTAAGGGTGGCGCGATTCCAAATGAATATATCCCGCATGTGGAAAAAGGAATTAAGGAAGCGATGGGAAATGGTATTGTGGCTGGATTTCCAATGGTGGATGTGAAAGCGACTTTGTATGATGGAACTTATCATGAAGTGGATTCATCTGAGGCAGCTTTCAAAGTGGCTGGTTCGATGGCATTTAAAGCAGCAGCTAAATTGGCTAATCCGGTTTTGTTGGAGCCGATAATGAAAGTGGTTATCAATGTTCCGGAACAATATATGGGTGATGTGGTGGGAGATATTAATTCCCGCCGAGGAATTATTAAAGAAATTAATGATAAAGGTGAAGGCAATGCCCTAATAAAAGAAATTGAAACTGAAGTCCCATTATCATCTATGTTTGGTTACACCACTCAGCTTCGCAGTATGACTCAAGGACGCGCTTCTTCAACAATGGAATTTGCCAAGTATGCTGAAGTGCCAAGTAATATTGCGCAAGAATTGATTAGTGGAGACAAAAAATAATTCCAAAAAACTTTTTTCAAAAACAGCATTTTTTAAGGAGTGCTGTTTTTTGTTTTAGGACTTGCGCATTTGCCTCAAAATTTATTGTTCCGCCAGGTTATATATTAGTATTAGTCGGAAATAGAAATATTTTTTAGAGTAAATTTTCACAGTCCGCAGTCCGGCTCCAAGAATAAATTTTTCGCCAAACGCGTAAGTCCTATATTTATTTTTTAAAAAGTGCATAATGTTTGACAGATCTATTTTATTTTTATATTCTTGATTTGGAATTTGAACGGGAAGTTCTTTTTTTGTTTTTTCTTTTTGGGGAGGGAGAGATGAATCGAATAGAAGATTTGGAATACTGTACTTCTGTTTATGATAGTGGTATTTTCGAGGCGGTAAAAATTGTAATTGATTGGTATATTTTTTCTGTTAAATATAAATATTCAAAAATTATTTTGGTAATAACCAAGGCAGCAGGAAAGGGAACAGGATTTCATATCGATATTTATATTTTTGAACAGCGTATTTCAAGGAAATGTTTGAAAGAAAAAATTCAAGAGGGAAACAGGAAGGAGGAAATAAGAATTGTAAACAACCTCATTGATATAGTGCTATTTCTAATATGTTTCACTAGACGCTTAAAAGGCTTGCCGTAGTTTGCGGTGGGCCTTTGTTTTTTTGTAGAAAAATAATTCGAAAAGTTTGCTGAAAGTGTTTAAAAAATGTATAATGGAAAAAATAAAAAATAAAAAAATTTTATGGAGCAAATGCAAAGCAAAAAAATTTTGATGATAGAGGATGAAGATGTGTTTATTGATATTTTTGGGAAGAAATTGGAACAGGCGGGTTTTGAAATTACGTATGCAAAAAACGGCGCGTGGGGAATTAAGGAAGCGCTGGCGAATCGGTATGATCTTTTTTTGATTGATATGGTAATGCCGGCGATGAGCGGCGAGGAAATTTTGGAGAAATTAAAAATGGAAGAAGAAACAAAGAATATTCCCATTGTTGTTTTATCGGCTTCAGTGGATGAAGAAACACAAAAGAAAGTTATGGAAATGGGAGCGGCGGATTTTTTTGTAAAAACTCACATTACTCCGGAAGAACTTCTGGAAAAAATTTCCCAAATTTTGGCGTAGTTTTGGAAATATAACTCGAAGTTGAAAAATATTTAGATAAACTTGTTGTATCGGGGGCTTATTTTATTATACAATTACTTAAAAGATTACGTAATGTATTACGTAATACATTACGTATTAAGAAATAAAAAATATGTCTACTAGAAAATTAACCGAGAAAAATATAAGAAAACTAACTAAAGTTGGTGGTAGCTCAATTGCAGTTACTATTCCAATAGAAATAATCAAAGAGTTGAAATGGAGAGAAAAGCAAAATGTGATAATTAAAAAAGTCAGAGGCGGGGTGCTGGTAAAGGATTGGAAGAAATAAAAAATCAGTACAGTTTTTTTAAGATTATTACTGTTGGAAATGTTTAAAATTAGTTTCCAAAATATTTTTATGTTGCGAATTTTTGTTCGACACAAGATTTTATCAATGTTAGTCTGAATAAGTAAAAATTCAATTAAATTCAATGAATAACAAGTCAATCATTATTACAATTTCAATTATTTTAGTTCTAGCTATTGCTGGAACTGGTTTTTCTTTCTTGCAAAAAAAGAAAAGAAATTCAGAATTCAGTAAGTCAAGGTGAGATGATTAATAATGAAGAGCCTCAAGAAGAATTAAATATCTCTAATTGGCAGACATATAGAAATGAAGATTATGGTTTTGAAGTTAAATATCCTAAAAATTGGGTATTTAAAGAGGAAGAGGCCACAGGTTTTGAGAGAGAAGATGGAAAATATGGAAGAATTGATTTTGAAGATGAAAGATGCTCTGCGGATTATTCTGTACCTGGTATGGATTGGCATGATAAGCCTGAGAACTGTGGTTATATAGTTAGAATTGAATATTTTAAGCCAGATACATTTCCTGAATTTAAGGATGATATTTTACAAAAAAAATATAATTGGTACTTCAATAAATGTAATATTGGAGAAATTCCAGCTTTAGATTTTAAAAATAAATTACCAGAAGTGACTGGGTGTCAGGCTTTTGGAATAGCAACTTCCGTATGGCATAATTATTTTATTAATACAGATAGTTTCGATTATGTGTTAGCTATTAGCTATTATGATGATGAGCTTGAACAAAGGAATTATAGCTGGACAACAGATGTCGAAAAAAATCAGTTTTATACTTATGACAATTCTGAAAGATTCAATCTTGCTGTTCAACGAGAAATTTTAAAATCTTTTAATCTGATTTGGAAATAATGTTTTTTACAAAAGAGAATTAAACTCAATTCTCTTTTGTAGAGAGTATTGGTGCTCTTTGCGGTGTGGCAGTTTTCTGTAAATTTTTTATTGACACGAGATTTCATTAATGTTAGCCTAAAAAAGTAAAAAATCATTTAAATCAATGCAAACAAGTAACGAACTAAAAGATAAATTGAATAAAATAATAGAATCAAAAACTTTTAAATTTTTAAAGGTTGTTTTTTGGGTGGTTTATTTTTTGGGAGTATTGATCATAGTTGAAGAGTCCATTAATTGTTCGGTGCCACCAATTTCACTTGACTTTGTTATCGCTGATAGCACTACACACTGTATTGGCGAATCCTGGATGTTTGATGTTATTTCAAAAATGGATGCAAATAAAAGCTATAAAGAAGTAAGTCCTATAATAAATGATTTTGTTGAGAAATTTTTGATTTTTTCAAAATTTCTTCTAGTTATTATTACAATAAAAATAATCTTAAGATTATTTTTAACCAAAAATATTAAGTCTATTCCTTTAGCGTGGTGGGTTTTTATTGTTGTATGTGTTTTTTATTTTATTAAAACAATTTGGGTTTGGGCGACTTTTTTAAATTAAATCATGCTTATTCCCTTAATTCAGTTATTGTTCTTTCCAATAATCAACATTTAACTCTTTTGATTATTGAAAGGAGTAATGACTCCAGATAGACAAAGAAATGGTTTCTTTGTTAAAACAGAACCTTGAAAATTGAAAGGAAGGTGCAAAATGGAAAATTGCGATTGTTTTAAAAACGGTTTAATTAGTGCAATAGTAATTGTGATAGTAACGCTATTGTCCTCGGCTTCTCTAGCAATTGAGGTCGACTGTAATGATTCGCCACTAAGTGATAATTGTGGATGCAACTGGATTATCCCCACACCTAATTGCATTGGCGCATTTAATGCAGGTACTTGGTCCCCAGAAAAATGGCTTTATCCTAAGGCTGCGGAATGGTCGCCATCAGTAATGGGCGCCAGAGTCGGAGCGGATGGAAATATTGCCGTTCGATTTATTATGACCACGGAGGATGTTAATTTCTTTAAAAACGCAAAGTTTAACGGGACGGATGTGAGAATCCCTTTTGCTTTGGAAATTGATGTGGTAGATCATAGTGGCGCTTTTGGTGTCAAGGAGGTGGAAGACTTTAGCATTGTTGATGATAACCTTCCTAGCGAAGCAATGTTGGTGGAAGATATTAGTAATTATG
>Ga0116152_10000496_pt1 | contig 31780 bp, 23 predicted proteins | sample AD_UKC119_MetaG_FD_89894 | JGI IMG/M metagenome (GOLD analysis project Ga0116152, IMG submission 89894) | Active sludge microbial communities of municipal wastewater-treating anaerobic digesters from Hong Kong - AD_UKC119_MetaG | ecosystem: Engineered > Bioreactor > Anaerobic > Digestate... | reverse complement strand
TTTGTAATGACGCTCAATATATACATTAATTGAAAAGTTTAAAAACTATTTCAAAAAATATTTTACAAAAGTATTCTTTGTTTGCATGTAAATTAGTTTTTATATTTGCAGCCTGAATTTTAGGAAAGATCTAAAGTTTGGTTAAGATTCCTGTCTAGACAGGAAAGTAATGGCGAGGTAGCTCAGGTGGTTAGAGCGCAGGATTCATAACCCTGAGGTCACGGGTTCAAATCCCGTCTTCGCTACAAATCGGAGAAATCCAGTAAATAAGCGGTTTAGTGCACACTAAACCGTTTTTTTATGCACTCATTTTTGGAATTCATTATCTTTGAAAATGCCCATGAACACGTTTTGGAACACGTTCCGGAACACGTTTTTGCACATGAAGTCGATTTTAATCTCTCAAGACCCTTGCCAAACAAGAAAAACTTCACCGATCCGAAGATCTACACAGGGAATACGAACCTGGACAAGCGTTGGTACGTTTACTTTTCGTTCCGCAACCCCGAAACGGGCAAATTGCAAAGGATGAAAAACATCTATGGGGATGCCAACAGGTACACCACCAAGTCTGATCGGTTGGCCGTGCTTTCCCGTTACAGATCAAGGCTTTTGAAGCTTTTGAGGCTGGGCTTCAACCCCTTTACAGACAACCTTGAACTGTTCCTCGAGATGAAGAAAAAGGGCTTCGAAAACGTTCCTTTGCAAAAGGCAGAAAAATTGCCCAAAAAGGAGACCCGACGGATTTCCAACCCTGAGTTGAAGGAAAAAAAGGTCAATCCAGAATCGCTTATCGAAAGGGCATTCCAAGAAGTACTGGACAGAAAGAAAAAAAGGGTTTCCGATGTCACGATCAAGGGCTACACCTATTCGGTCAACCAGTTCATTGCATTCATGAAAGAACAGTTCCCCAAGACCAAATCCGTGGATGAGATAAACAAACGAATGGCACAGAAATTCCTTAACACCATCCTAGAGACCAAATCCTCTAGAACCTACAACAATGCAAGAACGAACCTAAGTGCGGTCATGCAGGATATCGTGGACAACGATCTGGCCAACTCCAACCCTTTCCTGTCCGTGAAAAAAATGAAGACCAAACCGGAAATGCACAAAACCTACAGTCCGGAAAAACTGGAAAAGGTTTTTGACCATCTAAAAGAGAACGATCCCGAACTTCTGCTCTTCATCAAATTCGTTTCCTATGGTTTTCTCAGGCCAATTGAGGCCTGCCGGCTCAAGGTAGGCGACATTGACCTCAAGAACAAAGTGGTTCGGTTCAAAGCAAAGAACAAGAACCATAAGACCCAACTATTGCCTGAAATACTGCTGGACGAATTGCCAGACCTTTCAAAACTAAACGATGGGAACTGGTTCTTCACACCAAATGGATATGGCCGTGAATGGGAAGCAGAGGAAACCAACAGAAGGGACCATTTCTCAAAACGCTTCAAGTATGAGGTCAAGAACAAACTGAAATTGGGAAGTGATTTCACGATCTATAGTTTCAGGCATACCTTTATAACCAAGCTATACAGGGAACTACGTAAAAACCAAACGCCCTTTGAGGCCAAAAGTTATTTGATGCAGATTACGGGACACCAAACAATGGATGCTCTGAACAAGTATCTCAGGGACATTGATGCTGAATTGCCCGAAGATTATTCTGATTACCTTAAAGATTGATATGGGAACGGATGCCATTTTTGAAGAACTTAAAGCAAGCCTGAAAAATCGGTTTCTTTTTTATATTCCCAGTGGAGCGTTCAAGAGTTCTGGCATTGAAGAGCAAGCAAAAGCTTTTGATCTGATCATGGATCAACTGATTGTCGTTCTGCCTAATGGTGATATCAAGAGCGGGGACTATGGCACCCATATTCTGGAGATATTGGAAAAGCCAACAAATCTCAAGCATAATCTGTTCAGACTTTTGGATTGCAAGGCCAATTTGACACCTCCCCAGTTTGAGTTCTTGCTCGGCCAATATGAGAACACATTGAATTTTTACACCTTTGTTTCCAATTGGATGAACGAACACTTGCAAGAGCATTGGCCGGAAATGGAAAAGGGTTTACCATTCTACTTCAAATTTCAGGCTGACACATTCAAGGGACATACTGAGGCACTGAACGATCAATTTCCGAAATTCCAGCTTAACATCGATGCCATAAAAAGGTTTGGTAAAAAAGTAGAAAACTTGTCCAAAGAAGATCCTGTTGCCAAAACTGAAAATACGGCTTTTGCAAAGCCTTCAAAAGAAATGACCAATGAGGAAATAGATGCCTATTTGTTGCAAACGGTTTTCAATATCGATAAGAGACATTTTTGAATCCTTTTGTTGTTTGCAAAGTCCGTTGCACTTATAATTAAAACTGTTGCAAGACTTGAGCTTGCTAATACAAATTTCTATTATACGTAAAATTAACGTTTGTTTTACGTATATTAGCAAATATGGAAACAAAGCTATATACCTGTGCCTATTGTTTTGAAGAATTCAAACCAACAAGAAGACGTGTACAAAAGTATTGCAGCAACTCATGTAGGTCAAAAGCCTATCACCTTAGGACAAACAACAATAACAACAAAGAAAAAAAATTGCCAATTGCAAATACAACTGATATTGCAAAACAGCAGAGTGATAAAATGAGCTTGGCTGGTACAGGAAATGCTTTAGCTGGATCATTGTTAGCAGAAGGAATTATAAATATGTTTAAAGCTGAACAAAATAAAGCAGCAACAAAAGGTGACTTATTAGGCATTTTACAAGAAATTAAAGGCCGCTATCATCCCATTAATAATCTACCTCTGAATCAATCTGGACAGAAACCCTATTATGATATTATTACTCAGGAAGTAGTATATCCTAAATTAAGTCTTTTTAATGATAAGTTTAGGATGGGATAGATTTTTACTCTTAAATTGGCGTTATATCTATGACCAATTTCGAGCCTGATAATTTTAATTTAAAATAAAATCGACTATGTATATGGTATTTATCATAAAAGCAGTAATGAATATATCCCTCCTTTTCATATTCAGGTGTTTCAATTTTTAAATACATTGGCCCTGTGGATATTTGATAAGCATACTCAAGCATGTGTTTAAAAAACTCGTAGAATCTGAGCTTGTTTGGAAAGGTTGTTTCTATATTATTAGCTAATAGATGATATAGAAATATTCGTGGTTTTTTATTTAGTACTGCTACAACCAAACTCTTAACAACGATATTATTATTAGTCTTGCTTGTAAAACTTCAGCGTAATGTTTACCAGTTAAGGTTAAAGTTAGTAGATAGTTTGTTAACTTGAAAGCATGCTTTCAAGGAATTATTAAAAAACCTTAAAGAGTAAACAAAATGGCAAGACCAAAAAAGAAGACAGCAGAAGCAGTTGTCAAGGACATCAAAAGACAAACACGAAGGAAGTTTAACGCAGAAGAGAAAATCCGTATCGTACTGGAAGGCCTCAAGGGCGAAGAATCCGTTGCGGGTATCTGCAGAAGGGAAGGAATCGTTCCCGCACTGTACTACAAATGGAGCAAGGACTTCATGGAAGCAGGGAAGAAACGCCTGAACGGGGATACAGAACGTGAAGCGAACAGCTTTGAGGTCAACGGACTCCACAAGGAGGCAGAAGGGCTAAAGATGGTGGTTGCGGAGCAGGCACTGGAGATCAGGATGCTAAAAAAAGACTTGCGTGGTCTAGAATAGAGTTCAGGAAGTATATGCGTTTCAGCCAAGAAGAGAAATACGAGATTATACGTCTGGTGGAAGACTCCGACCTAGGGGTTAACCGGACGCTTAGAGAGCTTAAGATACCTAAGCGGACGTTCTATAACTGGTACGGCAGGTACAAGAATGGCGGTTATGATGGGCTTTCCAAAAGTAGAGCGAATGGGAGCCAATGGAACCGTATTCCCGATAAAATCCGTAACCAGGTAGTGGAATATGCACTGGAACGTCCAGAGCTGTCCCCTAGGGAGCTTGCGCACGGCATTGTCGACCACAAGGGGTACTTCATCTCTGAAAGTAGTGTGTATCGCATCCTAAAAAGTAGAGGATTGATCACTTCCCCTGCTTACATCGTGATGCGGGCAAGCAGTGAGTTCAAGGACAAGACCACGCGTCTCAACCAGATGTGGCAAACGGACTTCACCTACTTTAAGATAATCGGCTGGGGACGGTACTATCTATCCACCGTTTTGGACGATTACAGCCGTTATATCGTGCACTGGGAACTCTGCTCCAACATGAAGGTGGACGATGTGACAAGGTCGATAGATAAGGCACTGGACAAAGCAGGATTGACCAAGAAGAATGCACCAAGACTGTTGAGCGACAACGGTTCCTGCTACATCAGCTCCGAGCTGTCCGATTACATCAAGGGCAAGGGAATGAGCCATTCAAGGGGAAGACCAAACCATCCCCAGACACAGGGAAAGATAGAGCGGTACCACAGGTCTATGAAAAATGTCGTGAAACTTGAGAACTACTTCTTCCCAGAAGACCTCGTTAACAGATTGGAGGAGTTCGTGGAGTACTACAACAACCATAGATACCATGAGTCGCTGAACAATGTGACCCCCGCCGATGTGTATTACGGGAGAGAAAAAGCAATCTTGGAACAGAGAGAATTAACTAAAATCAAAACGATGAAAAAAAGAAGGAAAGAACATCTATTGCAATCATTAAATCTATGACTTAATTTTAGACCTAATTAGTAAACATTATTTGAAGACTTACAATAAATTCTCATGTGTGTAAACATTAAAATTCCAATCTTCCTCAAAGTTTAAATAGTTGTTTAAGAGTAATTCAACTATTAGTATTTGAAAGCGCATTATAGCCGTAGGAATTAATTTTGTTGCTACTTCTAAATCAGCTACATCATTAGATTCTATTTTATTGAAAGCCTCTCTATAATAACCCAATAGAGCTTCAAATCGTGATAAATGTTCAATAATTACCTCTATCTTGTAGTGATACAAATTGTTTTGTAATTCGTTAGTGGAAATTCTGATGACCTTAAACCCCCTACTTGTAAGATATCTATCTCGATTTTCATCTGACACAGCTTGAACTTGATCGGTATCATGTTGTTGCCCATCTATCTCAATAATTAATTTTGCTTGTGGTAGATAGAAATCTACTTGCTGATTAACATAGTCGAGATTTGTTTCACCTACTATTTCATTTATTTCTATCTCTGGAATTATTAAAGATTGAACAAAAGCATAATCTTCAAATTCTCCTGGTATGATTTTTTCAAAAAAGTCTTTAGCAGGGAAATAATTATTTTCTTCATCCCCCTTAATAGTATTTGACCAAACAGGTAAATTGGAATCCACAAACAGTAGCCTATCTTCAAAGTTTTCCATTTCGTGCAAAATCCCAAGTTGTTCCTGTAAATATTTTGATAATGTAGTAGGAAAACCTCTTTGCAAGATATTCATTAGTACACAAAGCAACTGCTTACTCTCTAATGGTACGTCTCCCTTAACCAAATTTTGAATAACAAAATTTGGATTAGTATAGGTGTAGTTAGCTGTGTACTTTTTCATTTTTACTTCAGCTTAAATCATATAGCTATTTTTAAATTCATTTGATGACAACTATTTACCTAAACCCCTAACCCTTGAATCATATAGCTCATTAAACCACATAGTTTTGAAAAGGGTGTTGATCTTGTCTTCTGTCATTTTATTGTAAAAATCTAACTTCTTGTCGATGAAGTTCAATAACTCGGAATCTACTTCTTCACTGAACTTATCTTTGATGTTATCCTTGGAATTTCCTTTGTTAAAAAATGCCATCAACTCTTCGTTAGAGTAGATGTTTTGTTTCATTCTTTTAAATTCTACTTTATCTTCTTCACTTAATTCTAAACCATAGGTATCGTTCAACACTTTAATAATTTTGGTTAGGAAATCCATTTCGTCTTCTTGGTTGGCTCCTGCACCTCCTGGTTTTAAGCCTTCCTTTTCGCCATCCACCGATTCGAGTTTTAAGCTGGTGGTGTATTTGTGTTGAATTTTGTAGCTATCCAACTGTACATCATTAATTACATCGACTGGTAAGGTGGATTTTGCATAAGGCAGCTTTTTGAGCAATGCCGTGATGAATACGTATTTCTTTTCCAATTCGACATCGGTAAAACTGATGATTTGACTTAAAAACCTGTATAACTTTACATAGGATTTAGCTGCCGATTTAAAATTGTGTTGATCTTCTTCATTTAAATCGTCTTCAAACCTATTGGCAATGGTTTTTAAAATGGGTTGCAGTTTCTCGAAATCGTCTTTTGGTGAGAAAAATATTTGTGCAAATGTTTCGACTTCATTTTCATAATAGAGATTGAATTTTTCGACCTCATTCAAGCTGTCATACACTGCATTGGGATCGGCGAGATTTTCTTCGAGGATATAGTTTTTACCATAGTACTCCTGAAAATCGGCTTGTATATCCTCTGGATCGTTTACAAAATCCAATACCATGGTCGCATCTTTCCCTTTGGTTCTTCTGTTAAGACGTGATAAGGTTTGTACTGTGCTGGTATTTCCCAATTTTTTATCGACAAACATGGTATGCATCAACGGTTCGTCAAAGCCTGTTTGGAATTTATTGGCTACAATAAGAATACGGTATTTGGGTAGTTTTAAGGCATCGACAATACTGATTCTGCCACCTAAATCGTTCATGCTCTTTTCAGTGTACTCTTCTCCCGTTTCGGCATCTTTAACGGTTCCTGAAAATGCTACCAAGGCTTCGTAAGGCAATTTCATTTCGCGCATCACATCATCGAACTTGCGCTTAAATCGCACCGCATGTAAACGCGATTTGGTTACTAACATCGCCCTTGCCTTTCCTTGAATTTCGTTTTGGGTCTCGGATGCAAAATGCTCTAACATGATACGTGCTTTCTTTTCGATGGCATGATCTTGTAAATCGACATAATTGCCTAACACACGTACTGTTTTTTTCTTTTCGTACTCTTTATCTTCTATCTCTGATCGCTTGATGAGTTTGTAATATCTTTTAAACGACATGTAGTTTTCCAAGACATCCAAAATAAAGCCCTCTTTTATGGCCTGCTCCATACTATATTTATCGAAGGGTTCTTTTTGACCGTTAACCAATGTTCCGAATAACTCTATGGTTTTGGATTTTGGTGTTGCGGTAAAGGCAAATTGTGATAAATTGGGTTGTTGTCCTTTTTTGGCTATTTCGTCGGCTATGACCTCATCCAAATCTTTTTCTGGAATGTCTTTTTCAGCAGCTTCCTCCAAGCTCAATGCCTTACGCATGTGTCTTGCCACTTCTCCAGATTGTGAGCTATGGGCCTCATCTATAATAATGGCATATTTACGATCGCTGAACTGGGTGACTACATCTGATATGACTGGGAATTTTTGAATGGTGGTGATAATAATTCTTGTACCATGTTCAATCTCCCGTTTAAGGTCTTGGGCTGTGGTTTTTTCATCCAGATAAGCTACCATACCAGGAACATTGTCTATTTGCCTGATGTTTTCTTGAATTTGGGTGTTTAGTACACGTCTATCGGTGACTACAATCACCGATTCATAAAGGGCTTTTTGGTCGGTGTAGTGTTGGTAGAAATTTGCCAAACGGTAGGCTAACCAAGTGATAGTATTGGATTTTCCTGAACCTGCCGAATGCTGAATTAGGTAATTCTTCCCTGTACCATCTGTTTTTAATTGTGCCAGTAAGCGTCTTACCGCCTTTAACTGGTGAAACCTTGGGAATAATAGTTTGGTTGATTTTTTCTCTGTCAGTTTTTTGGTTCTTGGGTCGTAATACTTTTCGGTGTCTTCCTGAAGATTGATAAAGTTTTGCACCAAATCCATGATGGAATCTTTACGTAAAATATCTTCCCAAAGGTAGGCTGTATCGAAGCCATTGGGGTTTGTATTTCGCAAACCTTGATTAAACGGTAAAAAGTAGGTGGACTTTCCATCTAACTTGGTGGTCATAAATACTTTTTCTGTACCTACCGCAAAATGTACCAAACATCTTTGAAACTCCAATAAGGGTTCTCCTTTAGGATCACGATCCTGCATATATTGCTTAATCGCGTTGTGATGGTTTTGATTGGTTAAGGCGTTTTTTAGTTCGGCTGTAGCCACAGGAATGCCATTGATAAAAAATGCCAAATCAATTTCGTTGTTGTTTTTATTGGAATAAGCTAACTGACGAATGATGGACAGCCTATTTTCTTTATACCATTGCTCGTGTTCCGGGGTTTTGTTATTGGCTGGTTGGAAGTAAGCCAAATTAAAATGCAACCCATTCATTTTTATACCAGAACGTAAGGTTGCCAAAGTTTTATTTACTTTAAGGCTTTTTGCCACGCGCTCCAGTAGTTTGACATCGGTGGCATTGCCCAATTGTACTTCCAATTGGTTATATTTATCGGTTTGGGATTGTTTGATAAAGGTTAGCACCTCTATTGGAATGAGTGTAGTGTCCTTATCGTACTCGCTTTTTGCGACTTGATGGTATTCGTTTACGCCACCTTCAGTTAGATAGTTAACGATATGATCTTCAAAATGTATTTCTTTGGTTCCTCCTGCCATAATTATTCTTCTTCTTCTTCGGTTTGTGAATAGGCACTTTCTATGAGTGTTTGACTTAAATCTTTTTTAGGTTTAAAATCTCCTAATTTTTTTAACTTGGTTGCTTGACGTACTAAATTATCCGATCCTGTACTTAATTGACCATAAGCAGCATCGTAAGCGGTTTTTGCTCTACCTATATTCTCTCCTACTTTTTCTAAATTACCAACAAACCCCACGAACTTTTTGTATAATTTCTCACCACGATTGGCAATTTCTATAGCGTTTTGGTTTTGGTATTCTCGTTTCCATAGATCTTCTATTAACTTAAGAGCTGTAATTAAATTAGTAGGATTCATTAATAGAATGCGCTTGTCATAAGCAAAGTTCCATAGATTAGGATCGGCTTGCATTGCTGCTATGTAGGCAGGTTCACTTGGTATAAACATCATTACAAAATCAAGTGCTTTATCGAAATCTTCGTAGCCTTTAGCACTTAAACCAATAATGTGATTTTTTACAGCCTGTAGATGTTCGCCTAAAGCTTGTTGTTGTTCTTCAGGTGTTGTAGCTTCAAAGTAACGTGTGAAGGCATTGATAGACACCTTGGAATCTATAATTACATTACGCTCATCTGGATATTTTATTAAGGCATCCGGACGCATTTTTTTCCCTTCAACTTCTGAACGCAATGGGGTTCCATCTGGTGCATACAATTGTGCTTGCATAAAATAAATCTCTCCTTTGCGCAAGCCTGATTTTTCCAAGATACTTTCCAAAATCATTTCGCCCCAACGCCCTTGCTTGGTCACTTCACCTTTTAAGGCATTGGTTAAGTTAATGGCGTCTTGACTAATTTTATCGCTTTTTTCTGCTAATCTTTTTACTTCTTGGCCTAAAGAAAAGCGCTCTTTAGATTCTTTATCATATACATCCTCCACTTTTTTCTTAAACTCCTTAAGATTTTCCCCAAGAGGATCCAACAAAGCCTTTAATTTTTCCTTATTGGTTTCGGAAAATGTTTCTGTATTAGCTTTCAAAATTTTACTTGCAATGTTCTCAAATTCTGTATTGAATTTTTTACCTAATTCTTCTATTTCTTCTTTTTGGGTATCCAGTTTTTCTTTTAGAGACTTATTATCTGCACTGGCAGTCGCTAATTGATTATTTAAGGTATTATAATCGTCTGTCTTTTTGTTGAGTTTAGTTTCCAGTTCATCAAACTGTTCTTGTAACTTTTTTAGCTCTTTATCCAAACCATCCTTTGCTACTTGTTTTTCGGCTATTGTTGTTTTTAAATTACTAACCTCATCTTTAAGTCCCTTGTTTTCTTTATCCAAGGTGTTAACTTCTGATTGCAATTCAGCTTTTTCATCTTGAATGTGGTTAACTTGTGCTTTTAAGGTTGCGTTTTGTGCTGAAAACTGTTGCTTTAACCATAGAAAAATGATTATTCCTCCCACTATTAAACCTACCAAAAGATATATGTATTTTTCTTCCATAGTTCTTTCTGTTTTATCTATTCATCATTTTTTTATGTTTGGTTTCCAAAGTCTTGGGACTTGCCACACTTACTTTGTCAAACAATTCTATTTTTTCCCTAAAGGATAAATGTACTTCTTCTTTGTTATCGCACCACCATTTGTAAAACTCTACGGGTTTATTTTTGTATGGTACTAATGCTTTTATGGGTTTGCCATAGCCTTTGAATTTAATTCTTAAACCTAAACCCAACGACTTTTTAAAATAATCGTAATGGTTGTTTTTTAACCTATTTGCTAAAATGTCAAATACGCTTTTATCTATGGTAAATTGATGTTTTCTTTTTTCTTTGTCAAAAGCTACAGGATCGTGGTTTAGCCATTCGCTTACTTTCATGGTTTCTTCTTTTCCATCCACTTCTATAGTCAATAGGTTATCCATGTTGTAATAGGTCTCGGAACTTGCCTTAAAAATATGGATACTACTGTCTTTACCCTCATTCGCCTTACCTTTATTGGTTTTTGGCTTCCTTACTTTTTTTTTAAGAAACTTCACAATGTCCACATTATTAGACTGACTGGATTGGTAATTTTCCAATAAGGTATCTATATCTTCACCCAAGAAAAAGTCTTCAATAAAGTTCCATCGTTCTTCATTTTCAAAGCCATTTAGGAAGAAATGATCAAAGATATGATTACTTAAATAATGACGTTCCAAGGTTTTTTCCAATAAGGTATTCTTATAAAAATTATCGTTGGCATCCCTTTCGATACGTTGCGGATCGTTGATACGAATGAATACCATAGGGTTTTCGCCTCCTTTTATTTCAAAAGTGCCTATCTCCAACATTTCCATAAAGTAGCCTAAACGCACATAGGTAATGGCATTGGACTCTTTATTGGTTATGTACCGGTTTACGATGCTTTCATTGGTGTTTTCAAACAAGCGGCTAAATCGTTTTGACATGGCTGCAAACGCCTGTAAATACCTGTTGTTAAACACACGATATCTGTATTGGTGTTTTTCCTTTTTGCGCTGTAAAAATGCCCCTTCTTCTATGACGCCCGGTTGTATCATTCTACCAGAGAATGTTGACAAGACGAACTTGGACAGTTTTTCGGATTTCACCTCGTCTTGAAGTACGGCATTCAATTTGGCCTGTAAATCTTCTTGACTAAAGAAACCTTCCATTTGCACAAAGGCTTGTTGTAGTGCCATAAACAATCCTTCTAATTGCTGATAAGCTTTGTTATAGTCTATCGTTCTTTCGAAGGAAATTTTTAATTGTGGCTTTATGTCCACATTGATTTGCCTAAAGAGTCTGCCCAGATAAAACTCGCGTTTTAGGCTTGGAAAACTTTTATCGCTAAAGCTCTGTTGCCAGATTTTATCTAAATCGACCTCTATAATTACATTGCTATGCAGTTTGGTAATCTCCCTTATGGCCGTTGGGTAATGCCTGTTTAAAATGGCAAACTCCTCTTCGCTCACACTTGCAAATACCAGTACAAAGAGTTTTTTAGGTCGAGCAATAAGCACGTTGAATCTGTTTTTTGCCAAATAGTCTTTTTCAATCATCATTAAGGCCGTGAGTACCTTTTGATCGAGGTCTATGGCATTTTCAAAAATATGCCCGAAATCGTCTATGGATAACAGTAAGTTTCGGGATTGGTTTTTTATATAGGCCTTGTGTATTTTTTGCAGCACTTCCCTAATCTGATATTGCCTTAATGCCGACATGCCATGCAGTGCCTTACTGAAGCGTTGGTCTTGTGTGGAATAGTTTAAGGCTGCAAAGCCTTTAATATTAGGGTCTCGTGCTACTCTACCAATTTCCTGTACATAGTCTGGTAACAAGCCTGAAGGTGCGTGGTGGTACACCACCTGTATATCGGAAATATCTACACCCATGCCAAAAGCCTTGGTAGATATCATCACGTTGCGATCACTATTTTTAAACTGCCTGTATGCCAATTCCTTTAGATGGGAATCCAATGACCCGTAATAGCCTGTGGCTGTTTCGGGTTGGTCATTTAGTTCCCCCAGGATTTGCCTGATGTGCTTGGTATATGGTGTATAAATTAAAGTTTTTAAACCCACCTCGTTGATGCCCCTAATAAATTCTACCGTTTGGTTGAGCTTACTACGCTCGTAACGGGATTCGAACCTATCGTGGTTGTTAATCACAAACTCAATATCGTCCCGTTTTACTTGCCCAATAAAAATATGCGGGTTTTGCATCACCAAACTATCGATGCTATCGAACACCATATCGTTAGAGCCTCCATAAATAGCTGTTGCGGTAACCGCTACCATTGGGAATTGGATGTTTTTATACTTTCTGATCTTACGGATGTGATTCCCCAAAAACCAGTAATCTACCCTGAAATCGCGTCCCCAAGTGGTAATGAGGTGTGCTTCATCTATGACCAATAGCCCTAAATTACGATCACCAATAAAATGTGATACATCGTAAGACAACAAGAGTTCTGGTGACATATACAGAATATCGATCTCGCCTTCTTTACAACTGTCTATAATACGTTCGCGGTCTATGAGGCTTAACTCACTATTTAGGTAGGCTACTTTGTTGTAATTCCTATCCGCTACAATGGCTTTTACCTGGTCTTTCATTAAGGCGATGAGTGGTGATACTACAATAGTGACATCACCTCTTTTGGATACGTGAAAGGATGGCAACTGAAACAAGAGCGATTTTCCTGCGCCTGTAGGTGCAGTAAGAAACAAATCTCTAACTTCTTTATTGTCTTTGGCGTTTTCGTACTCTTGAATAATAGTATCTACAATCAAACCTTGGGAAATGTCTATCACCTCTTTACTGGAATTGGGGTTTTTATACACCTTTAGGTTTCTAAAACTTGCCTTTACTCCCCAATACTGCTGTAAAGCTGTTGTGGTTCCTGGTAAAGGTTGGTAATCTTCCTCTACGGCTACTTCGGGTAAAAAGTAGAGTGCGCCACCCAAGGTCTTTAAAAAGGCATTGACTTTTTGTAGGACCGTTTGGTGGTGTTGGTTGGCAGGCTGTTTGGTATGCAGCTTGATGTAGGCTGTGGGGGCTTTACTCCCTTGCATCACTTCATTTACAAACACATCCAGCTCGTAGGCATCGGACATATCGATGACCTCATGATCGCCGTTATGGTCTTTAAGCTCCAAAAGTTTTTCGTCTTGGTGCAGGTCTATGGTTTCCAGTTGTTGGGATACCGACTTTAGGGAATAGTAATAGTTATCGCCAATTTTTAATTGCTCTGCGTGATGCAAAGGCATAAGGTCGCTACGTTTTTCTATGCTTTCGTTTTCTTCTTTTTCAACATATAAGCTTTTAGGTAATGGATAGAGCTGACGTAGATTGTCTTGAAGTACGACCACACGCTCCATAAAAAAGGACGGATCTATATAACTAAACAGATAGGTTAACTGTGCATAGGAAATGAGGTGGAACTCTTTGGGCGTGTTTAATGCCGTAAAAAACTGGGTAAACCAGGCTTTTGAAAATGCGGTGTGCTGTTCTGAAAGGAAGGTTTCTTTATCGGTTATATTGGTATCCTCAAACTGGCTTAAACACTGCTCACTCATGCCTTGTACTACAAAAATGGTATTTTCCTTCTTGTGTTTTTGAATGCCTTGGTTAATGGTTGCATGGTAATAGTTTGTGATACTCATTTTAATACTGCTCTTTTTATTTGACTTTACAAATCTCTACATGATGTGTGCCTATTTAATGCACAGTTTTTAATTTAGTTTTTTTCTCCAGTTGTTTAATTCTGCTGCTATTTCATATTCTTCAAAATCCACCACTACTTTAATAATGTTATCAAGTGTGGTAGGAATGGTTTCGGGATGCTCAAAATACCCGTAACTATCTTTTTTTAGGTTAAATATTTTTAATACCTGCTTTAAAGCTTCTTCACGCGCCACACATTTATTATACTCCTCCCGTTTATACATTAGCAATTCATGATTTTTATCGGCTACATGCAACAGGGTTTCCAAATCATGGCATTGAAACTCTTTGGCCGCTATCATCTTCGTTTTATTTTGCTCTATCTCATGTAACAGAGTTTTAAATGTATTGAACAACTTTTTTTGTATGTGTAACTCTGCTTTATCCATAGTTTACTATTAGGCTGTTGCCAACTTCTAACATCTATTTTGCCGGTTACTGCTTCATTAATTAGCGATTGGCGGTAATCTTTTAGTTTTTGAATTGAGGTTTTTAAGTTTTTTATTGATTTTCTAATCAGAGTAGATTGATTATTAATAATTTGAAATATTTCTTTCTGTTCTTCAATTGGTGGAATTGGACAATAAATATCTCCTAATATTTGAAGATTTATTCCATCTCTTTTTTCACCACCTCCCATATTTCTTATATTTTGATAATTTCTTTCAATCCACAAAAGAATAAACTCATTGAAAGCCCTTTTTGATTTAATTTCAACAGCCGCCATTGACTGATTACAAGTAGCATCTAATTCCAATATCGCCACCATACCTTTAGTTTTCCCTTGACCAGCTAAAGCAACAATTAACGAGCCTTTTTTAACCCATTTAGTACTGCTTTCTTCAAGACCCTTTTGAGTAATATACTTTGAAGGAGTTTTTATCCTTTTTTGATTTACAGTTCCAGAATTTAGCCAAGGTATCTCACCATTTTCCCAATATTCGTTTTTAGAGGTATTTGGGGTACCTCCTGCAAAAATATCTGCCAACCATTTCAACTTCACCACCTCCCAATGCTTTGGAATTTCACCTAACCACTCAATGCCAGAATCTTTCATCTCGACTGCGCTCGATGTGACGCCTTTTGTGACTGCCTCGTTAATAATGGCTTGGCGTTGCTCTTGTAGTTTTTGGATGAGCGTTTCTTTTTTGGCAATAAGCGCATCTATTTTACCAGTATGGTAATCGAGATAGGCTGCGATTTGGGTTTGTTCTTGGGGTGAGGGTAAAAGCATTTTTAAGCTTTTTAAAACATCGCCACTAACGTGAGGAATACCCATTCCAATAGTATTATCTTGGATATGCCTTTCGCCAAGTTGCAATAAATAATTCAGATAATTGGATTCAAAATCAGAATCAGTTATATCAATTTTTGCCATTGTTGATGATAACACCCCTTTTTTAGCTTTAACAATTTCTCCTGCTTTAGAACCATCCCATAAAATCAAAATATCGCCATCATCAACCAATACCAATCCCTTTTCTTCAATAGAAGCGTATGTTGGATAATCTGTTTTATCCCTTAAAAATTCCATTGATAGATATGGCAATAAGTTCTTACCACCTTCATTATAACCTACTTTTGGTTTTCTTCCTTTGGTAATATTGCTAATCCATTTTAAATTAACACTTTTCCAATCTTCTGGAATTTTTCCAATCCATTCTACGCCACTGTCTTTATATGTACTGTATGCCTGTTCCATTAGCTAATGAGGTCTTTTAAAAGGTTGGCAATATCGTTTTCTAAACCCACTATTTCTGCTTTAATCTCCTTTGCAGGTCGTAAGGGTGTGTAGTTGTAGAAATACTTGGTAAAGTTGATCTCGTAGCCAATACGGGTTTTGTCGTAGTCTATCCACGCGTTGGGTACGTGCGGTTTTACCTCATTTTCAAAATAGGTTTCTACATCTTCGGTAAGCGGAACGCTTTCGGTATCGCGTTTTTTGCTGTCGGGTTTTGGGTTGCCACTACGGTCTAACACGATCTTCCCTTTTTTGTCCAGTTGTGGTTGCTCTACCGTGAGTTGGTAGTAGCCAAAGAAGTCGTTGTCGAAAATTTTGGAATGCTCGTTTTCCTCGAAGTTTTGGTAGAGTTCCAATAGCTGTGCAATGTGCGCTGTGGTGATCTCGTTGCGTTTGTTACCCAAGCTTTTTTTGTTGGGTTGGCAGAATAGCTGTTGTTCTTTGTCTTTTCCGTTACCATCTACTTTACTGATTTTCTTGGCATCGCCATTAATGAGTTGTACCTTGCCCTTGCGGTGTGGGGCTTTATTGTTGGTTAAAAACCAAATGTAGGTGTTAATGCCTGTGTTGTAAAAGAGGTCTTTGGGTAGGGCAACGATGCACTCCAACCAGTCGTTTTCTATAATCCAACGGCGTATGTCGCTCTCGCCAGAACCTGCACTACCAGTAAACAAAGGCGAACCATTGGTAACCACCCCAATGCGTGAGCCTTCGCGTTCCATTTTAGAGAGCATGTGCTGTAGGAAGAGTAATTGCCCATCGCTGATACGCGGTGTGCCTGCGTAGAAGCGACCTGCTGGGTTGAGGGCTTCATTTTCTATAAACTTGCGGTCTTTTTTCCAGGTGACGCCATAAGGTGGATTCGCCATCATGTAATGGAAGGTCTTGCCTTGAAAACGGTCTTCACTAAAGGAATTGCCGTGTTTAATGTTGTTGGCATCCTCACCCGTGATGAGGGCTTCGGATTTGGCGATGGCGTAGGACTGCTCATTGATTTCTTGCCCATACGTGACGATGGATGGTTTGTTGCTACTATCAGCACAGACCTCATCGAGGATGAATTTTTTGCCCAAGTTGACCATACCACCTGTACCACAAGCGGGATCAAAAATGGTACGTATGATACCCGGTTGGGATAGTTTTTCCTTTTCGTTGACAAACATGAAGTTGTTCATGATCTCAATAACATCGCGTGGGGTAAAGTGCTCTCCAGCGGTTTCGTTGGATTGCTCGTTTGAGATACGTATGAGTTCTTCGAACACATAACCCATACCGTGGTTGTCGATGGCTTCGGTATGCAAGTCTATTTTGCAGATGGCATCGATCATTTCGTAGAGCAGCTTGTTTTTGGTGAGGCGTGCTACGATTTTATCGAACTGGAAGCTCTCCAAAATATCCTGTACCTCGGGATTAAACCCGTTGAGGTAGTTGTTAAAATTAATTTGGATGTATTGGGGTTCGTCCTTTAAGGAATGTAAAGTGTGTTTTGAGGTGTTGTAGAATTTTAGTCCGCCAGAAGCTTTGCGTAAGATAGGGATGAGTTTATCGCTATTAACCTTGTCTTTAAAATTGGCATAAGCATCACGTACCTTTTGGTTTACGGGTTCCAAGATACAGTCCAATCGGCGTAGTACTACAAAGGGTAATACCACATCGCCTATTTCATTTTTCTTGAAGGCATCACGTAGTACATCGTCTGTGATCTGCCAAATGAATCCTACTTCTACTTTGTTGTTATTTTGGTTACTCATTATTAGCTTTTATTGTCTTTTATTTTATTTGACTTTACAAATATATTTGATATGTGTGCATTTTTGGTGCACATATTAATTTAATAATCGGTTTTTCCATTCCCCTACGTTATATATGGCGTTGGTATTGATGGTTTCATTATCAGATGTGGACTGTTTTAAGTTTCTGATTAAATTATTGTGGTGATGTTTATTGATCTCGCCCACATAATTTTCTATACCAAGAAACACCCAATTTCTTGTGCCGTGTGTGGCATCCTTTACTTTGCCGTTTTTAAAGATTGTGAAACCTCTATCACTATAAAAGTAGTGGTGGTTGGTTAAAATTACCCTTGAATGGAATAGTTTTGGGTTACTATGGCTTGAAATGCCTACCTCGACCGTTTTACCAGTAATTTTTTCTAAATTCTTTTTTACTTTTTTGAGTTTCTCTTCGGCTTCCTGCTTTTCGATGCCTGTGTTTCTGAAATCTATATTGACCAACAGTTGAAAAGGTACTTCAAGAGTTTTTGGGATTAGTTTTGCTATTAACTCGTATAAATTTTCGGTGTTTTCGTTATGAAAATCGGCTTTGTTTTTCCAGATAAAGTTATCGACTAAAATGGCTGCATTTACTGGTGTGAAAGGTTTGGGATCTACGACATCTGACCAGCATTTAAACTTACATTCTTGGTTAGGCTCGATGGTATAACCAAAATTGAAATTTTGTTCTGATAAAAACTCATCTTCAATATGGACTGCCAGTACACCAAATTTTTCTCTAATTTCAGAAACATTAACAGCTTCATCACAAATTATGATATCGTTACTAAATGGTACGTAGTCTTGATTATCAATTTTATCGAATCCATCTTTATCGCCTATAATTCCTACTGATTCCCTTTTAAAAAAGTAATTCGCTACTGGATTTTCCTGTACCAATTGAAAAATTTCGTCGTCTTCCAAATCTAAAGCCAGATCGTAAAACTCACTCACTATTTTGAAAAGTGGATCAGTATCATCTAAAATGAAAAGAAATTCTGAAAGTTCACTGTTGCAATAAGCCTTACCCATTCTTTTTATTTTTTAGATTAAGTTTATAGGTTTTCATTGCCAGTTTATCGGCTTCATTAAAAAAGCCATCTCCAAAGCTTCGTTCAAACTTTCCATCATTTTTGAACTTCATTTGGTATGGGCCTTCTTCCTTATGAAAATAAAATATTGAAAAAGGGTTAGGATTTACATCAGGATTAGACAGATAATCCATCTCTAAAGAGATATATTGTGCTTGTCTAATCATGTATTCAGAATGTGTTTCTACGATAAAATTAAATCCATATTCGTCATAAACTTCGTGAAAGAAGTCCGATAGCTTGGATTGTAAATGAGGATGCAGGTTGAGTTCAGGTTCCTCGACCAATAAGGTAATGTTCTTTTTATCCTTTTTGTTACTATGGATGAGGCTTGCCACTCTTAAAATAAGTAACATGGCCTGAAGCGATCCCATGCCTTTATCGGACAGGTGGTTTACTTTTCCATTCTCTTCGAGCACGTGGAATTGGTAGGCTTCACCAGCATAGAAGTCGATTTTATAACTGTGTCCCACCTCAAATTCGCGCATCCATTTTTTGACGAACATACCTTCTTGAGTGCTTTCGCCAATATCGCGTTGTTTGAACTCGTGGATGGCCTGTGCCAAGGCATTGTTTTTATCCCGTAACTGGAATAAGGCCGATTGCTTGGAAGGGTTAGCTCCTAAATAATAAAATGTTTCCCTTTCTATTGTTTTTACCAGTTCATCTATCCAGTCTTTTAGCTCTTCTTGGGTGTTGTCTAATTCTATGATGTCTGACGAGGTGTCATCCTCCACCTCATTTAACTGGGTGTTGCGTTGCTCGATGGCTTTTTTGTAGGCAACACTATTATGGTATAAAAAGGTGCTGATGATTTCTTTGAGTTCATTGTCCTCGGTACGTGGTATGGTGTTGTCCTCATCACTGGTTTCCTCGTCTAACTCTGCAAGGTCGTCTAGGTGTTCTTCACTGCTATAAGCATCGCCATGATCGCCATAAGGATCATCAAAGCTTTCGTCTTGGTAGTTAAGTGGGTATTCTAAATTATATTCGACGTTATCTTCCTCTTTTATGGTGTCGTGAGCGTGGGCTAATTTATTTCGTCGTTCTACCAGTTTGTTAATTTGGTCTATGAGCTGTAGTGCCTCTTTAGACCCTTTATTGGTCACTGCGTTTTGTTTTTCTTTTAGGGTGCTGATTTCGGACTCTAACTTTAGTAATTCTTGATTGGTATCTACCTTTTCGCCTTTAGCAACAGCATTTTTTATGATGCGTGTGCGTTCTGTATTGTAATCAATGGTCAGGTTAAAACCATTTTCCTCATCAAGAATAAGGAACTGATTGACGTTGGCTTTGGTGCGATCGTCTTCACCAGAAATATGAATGGTGATGTTGTAGGTATTCAATTTTAGGTTAAATGTAATTTCGGGTTCGTCGATTAGGTTGCATTTCGCTCTTCCAAAGGTTACAATATTAGCATCTTCGAGGGCTTGGTTATCAAAAGAAAAGGTATTTGATAATTGATTTTTGAGGTAATCTAACATCAGCAACAAGGCCTTTACCATGGTAGATTTACCAGAGTTGTTGCGCCCGACCATATAGGTGATATTACCAAAATCTAACATTGAAAACTCGATGAACCTTCTAAAGTTTTTAAAGGCAATGCCTTTGGTGTGGTTGTTATTCATTGTACAAACGTATTGTTAATGTGTGCATTTATCCTGCACAGTTATATTTTTTTATTAGTTGTTCTACTCTGTTATAGACTTTATCTTTCAGTTCTGTTGGCTGCAACACCTGAATTTTTTCGCCATGTTGCAGGATCAAAGCTTCCAATTCGTAATTAGGTATCAGTTCCAACATTATATCGGTGAACGCATTGGTTTGGTTGATGACTTTTTGTGATCCGTGTAAAGGTTTGGTTTGTATGTATGACCATAGGCTTTCATCGATCCTCAATACTATTTTACTGGGGCTTAATTGGTCATTAAAGGTAACGCCAATAATGTCTTCAAAATATTCTTTAAAATCAACATTGGTTGCTATAAACTGGGTGTTGGCTTGTTGAATATCCTGTATTCTATCTAAAGCCAAATTGGTTATGTTATCGAAATTTGGATTTTTGCCAAACACGAACCAACGGTTGTTGTATTGTTTTAGGTAGTAAGGATGAAACTCAAACTCCATGTTGCTATTTGAAGCAAAGCTTTTGTAGGTAATGTTTAGGGGTGTTTTGTTTGTGATGGCGTGATACAGCTCCTTGATGTATTCCTTGCCTTTTAGGAATTCGTTTTGGTCGAACTCGATAATCTGGTTAGCCTCTGTACCGAATTGAAAAGACGCTTCCAAACGTGTGGTCATACTTTCGATCCACTCAAATTGGGGCAAGCCTTTGAACCTATTAAGGGTAATGAGGGTTTCTTTCAGTTCCAGTGCTTCGGATTCGGTTAAAGGTTGGTTATTGATGGTAAAACTGGGATCGGTATAAAAATAATATACTCTTCTGCCTACTTTGTTTTTTTCTATAGGGGCATTGTAACCATCTGCGCTTTGCATAAATACAATATCGTCATAAATTTGCCTACGTTGCACCCCTTCTGCCTTACCAGTGAAATTATGAATAGCCTGTTGGCAAGCCTCGATAAGGTCTTCTATGAAATACTTTCTTGCTGTATTTCGGAAGCATCTATCTAATGTTTGGTATCTTAATAATTGGTGCTTGTTGGTTGGCATGGATGAAAACTACCTTTCTTCTATAAATTCATAATTCATGTTCAGCCTGTTATTATTTACTAGGTTAGTAAAATATGCTCAATTTAACTATTCTTCCATAATATCATCTTCAATCTTGTCATTAATATTTTTACTTTTTAAGGACCTCCTGTAAGATATAATTTTCTCTTTTGTGTTAAACTTACTTTTTTCTAACTTTTGAGGTCATTAACATCAACTTTGATTTTCCTCTTTTTGCACGTGCCATTTTGTTAAATTTTAAGTGTTTGTAGTTTTTTGAAAGACTGCTTTTCAAGTTAAGAAACTATCAATTAAATTTAATTTTTATTAACAGCATTGAGCTGATTTTTTAAAACTTCAAATTCTATAGTAACTAATATTGCTTGTATGCTTTCTTATGGGCATCTTTAATTTTATGTATTAAAGAATTTGGTTCAATTACTTTCATATTATCAGCAAATGAAATCAATTCCATAAGTAAGTCGTGTGTCAAACAAAGTCTGAGCTTTACTCTAGTCTCTTGGTCATTGTCCACCAAAATTTGTTGGGTGTCATGTAATGGCAAAGTCTTGATGTATTTACCTTGAATGGGGTCAAACGACAAAACAATATCTTGCGGCTCTGAACCATTGGGGCTAATAATGCCAAAGCAATAACGGTAACTTTGTTCAACATTGTAATTGTCGGGATATTGATAAGTCTGATTTGTGATTTGAAGATTAGTTAAGCGGTCAAGCGCAAAACTCTTGATTTTATTATCTTTCTTATCCTTGGCTAATATGTACCATCGATTCTTAAATTCTTTTAGAGCGTAAGGTTCAACTAAACGAATGCTTACTTCTTCTTCCCAAAATTTTTGATAATTAAATTCAATTTTATATTTATTCTTAATTGCATGTAGTAAACCATACAAGTTCTCTGTTCCTTGTGGCCTGCGTTTTTCCAAGTGAAAAAAAGGCGTTAAGTCTTGTGCAAGATTTAATGAATTAAACATATCAAAGGCTTCTATCATTCTTTGAAAATTCATGTTTTCTGTTTTGCTTTGACTTATAAAATACCCTTTGTTGGATTTTGAATATTCAATGTCAATTCCGAAGACATTCCTTATTTCCTTTAAATCCCTTTGAAGTGTTCGTTTTGAAAACCCTACATTCAAAGTATCATCTTGCATTTGCAGAAAATCAAATTGGTTTTCAATGTAGGATTCTAATTCTTCATAACTTGAATACGGTTTTAATTTCAACTTTTTAAGGATAAGCAGGTATCGTGATATGTAGCCACGTTTTGACATGATTAATTATTTGCTGTAAGTTCTAAAATTGCATTATTCCTATCTTCAAATTCTTGTTTGTTGTCCCAATCGTTGTTTACAGTCCAAACATATTTTTTGGAACTCCAATCAAATGCAATTTGCTTTTCATTAAATTCAAAATACTTCCAATATTCTACTGATTTTTGGGCTTTATATGAACTCTCATCTAATTGAAGATTGTTTTTCAATTTTATAAAAAGAGAATAAGAAAAATATTCTTTATGAAAACCACTTGTCATAGTTGAGCCCAACAAAAGAATGTCAAGCTCATTGTTATCATTGAAGCGTACAAGTTTTTGACTACCGCAGGCGTCAATCATTTCAAACTGTTTAATGAAATAATATCGCCAATCATTTTTATCAGAAAAATCGGCAACGATTTTTTCTAAATTTTGAATCAGAGACGCTGGATTGATATTATCAATTAATGATTTCAAAACTTTACGTTGTTTGTTATCATCTCTTAATAACCTTTTCCAACTAATATCACGTTCATTACGCCCTTTGCTGATTAAAAAACTATAATTTCTTCCAATACTCAACAAATAGTCTCCTGTTGCTAACAAGGCTCTTTCAAAAAGATAATTGTCAAAGTTATTCAATCCGTCATTACTAAATACTGCTTTTACTTTTTCTGCGTATTCTTTGAATTTATCAATATTGTGTATTCCATTTTCGTCTTTGCACCAATCTAAAATAAAGCCGATTTGTCCGTTGAAATATGCGTGATTTTCAAATTCAATGATAGTGTTTTTCCATTCGTCATTTTGTAAAATGAGATTAGCTTTTGTTTTTTCTTCTTCAATTATGAATTTAGGAAAGCCTTTATCTTCGGGGTTTACTGAATCTTTAAAATATTTGACAATGTTGTTTCTATATTGAATGAGGTTTGATAAAAACAATAGTGAATCTGCAAATGTATTTGCATTGTCATAATACAATCTGTGTGCTTCAACAAGATTTCGGACTATTCTCAACCAATTTCGCATATTCACTTTATCAATATCATTTTCGCAAGCTAAATATTGGTATAAAGCAAATAATTTCAATAGTTCGGCATAACCTAAATTGTTTTTAATTGCACCATTGAAAATTTCTTTTTCATCTACATAAGTCATATCAGAAAGGAATGTTTTCAATCCGCCTTTATCAGATATTTTATTTAAAACGAATTTCAACATTTTAAAATATTCCTCATCAAAGCAGCCTAAATTCAAATATTGGTTGAATGATATTTTTTGACTACTCCTTAATAAATCTAAATTCCCTCTGAATTTATCATCTTTTTTTGCTTTGATTGTGTAATTTATTACAGCCATTGTTCTGAAAAAATTCAAAAGATGTTCATCAAAAACATTTTCGGTTTTATCACGATAATACCAAAACAAATCTGTCCAAAGTGTATCAATTTGATGTGAAAATGTTTCGGTCGCTTCTGCACTATTTTCCCAACTCTCTTTATTTATATGTTGCTCAAACTTTGCTTTAAAATTTTCAAAATCAGTAAGAGGCTTACCTCTTGCATTCATTTTGATATACAAATCATCTGAAAGTCCGAAGTTTTGCAGTTCTATGTAATGAAAACTAATGTTGTTTAGTTTGTCCCAAACTTCCGTTTCATCTTTAAATGTTTGCTGAATGTCATCTAACATTATCAGCATTGATTTTATTGTCTGGTCTCTTTTCCAAGAAAGAAAAAACCAAGAGCTATCAATGATAAGTTCAGAAATATTTTGTTCTGGATTGTAAATAATTCTTTTGTTGATTAAGTCAATGCAAAATTCTCGTGAACTTGTCCGTGTTTCGTAAGTGAACTTTGTTAAAAGATTTTTTAATTCATCATTTAATTTGTTTTCTTTGACTGCAATAAACCAATGCAACAAAAACAATGTTGTTAATCGTTGTTGACCGTCAAGCGGTTGTAGAATTTTATCTCTTACGCTACCATAAACAAAATCTAATTCCTTTGGTGTGCCATTAACTGCTTCAAGTAAAAACTTTAAGAAGTTTTCTCTTAGTTCTTCTTCTCCTTCTCTACCCTGAGCGTAATCTCGTTGTATAATTGGAATTTCAATTTTACTTAGCGGTTGCCAAGCTTCATTTTCATAAATAGCTTCTTCGTTAGAAAGCAATTCCAGAAAATTTAATTTTTTTGATGTCGGATTATTACTCATTTTCTGCCAATGTCATTTGAGGTAAATACTGATTGATTATTTTTTGTATTTTTTCAAAATATGAAGTTCTATCGTTTTCATTCCAAACTTCAATGTCTTTCACGTTTGCAGAATAATATTTCATAAAAACATTTTTTGTGCAAATTGGAATAAAAGTTCCTTTAATTTCTATTTCAATTATTTTCTTTCTTTTTTCTTTAAAAGAATCGTTTTTGTAAGAACGATTTGTTCTACTATCTAATAAACACAGGTTTCGTAAGCTATTATCCTCTTCACCCAATACATAGTCAATAATGTCTTCAAATTCATTTTCGTCAATTGTGTTGCCTGATTTTATGAATTCAATCCGATTATTTAACTCCTCGTTATGATGATTGTCTGTTTTGATGAAGTTGTTTTTTACCCATTCAATTTGATTTTCTATTTTCACATTAACTTCTGTTGCGATAGCATGAATGTGTTCAACGTCCCAAGATTCTTTTTTGAAACGGTCAAAAGGGAAACGATTAGTTTCGTTTTCGTTGTTAAGCATTGTTTGTATGTTGTGAAGCAATAAAATTTCACGGACGTATCTTCCGTTATATTCTACTTCTTCTAAATTCACATTTTTAAATTTAGATTTTATCTCTTGGTTTATCCAATTTGAAAACTCCGTTTTGGATTTTTCTATTTTCTCTTTGAGAATGTTTTTGATGTTAGTTCCAGCCGCAATTAGATAACCAATTTTGTGATATAATTCTCTGTCATTATACCATTCTTCAAGTGTTTGGAAATATTTTTTAATTTCCTGCCAATTGTCGTTTATTTCTTTCTCTGATTTGATTTTAAATTTTCCATTAAAGAAATGGAAAGTTGAGTACTTATCATCACTTGGCTTGTCTGACATTAAATTGAAAATAAACTCTATTCTCGTTGCCAAGTTATTTTCATTTTTGTTGATGAAATACCAAAAAGAATCGTCTTGTAAGGCATATTCTATTCTGTCCCATTCAGATGCAATTTCTAATTGCTTCAAACGAATTTTTTCGGCTATCGCTTTTTTCTCATCTTCGTTTTTACCTTCAGGTGTATTAAAGTTTAAAAACAAGGCTTTAATCAATTCTGCATTTGTAAGTGGAATTTTACCGCTATTGATTCTTGTGAAAATATCAATTGAATCTTCTTTTGTTGAAGTTTCATACCAAATAACTTTAACTTTCTCTAAAAATGGTGTGATGAATTTTGAACTTATTGAATTATGCCCTTCATTGGCTTTTGTTTGAAACCAACTTCTAATTGTTGAATAAGCATTGTAAATGTGAAAATAATCAATATTTTTTTCAGAATCATCTTCTGATTTGCTTTCTATTTCTGTCAAAAAGTCTTCACTGCCTTTTCGTGTTTCATATTGTATTTTGAAGTTCTTTCTTTCACTTTCAACAAAGCGTTCTAAGTTTTTTAAGATAAGAAATGTTGTCGTTAATCGTTGCTGTCCGTCAATTACATCGTGCCAATCTCCAATTAAATTATTTTTGTTTTTTGTATCATCATCGCTCTTGATTACTACAACTGGTTGCAAACAGTACCATTCATCATCCTTTTTATTTGGTTTATTTATAAATTCCCATACGTCATTCAACAAATCTGTTACTTGTAGCTCTGTCCAACGATAACCTCTTTGATACGATGGAATAAAGAAATCACATTTAAGCAATTCGCTGATTGTTTTTATTGATATGTTGTTACTGTTTTTCATTCTAATTATTTCTTCTTAAATACAAATTAAATAACTCTGCACAAGCGTTTGCATCACTCAATGCATCGTGGTGGTTTAGCGAAATATTGTTTTCTTGGCAAAGTGTCGCTAAGTTTTTTTTGTAGAGTTTGTAAGTGCAATGTTTTTCGTAATGTGGCTCCAAAATTTCGTAATACGCTAATGCGTTTTTCAAGCAAGGAAAATCAAACGCAAAACCGTTATGAGCAACAACATTTTGATTCTTGATAAAAGGCTCAATCTTTTGCCAAACTATTTCAAAAGTCGGTGCTGTAATAGTTTGTTCGGGTGTAATTTCGTGAATGTCTATAAATTTTCCCCAATAAAAATTATTCGGAGGCTGAACCAATAATGAAATTTTTTCAGAAACAATTCCGTTTTCTACACGCACTAATCCCACTTGGCAAATACTCCAAGTTTGCGGGTGTGCTGTTTCAAAATCTATGGCGGTAAACGATGTCATTAGTTGTTTCTCTTAAATCCTATTGGCACTTTTGAAAATTTACTTCTAAGAGTTTCTTCTCTACAAAATTCTAAAAGGGTTTTTACTTCTACTTTACTCCCATGAATGATTTCATTTATTTCATTTTTGCGAACGATATTATCAATTTGTCCGCCTGAAAAATCAAACTGTAAAGCCAACAACTTACAATCCTCAAAAGACAAATGAGGCATCTTAGATTTCCATATTTGAGATTTGGCTTTAACACTAGGCTTTTGAAATTCAATTTTAAATAAAAAGCGCCTTTCAAACGCAATATCCATATTGTTTGACAGATTTGTTGTAGCTATTAGAATACCTTCAAAATTTTCAATTTCTTCAAGTAAAATATTTTGGATTCTATTTTCAGTATCATTTACATTAGAATTTGCCTCTTTACGTTTAGCAATAATGGCATCGGCTTCATTAAAAAATAAAATGGGAGTTACATTCTGTTCTTTAGCATACGATTTGTAATCTTTGAAAATCTGTTTAATGATTTTTTCACTTTCTCCAAACCACATTGAACGTGATGTACTAATATCAACTTTCATTATTTCTCGGTTAGTTGCTTTTGCTATTTGTAATACACTTTCGGTTTTTCCTGTACCAGAAACGCCATGTAATAATGCCGTTATACCTTTTGGCAATCCCTTTTTTACTAAACGCTTTTGCGTGGTTTTAAAATTTTCTTCACCCAATAAAGTTTTTAAAAGTCCTAATTGGTGCGCTTCTTCATCACTATAAATCAGCTTTCGAAATGGCACATTGCTCGGCTGAATTAAATTGTCCTTTTTCTTTTTATCAAAATCCTTATTGAATAATTTTATATCACACTCAGTTAAAAGACCTAATGACTTTTCTGTGAGTTTCATTTTTGCGTCATCAAAAAAAGCAGCATCTTCGATTTCTAACCAATCTTCTTTAACTAGATTATTTTCTTTAGCTAAAAATCTTTGTATTTGTGTAAATCGTTCGTTTGGGGAGTCATATATCCCTTTAAATGCACGCTCAACCCAAGGGTCTTTGTCGCCTTCAAGAAATTTCCACACAACATATAAGAACAAGTATTTTTCATCTATAAAAGCGCCTAGAAATTTTGTTCTTTCAATAAGTTGAAAATGAGTATTTTCTTCTAAAATGCTTTGTGTTTGTTCAAATAATTCTCTTGTTGAAATTTCTTCATCATCTCTTTGACTTCCTAATTCATGCAATTTTTCAAGTAAAGTAAAGACATCTTCAAATTTTACCACATCAACTAAAACATCAGGAATAGGTTCACTTTTAAAAATTTTGTCTGAAACTATTTCATTTATATAAAATTCTTCGTCTGCACCTTTAAGTTTTATGTTCCCATATCTATTATTTTTTGTGTTCTTGCGTAGTAACCTTCTTTCATATAATTCTATAAAGTCATCACTATACTCAAGTAGTTTCATTGGATTGCATTCAAAATATGAGTTCAAATCATCTAGGTCAACTTTACGCCCTTTATAATTAAGGGTAAAAATAACAGACGTAAAAAGTGCTTGGGACTTTGAAATATGAAAGTAATCTGCAAGAAACGTCAGTTCTTTATCTATAAGTTCAAATAACGAATTGTCCAATTTACTTTTCTCTGACAAGTTGTACACTAAGCCAATATTGTTTAAGAGTTCTTGTTTAAGAGTGCCTATCATATCAATGTTATTTTGATTTCTATTGCAAAACTAACTTAGCAAAACGCCAAAGTGTGTCGCTATTCTAATATCTTTTGCCAAACTTTCACGATTGTCGATTTTTATTTTGTAGAAAGATTACCACATTGGCCTTAACAATTTAATTTACTACAAATTAAAAAAATGTCATTAGTAAATGCTAGAATTCAATATTTCATATTTACCGTTTTGGATCATTATAATCCAAAGAATTTGGATTCTCTACTTTTATCATCTTCTTTTTTAAGATCTTTTATTATTCCATCTATAGATAAAGTACCGCCTATAAAATAAACCGGAGAGGTCCATTTACCGTCTTTGCGAGACCAATCTACACCAAAACTAAAACCAGAGTCAAACAAAGCTTCATAACGTGAGCTATTTAATGCCTGGTTAACTAATGAAATAGACAAACCTGGGTTTAAAACATTAGAGTCTAAAAAGAGATAATGTATAAATGGTGTTAATGCTATTTTTTCAATGATATTCCTGGATAATTTTTTGTTTTTGTCGTTAAGTGCTGTCTTTTTAAAAGGGAAAATTGGCATTGCAAAGCTTAGATAAAGATTGTTTGTAGGCTCGAGCATTCCTATCTTACCAGCTTGATCACCAATTGAAGCAATATTGCTATCCTGAAATTCAATAGGTAATTCTTGAAATGAATCTAAATCATTATAATTGGTTGAATTAACATAACCGAAGGTTAAACCAAAAGCTAAAGCATCTAAATTTGAGATATAGCATTCAAAATGAGTGTTTATTGATAACTCGTAAGGGTATTCGTTTGATCTTTTTTGCATAATCGGATCGTAAAGTACCTTTTTATTGTCGTATTGCAATTTACCTCTTATACCCCAAGAATACCCCCAGATTCTTAATTCCTTTCTGTTGATACTATCCAATCCCTTTAAGAACCCAACCTCTAAATTAAATCCGGGATTTTTAATCCCTTCTGTAAAATTTTGGTCATTGACCATTCCTAGCTTAAATAACCACCCATAAGAAGTTTCTACAGTGTAAACTGTATCAATTCCAGTTTTCTTGAAGTACTTAATAGGCTTAGGTATTTTGGCTGGAGTTGTAAATTGAAAATTAAACTCTGTGGACTTTTTAGAAACTTTAGTTTCTGTCTTGAATTGTTTTGCCTTTTCAGTGTAGAATATTCCATTTCCTGCACTATTAGTAAATACTTGACTGTTTAGGCAGTTAAAAAAAAATAAGGATAATAGAAATGTGATACTAAATTTGTTTTCCATAAAGTTGGTTATAAAAATTAATATATAGTTGAGGAATACTAGATTTCCAAACTATTAATAGTTACAACCAAAATGGTTAGGGATAAATAAAGATATAAATTATTTTATAATCATTAACTTTATTAATGAGTTATTAATTTATAATTTGGCCTAATACAATAGATTAATATAAGAATATTTATGAGTTTCAAGAATATTTGACTCTATAGCATAACCTTTTAATTTTTAAGTATTAAACTATAGTGCTTTATTTTGTTTTTTAATAATTTAAACAAGTTATATTTCAATGTCAAAAGAAAAACACAATAAGAATTCATTATCAAAACTTTCTAATCGTTTAGATAAAATTGAAAATCAATTAAACAATGAAAATTTATCTATCAGAATTAAGAAACTAGAAGATGGGAATTATGATGATTTATCATTAGAAAAAAAAATTGGAGAATTAAAACGTGAAAAAAAACATCAATTTTGGCTGCCAACTATTATTTCAATTTTAGCAATCATTGTATCAGTTTTTTCAATTTTAAATGAACATATTATAGCTAATAAGTCAGGAGATTTTGATAAGGGAGATGCAGAATTAGCATTGGGAAACTTTGAACTCGATAAGAGTAAAGAATCAGTTATCATTGTCGTTAATGAAATTGAGAATATTGATGTATTATTGTTAGGTATACCTTTTTCAATCCATAATTCAGGAAATTTAAATTTAGAAAACAGCAATTTGACTATTTCTTACCCCAATGCAAATGGAAGAATAGCTGTTGATACAGAAAAGTTTATTAAAAATGATACTCCTCTTAGCTTAACTAGAAATTATTATCATGATGAAATTAAAGATTTTATAAGATATGAAATTCCAAAAATTCAACCTAAAGAGTCTATCTCATTTTATGAATTAATTGTATTTAGAAATACCTCTATCAGCTCAAATGTTGAAGTTAAAGATAAGGACTCTGTTCCTTTAAATTTAAAATATAAAATTGAGATTTCTTATGATTCAAAAATTACATTGAATTCCGATAATGTACCTTCAACCACATATAATATAACCTATCATCATTTCCATCTTAAAGATTGGGAAAATATACAAGGGAGTGATTTTCTAATACAATATGTTTCAGATGAACAAAAAGATATTTATTTACTAACAGAAGCTGAAAATGAAAAACATGAAATCGAAGATGTAGGTAGTATTACTACTAGTAATTTCAAATTTAATAAAGTAGCCAAGTTTTATTAAAATCGTAATGCAATATGAAATTTAAAGTGCTTTATTCAATAACTCCATAACAACAATTATACACCAGAATTAACTTAATTAATTATTTCTTTGAAATTTAATTTCTTTAACCGTTTTTTCTTAATTTTACCTTAGAAAATTATGTCAAACCAGTGACACTAAACCGCACACAGTTTGGAACACGATTTGGAACACGGTCTAGAACACACCCTTTTTTAACCTATTGATAATCAATAGCGTGTAAATTTTGTAGGAAAATTCATAACCCTGAGGTCACGGGTTCAAATCCCGTCTTCGCTACGCGACAAAACCCAATACTGAAAAGTATTGGGTTTTTTGGTGTACAGCTTCCATCTTTTGGACTCATCAAACTTGTCCAGGCCGAAAAGCGTCTGGGCGTAGCAAGATAATTTCCGTTTTTTGTTGTGTTTCATTTCCTTAATGCAAAACCCTTCGACTCCGCTCAGGATAAATCAAGCCAAAACAGCAAAACGATTTGAGGACATTATCTTGAACATTCATTTTCTTTGCTCGTCCAAAGAAAACGAACCAAAGGGAAAGACGCCCCGTCAACAGGCATTTCCTTCGGATTTTATAAGCAGTAGCCGATAGGTTTTGAATTTGAAGCCAAGAAGCAATCGTTGGAGGAAACTGGGAAATTAGAATTAGCATGTAAAAACTGGAATGAATTATCTGAACTCGGACAAAAAAGAAGACTAGACTTATTAAAAAATCACTGTAAAAAACTAACCACAACTCTAATTATAAGTCCTCGCTAAATTT
>Ga0116152_10000494_pt1 | contig 31932 bp, 30 predicted proteins | sample AD_UKC119_MetaG_FD_89894 | JGI IMG/M metagenome (GOLD analysis project Ga0116152, IMG submission 89894) | Active sludge microbial communities of municipal wastewater-treating anaerobic digesters from Hong Kong - AD_UKC119_MetaG | ecosystem: Engineered > Bioreactor > Anaerobic > Digestate... | reverse complement strand
CAAAAAGCAAAACTCAAATATAATCAAGCTTAGCATGACAAAAAAGGCATTGGCTGAAAGAATAGGCGTTCAAAGGACATCTTTATCCAGAGAACTTGCTAAAATGAGAGAGGACGGGTTGATTAAATACGACGCTATGACTATCGAATTATTATAGAGTTTTTTTAATTTCTGGAACGAATAAATGTTGGCTTTGTTTGAATCAACGTATACAAATTAGTAGTGCGATATGGTGTGCCCTCGCTAACGATTTATACTTGCGCTAACGAAAACTAAACCAGCGCAAACGATTTATCCGACAAATGAACACTGTATCAAAATTATCAGCATTTGCCATGTGGAAACTATATCAATCGTTTTTTGAATTTTGCTCCTCGTCCGGGATAAACTCCACGATATCATCTACCTTGCAGTCGAGCACCCGGCATATTTTCTCCACGGACTCCAGCGACACATAGGTGTTGTTCTTGAGCCGTGTGGTTATATTCGCACTGTACCCAGCCATCTTCTGAAGCTGGGCATTGGAAATATCTCTGTCTATGAGCATATGGAATAACTTCTTGTAACTGACTGCCATACCGCACCTCCAAGACTATTGCATTTATTATATCACGCAAAAGTGAAAATGTCTATGGCTATTCGATGAATTTTATCGAATAGCTTATTTTTTGCCCATTCTGGTACGGATTTATCTTTAACCTGTCCTGTACGAGGTGAGAATGTTTATTCCAGCCTTTCCCGTGGTCTACCAGTAGGAACGATGAAAATACTTAGAAAACGTCCTTTTCGCATTTCTTCCGTGGCTATCAGGTGAGGGACAAAATTATTTCCTTAAATCAGTACGGATTACGCTTCTGCCTGTCCTGTACGAAGTGAGAGGGTTTACTCCAACCGTTTTCGTGACCGACCAGTGAGAGGCAAAAAATATTTCGGATTTCTTTGTACGACCGCGCTCCTTTTTTCCAGTGGGTAGTGAGGGAGAAAGAAATTCAAAGAATTTTCGTTCAAACCGCCTTTTGACCTCCATTGGGTAGTAGAGGACAGAAAAAAACCGAAACCTTCGTCAAAACGGCTCTCTCATCTCCATTGGGTAGTGAAGGACGAAAGAAACCAGCCCTCAGAAAGAAGGTGAAACACAATGTATGACAAGCTGCCAAGCGAACTCAAAGAAAATGCTCTGTTCTGCCTTTGGCGGTATGAGGATCGCGACGGCAATTTGACCAAAGTCCCGTATCAGATAAATGGAAGCTGCGCGGACGCTACAAAAAAGCAGACCTTCGCAGATTATCGACTCGTGGTAAACGTTGCGTCCGGCTATGACGGAATCGGCATGGGCGTGTTCGGCACTTTCTGTGCCATCGACATCGACCATTGCGTTGCGGGCGGCAAACTGACGAGCATGGCACAGGACATCGTAGATACCATGAACAGCTATACCGAACTCAGTCCCTCCGGTACCGGTATCCGCATCATTTTTAAGGTGACCGGCCTGTCCTACGACAAAAAACGGTACTACATCAATAACCGAAAAATCGGTCTTGAGGTGTATGTAGCCGGGATGACCAACAGATTCGTCACGCTCACGGGGAACGCCATCAGGGAGTGCGGTATCGAGGTTCGCACGACTGAGCTTCTGACAATTCTCGAAAAGTACATGATAAAAACAGTCAAGGAGAGAAAGTCGAAAACCGCAGCACCGGGCAGCTACCTCACCGACGAGTCCGTCATTTCCAAGGCGATGATCTCCAAACAGGGTGAAAAGTTCAAGTCACTCTGGAACGGTACTATCCCGGAGGAAAAGAGCCACAGCGAGGCGGATCAGGCGCTCTGCACCATGCTGGCGTTCTGGTGCGGCGGTGACACGGCGCAAATGGACAGGCTGTTTCGTCAGTCCGGGCTTTACCGCGAGAAATGGGAGCGCAGTGATTACAGCGCTACCACACTGGACAACGCCGTGGCAATCACTACGGAATTCTACAAGCCCATCGCCGTGGACAGCGCAGCTGACGAATTCAACGAGACAACACAGGCACTTGCCCGGCTTAATCCCGCTCGGAACAAAAGGTATCGCAACGGCGACATTGGCTTCGGCAGGCTCTTTGCAGATGTCCACAAGCGCGTCGCCCGGTATGTGCCGGAGCGCAAGAAATGGTACATCTACGACGGTTCACGCTGGGTACCGGACATCGGGGGTCTGATGGCGATGGAGCTGTGCAAGGAGCTGGCAGACGGATTGCTCCTGTATCTGCTGACCTTCAAAGACGAATCCGTTCGTATCCGCAATCTGGAGGACTACAGCAAATGGCAGCAGCGCAGGCTCCGGGACATTTATCTTAAAGAGGCGCAGAGCGTATACCCGGTCTCGATGGAGGAATTTGACGCCGACCGCTACCTGCTCAACTGCGAGAACGGTACTCTCGATCTGCGGACAATGCAGTTTCGCGACCATGACCCGGAGGACAGACTCACCAAAATGGCTCATGTCAGCTACGACCCTGCGGCGACCTGTACCCGTTTCGAGCGCTACATCGATGAAATCATGAGCGGCGACGCGGAGAGAGCACTATTCCTGCAAAAGGCTCTGGGCTACGCTGTCAGCGGCGACACCCGGCACGAGTGTATGTTCTTCCTCTACGGTGAGACCACACGCAACGGCAAAGGAACGCTGATGGAAAGTATCCTGCGTGTGATGGGCGATTATGGCAGAGCCGTCAGACCGGAGACGATCGCTCAAAAGCAGAACGTCAACAGCCAAAATCCCAGTGAGGACATTGCACGTCTTGCCGGTATCCGCTTCGCCAACATCTCGGAGCCGAGCCGTGGACTTGTGCTCAACGCGGCACAGGTCAAAAGCATGACTGGCAACGATACCTTCAACGCCCGTTTTCTCAATGAGAACAGCTTTGACTTCCAGCCGCAGTTCAAGCTGTATGTCAACACAAACTACCTGCCTGTCATTAGCGACATGACGCTGTTCTCCAGCGGACGCATTCTCATAATTCCGTTCGACAGGCATTTTGAGGAATGGGAGCAGGACAAGACCCTAAAATCCGCGTTTGCCGAGCCGGAAGCTAAAAGCACAATTCTCAACTGGCTGCTCAAAGGCTATGAGCTGTTGCGGCAGGAGGGATTCACAGTCCCAAAAGCCGTAACGGAGGCGACGATGGCGTACTCCCACGAAAGCAACAAAATCGCATAGTTCGCGGATGAACGACTGCAGCCGGACACTGATGCCGAGACTCGCACAGCCGCTGTGTATGACGAATACCGTCGCTGGTGCAGCGACAACGGCTGCTGCACCGAGAACAGCCGCAACTTCAATCATGAACTGCGCAAATTCGGCACCGTGGTCAGGCGGCGCCCCCAGACCGGCGGTGAGAAGACCACACTGCTTCTCGGCTACAAGGTACGAGAAGGGATGGAATTCCTAAAATAATGCGTGGGGCAGATTGTGGCAGGTTAAAACAGTCCTTCTCTATATAGGAACATTTGAGATGACCATAAAAACTTGCCCCATACCTGCCCCAGCGTGGGAAAGGAGGTGGTGACTATGATTATGGCACTTCAGAAGCTATGCAGAGGTCACGGATTTCTGCACTAAGCGTGAATACTGGTTTCTCCAATAAGGGCTTTGTCCCAGAAAGGATGCTGCAAACATGAATCACAGCTGGTCAGAGTGCGTGATAGCACTCTATAAATCAAAAATCCACAAAGGCATTTATCGTAAAATGCTTGCCGACCACACCATCGAAAGCGCCAGAAACGCCGGAGCTGACTTTTATCTCAGGGAAGATAGAAGCGGTGTGTTTACCCTCGGCAAAACAGGTAACGGCTTGCCCGTGAATGCCAAGCATATGCATGGACGGTTACGGCCCGACTCAGATAGCCAAGGAATTCAGCAAAAGGCACATAATGAATCCTACGGCACACGCCAAAGCGATTGGCGTAGCTATTCCAGACAACATAGGCCATGATGATGACTATATTTGGCGTGGCAGCACCATTGTCCATATGCTCTCTCGGCAGGAGTATCTGGGGCATACGGTAAACTTCAAAACCTACCGCAAGTCCTACAAGAACAAAAAGCAGCTCAAGAACGACCCATCCGAGTGGCAGGTTTTCGAGAATACCCACGATGCAATCGTCGAGCAGTCGGTGTTCGAGGTAGTGCAGAAAATACGCGATGGCAGGCGGCGCGTGACGCCGATGGGTGAGATGCCGATCCTCTCCGGGATGCTGTTCTGCGCTGACTGCGGAGCCAAGCTGTACCAAGTCCGGCATCGCGGCTGGGAACACGATAAGGAGTATTTCGTTTGCGCTACCTATCGGAAGGTCAAGGGCGGCTGCAGTTCTCATCAGATACGGAATGTGGTGGTCGAGGAGGCACTCCTTGACGGTATCCGCCAGATAACGGCGTTTGCGTGTGAGCGCGAAAGCGAGTTTGTGCAGATGGTGACTTCCAAGTCAAGGGCAGACCTCGACAAGAGCCTGCGGGACAGCAAGCGAGAGCTGGAGCAGTCACAGGCGCGTATCGCCAAGCTGGATGACATTATCCAGCGTCTTTAAGAGGATAATCTGTCCGGCAAGATTTCCGATGAGCGCTTCGCCAAGATGACCGCCAGCTACGAAGCCGAGCAGCATACCCTGGAAAGCCGTGTGGCGGAGCTGAAAGGCACCATGACCGCCGAACACGACAGTTCGCTCAATGTTGACCATTTCATCGCCTTGGTACAGAAGTACACTGACATTCAGGAGCTTACGGCGGAGATGATACGCGAGTTCGTTGAGAAAATCCTCGTTTACAAAGCAGAACGCATTGATGGCAGACGAGTACAGCGCATCAAAATCGTCTGGAACTGTATAGGCGAGTTCACGCCGCCAGCAACCGCAGCCACACAGGAGCAAGAAAAATCGGCATAGCCGGTACATACATACCAAACTATGCCGATTTTTTTCCGGGATAGTTAATCCCTAAGACGCACCCTCAAAAGGCGGGATATTTTTTTATGGAGTCCAGAGAAACAAAATGAAGAAATCAATTCAAAAACGGCCGCGGCATAATGAAAAGCCATATTTTAAACGCTCATAGAACAAACACAAATTATGAATGTCTTTCATATAAAAGTGAAAAATTGTCGGAAAAGAGCGAGGAATATTTTTGCTTTCCCACTTTTTGATAAATAATTTTGGTATAATTAACCAAGAAGGGGGAGGACAATGTTGGCAGGACAGACGAAGGAAAAGTTTCTTTATATCCTTGACATTCTCAAAAAAACCGATGAGCAGCACCCAGTCAATACGGTGGAGATCCTAAGAAAATTGGAAAACAAGGGCCTTGTCGCGGAGCGAAAATCCATTGCGCGGGATATCTCGGTCCTGAGAGAGGCAGGATATTCGATTATTTCCTGCGATGAGCTGAAAAAGGGCTTTTATATGACCGACCAGCCGTTTGAGGATTACGAGCTCAAAATGCTGGCGGATGCGATTGCTGGAGCCAAATTTCTTACGGAACAGGATACGGAAAACCTGCTGGAAAAACTGACCCAGCTTGCGACGCCGACCGGGGAGGAGATTCTCAAAGAACAGACCATCATCGATCCGGAGATCAAGACCGACAACCGGACGGTGCGTTACAATATCGACAAAATTATCACCGCGATCAAACAGCGCCGCCGCATTCTGTTTCGCTATTATGAGCGGACGGAGGAGGGGAGCCTCAAATTCAAAAGAAACGGTCATATCTACGAGATTTCGCCGTATTATCTGGTCTGGTCGGAGGACGAATATTATCTGATCGGAAACAGCAAGAGCCACGACCATCTGACGCATTTTCATGCGGATATGATCACCAATGTCGAGATCAGCGAGTTGCCGGTCCGGCCCTGTTCGGAGATCGAGGAACTCCGCGGCGATTTTTCCATCTGCGACTATCTGCGGCGGAATGTCAATATGTTTACCGGACCGGATGCGGATATCGAGCTGATGGTCGGTTCTTCCGTCATCAGGGATGTCGTTAAGCGCTTCGGAAACGGGCTTCAGTTTGAGGCAATGCCCGACGGCATGTCCAAGGTATCCATCCACGCCGTGGAGGGGGAGGGCACGCTTCGCTGGCTCTGCGGCTTTAACGTTGAGGAACTGAAGGTCATAGGCCCGGAGAGCATCCGGCTTGCGATGGCCAAACGCGCTTCTGCGGCGGCGGAAGCTTACTCAGAATAAAATTCGTTTCGGGCCTTTTTTCAAAAAATACGGTTTCGCAAAAACACCCGCCTGCCTCCGGCCGGAGACAGACGGGTTTCTTTTTTAGGTCCATGCATTTCCACAAGCGCGCGTCACTACGGTTTATGTAGTGACGGCGCTGTCCGCAAGGCCGAAACTGATCGACAGGGCTTCGTCTATTCTCTCCATGGCGCCATCGTCCAGGCGGCCCATTTTTTCTTTCAGCCGCTGCTTGTCGATGGTGCGGATCTGTTCAAGCAAAACGATCGAATCTTTTGCCAGACCACAGTTTTTGGGCTCCACTTCGATATGTGTCGGAAGTTTCGTCTTTTCTCTCTGGCTGGTGATCGCTGCGGCGATGACGGTGGGGCTGTATTTGTTGCCGACGTCGTTCTGCACAATGAGAACCGGACGGATGCCACCCTGTTCCGATCCAACCACCGGGCTCAGGTCGGCGTAAAAAATGTCTCCCCGTTTAACAGTCACGATTCTATCCTTCCTTTCCCATTTTTAGGGCAATATTCCCTATTTCTTTTAGGGATAGTATTGCCGCGCGGGGGAACGGATAATCACGTCGGCAGTGAAATTATCCGAAGATCATTGCCCGCGCGCACGGAAAGCGGCCCACGCATGTACGGGCGGGATTTTTAACCATCCGCTTTGATTCAAGCCAAATAATCAAGCGGCCCACGCATGTACGGGCGGGATCCTATGCATTCTATCCTATTGTCAAAACGGCATCGCCGTGATAAAATGTCAGTATTGTCCGAAAGGGGGGCCGCCCGTGACCGGAATGGAAGAATCCGCCGCAAAAGTGCGTGCGCTGCTGAAAGAGAAGGGCGGCGTCCACCGTGCGTTTGTCCGCACATACGGCTGCCAGCAGAATTTTGCCGACGGCGAAAAGCTCGAAGGTATGCTGCTGGAGATGGGCTATTCCCTTGCAGACAAGATGGAAGACGCGGAATTTGTGATTTTCAACACCTGCGCCATCCGGGAAAACGCGGAGCGCCGCGTATTCGGCAATGTCGGCATTCTCAAAAAAGCGCACCGCGAAAATCCGGATATGATCATCGCCGTCTGCGGTTGTATGGTTCAGCAGGAGCATATCGCGGAAAAATTTCGCCGCAGCTATCCGTTTGTGGATATCGTATTTGGCACGCACGCCGCGGAACGAATGCCGGAGCTCGTCTACCGGTATCTGACGCAGAAAAAGCGCCTTTGCGACATCGGAGAAGGGGAAGGCTGCATGGCGGAATACCTGCCCGTTCACCGGGACGATCCCCTGAAGGCCAATCTTCCGATCATGCACGGCTGCGACAACTTCTGTTCTTACTGCGTCGTGCCGCTGGTGCGGGGCAGGGAGAAGAGCCGCGAGCCGGAGGATATCCTTGCCGAGGCGCGGAGAATTGTCGAAGCCGGTTATAAGGAGATCACGCTGCTCGGCCAAAACGTAAATTCCTACGGAAAAGGGCTTGAGCATCAGACAAACTTCGCCGAACTCCTGCACGCGGTCAACGATATCGAGGGCGATTTCCGCATCCGTTTCATGACTTCGCACCCGAAGGACTGCACAAGGGAGCTGCTCGAGACGATCGCGGACTGCAAAAAGGTCTGCCGCTCGATCCATCTGCCGGTGCAGAGCGGTTCCGACCGTATTCTGCACGAGATGAACCGCAGATATACGGCGGAGCACTATCTGGATCTGCTTCGGATGGCAAGGGAGATTGTGCCGGAGATCACGGTCACGAGCGACCTCATCGTCGGTTTTCCGGGTGAAACGGAGGAGGACTTCGAGGCCACAATGGCGCTTTGCAGAGAGGCGAGGTGGCTGATGACCTACAGTTTTATCTATTCAAAGCGCGAGGGCACCCGCGCCGCGCAGATGGAGGATCAGGTTCCGCCGGAGGTCTCTTCCCGAAGATTTCAGGAACTGCTCTCCCTTCAGACTTCCATCAGTCGGGAGATCAACGCCTCCTACGTCGGAAAGACGGCGACGGTGCTCTTTGACGACGAAGCGGATGCCGGGGAAGGCTACATCAGCGGCCGCAGCTCGGAAAATCTCGTGGTGCGGATTCCGCGGGAGGATGCGCCGGAAGGATTTGCGGACGTTTATCTGAAAGAGACGCTCGGATGGGCGCTCGACGGGGTACTTATCAAATAGGGAAAAAAATCATTTCTAATACAGGAGGAATCGCAATGGATATCATTGAAATGGCACGGGAGCTCGGAAAGAAACTGCAGGAAGAGGAAACCTATCTGCATCTGAGGACCGCACAGCAGGTCATCGAGGACGATGCGGGGCTTCAGGACCGGATTTCGGAATTCAATCTGCAGCGTGAGGCGCTCGGCCAGGAGGCGGCGAAACAACTCCGCGATCAGGCAAAACTCGACGCGCTGGATAGAAAAGTCCGCGGCATGTATGAGGATCTGATCCACGACGCGAAGCTCACGGCATACAACGACGCCCAGGACGAATTCAACGAGATCTTCGGCTTTATCGTCCATATTCTTCAGATGTCCGCCGCGGGCAGCGATCCCATGACGGTCACGAAGGATACCATGGGCGGATGCGGTGGTGAATGCGGCGGCGAATGCGGGGACTGCGGTTCCTGCGGAGGCTGCCACTGATGGAGCGTGCGGAACTGGCCAAGCTGATCGACCATACGATGCTGAAACCGGATGCCACTCACGCCGATCTCCACGCGCTCTGTGACGAGGCCAAAAAATACGGCGTCGCGTCGGTCTGTGTCAACTCCCTGAATGTCTGGTTTGTCCATAAAGAGCTCGCGGGGACCGGAATCCGGACCTGCTCCGTGGTGGGGTTCCCGCTCGGCGCAATGGCATCCTCTGCAAAGGCCTTCGAGGCCTCCTGCGCGGTTGAGGATGGCGCGGAGGAGATCGATATGGTCATGGATATCGCTTCCGCCAAGGCCGGAAACTGGCGCAAGGTGAAGGAAGATATCGAGGACGTGCTCGATGCCTGCGAGGAGAGCGGCGGCGCGCTGCTCAAGGTGATCCTCGAGTGCTGCCTGCTGACCGATGAGGAAAAGCGGGAGGCCTGTCGGATCGCCAAAGAAGCGGGCGCCGATTTCGTCAAGACCTCGACCGGCTTCGCAAAGGGCGGGGCGACGGTGGAGGATGTCCGGCTGCTGCGGGAAGCCGTCGGCCCTGAGATGGGCGTCAAGGCGGCCGGCGGAATCCGGGATTTTGAAACCGCCTGCGCGATGGTCGAGGCCGGTGCGAGCCGGATCGGCACCTCCGCCGCGGCAAAGATTCTCGGAGACGAGGAATAAGGATTCTCCCATAAATGAATCAAGAAAGCCGGAAGACCGATCGGGTCCTCCGGCTTTTTGTTATCTTGCGGATGGGTTTGAGAAAAAGAAAGCTGTCACCACACAGGATGTTCTGTGCCGGCCCGACGGGAAACATCGTCGGCGCCGGAGAAAAGACCGTCTGCGGCGCATGCGGGCTCATAACGGGAGCCAATGTTTTGAAAAACACCGTGAGCCTGTCTGAAAGTTTTCCGATGAGCGTAAGGTATTGGAGCGGAGTTGACCATGTTTTTTTCCGGCAGATCGGTTCCGCCGCAGAGGCCATTTTTATCGGTCGTTTTGAGTCAATGCCGGTTCGTATTCCTACATCTATCTGTATGGCCGTTTTCGATGCGGTACGGCAGGGGACATGAAACTGCGGAAAACAAAAAACAGACGCCGGGATTTCCGACGTCTGTTTTTATCATTTACATCGCAGCAGCAATTACAGGAACAGCGGCACAAACACGAGGGCGACGATCGTCATCAGTTTGATGAGGATGTTCATGGACGGGCCGGAGGTATCCTTGAAAGGATCGCCGACCGTGTCGCCGACAACGGCGGCCTTGTGGGATTCGGAGCCCTTTCCGCCGAAGTTGCCGTTTTCAATATACTTCTTCGCGTTGTCCCAGGCGCCGCCGGCGTTGGACATCGTGATGGCCATCAGCACGCCGGTGACCAGCGCGCCGCCCAGCAGGCCGCCGAGGGCTTCCGGCCCAAGGATCAGGCCGCAGGCGATCGGGCTGACGATGGCGAGGATGCCCGGAAGGAGCATCTCTTTGATCGCGGAGCGGGTGGAGATATCCACGCATTTCGCGTAATCCGGCTTGGAGGTTCCGGCAAGGATGCCCGCATCGGCATGGAACTGACGGCGGACTTCCTCGATCATCTCATTCGCGGCTTTGCCGACGGAATTCATAGTGATCGCGCCGAAGAGCATCGGCAGCATACCGCCGATGAAGAGGCCGGCGACAACCAGAGGGTTGAGCAGGTCGATCTTGGTCAGGCCGGCGACGGTGGAGTAGGAGACAAACAGGGCGAGGGCGGTCAGAGCGGCGGAGCCGATGGCGAAGCCTTTGCCGACGGCAGCGGTGGTGTTGCCCACGGAGTCGAGGGTATCGGTGATGTCACGGACGCTCTCCGGCAGATCGGACATTTCGGCAATGCCGCCGGCGTTGTCGGAGATCGGGCCATAGGCGTCGACGGCGACGACGGTACCGGTGGTGGAGAGCATGCCGACCGCGGCGATTGCGATGCCGTAGAGGCCAAAGCTCATGTAGGAGAGAATGATGCCGACGGCGATCAGCAGGATCGGGAAGACGGTGGAGTTAAGACCTGAGGCGTAGCCGCTGATGATAACGGTGGCGGCGCCGGTCTGGCTCTGACGGGCGATTTCTTTAACCGGCTTATAATCCGCGGAGGTGTAGACTTCCGTCAAAGCGCCGATGGCGACGCCGACGACAAGGCCGACCACAACCGCGACAAAAGCGCCGAGTTCATGGAACATATAATTGGAAAGGAAGAAAGAGGCGACAATTACGATTCCTGCAGAGATGTAGGTGCCGAGATTGAGCTGTTTGGCCGGATTCTGGCCCTCTTTGCCGCCGACCATGAAGGCGGCGACCACGGAGGCGCAGATGCCGATTGCGGCAAGAATCAGCGGGAACAGGGAGCCTTCGATCGGCGGAAGCTCGATATCGCCAAAGAATTTGGAGCTGACGCTCGGAATCGTCACCGCAAGCGTGATGGCGGAGACGATGGAGCCGACGTAGGATTCAAACAGGTCGGAGCCCATGCCGGCGACGTCGCCGACGTTATCGCCGACGTTATCCGCGATGACGGCAGGGTTGCGCGGGTCATCCTCAGGGATGCCGGCTTCCACTTTACCGACGAGGTCGGCGCCGACATCGGCAGCCTTCGTATAGATACCGCCGCCGACACGTCCGAAGAGGGCGATGGAGGAGGCACCGAGCGAGTAGCCGGTGATGATCTCGGAGATCAGCGCCGCATTCGATTCCGTAATGCCGACCATGGCATCAAACAGGCAGAAGAGAGTGGAAATTCCAAGAAGGCCAAGGCCGACGACACAGAGGCCCATGACCGCTCCGCCGCGGAATGCGACTTTCAGAGCGCCAGCCATGCCTTTGGTGCGGGCTTTGTTGGTGGTACGGACGTTGGCAAGGGTGGCGGTTCTCATGCCGATGTATCCGGCAAGAACGGAGAAGGAAGCGCCGAGCACGAATGCGCCGGCAGCGAGCCAGCTGATCGCAAATCCGAGAACCACGATCATGATGCCCGCGAAGATGACGATGGTCTTATATTCGCGTTTGAGGAACGCCATCGCGCCCTCGCGGATATAGCCTGAGATCTCCTTCATCCGGTCGGTGCCTTCCTCCTGTTTGCCGATCCAGGACTTGAACGCAAATGCGATCACAAGTGCCAGAATCGCCGCAAACGGGACTGCATAGAATAAACTTTCCATGTTTGTTCACTCCTGTTTGTGAATTTTCTTTGGGGATATGACCCCTGTGTTGAATAGCAACAACTTATTATATAGAATCTAAAGAAAACAGTCAATAAAAAACGACAAAGAAAAGCTAAAATTTAGTAAAAAACTTTTTTAAGTTATAAAAAGCACCGGAGAAAAAATCCCGGTGCTAATGGCATTTTCTTCCGTGCTCACGGATCTGAGAGTACCTTTTTGATCCGTTCGTAAAGTTCCACAACGGCAAAACGGACCTCATATTTGGAGCCGGTGACAAAGGCTTCGTCCTCTCCGTAGGCCTCCGCCGCATCCGTAGCGGAGGAGACGCAGAGCGGGGGATACATGACGCACCACCAGTTGGCGCCCTCTCCGGCTCCGATTACAATGCGGACGGTGTCGTATTCCCCGGCCGGCAGAGTGAAGCCGTCGTAGCTGCGGGTCTCAAACCAGTCCTCCGTCAGGGCGACGCTCACGTCGTATTCCGCGCCCTCTTCGGCGATCACGTCCTCGGCCAGCGCTTCGATTTTGTTGAGGCTGATCTTTGTCAGGGCCACGGCGTCGGATTTGCCGTTCACCTCCGCAAAGAGTTCGCCGGTTTCCTCCAGAATCCGGTCGCGGACTTTGAGCTTCAGCGCCTGATCCTCTTCGCTGTCCGAATTGGCGATGATATGGAGGCGCAGCGTCTCGTCCCGGACCTCGGTGCTCTGGGCGATCGCCCGTTTGGCATAGCTGTTTATGCCCGTAATCATTAACCCTGCAAGGACGACAAGCTCAAAACCACGCAGCTTGCCGCTCTGATGAAACGTCCTAAAATTGCTCAACCGCAAGGAAAAAGCCGCCTTTCCTTTTTTCTGGAGTATGGGCGGCTCTTATAAAATATATTCAATTTATAAATTGATGTAAGAGATCGGATTGCCGTTTGCCTCGACGAACCGAACCAGATCTTCAAAGGAGAGCCAGACCACGCCGGTATTGTCGTTCGGATGCACGCCAACCGAGGAGCAGCCGATGAAGTCCCGATCGAAGACGATCTCCACGTCCGCATCGAGATTATAAAGGACGCCGAGCGGGGAGACGCTGCCTTTTAAGAGGCCCAGATGGCTTTCGAGCCTCTCCGCGGAGCCGAAGCTGAGCCGCGTAGAGCCGATTTTTTCCTTCAGCGCGGCGAGATCGACTTTTTTGTCGCCATAGACGAATACCAGAAAATGCCGGAGGCCCTTCGCGTCCCGTAGAAACAGGTTCTTGCCGATAATGCCTTTTTGTTCGAGGCCGATTTCAGTGAGCATTTCCATGGTTTCCGCCGGTTTGCAGCGGACGAGCTCATAGGGAATATGCAGTTCCTCAAGCCGGCGGACGGCGTCTTCGATTTTACCCAACGATCTCCACGCCCCTTCTCGCAGGCCCGGTGAGATGGACCTCCGGGTATTTCTCCGCAAGCGTCCGGACGGCGGAATCCGCTTTTTCCCTGCTATCGAAGATGCCGAATACCGCGGTTCCGCTGCCGGTCATGGAGGCACCGAGCGCGCCGCCTGCCAGAAGGATCTGCTTGATGGCGGCGACAGGCCCCTGCGGCGCGGCAAATTCGAGCACGTTGCTCAGATGGGAGGCAATGCCTCCGATATTTCCGGCCGCGACGGCGGCGAGCATGTCCTCGTTATCCGGATGGGCGGAAGGAGAAATCTCCAGCGAATCGTAGCGCCGGTAGCATTCGGCGGTGGACATACCGGCCTCGGGCTTCGCGATCACGAAGAGACAGTCGGGAATCGGGGAAAGGGGCGTCAGGAGCTCGCCTACGCCCTCCGCGAGCATCGTGGAGCCGCATAGACAGAATGGCACATCCGCGCCGATTTCAAGGCCCAGTTCGCACAGCTCTTTTTCGGAGAGCGGCCGGCCGGACAGGACATTCAGCCCGGTCAGAACGGCGGCGGCATCCGCGCTGCCTCCGGCCATACCTGCGGAGACCGGGATCTGTTTCTCAATCCGGATCTCAAGCCCGGGATTCGTTATCCCCGTCTTGCGGAAGAATGCCTCCGCCGCCCGAAAAGCCGTATTGCAGGCAGGCTCAACCACGCATTTTGCGCAGACGATGCGGATTCCGCCGCCGTCATCCGCGGAGAGCGTAACCCGGTCGAAAAGCCCGACGGACTGCGTGACCATCCGCAAAAGGTGGTATCCGTCCGAGCGCCTGCCGGTGATATCCAGCGTCAGATTCACCTTGGCGAAGGCTTTCAGTTCACAGGAGGTTCCCGGAGATAGTTCCATGGCGCGGCGCTCCTTTCCAAAAAAATAAATAATTCCGATCAAGGCTCTTTGCGGCTTTTTTCTCAGAGAAAACCAAACCGTGGCCGCGCCCGAAAAGCGTGACCGGTGGATTCAGTCCTGAAAGGCACTGCGACGATGCAGGGGATACTGCCTCCCGCAAAGTGCTTATCTCTGCCTCATAAGTGCCTCGGATAGCTTTGTATCGTTCGTTTTGCGGGGAATCGCCCGTATAGCAATCTTCAAAAAAGGCGGGCGCATCCGGAGATCCGCCCACCTTTCATCCTAGAAAAGATCCGCTGCGGGCGCCCTTCGCAGAAATCCGCGGTTTTGCCCAAGCGGTCAGGCGCCGGCACTCTTCATCCGGCATTCCTCCACGAATCGGCCGATGCGCTGCAAAGCCTCCATCAGGTGATCCAGCGAATAGGAATAGGAGATGCGGACAAAGCCCTCTCCGCAGTCGCCGAAGGCATCGCCTGGAACGACCGCCACATGCTGGCTCTGGAGCAGCTGCTCGCAGAATTCCGTGGAACTGAGCCCTGTGGACCGGATGCAGGGGAAAACATAGAAAGCGCCCTGCGGCTCAAACGTGTGCAGGCCGAGGTTGTTAAGGCCTTCCACCAGAAAACGCCTGCGCATGTCGTATTCCTTGACCATCGCGGCGACCTCCTCGTCGCAGTCCCGCATGGCGACGATCGCCGCATACTGGCTGGTGGTCGGGGAGCTCATGATCGCAAACTGATGGATCTTGAGCATCTGGGAGATGACCGGAGCGGGCCCCGCGGCATAGCCGAGCCTCCATCCGGTCATGGCGTAGGCCTTGGAGAAGCCATTGACCACAATGGTACGTTCCCTCATGCCGTCAAGCTCCGCAATGGAGACGTGGCGCTCGCCGCCGTAGGTGAGTTCTGAGTAAATTTCGTCGGAGAGAACAAACAGGTTATATTTCCTGACGATCTCGGCAATGGGCTCGAGATCTTCGCGCCGCATGACTCCGCCGGTCGGGTTGTTCGGGAAGGGGAGGACCAGCAGCTTCGATTTCGGCGTGATGGCGACCTCCAGATCCTCGGGCGTCAGGCGGAAATCGTTCTCTTCTTTTGTCACGATCGGAACGACGGTGCCGCCGGACATCCGGCAGATCGGGTCGTAGCAGACAAAGCAGGGTTCCGGCAGCAGCATTTCGTCGCAGGGCTCGATCAGCGCACGGATGCAAAGATCGATCGCTTCCGAGCCGCCCACCGTGACGAAGAGCTCATTTTTCGGGCTGTATTCGAGCCCGAGGCGCCGCTCCAGATACTTGGAGATTTCACTGCGCAGCTCAACAAGACCGGCGTTCGCGGTGTACCAGGTCCGGCCCTTTTTTAAGGAGTCGATGCCGGCCTCGCGGATCAGCCAGGGTGTGCGGAAATCCGGCTCACCCACGCCGAGCGAGAGGACGTCGTCCATCTCGGCGGCGAGGTCGAAAAAGCGCCGGATGCCGGAAGGCTTCAGCGAAAGGGCCTTTTTCGACAAAAAATGATTATAGTCAATCAAGACCGTAGAGCCTCCTTTCATCCTTCTCCGGGTCCTCGATCAGCAGATTGTGTTCCTTGTAGCGGCGGAGCACAAAGTTGGTCGCGGTGGAAGTGACGGAATCCAGCGTGGCAAGGCGTTTGGCCACGAACATGGAGACCTCGCGGAAATTCTGTCCGCGGACGACGACGGCGAGATCGTAGCTGGAGCTGCTCATCAGCCAAACGGCCTCGACCTCTTCAAAATGGGTGATTTCCTCGGCAATTTCTTCGTAGCCGCGGTCGCGTTTCGGGCGCACTTTCACTTCGATATAGGCGGTGCAGTCGTCCGCATCGACTTTCTCCCAGTTGATCAGCGCGTTGTATCCAAGAATAATGCGGCCTTTTTCGTATTGTTCAATTTCTTTCCGGATCTCTTCCTCCGGCAGGTCCAGCAGGGCCGAGAGCTGAGAATCCGTCAGTTTTGCATTCGTTTCCAGAAGTTTTAATAATTCTTTCATCATAAAATCTCCTTATGAAATTATTTCAGTTCGGCCAGCTGAGGCTGACGGTTCATATAATAGGCAAAATACTTGTATCCCGCTTCACAGGCGCGGTCCATGCCCTCCGTGATATCGATGCCGAGCGTCTCCGCATCATGCGCGCCGGAGCCGATGGTAACAAATTCGCCGCCGAGCTCACGGAAACGCCGGATATAGCGCACGGAAGGCTGCACCGCATGCGCGCAGCCGTGCAGCGCGGAGGTGTTGATCTCCAGGGCGATCCCTTTTTCTGCCGCCAGACGGAGGATCTCTTCGATGCGGTCCTCGCAGGGCCTCAGAAATACATCTTCCGCGTCGGCATCCTCCAGATAGCGAAGAGGAAAGGTGAGCTGGGAAAGGACGTCGAATTTTCCCCAGAGCATCATCCGGTAGACCTGGTCAAAATAGCCGGAGATCAGGCCGGAGAGCTCCTCCTCCGTAAAATCGTACTCTTTGAGATGGGAGGGTCTCCTGCCGTCCGCAAACGTTTTGACGGAAGCAAGCACAAGATCGAAAGGGTAGAGTGCAGCGATTTTTTCCGCGTGTTCCGGGTCGGCAAGGGGCTGGCTCAGCTCGATGCCGCAGGAAAGGATCAGGCTGTCGCCGAAGGCGGCCCTGGCCTTATACACGCTGTAAACGGATGCTCTCACACGCTCGCCGAACTGTTTTTCCGCATACCGGTCAAAGTCACAGCAATCGGTGATAGCGATCCCGGTGAGGCCTTTGCGGACTGCCTGCTCACACAGGGCCATCACCGGATCACGACCTTGGGGAGAGCAATCGCTGTGGACATGGCTGTCAAATTTATTCAAATAAAACAAGCACAGTCCCTCCCATCTATATTTTTTTAATCCTATCATATTTTTTTCAGTAATGCAAAGATTTTATTGATGCAATTTCCCTGAAATCTGCAGCCGGAAGTGAAAAAAAGAAAAAGGCCGCCCTTGTTTTTTTGCCGGGGAATATGTTGACAAAACCCGTTTTCTGTGATATTATCATTCCCGTCGCTGAGATGCTGGTGTAGCTCAGTCGGTAGAGCAGCTGATTTGTAATCAGCAGGTCGGGGGTTCGAATCCGTCCACCAGCTCCACTGTTCCGACACGAAAATTGGATATATGGGAGTGTACCCAAGTGGCTAAAGGGGGCAGACTGTAAATCTGTTGTCTAACGACTACGGTGGTTCGAACCCACCCGCTCCCACCAGAGAAAACCCTCAAGGACCCTTGATCTAATCAGGTTCTTGGGGGATTTCCATATCAGGATATCGCCCGAAATGCGGCAGGGCCTTAAAGCACTTTCAGGCGTAAATAACATATCCATCGTGTCAAAATCGTGGCAAATCTAAAGCGAATAAAAAAGCGGAGTGTAGAAAACTCCGCTTTTTTCTATGTGCAAAATGCAAATGAAGCTGGAAGTTTGGTAGGTGTTGCGGCGGGTCCAACCGTTCTGCACTGTAGATACGAAGTTTGAAGGACATACTCATGTCTAAAAAAGTTCTTGGTGTTACATAGGCCATCCCAGTGTTGATTCCAATGACGAAAGTTGTATAATGTAGAATAATCCATGTACTTTTTGCATAGAAAAACGTTTACCGGGGGAAGCGTTTTTAAAGGGACGCCGCCCGAAAGGACAGAATTTACAGACAAAAGCCGGAGTGCATATGAGCGAAACAAATGTGATTGTGGAGGCATACAGCGGCGTCATTTCCATGCTGCTGATCTCATGCGTTGTCTTTTGCAGAGACTATAAAACAAAGCTGGGGCGGCTGTTTCTTGCGATGCTCATCGTAAATGTGCTGATCCTTGCAAGTGATATCGTCACGTGGGTATTTGACAAAAATCCAAACTATAACACGCTGATGATGGCGGCAAACTTTTTTGTCTATCTTTGGAGCTACGTCTTTGCCGCGCTTTATACTACATATCTGACGGCCTGTGTGGAACAGAAAAAAAACGCTTCACCACGCAAAAGCATTTCTGTATGCGGTTTACGGAACATGCGTGCTCGCGAGCATCATGCTCGTGGTATCCCTGTTTAACCATATGTATTTTTATCTTGATGAGCACGGCGCCTATATCCGCGGGCCGCTGTACAGCGTTTCCCTGATTTTTTCGATCTGTCTGGATGTCGTCAATATGGCGATGGTTCTTATCCATTGCAGAGTGCTCAGGCTGCCGGATACGATTGCTCTGATGTCCTATGGAATCTTGCCTCTTATTGCGATGGCCGTGCGTATTTTTGTCTATGATGTTACCTTTTTATATTCTTCTACAACATTGTCTTTGCTTATTATTTATATATATATTCAGAGCAAACAGCGTCAGCGACTTTATCGGCAGGAACGGGAGCTTGCGGAATCAAGAATTGAACTGATGATTTCTCAAATCCAGCCGCATTTTGTTTTCAATACGCTGAATTCGGTCCGCGAGCTGATTTACAGCGATGCCGATAAAGCGGATCGCATGATCGTCAATTTTTCCAAATACCTCCGAACCAACATCAATTCCCTGCAGGGTACGTCGGTCGCTTTTTCCGACGAACTGCAAAACGTGGGAATCTACCTGTCGATTGAAAAGGAACGCTTTGGAGATAAAATCCATTACGTGGAGGAGATCGGATGCCGGTCCTTTTTCCTCCCGCCGCTGATTATCCAGCCGCTCGTGGAAAACGCGGTAAAACACGGAATCTGCCCAAAAGCGGAGGGCGGCACCATCAAGCTGACCACGCAGACGGAAGGGAACGATATCAAAATCATTGTCGAGGACGACGGAGTGGGATTCAACATTGCAGAGAAGAAAAATGATTCCATCGGAATTGATAACGTAAGGATGCGGGCAAAATATCTGCTCGGTACCGATATGAAGATCGAGAGTGAGCCCGGCAGGGGCACGAGGGTGGAAATCCTGATCCCTTCAAATTATGCAGGAAAGGATGAGCACCATTGAAAGCGATCTACGTCGATGATGAGAACTTGGCCCTGAGTCTTTTTCGCCGGATGACGGGAGAGATCGCCGGCGTGACCTTCAACGTATTTTCCAATCCCGGTGAGGCTCTTTCCTATGCCGAAACAAACCGCATCGACCTTGCCTTTCTGGATATTGAAATGCCGGATCTCGGCGGGATCGAGCTTGCCAAAAAGCTGAAAGAACAGGATCCCAATATCAGCGTGGTATTTGTGACGGCCTATGCGAAGTATGCGCTTGACGCCTTCGAGGTGGATGCGATCGGCTATCTTTTAAAGCCGTATCTCCGGGAGGATGTTGATAAGTTCATTGAAAAGAAAAGGCATATCCTGCCCACCTATGATAAAAGCGTGCGGATTCAGACGATGCCGGATTTTCATCTTTTTGTGGATAATACGGAGATCCGTCTCGGCAATACGAAATATGCGGAAATGCTGGCGGCGATCGTGGCTTTCGGCGGAAGCATCTCCTCCTCCAATTTATCTTTTCTGCTGTGGGAGGATTCCGCGCTGACGGAAAAGACGATGAATGCCTTTCGGGTCGCTTTCAGCCGGCTGAAAAATATCCTGGAGGAAAACGGGATCGGCTATATTCTATCCAGCAATAAGACCATGAGGTATCTCGATAAAAATGCCGTATCCTGCGATTTCTTTGATTTATTGGACGGAAAAGAAGAGGCGATAAAAGGCTATAAGGGATTCTTTTTGGAAGAATACGCATGGGCGGAACCCATTAAGGAAAAACTGCAAATCCATAGATGACGAAGAATTTTAGAATATCCTGCGGAAAAATCGACTCCACAGGATATTTTTTTGTCCTTTTTGCTGACATTCTGTCGAAAATGTAACGGTTATGTAACGCTGCCTTTTTTATAATATAAAAAGAAAGATACGGATATTTACAGGGATGATTCTGAATGAAGCGGAAATAAAAAGGCCCCCGCATGTTGTCCGGGCGCCGCTTCATAGTTGCAGAAAGGGACAGATGATGGTGAAAACAACCAGAGCTGGCGGCTTCGCGGCCCAAAACGGCGGCACAATCCGTAACTGTTATTGTACCGTTGCGCTGAGGGCAAAATGTACCGCGGTCGGCGGCTTTGTTGGAGAAAACGATGGAACCGTCTCAAAAAGTTTCTGCGGCAGTCGGCTCGGGTATCTGACCGGCGGTTTTGTCGGGACGGGCGGCGGCAGTCAGAAAGACGGCTGTTACTTCTTTTATGCGGGAAAGAACGACGACAGAAAACTCGCGGCGCTGTTTGACGGCTATCTCGGGCAGCAAATTGAGCAGATAAAAGACGCGCAGGACGCGGAGAATCTTGGCTACGATCTTGAAACGATCTTTGAATATGCGGAAGGGGAGAAAGTCCCACTTCGTTTTAGGCCCGAAAACTGGCTGTTTCCTATAAACCCGGATTCCGGAACAAAACCGCCGGTGCCGATAAAAACGACGGATGAGCTGTATGAGCTCGCCGAAAAAATCAACGGCGGCGACCGCGGTCTTGCCGGCGCCCATATCGTCTTGGAAAACGATCTGGATCTGGGCGGAAAGGAATGGACGCCGATCGGTCCGGACCGGACAAACGCCTTTACCGGAATATTTGACGGCGCGGGGCATACGGTCAAAAACTTTATCATGAAAAACAAATCCGTTCAGGATAAGGGCTTTTTCGGCTTCCTGAAAGGAAAAGTTTATAATCTTTCGGTGGACGGCATCCTGAAGGGCGGCCTGTGCGGCGGCGGAGCCGGTGCAGGCATCGGCGGCAGCGGCGGTACCGGCGGGACCGGCGGCAGCTAAGGAACAACCAATTGGAGCGGCCTTTTATGGAGTAAAGGGAACAGAGACGGCAATGCTGGCGGCGCAGGAAACAGCGGCGGCAGCGGCAGCGCCATGGGAACTTTATTTGTTCTCGGAAGCGTGACCGTCAACGCCTATGCGGGCACTTCCTACTCCACTTCGCGCGGTGCAGGCGGCCCGGGCGGCAGCTCCGTGGCAGGGTATTATACCTCTTACGGTGAGTATGCGTCTGCAGCGGGCGGTGCCGGCGGAGGAGGAGGAGGAGCCGGAGGCAATGCTGCGAACATCGGCGGCGGTGGTGCCGGCGGTGGCGGCGGAAGCTATCACTATAAAACCGGCGGAAGTTACTGCTACATGATCCGCGGCGGTTCGGGCGGCGGAGGCGGAGGAGCTTCCGGCTACGGCGGCTATGCGGGCGACCTCTCATACAGTATCTACCAGTATTGGCGCGAAGGCTACTTTGGCAGCAATACGATTCAGTGGAAGGGCGATACGGGAAATACCGGAACGACCAGCGGCGGCACCGGCGGCGCTAGAGGGACACTGGATAATTACTGGGGCGGCACCGGCGGCACCGGAGGCTCTGTGGGGAGCGGAGGCAGCGGAGGAACGGTCTATGTGGCATCCACTGCGAGCGTGACGACGCCGAGCGGAAGTTCGGCTTCGACCGGGAACGGCGCCGCGGCAAGCAAGTCAATATTACGATATCCGCGTGACAAAAACGGTGACCACAGTCGGAAGCAGTACGGAATACACGCTGACGGAGATTCCCTCCGCCGTGGAGGTACTGATCCCGATTACCGGCGATCTTGCCGGGCAGGAATCATATTTTGTCTACCGCTATCATGACGGCGCCGCGGAAAGGCTTCCGCTTGGCCTGCTTGCGGATTCATCCGACAGTTCGGAATATTATTATGTCGATTCCGCGAACAGCCAAATTGTCATCGTAACACGCAAGTTTTCCACTTACGCGGTGTACAGCTCGGCGCTGTCCCTCACGGGAGAAGGAATCTTCTACTCCGGGAACAACAACGTCGACGTTCAGGCGCGCATTGCGGAAGATACCAGCCCGGTATATAAAATCGATATCGGCTGGGGCAGCATGAAATTCGTATATTCCACGGATTCGGAATGGAACGTGGATACCCACATGTATTCGGAAGGCTCCTACAACGACTGGCTGCCGGCCTATTTTGACGGCGCGAATAACAAAATTACCATGTTGAATCACAGCAACAGCGCCGTGAAAATCACTCTGGCAGTTACCGAAAACGATCTGGCCGGCGTCGATATGTCTCTGCATCTCTATAATGAAGGGACCTCTGCTGAAGCGGGAAGCTATCTTCTTGAAGCGGCCGCAACGGGCGCGGCCAATGGGGATCTGACTCCGGCGAACGCTTACCTGTTCTTAAACGGTACGCCGGAGAGAAGCTGGATCAACAACAGCGAAAACCTGACTTTTAAAAATGTCGGCATCATTACGGCTACGGTGGAGCCGTATACAAGCTGAGATTACGGGGACCTGCGAATCATAAAAAAGGAGACCGCGGCATTTTTTATGCAGCGGCCTTCTTTTTTGCGGCCGATGAATCGGCAGTTTCACAGACAGGGATTTCCGGTAAGAGATGGCGGAAAAGATTCGGTAAAACCGGCCGTGCCGCGGGTAAGGACTGATTTATCAGGCGGCAGAGGCTTTATCCGGTAAAGAAGAGCCTGCAAGGAAGAAATCCGCATGAGCATGAAAAATATCACGGATTTGAATATAGTGAGCACGGCATGGGAATTTTTTTGTGGGGATGAGCAGGATGCCGGGGATTTATTATAAAAATGATTATATATATTATCTAATTAGAGGAAACCCATGGGGATAATTTTCTATAAAACGGAGAAAAATATGGAATGGGCTTGTTTTTTTAGCGGAAGATGATACTATTATACTGTTCTTTTATCTTTTAACAAATGGAGCGAAGAAATATGAAGCCCCGAAGTTCTGCTATGAGAACCGAATCCTGTAGTTTATCCGCGGTGCGCAATAGGTACTACGGGAAGGGGAGCTACAACCATGAGCATACACCGACAAGATAAGAGCACCATTTTGGCGCTCTTTTTTTTCTTTTTTGAATGGAAAGGGTGACGGATATGCACGATTTCTATGAGAGTCCGCTGGAACATCGCTATGCAGGCGAGGAGATGCAGCGAAACTTCTCGGATCAGAAGAAATTCTCCACCTGGCGCCGGCTCTGGCTCGCGCTTGCGGAGGCGGAGCAGACGCTTGGCCTCCCGATCACGGATCTTCAGCTGAATGAGATGCGCGCCCACCTCGACGACATCAATTTTGAGGATGCCGAGGCGATTGAGGCGCAGATCCGCCACGATGTGATGAGCCATGTGCAGGCTTTCGGGATGCAGTGCCCGGAGGCAAAACCGATCCTTCACCTCGGCGCCACTTCCTGCTATGTGGGAGACAACGCCGATCTCATCATCATGCGCGACGGGTTGGAGATTTTAAAGAAAAAGCTCGTCAACGTCATCGCTCTGCTCTCCGATTTTGCCGAGAAGGAAAAGGATCTGCCGTGCCTCGCCTATACGCACTGCCAGCCCGCTCAGCTCACGACGGTCGGCAAGCGCGCCTGTCTCTGGGCGCAGGATTTTGCCGAGGATTACGACGTGATCAGCGAGGCAATCGGGAAGATGAAGCTGCGTGGCGCCAAGGGTACGACCGGCACGCAGGCCTCTTTTCTCGAGCTGTTCGGCGGAGATACATGTAAAGTAAAAACGCTTGACAGCATGATTGCCGAGAAGATGGGCTTTGAAAAGACCTTCTCCGTCACCGGGCAGACCTATCCGCGAAAGCAGGATTACCGGGTTCTGACCGCGGTCGCCGGAATCGCGCAGAGCGCGCATAAATTCACGAACGACATCCGTCTGCTGCAAAGCTTCGGCGAGATTTATGAGCCTTTCGGCGGCAAACAGGTCGGCTCCTCCGCAATGGCCTATAAACAGAATCCGATGCGCAGCGAGCGGTGCGCGGGCCTCAGCCGGTATCTGACGAATCTGGTCTTGAATCCGGCGGAGACCGCTTCCGAGCAGTGGTTCGAGCGGACGCTTGACGATTCCTCCAACCGCCGCCTTGCCATTTCCGAGAGCTTCCTCACGGCCGACGGCATTCTCAATCTGGTGGCCAACATCGCCGGCGGGCTTCGCGTATTTCCGAAGGTCATCGCGGTCCGTGTTCGCCGGGAACTGCCGTTTATGGCGACCGAAAACATCCTGATGGATGCGGTGAAACAGGGCGGCGACCGTCAGGAACTCCATGAGGCGATCCGCGAATATTCGATGGAGGCGTTCCGCAGGATCCGGGAGGAGGGCGAGGAGAACAACCTGCTCGACGTCCTTGCCGCGGATGGCCGCTTCGGTCTCGACGAAGAGAGCCTCAAGGCCAACCTGATTCCGGAGAGATACACCGGCCTCGCGGCAAAACAGACCGAGGACTATGTGGCGGAGCTGCGCGAGACGATCATCGAACCAAACAGAGGGCTGCTCGGCATAAAGGACGAAGTAAAACTGTAACCTCGCTCCGGAAAGGGGCAGGCTTTTTCTGCTGCAGGGCGGCATCCGCTGCCGGGCCGCGGAATAGAATTCTCAGGGCAAACGGGAGGCCGCCCGCGGGCAAAAGCGGGAGCGGCTCCCACAAAAATATATTGCAAAGGAAGAAAATTATGGTACACGCAATCGTTGGAGCTAACTGGGGAGACGAAGGCAAAGGCAAGATCACGGATATGTTCGCACAGGATGCGGACGTCGTTGCGAGATTCCAGGGCGGTGCGAACGCCGGCCATACGATCATCACCGATAAAGGAAAGGTCGTACTGCATATTCTTCCTTCCGGTTCCTGTTATGAAAAAACGGAAAACCTCGTCGGAAACGGCGTCGCGCTCGATGTCCATAAATTCCAGAAGGAGATCGAAAACGTCCGTGCCGCGGGATTCAACCCGAAAGTTCTCGTTTCAAACCGCGCGCAGATCCTCATGCCGTATCATGTCGATTTCGACAAGTGGGAAGAGGAACGTCTCGGCGCGAGATCCTACGGTTCCACCAAATCCGGCATCGCTCCGTTCTATTCCGATAAATATGCCAAAATCGGCATCACGGTCGATTCGCTCTACTACCGGGATTTCCTCAGAGACAGAGTCTCCGAGGTTCTGGATCTCAAGAACCAGATCGCGCAGGCCGTCTATCATAAGGAACCCTATGATCTCGACCAGATCATGCAGGAGCTTGCCGAGTATGCCGAGATCCTGAAGCCTTATGTCTGCGATTCCGTCCGCTTCATGCAGGACGCCGTCCGTGACGGCAAGAACATTCTGATTGAGGGCCAGCTCGGATCGCTCCGTGACCCGGATTTCGGCATCTATCCGATGTCCACCTCCTCCAACACCATCTCCGGGTACGGCGCGGTTGGCGCCTCGGTTCCTTCGTCCGCGATCACCCGGGTCACCGCCGTCGTGAAAGCCTATTCCAGCGCAGTCGGCGCCGGCCCGTTTGTCAGCGAGATCTTCGGCGACGAGGCGAACGAACTGCGTGAACGCGGCGGCGACAAAGGCGAGTACGGCGCCACCACCGGCCGTCCGCGCCGCATGGGTTGGTTTGACTGCGTGGCCTCCCGCTACGGATGCCTGGTGCAGGGCGCCACGGATGTCGCCTTTACGGTTGTGGATGCGCTGGGCTATCTCGACGAGATCCCTGTCTGCGTCGGCTACGAATACAAAGGCGAGGTTCTGCGCGACTTCCCGACCTATCCGGTTCTGCTCGAGGCGAAACCGGTGCTCAAGGTCTTCCCGGGCTGGAAGTGCGATATCCGCGGCATCCGCGAATACGACAAGCTCCCGCAGGCGTGCCGGGATTATATTGAATTCATTGAGAAAGAGATTGAAGTTCCGATCAAGATCGTCTGCAACGGCCCGAAGCGCGAAGATGTCATCTTCCGCGGCTGATTCTTAAAAAACAGAAGAAAAACGGCGGCGCACGGTCCGGCCGGAGCGGCGCAGAGCGCAGGCTTCCGGAATGGATCGCCCGCCGTTTTTTTGCCCGTTTTTCATACTGACACGGGCGGCGGGGAAAACGGCGGTTCGCTCGCCTTCGGTCAAGAAGGTGGCCGCGCCGTAGAGAGAGACCGAATCGCACGAAGCCACTTGGTGTTCGGAAAGCCGTGCAACTTGAAAGCTTTCATGCTCGACCTTCCGGGACCAGCCGGGCGGCAAGGAAAAAGCGGCGGTTCGCTAGCCGTCGATCAAGAGAACGATAATGGTTTTTGCGGTACAAAAAATGCCCGGAGTTGGATTGCTGTTATAAGCTGATAATCGGGCCCTGCCGGGGCAAATTATGGATATTGATTTCGTAAAGGAGACTGCGATATGGAGGAATCCCCCGAACTGAAAGAAAAACTGGAAAAGCTGGCGCTGCTGCAAAAACAGCTCTTTGCTTACAAATACGCCTGTTCGTCCATCGAATTGGACAGCGTCACCGTTGCGCCGCCGGATACGGAGGAGGGCCGTTCCGAGGCGCTGGGCATCCTTTCCGGGTTCCAGTACCTGCTCTCCACCTGCCCGGAGACGGTCGAACTGCTGGAGTGGCTCCGCGCCAACAAGGAGCAGCTGACCGTCCATCAGGCGAGGGAAGTGGAGCTGCTTCTCCGCGACCGGGACTATGTCGGGAGCATCCCGCAGGAGGAGTTTGTCGACTACCAGAGAACGCTCTCCAAAGCCGAGGCCGTCTGGCACAGGGCCAAACCGGCAAACGATTTTGCCATGTTTAAGCCCTATCTCGAGAAAATCTTCGACGCCAACATCCGGTTTGCGAAATATTATAAGCCGGATCAGGCGCCCTATGATACGCAGCTCGATCTCTATGAGCGCGGTCTCACGATGGAGAAGGCGGATCGCTTTTTTGCGGTTCTTCGGGAGGGCATCGTTCCGCTGCTCCAAAAGATCGCAAAGGCGCCGCAGATCGACGATTCGCCGCTTCTTGGAAAATATCCGGCGGAGAAGCAGAAAGAGCTCACAAAATATCTGATGGATTTTATGGGAATCGACTCTGAGCACTGCAACTGCGGCGAGACGGAGCATCCTTTCACGCTGGAATTTTCCAATGAGGATGTCCGCATCACGACGCATTATTACGAGGACAACGTAACTTCCTCGATGTATTCGGTGATCCACGAGGGCGGTCATGCGCTTTACGAGCTCGGCGGCTCGGATGAGCACCGCTATACGGCGGTGGCCGGCGGGGTCTCGATGGGCATTCATGAGAGCCAGTCCCGCTTCTTCGAGAATATCATCGGCCGCAGCGAGCCGTTCATTGCCGCCATTTTGCCGAAACTCCGGGAGCTCTTCCCGGAGAAATTCTCGGGAGTCACGTCGCGGGACCTCTACCGGATGATCAACCGCGCAAAGCCTTCGCTGATCCGGATCGAAGCCGACGAGCTGACCTATCCGCTGCACATCATGGTTCGCTACGAGATCGAGAAAAAGCTGTTCGCCGGAGAGCTTTCCTATGATGCCATCCCGGCCGAATGGAACCGCCTGTATAAGGAGTATCTCGGCGTCGATGTGCCGGATGATACGCACGGCTGCCTTCAGGATTCCCACTGGGGCGGCGGCAACGTCGGGTATTTCCCGTCCTACGCATTGGGCAGCGCCTACGGGGCGCAGATGTTTGAAGTTATGAAAGAGGACGTTGACGTAAACGCGGCCATCGCCTCGGGCAGCCTCAAACCGCTGGTGGACTGGCTGAACCGGAAGATTTACCAGTACGGCAGCCTCTACGATCCGGAGCGTTTGTTCCGGATGGTGTGCGGCGCGTCGTTCGATCCGCACTACTACGTCGATTACCTCACAAGAAAGTTTACGGATCTTTACGGCCTCTGAGCGAAAAGGCGTCCGTCGCGTTTGCCGGAGAAAAAAACTCCGGAATCCGTGGTACCTTCCTGAAAATTTGATTTATAAAAAAGCCGCCCTTCTGCCTGTGCAGGAGAGCGGTTTTTCTGTTCCATGATATGGAAAAACAGCATGCTCACAATATTTTTGAGCATAAGAGATGCTTTTGGCGCTTATGGGTATCCATGCTTCCGAAGCGGGCCGCAGTTTATAATCCGCCTGATTTTGCAGGAGAAAAAACATCCGAAGCATGGATTGCATACAGGTTACACGCGTTTCAGCCTGGATCATTTTTAAAATTCGTTATCCAGCGGAAAAAGTGTCAGCATGAATTTGCATACACGTTACATGCGTTTCCGCCGGGGATTATTTCTTAAAATCCGCATATTTTTCCGCGATCTTCACAACGGTCTCCGCGGCAAGATCCATGTCCTCCACACAGGCAAACTCATATCTCCCGTGGAAGTTGTAGCCGCCGGTGCCGAGATTCGGGCAGGGGAGGCCCATGAAGGAGAGCATGCAGCCGTCGGTTCCGCCGCGCACGGCGACGGATTTCGGTTCGCCGCCGACCTCGCGGATGGCTTCATAGGCGGTATCGATCAGGTGCGGATACTGCTCGATGACGACGCGCATGTTCTTGTAGTCGTAGCCGGTGTCGGCGGTGATAGTGCCCGCTCCGTAGCGGCGGTTGATCTCCTCCGCGGCCTTATGGATCACTTCGACCTTGCGATCCAGCTTTGCGGCGTCGTGGTCGCGAAGAATATAATCCATTTCGGCCTCTTCGCATGCTCCTTTTAAATGGATAAGATAATAATAGCCTTCATAGCCCTCCGTATTTTCCGGGCGCTCCAGCGTCGGCAGCAGGGCGTGAAATTCCATGGCAATCAGGGAGGCGTTTTTCATCACGCCCTTCGCGGAACCGGGGTGGACGCTGCGGCCGTGGATTCTGATATGCGCATGGGCCGCGTTGAAGGTCTCGGATTCCACGCCGCCGAAAGCGCCGCCATCCAAGGTATAGGCAAAATCCGCGGCAAAGGCGGAAAGATCGAAGCGGTCCGCGCCTCTGCCGATCTCTTCATCCGGCGTGAAGCCGATTTTAATGGTTCCGTGAGAAATTTCCGGATGGCCGATCAGATATTCGGCGGCGGTGAGGATCTCCGCGATGCCGCTTTTGTCGTCCGCACCCAGCAGAGTTGTCCCATCCGTCACAATCAGGTGTTTTCCGATGCAGGTTTCCATCTCCGAAAAATCTTTTGGGGAGAGAAAGATGCCGAGTTCTTCATTCAGCAATACGTCGCCGCCCTGATACGCAACTACCTTTGGCCGGATCCCCTGAAAAGGCACGTCGCGGACCACATCCATGTGAGCGATGAAGCCGATCACGGGCGCATTCTCCTTGCCCGATGAAGCGGGAATCGTGCCGTAAACGTAGCCGTTCCCGTCGATTTTTACATCTTTAATGCCGATTTCCTTCATTTCTTCACAGAGGGCCTGACCGAAAATTTTCTGTTCCGGCGTACTGGGACAGGTACGGCTCGCCTCATCCGAGGCAGTAGGATAAGAAACGTATTTTAAAAGACGTTCGTAAGCTCTCACAATCCAAACCTCCATTCATTTTATGCTTTTATTTTAGCAGAATTAGAGCTTTTTTACAATCAATTGCCGAAATACGGAGGAAGATTTTACATTCTTGCAGGATCAAAAAATTCTTTATTCAATTCTTATAAAACGGCAAGTTTTCCTTTACAAATTATTAGTTATTCGTTATAATAACTACTGGAGTGCTGCGGGAAACTGCGGGCCCAAAAATTTTAGAGAGAAGGAACAACATGCGTAAAACCACATTGTTCAAACTGATTGCTGTTGTTGCTTGCCTCAGTCTTCTTCTGGTTGGCTGCTCCGGCACCACCGAAGAAGAGGAAGCAACAGACCTCAACTCCTACACGCTGGACGAAATCATCGAAAAAGCGAAGGAAGAGGGCCATGTCGAGTCTGTCGGTATGCCTGACTCCTGGGCAAACTGGGGCGAAAGCTGGACCGGTCTGACCGATACTTATGGGATTGAGCATACGGACGAAGATATGAGCTCCGCTGAGGAACTGAATATGTTCGCCAATGATGCAACCAGAGATATTGGCGACGTTGGTCTTGCATTCACCGCTCAGGCCATCGAAGAGGGTCTTGTTCAGAGCTATAAGACCTCTTATTGGGATTCCGTCCCTGATTGGGCGAAAGACGATGAGGGCCTCTGGATGATCGCCTACACCGGATGCACCGCATTTATTTACAACAATGACATCACGACCGATCCGGCCCCGACCTCTTGGGCCGACGTCAAGACCGGCACCTACAAACTGACCATCGGCGATGTCGTCGGCGGCGCCACCGGACAAGGTGTTGTCGTTGCTACCGCCTATGCGTTTGGCGGCGACCTCGAGAACCTGCAGCCTGCATATGATTTCTGGACTGAGATGGCTCAGGCTGGCCGTATCGACAGCGGAGATATCCTTCTTGCCAGAATCCAGGCCGGCGAAGTCGAGCTTGGTGTTTCTTGGTCCTACAATGTTCTGGGCTATCGTGATCAGACCCCGAACTACAACTTCACGGTCGGTATTCCGTCCGACGGCGCAATCCTTGTCGGATATGCTTCCGTCATCAACTCCAAGGCGGATAACCCGTTTGCCGCTGCTCTTGCCAGAGAATACATCTTCTCTGATCAGGGCCAGATCAACCTTGCCAAATCCGGCGCTGTCCCGACCAGAACCGATGTCGAGATCCCGCAGGAGATTCAGGATTCCACCTTCCAGGCCAGCGAGTATGCCAACGCCGTCGGTATTTCCGATGCCGCTCAGTATGCTGCTGTCTGCGCCGAGATTTCCACTTGGTGGAATGAGAACATCATCCCGCTCATGGGCTGAGCGAAAACCTGATCCCAGGTGAAACCACTGTAAGTACCATAGAAAATGGGGCGTGCTCAAAAGGTGCGCCCCATTTCTTGGAATGAGGTGAACCTCCGTGAAAAATAACGATCCGGCAGCCGTCAAGAAGATGACGAACAAAAAGATCTATTTGCTTGTGCTGCTTCCTTTTCTCGTTGTCGTGTTTCTTTACGAGCTTTTGCCACTGGTTATGCTGATCCTCGACAGTTTTGGGCTGGACGGGGACAAAAGCGTGCTTTTTACCTTACAGAATTATACCAAGATTTTCAGCACCCTAAGCTATAAAAAAGCGATTTTGAACAGTCTCGAAATTACGCTGATCTCCACGGCGCTCGGGATTTTCATCGCGTTTATGGGTGCAAAAGCGGCGCATACGTCGAGGGGCAGATTCCGCAGTGCCTTTATGACGGTGCTCAATATGACATCAAACTTTGCAGGCGTTCCGCTGGCATTTGCCTATATGATTATTTTGGGCACGTCCGGCGTCATTCGTCAGGTTGCAAATATTTATGGAATTGAATTTATTCAGAATTTCGACCTTTACACCAGCAAGGGCCTGATCCTGATGTATGTATATTTTCAGATCCCCTTATCCACGCTGCTGCTGATACCGGCCTTTAACGGGATCCGCCGGGAATGGCAGGAGGCAAACCTTCTGCTTGGCGGCAGGAACAGCACGTTCTGGTTCAAAGTCGGCATTCCGGTGCTGATTCCGAGCATCTTCGGAACGATCAGCGTCCTTTTTGCAAACGCCCTGTGCGCCTACGCGACGGCCTATGCGCTGCTGATGAACAACTTCAGCCTCTTGCCGGTCAACATTTCCTCCATGTTCACCGGTGATATCGCGGCGAAGCCACATCTTGGCGCGGCGCTTTCCGTCGTGATGATGCTTCTGATGTGCGCGGCCATCCTGATTGACAACTATGTCATCAAGGCGACCACGCGCTGGAATGTGAGGTGAGCGGCATGAACAAGATGAACAAAGTTTCCGCAAACAT
>Ga0116152_10000491_pt1 | contig 31984 bp, 28 predicted proteins | sample AD_UKC119_MetaG_FD_89894 | JGI IMG/M metagenome (GOLD analysis project Ga0116152, IMG submission 89894) | Active sludge microbial communities of municipal wastewater-treating anaerobic digesters from Hong Kong - AD_UKC119_MetaG | ecosystem: Engineered > Bioreactor > Anaerobic > Digestate... | reverse complement strand
GTTGAAAAAAGAGCCAAAGGCGAAGGCTGCAGATAACTTAATGTATTACAGGTATGACGGTCACTTAGTAAAAGTGGCCGTTTTTTATGCCATTTAAAATTGAAAGAGAATCAATTAGTCGTTTCATACCAGTTAAAACATTAAATTTTTGTTATTATTCTGAAAGAAGGCTTCTCTTTCCATTAATAATTCCTATATTTATCGGTTCAAATTTTTAAATAGCTCTTTGGTTTAATATATTGATGCAGATGCTGTTTGACGATACTTATAAAACAATTGGTGCGCAAAGTGAAGGAGTTTATAAAGATCGGGGAAGTAAATTTATTGCAATTGCTTTACCTGTTATATCGGAAGATGAAGTGAAACAGCAGCTATCAGAAATTCGGTCTGCATACCACGACGCCAGGCATCACTGCTATGCATATGTGCTTGGGGCAGGTAAAGATGCCCACCGGTTTAATGACGATGGTGAACCGTCGGGTACGGCAGGCAGACCAATATTTGGTCAAATCAGTTCGAATGACCTGACAAATATATTGGTGGTTGTGGTTAGGTATTTTGGCGGCACCAAATTAGGTGTTAGAGGCCTGATTGATGCCTATAAAACCGCAACTGCTGATGCCCTCGAAAACGCTACTATTATTACTCAAACTGTTAAGGAAATTTATACAGTGGATTTTGAATACCCTTTGATGAACGATGTAATGAAGATTGTAAAGGACGAGGACCTTATCATGAGGAACCAAAAATTTGATTTGGCCTGTAAAATTGAATTTGAGGTGCGAAAATCTAATGCTTCATCTGTGTATGAAAAGTTTACCAAAATCAATAACCTTAAGATTAACTATTTAGCCACTACATGAATTTTATATGTGATTGGAGTACATTTGATTTGATACGGATTTTTTTTTAAAAAATCAAGGGTGATTATGTTTTTTTTTAAACTTTTTTTATTTCAATTTTGTTCGCAATTTCCGATTGAAAACTAACTGGATCAGGGGTTGTAAATCACATCGTAGTATTGAAACGTTAACCACTTAACATTTAATTGCTTAAAACAATTAAATAAATGAAGAAAAATTGTAAAGCAGTCTGGGATAACTGTCTGAAGGTAATTAAAGACAATATTAGTCATCAGAGTTTTAAAACCTGGTTTGAGCCTATCAAGCCCGTGAAGCTTGATGACAATATCCTAACTATTATGGTACCAAGCCAGTTTTTTTATGAATGGCTTGAAGAACACTATATATCTCTGTTAAAAAAGACAATAAAGAAGGAACTGGGGCCTGAAGGTCGGTTGGAATACAGTATTATTATGGATAATAACCTTTCAGGTTCGAATCCTCCATATACTGTTAAATTCCCTACTTCAAACAAAACAGCTACTTCAAATCCGGCTGTAAATATGCCTATTGATCTTAACAAGGGGTCATCCAAAGAAATTCCAAATCCTTTTATAATTCCCGGTCTAAAGAAGATCAAGGTCAATAGTCAGCTGAATGAAAATTATTCATTCGATAATTTTATTGAAGGGGATTGCAACAGGCTTGCCCGGTCAGCTGGTTTTGCTGTAGCCAGTAACCCGGGAAAAACCGCCTTCAATCCTCTATTAATATACAGCAATGTTGGTTTGGGTAAAACACATCTTGCACATGCCATTGGATTAGAGGTGAAAGTTAATTTCCCCGAAAAAACAGTTCTTTACGTTACCTCAGAACAGTTTACTAATCAGTATATCGAAGCGGTAAAAAATAACAATCAAAACGACTTTATTCATTTTTACCAAATGATTGATGTTTTGATTGTAGATGATATTCAATTCCTGGTGAAAAAGGAAAAAACCCAGGAAATTTATTTCCACATTTTTAATCATTTGCACCAAAACAACAAACAATTGATCATCACTTCCGATAAGCCGCCAGTTGAAATGGAAGGAATGAATGCAAGGTTGCTGTCGAGGTTCAAATGGGGCTTATCCGCCGACTTGCAGGTTCCTGATCTTGAAACCCGGATTGCAATTATAGAAAAAAAATTGTATAAGGATGGTGTTGAAATGCCAAAAGATGTGATTGAGTATCTGGCCTACAGTATCACCTCAAATGTAAGGGAACTTGAAGGGGCCTTGATCAGTATCTTAGCACAATCTTCACTTAATAAAAAGGCCATCAATCTGGAACTGGCCAAGAAGATGATCGATAAATTCGTGAAAAATACCTCACGTGAAATTTCCATTGATTATATCCAAAAAGTGGTAAGTGACTATTTTGGGCTTCCACTTGAGGCAATTCATTCCAAAACAAGAAAGCGTGAAATCGTTCAGGCTCGACAGCTTGCGATGTATTTTTCAAAAAAATTAACCAAAGCTTCGCTGGCTACCATTGGATTACATTGTGGTAATAAGGATCATGCCACTGTTCTGCATGCCTGCCGAACGGTAAATAACCTCATTGAAACCGATAAACAATTCAGGAATTACGTTGAAGAACTGGACAAGAAAATAACTTTATAATTCTTCACTTTTACATTTGGTTATTTCTATTACTTTTTGTACCTTTCCACGATAGAAATCTTGTGATGTTGCATTGTGTTTGCACATTACAAAAATACCTTCCTGAATTATGAAAGTACTATTTTTATGTAATGCAAATATGTGCCGTTCCCCATTGGCCGAGGGATTATTAAAATTGATTTTTAAAGAAAAAAATATTGATGGGTTTGTTGACTCTGCAGGCTTTGAGGCCTATCATATTAACGAAACACCCTATGAGCACACCATTCGAAAAGCTCAAAATCAAGGAATTGATATTTCCACAAAAAGGGTTAGATTATTCAGTCAGACTGATTTTGATAAATTTGACAGAATTTATGTAATGGACACCCTCGCCTACCGAAATGCGATTGAGTTTGCCCGCAATGATAAGGACAAAGCCAAAGTAGATTTTTTAATGAACGTCGTCAATCCCGGGAAAAATGAACCCGTTCCTGTTCCTCATGCACAAAGTGAAGATGATTACGACCAAACCTACATGCTGCTACATGAAGCTTGTGAAAAAATTGCCGAGTCAATTACAAAAGAACAGTTAAATTAGAAGTTGTTGTGTGAAGAATTTGAATTTGATCAGCAAAGAAGATATCATTCAAGCTGCAAAACGTATATCTCCCTATATTCATAAAACACCCGTATTAAAATGTGATTTACTAAACCGTTTAGTTGGTGGTGAGATTTTATTTAAATGTGAAAATTTTCAAAAAGCAGGTGCATTTAAATCCCGTGGAGCGACCAATGCTGTATTTTCGCTTTCATCCCAACAAATAATGAATGGCGTTTGCACACATTCATCAGGTAATCATGCCGCTGCGCTGAGCAGGGCCGCTCGGTTAAGAAATTGTGAAGCCTTCATTGTAATGCCCAAAAATTCATCAAAGGTGAAAATAGAAGCAGTTAAGCAGTATGGAGGATCAATAACTTTTTGTGAACCGACACTTCAGGCACGAGAGGAAACTTTGCGTGAGGTTATTAGCAAGACCGGTGCCATGGAAATTCATCCCTATAATGATATTCGGATTATTGCCGGACAGGCTACAGCTACGATGGAGCTTATTGATCAAGCCGGACCTTTTGATATTATTATGGCGCCGGTTGGAGGCGGAGGTTTGTTAAGCGGAACAGCGCTGGCAAGCCATTATTTTGGGAATGGTGCTCAGGTAATTGCCGGAGAACCATCAGGAGCTGATGATGCCTACAAATCCTTTTATTCAGGCGAGTTTGTCCCCTCGGTGAATCCCAAAACCATAGCTGATGGGCTTCTAACTTCTTTGGGTTCGGTTACTTTTCCGATTATACAAAATCATGTTTCAAAAATCATAACGGTTTCAGAGGATAGCATTATAAAAGCTATGCAGTTAATTTGGGAGAGAATGAAAATTATTATTGAGCCCTCTTCAGCGGTTCCATTTGCTGCAATTCTGGATAATCGTGGTATATTTGCCAGGAAAAAAACAGGAATTATTATTTCGGGAGGTAACGTTGATTTAACAAAGCTTCCATGGAAATAAATCAGTTTTTACTATGCAAAAATCTCAAGGAAATTTATACCTGATTCCATCCTTTCTCAGTCCACAAAATGATGCTGATTTTGTGTCAAATGCTAACAAACAAATAATTTATAAAATCCGGTATTTTATTGTGGAAAATATCAGAACTGCCCGAAGGTTTTTGCGTGCAATTGGATTTAATGTAAATTTTGAGGAGGTTTTTTTTACTGAATTAAATAAGCATACCGAATTACTAGATACCTATCAATTTTTAAATCCTGTAAATGAAGGTCAGAATATGGGATTGATTTCTGAAGCAGGAATGCCATGCATTGCGGATCCCGGAGCACATATCGTTATGCTTGCTCACGAGCAAGGAATCAAAGTGGTGCCGCTTGCAGGTGGCTCTTCAATAATAATGGCTCTCATTGCCTCCGGCTTCAACGGGCAAAACTTTGCTTTTCATGGTTATCTCCCCTTGTCACAAAGCGATCGGGTAAAAAAACTCAAAGAATTAGAACAGCATGCTGAAATATCGGGGCAAACTCAAATATTTATGGAGACACCGTACAGGAATAATCAGCTTTTTGATACACTTGTAAAATCTCTGAAACCAACTACCATGCTCGCTATTGCGGCTGATATTACTGACCATACTGAATTTATCAGGTCGAAAAAAATTCATGATTGGGCAAAAACAACTCCGGACTTGAATAAGCGGCCAACGATATTTCTGATTTCGAAATAAGGAATGTATCAACTTATACTGGAAGGCCCAAAAAATTAAAGGTGGTAAAATCCTGGATTTTACCACCTCGCTTCGCTGTTCTGTGTTAAAGAAACACAGTAGTATTAACTTGATAATATTTTTAATATTGTTTAATTGTAAAAAATTTTAACGGATCTTATGCTAATATTGATATCACCAGCAAAAACGCTTGATTTTAAAGGTAAAGCTATTACTAAAGATTATACTTTGCCACAGTTTTTACCGGAAAGTGAAGAGCTTGTTAAGCTATTAAAGAAAAAAAGTGCTAGGCAAATCGCCCAAATGATGAAGATCAACCCCAAGCTGGCCCAATTGAATTATGAGCGCTTTCAGGAGTGGCACTTGCCCTTTTCAGATAAAAATGCACAGGAGTCGCTATTAATGTTCAAGGGTGAGGTTTATAATGGATTGCAGGCTGAAACATTTTCAGGGGCTGAATTGAATTATTCTCAAAAGGTGTTAAGAATATTATCGGGATTATATGGAATATTACGCCCTCTTGATTTAATTCAACCCTACAGACTGGAGATGGGCGTCAAATGGAATACCCGGAAATGGAAAAGTTTGTCAAAATTTTGGGATCAAAAAATTACTGATAATGTTAAAGGTGAGATTGAACATACGGAGAACCCCTTGTTGGTAAATCTGGCATCCCGTGAATATTTTGATGTTATTAATACATCCCGCCTTCAATGCAGAATGATAACTCCAATATTTAAAGAATATCACAATGGAGCATATCTATTTATGACGGCTTATGGCAAAAAGGCTAGGGGGTTGATGGCCCGTTATATAATCCAGAAACAGATCACCAATCCTGATGAAATGAAATTATTTGATGAAGACGGGTATTATTTTAATGATAATCTTTCTGAAGGAGATAATTGGGTGTTTACCCGTGGCTAATAAAATCCAAGGTGGATTCGTAAAAAAAAGCCCCGAATAAAGGGGCTTTTTTGCGGAGAGAGAGGGATTCGAACCCCCGGAGGTGTTACCCTCAACGGTTTTCAAGACCGCCGCATTCGACCGCTCTGCCATCTCTCCAAAGCGCTGCAAAAATAGTATTTTTTTGATTGTGCAAAAAAATTATTCAGAATTATACCAAATCTTTGATAATGTCAAACTTTAGGTTAATTTTGTCGTACCAAGCAACCATAATCCCAAAAATTATTTCATAGTGTAAAATGTTGTTGTTGATCTGCAACATTATTTAATTGGTTTTGCTAATTTTGGAGTTTTAAACAGTGGTATTATAAATATGAAGATTTCAAGGAGGCAGGTATTAATGCTAATACTTATTATTAGCATATTAATTTTGTTTATGCCGATCAAAGTTAATTATAGCTTTGAATCGACGGCGTTGGTTTATCCCTACCAGGAATGGCATCTTAAGCGAGGTCAGGATGATAGCTATGTGAGTGAATTGGTTAATAATAAAACCAATGCTATCAGTCATCTCAAAAATTATAAATTTGAAAGAGGTGATGTTGCCGAGGTAAATCTTCGAGAAGACCTTGAAGCCGGTACCTATGTTAAATTTCAGGATACTATTGCCACAATTCATTCATTTTATATTGATAATGAGATTACAAAACTGCAAAATCTCAAGGCAGTAGAAAGTGAATCCCTGATCATGAATTCTGCCGGCGAAAAAGAATCCATTATCCTGCAGGCACAGCGAGAATATGATTTTGCCCAGCAGCAACTTCAACTTGAAAAGAAAAACTATGAGCGTAAAAGTTTGCTTTTCGCTGATAGTATTATCTCAATGGCAGATTTTGAAGCTGTTGAAAATGCTTATAAACTTGCCCAAATTGAAGTGGAAATCGAAAGCAATGAACTCGAGATTTTAAAGTCGGGAAAGAAATCTGAAGAATTAAATTACATACGCCAAAAAATTGATTCTTATGAGAGGGAGATTCAAACCCTTGAGCAATTGAAAGACCAGTTTTTTATTGTGCCTCCAATTGATGGTATAGTAAATTATAGTAAGGTAGTAAATGGTATTATTTCATTGAGCGATACTTCAAGCTATATTCTCAGAATTCCCGTAAAGGTAAATAATATCCAGTTTTTAAATAGCATAAGTTCAATTCAGTTAAAGATACCCGGATACGATGAAGAGGTGGTAGCTACCTTTCTGGATATTGAAGAAAATGTGAGCTTGATGGCGAATCAACAAATGGCCATTGCCAAAGCATTAATTCCGGGGGGGCATCAAAATATTTATCCCGGAATGGCAGTTCAATGTAAAGTCCTCTGCGACAGAATTACTTTGTATCAGTATCTGAAAAGAGGCGTACAATTGAGTTTATAAAAATAAATGCGCTACGAATTTAAATATATTGTCAATAATAACTACCTGGAGCCGTTGCGCCAGATGATTTTGCCATTTGTCAATATGGATGAAAATACTGACGATGATAAAGGGCGAAATCATTACACAGTCAGGTCAATATATTTTGATAATGCAAGCTACGATTTTTATTTTGAAAAAGTTGAGGGAATTAAGAACCGGAAAAAAGTACGCTTGCGGGGTTACGATGAAGGAGCGGCTGATGATGTAGTATTCCTTGAAATAAAGCGCAAATACGAGATTCCAATCTTAAAATATCGGGCACCGGTTCGATTTAATGACGCACTGGAAATGTTCAAGGAAAAGCATATCAATGGATTTGCTTTAAATGAATTTGGTATAAGCAATAGCGCAGAGAATGCCACCCGATTTTTTTACCAGCTATATTCAAAAAACCTGCGACCGGTAGTATTGATCGTGTATGAAAGAGAGGCATATTTAAGTAAATTTGATGATACAGTTCGAATAACATTTGATAAACAGTTGCGTGGGATGGCTTATCCTTCGTTAAATGATCTGTATAATGAAAAGGAACTCACCGTGGCAATGAAGAATAACTTCATTTTAGAAGTGAAATTTAACAAACATTTTCCGTTATGGCTTTCTCCAATCCTTTCAAAATATAGTTTAAAAAGGTGTTCAGCATCCAAATATACAATTACAATGGATACCTGCAGGGTAGTTAACAAAGTCACAAAATCAACTATTTACACTCGTTCCAAATGGGACCATTAATACAGTAGCATATGTTTGAGCAATTTCAGAGTTTGGATTTGTTTCCTGTAAACTTTTTTGATGTAATTACGAATTTAGTAGTTGCACTGGTTTGTGGTTTAATAATAGCTGTTGTTTATCGATTTATTTATAAAGGATCAAGTTATTCTGTTACTTATGTAAATTCACTTGTATTGCTAACGCTTATTACATCAGTGGTTATTTTGGTAATTGGTAATAACCTTGCCCGGGCTTTTGGCTTGGTTGGGGCCATGTCCATCATTCGATTCCGAACAGCAGTAAGGGATGTTCAGGATATCGTTTACCTGTTCTTCGCACTTTCTGTTGGTATGGCTGCAGGTGTTGGTTTGCATTTAATAGCCATTGCGAGCACTGTTGTGATTAGTTTAGTCGCCATAGTATTAGTAACGTTCAATTTTGGTGCTCCCCGAAAATTGGAATATTTAATCCAAATATCATATGCCTCCAGTACCGAAAGCGATCTGATAATTAATGATATACTAAAACAACATTGCAAAAAATTCAATCTTGTTAACCTAAAGAACCTGGGCGACGAAAATGTAGAAGCATTTTACCAGGTTCGTTACAAACAAAAGGAAAAAAGTAATGAATTGATTCGTGAATTGCGTCAAATTGAGCATGTAATGCATGTTAACATGTTTTTTGATGATAATGATGCCGATGCACTTTAGTTCATGAATTATTGCCTTTCTTGAACACAAACTTACCTTCCTTGTTTATTGAATGTGGCTGCTTTAAGCTTACACCTTTCAGTTTTATATTGTATTTTTGAGCAAATATTCAGCTTGTAATGTCAAAAACTTATTGCAAAAAGAAAAATAAAACAGATTCAAAAGAAGCACGATTTAAATGTAAAAAGTGTGATGGTAAAGCTGATACTAAGAAAGGTGTATGCAAGCCGGTAAAAATTTGAAGGATTCAAAAAAAGCCATGGTTTTTGCAGCAGGACTGGGTACCCGCCTTAAACCTATTACCAATAATAAACCGAAAGCGTTAGCCGAAATAAATCACATTCCACTTCTGGAAATTATTATCCGGCGACTCATTCAATTTGGTTTTCATGATATCGTAGTCAATGTGCACCATTTTTCAGATCAGGTAGTTCAGTTTATCCGTCAGAAAAATAATTTTGGGGTGAATATCATGATCAGTGATGAATCTGACCTTCTGCTTGATACCGGAGGAGGATTGCAAAAAGCCAGGCTTTTCCTTGCTGGCAAATCACCCATTCTTTTACACAACGTAGATATCCTTACCAATTTGGATTATTCAAAAATGGAAGAATATCATTTGCAGCAAAATGCACTTGCTACAGTTGCTGTGAGGAATCGCCGAAGCAGCAGATATTTATTATTTGATGAAGATAATCAGCTTTGCGGATGGGAAAATACATTAACCCATGAAGTAAAATTGCCGGTTCCAACAGTGCCACTTATAAACCTTGCTTTTAGTGGTGTTCATTTTGTAAGCCCTGATATCTTTACACATCTCCACGATACTGGTCCCTATTCCATTATTACAAAATATCTTGACCTGGCAGTCTCCAGCAAAATTATGGGATATATTCACAATGACGATTTTTGGATGGATTTGGGTAAACCCGAACATTTACAGACAGCTTCAGGTCTTTATAATCAATACATTGCTGATTTATGATTTCGTTTATTGATCATATCGCCAGCTACCTCTACCAACATTTTAGCGGACAATTTCTGGAAACTGCTGTTGTGTTCCCAAGTCGCAGGGCGGGATTGTATTTAAGAAAAAGTTTAAGCAAGCTAATTGATAAGCCCATCATAATGCCCCGAGTGCTTTCTATCGAAGACTTTATTTCGGAATTGTCAGGCTTTCAGTCAATTGATACGGTTTATCTCCAATTTGAACTTTATGATGTTTACCGAAAACTTGCGGGACCAAAGGCTCAATCATTTGCAGATTTTATTCAATGGGGCGATGTAGTTTTAAAGGAGTTTAATGAACTGGATCTTGCAATGGCAGATCATGAGCAACTGTTTAATTATCTAAGCGAATCCAAAGCCATTTCGCTGTGGAATCCTGATGGAACTCCTCTTACTCCATTTCAATTAAACTATCTGCAGTTTTACAATTCGTTGGGTGATCTTTATAATGAATTACGAAAAAGATTGCTCGAAAAGCGGCAGCCATATCAAGGACTTGCATATCGTTTCCTGGCCGAAAAATGGCAACATGAAGGCGTATCTATGCCCTGGGAAAAAGTTGTGCTGGCCGGATTTAGTGCCCTAACTTCAGCCGAAGAAAAAATTTTTGTTCAGCTGGAAAATGAAGGGAAGGGCCTTTTCTTTTGGGATTGGGATAATTATTATGTGGATGATGCCAACCAGGAAGCCGGGTTTTTCATTCGTCGAAATAAAAAGATTTTTAAAGATTTTAATGGAATAGCTGAACATGATCATTTTAATCGTATTCCCAAAGAGATTCAAATTATTGGCGTACCTCAGCGGATCGGTCAGGCGAGGATTGCCGGCGGAATTTTAAAAAAACTTGATCCCGGGAAAGGGTTATCCACAAATACCGCTGTAATTCTTAATGATGAGAGCCTTGCCGTTCCTTTTTTGAATTCACTGCCTGAGGCGATTGGTAATTTTAATATAACCATGGGTTTGTCGCTGGATCAAACTCCCATCGCCAGGTTATTGAACAAGGTTATGGATATGCATGAAAATGCTATTAAGTTTCGAAGAAAGGAAGCTGATCCCATACGTTTTTATTACAAAGACGTTTTGGCTGTGATTGAAAATCCTTTTTTTCAGCAATTATTTGATGTGAGCGATGTTCAGCTTGCCAGGCCCGTAGATGAAATTCGCAAAAGCAATTCGGTATTTATACAGGAAGGAGAATTACTGATTTCCCGGCAAACAGATTTATTTAACCAGGGGAGTGCAAATTTAAGTTTGTTGTTTTCCGACTTGCAAAATCAACCTGTCAGGGCGGTATTTGCCTTTAAAATCCTGCTCAAAAAGTTGAAGGAGCTTTTTAGTGTATCATCAGATTCCAATTCAGACAATAAACTCAATCTGGAATATTTATTTCATCTCTCAAAGGTTATAAACACGCTTGAAGGAATGATCCATCAGCATGAATTTATTCAGGATATAAAAACACTCAGGTTGGTTTATAAGCAGGTAATAAATTCGGTGCGATTGCCATTTTACGGTGAGCCTTTACAAGGTATTCAGGTGATGGGAATGCTCGAATCCCGCACACTTGATTTTGAAAACTTAATCCTTTTGGCCGTAAATGAAGGGCATCTGCCTGCTGGCAAAACGGGCAATTCATTTATCCCGGTGGATATTAAAAGGGAGTTTGGAATACCGGTATATGAAGAACATAATGCCGTTATTGCTTACCATTTTTACCGTTTGCTTCAAAGATCCAAAAAGGTTTACCTGCTTTATAATACTGAACCCGATGATATGGGTGGGGGAGATAAAAGCCGTTTTTTAATGCAATTGCTGCATGAATTGCCGGTAAAAAGTCCTGAAAGTAAAATTATGGAACGCATTATCGACCTTTCTTCAGGGATGGATATCACAGATGAGGCAATAACTGTTGTGAAAAATGAACAGGTTTATGAAAAACTGAAATCTTTGGCCAAAAGAGGATTTTCAGCAAGCTCCTTAAATTCGTACCGGAGATGTTCCCTGCAATTCTATTTTCAGCATGTGGAGGGTATTCAGGAAATGGAAGAGCCGGAAGAAACCATCGAAGTGAATACACTTGGAACCGTTATTCATGAAGTTTTGAATGATATGTACAAACCCTACCTGGAGTTGGAAATCTCCGTGAATGCCATTCAAAACATGAAGAAAAATGCAATCAACTTCATTCGCAGATCATTTGAAAAAAACTACCCAGGTGGTGATATAGATCATGGTAAAAACCTGCTGATATTAAAGGTTGCAGAGTCATATGTCCAAAATTTTCTAAACCATGAATTAAAACAAATCAATGCAGAAAAAACCTCGTTGCGTATCAAGGGGCTTGAAAAAAGATTTGAAACGGAATACAAGGGATTGGAAGAAACAAAAAATATTAAAATAAAGCTGAAAGGTTTTTTTGATCGCATAGATAATCTTAACGGAGTTACACGAATCATCGATTATAAAACCGGTCGTGTGGCACCGCTGGATTTGAAATTTAAGTCGTGGCATTTATTATTGGAACGGCCAAATCTTGATAAAAGCTTCCAATTACTTTTTTACAAATATTTATTTGAAAAGGAAAATCCCGAAATCCAAAATCCCGATAGTGGTATTATTTCGCTGCGCAATCTTAGTACCGGGTTTATGAAGGCCGAAGAGCCTGCAGGTGAAGATGATGAATTTGGCTCATTCAAAGAAATATTGGATCATCTTATTGCCGGTATTTTTGATGTTGAAAAGCCTTTTTTACAAACGGATGACATCAAGGTTTGTGGCTATTGTCTTTTCAAAGCATTATGCAACAGGGGATAAAAAACCCGGCGTGGAAAGAATCCACGCCGGACTTGACACCGAAAAAACCTACATTGGCTCTCTATCATGATCATCCGCGTTTGGCGCGCTCCCAGTTCACACTCTGCTGCCCTTTCATATAGCGCTTAAAGCCAAGGTAAACGGAAAGATTCATAATAAAGAAATAATAGGGAACGAATAATGCTTTCACCTTTAGTTTGCGGTTTTCGAGAAACCACCCGGTAAGTGCTGCTACATAAAATAGCACTTGCCCATACAATAATATCTTGTATGTTAGCGGATCGATGAAAGTATTATCGGTGGCAAAGAACAATATAAAATTAAAGATCAGAATGAGCAAAAGAAATAAAGGTGCCAGGGTCCAGCGAAGTACCCTGTGCGAAATATACTGAAACGATAATATTCCATATTTGAAGATATTCAATAACTCTTTTAGCCTGATCACCGACTGTATACCTCCGGCACTGATCCTGATTTTGCGTTTCAATTCTTCTTTTACATTGGCAGATGCTGTTTCTATGGCATAAGCTTCAGGATTGTACTGGATTACATACCCTTTCATGGCTGTACGAAGGGATATGATAAAGTCGTCGAGCAATGTGTCGGGTTCAACGTCCTGGAACAACTCCGTGCGGATCGCAAACAACTCACCGGCAGCGCCCACAACTGAGTACAGTTCGGCATCCCATTTTTTTAGCGTTGATTCATATTTCCAGTAAAGCCCTTCACCCGCTCCGGCTGCTGCATCTGTCTCATTACTGTAAATTCGTTTTTCACCCGACACACAACCTACTTTCGGATTGGCAAATAGGTTAACGATCTCCCGAATAGATTTTGTGCCAAGAATGGTATTGGCATCTGAAAATATTATAACAGGGGTATCCACCAATTTCACGCCCCGGTTCATGGCTGCTATTTTCCCGTTCCTTTCGGGTTTGTGATAAACTGTTATACCAGGGTAGTTTTTCAATAAATCCGGTGTTCCGTCATCCGAACCATCGGTAACCCATACCTGTTTTAATTTTGCCTGTGGGTAATCAAGTGAAAGCGTGTTGTCAACTTTTTGAGCTACATAGTCTTTCTCGTTAAAGGCTGCAATAAGCAGTGTTACTTCAGGTTCATAATCAGGAATCATTTCCTGCGTTTTTTTGGGTAAAAGCCTTTTTATTCTCACCAGTAAATAAAGTAAAATTCCATAACCTACATAGGCATAAAAGATGACGAATAGCCCGAGCCAGAAGAGTATCTCAATTGTTTTCATATCGATTTTTTTTAAGTAATTCAATTATAGTTACCTCACCATTACTATTATATCTAACCGGAATTCCTGAAACTCCGCAACCGTTATGTGTATAGCCAATCATTCCGTTTTCGTGCCAAATACCGCTTGCATACTGGCTGCCTTCTTTTTGGTGCGTGATGAGTGGTTTGCCGTTTGGCAGGCAAATCTGGCCACCATGAGTATGACCACACAAATACAGTTTATAATCGTTTTCGGAGGCGATGTTTTTCAGCTCCGGGGTGTGCACTGCGGCTATCTTAAAACCATCAAAATCTGCCTGAAGCGAATGGGCTGCTTCTACAGTGTAGTAGGAGTATGGGTCATCGGTGCCGGTGATTAAAATGGAACTTCCATTTCGCGAAACTTTAATACTTTCATTGATCAGAAACTGAATATCCATTTTATTTTCCAAAGTGTGCATCAGGTAGGTATCATGATTTCCAAGCACTGCAAAGGTTCCATCGGAACATTTAATTGCGCTTGTGATCTTTTTCATAGGTTCAATTATTTGGCCGAATCCACCCTCAATTTCCTTTCTGTAATCTCCGGTCATGATGCAGATGTCATACTGCAGATCATCAATCTGCCTGATCACATCGTCCTCAAAATTTGGAAGGGCATCGATGTGCAAATCACTGAGATGTAAAATTTTATATCCTGAAAACCCTTCAGGCAGGTTGTCAAATTCGAGTGAAACCTTTTTTGGAATAATTTGTCTGGCCCTTTCTGTGCCTTTGTCGTAAAGTGATAGTGATTTTAAAATAAATTTTACAATTTTTAGCAAGGCCTCAAATTCGTCCCAATGGCTTTTGGTTTTTTTCCCGTTCTTTTTTGTTTTGTACATATTGATCTCAAGCACAGAACGGGTGATCGCCCAAAGTTGACGCGATGCCGAAAGTTTTATTTCTTTATTTAAATAAGTCACCATTATATTACCTTACATCTTATGTTTGGCTTATTACACCTTTTCCCAAAGGCCTTTTTCCTGGTTAAATCGTTTTATAACTTTAGCCGGATTTCCTACCGCCACCGAATATGGAGGAATGTCTTTGGTTACCACACTTCCTGCTCCTACCTGCGATCGTTTGCCAATGGTTATACCTGCCACCACCACCGAATTGGCTCCCACGTGAGCCTCTTCCTCAATTACCGTAGGCCTTATGTCAAGGGGTTGCACACTTGAGTTTTTTGATCCGTCGCCATAGCCATGATTAAACCCGGCCACAAATACGTGCTGGCCCAGCCCAGACCCGCTGCCCATGGTAACCGGCCCAATAATCACTGAGCCTATTCCCACCCGCACCCGGTCTCCCAGAATGACTGCCCCCGATCCGTTATTTACGGTGCAAAAATCTTCGATGGTAGTGAGTTTGCCAATTTCAAAACGGTTCCATGGAAATACATCTACTCTTGATCTTCTCCTGATTTTGGCCCCTTTGCCTTTTTTATGTACAATTGGATTTACGATTAACCTGATGTACCAGCGGGGTCGTGGATTACGGGCCGGGGTAATAATCCGGATAGTAAGCTGTTTCAGCTTGCTGCTTGATTTTATTTTGCTAACAATTCCCATTGTCTAAAGCATTATTTGTTTTTCTTTGGCAACCCGTTCGATGGCCGAATAAATTTCGTTAACACTGTTTTCCCAACTATGATCCAATCCTGTTCTCATCCTTTGTGTTGCCAAAATCTGTGAATCTTCTTCAAGGGCTTTTTCTATTAAATGGATGTATTCCTCCTTAGAGGATGCCAGGTAGCAAACTTCCTTAAAATATTCCATTGCTTTGGTGAGTGTGCCTATGGTAGGTTTGCCCATGGCCAGGTATTCATCTATTTTGCGGGGATAATTACCGATGGTGGCATCGTTTACCAACTGGGGATTCATGGCCACATCAAAGCCTTTCACGTAGGAGGGGAGCTCTTCTGGTTTTCTGGGGCCGAGAAACCAAACATTCGTTTTATCATGTAATGATGATGCCGCGAACAGGTCATCCTCAGGCCCAACATAAACAAAGCTCCATTCCGGTTTTTCGTCGGCAAGGTATTCGAGCAGTGCGATATCAAGCCGCCTGCTGGTTAAAAATCCTACATAACCGATCAGTGGTTTGGGGATATCTTTTAAATCATCAGCCACTTTTATCCGGTTGTTTCTGTCGTCGAACAGTGTAACATCGCAACCCTGGCCTACCATGTACGAGTGTGAATTGTATTTCTGGCCATATTCGGTATACAATAGGGAGTTGTTGGTAACAACATCGGCTTTTGCGATCAATCCCGATTCAGCTTTTATTCCATGTTTTTTCCAGTATGGATTTTTAATAAGGTTATCACGCATATAATAGATATACATTTTGGGCTGCAGGTATTCCTTCATATAATATCCCAAAAACATGTGCTGATCGTTAAAGAGCAAATAATTCTTAAAATTGAGTTTGTCGGCTGCGTCTTTTATGGATTGGGCAAAACGGCGGTTGTTACGCTTGTTTGATAGTTCAAAAAACTTGCCCCTGGGGAGCCAGTTTGATGATTCTATTAAAACATCAGGATACAGGTTCCAAAGATTGTCTGAAATTTTCTCCAGTCCTTCTTCCTCTTTGCGAATAACCCGAATCCGTTTTTGTACTTTTTCAGAATCCTTTTCCCTGAAAAATGTACCCCGGTCGAGCGGTGCATTCACGTATAGCACCCGGTTATGTTTGGCGAAAATTTCGGCAATATTTTTACAGTTACTTCCTATTTTAATATCCCAGGGCTGAATCCCAATGACGATGATGTCTTTATCTTTTATCATAGCTGTGGTTCTTAAATGTTTTCGTAAAGATTTAATACCTCTTTGGCCATGTTTTCCCATGAAAATTTTGCTGAGCGATCAAATCCTTTTTTTACATATTCATTCCTCAGGTTTTCATCAGTCATCATTTTTGCAATTGCTTCCGCTATTTCCTGCGGCCTGGCCGGATCAACAAACAAGGCCCCATCTCCCGAAACTTCAGGCATGGAGGAGGTATTGCTGGTAACTACCGGTGTTCCGCAGCGCATGGCTTCAAGCACCGGAATTCCAAAGCTTTCGCGCAATGATGGATAAAGAAATAAACTGCTCATGCTGTAAATGGCCGGCAGATCAAGGTTATTGATATAGCCTGACAATACGATGTGTTCAATAAGCCGGGGTTCTTCAATATCTCTTAAAATCTGGTTCAACTTATCCAATCCAAAATCAATCATTACAAGTGGCAAGGGATTGTTGGTTTTCCTTCGATAAGTGGCATATGCTTTCAGCGTATTGGGCGTATTTTTTTTGGGATCAGTGTTGCCCAGATAAAAAATGAATTTTTCAGGAAGCCCGTACTTTAATCTTGTTTTTTCAAGTACCTCTTTATCATTAACAGGTTTAAAATGTTCGCTCACACCATTATAAATAGCGATGATCTTATCTTCATATTTTGGAAATCTTTTGGTAATAGTCCCTTTTTCAAATTCGGAAACAGTGATCACCTTTTCAGCTGATTTCATCACTTTTGGTACATTCCACCTGCGATACATATTCCCGAACTTTTGATAAAGGGTGCCTCCTTTTTTAAGAATGCTCAAGCTCTCCATGTAAATGATATCATGCACCGTTACAATCAGGGGAAAACCATTGGAGACAGGGGCTGTATTACTTGTGCAATGTAATAAATCGCACTTATTATCTCGAACCGCCTGCGGTAGTGCCTTTTGCTCCCAATATGGATATGACTTACCCGGAAGTTCTATGATGTTGAAATTGTCAGTATTCTCCAGACATTTATCTTCATCAGGTTTAACAAATACAAAGTATTCATTTTTCTTATCGATTTTTTGAAGGTTCTTTATCAGCTCCAGCGCAACGAAATCCATTCCGTGTTTTTTATGTCTGAATAACCTTTGACCTTCTATAGCAATTCTCATAGCGAATTTACTTTAGGGTGAAAAAATATTTTTGTATACAGGTAACCGATGGTTTCGCTTAAAATCATGCGAACACCTTTACTGGTTCGGTACCATTTATTGTAATCGTAACTATTGTCGTTAATGGCAATAATGCCCACCTCTGCAAAATCATGAAATGCTTTGCGGTAAAGTATCCACGTTCGGCGCGAATGACAACTGAAACTTATAACATTCACTTTCGACGGAAACAGTTTGTTGCTGATAAACCAGTCACGCACCTTCATGGCGGAGGTAAAGGTCCGGTCGCGATCAACACTGCTTGCCGGTGCTTTGAAGAGCTCGCATTTGTCAAGTTTTTTAGTAGATAAAACTTTATATGAAAACTCGGCAGTATTGAATTTTTCTGAAGAATTAAAAGTGTAATCCATGTTTACACCGGCAGTTATTAAATAATGATAGTTGTTTTTCACAGCGAGGGCAACAATGCTATCATAAGCATATCCGGGCATCATCCCATCCACAATTAAAATCTCGGTTTCCAGCGGTTTATTTACCACCAGAAAAACAGCTATGGTACGAACAATGACAAATACTAAAATTAGATTGGCACCCAAAATCAGGGACCATCCAAGTGGCGTTAACCGATAGCATATTCGTTGTTGTACCAGCTTAATTTTCATTGCTTCAAATAATTTCTACAGTTTCATTATGCAGGTATAACTTTTCCCAAATTGCGAGTACCATCATATTAAACATGCGGGAGTAATACACTTGCTGATACCAAAACCAGGTTTCGGGATTGTTCACTGTTTTCCTCAAAACTTCGATCTCTTGTTTGTGGTCCTTTAATAAACTATTCAGTAATTCTGACTTTTCGATCAGATGGAAAAAATCCTTGTTCCGTTCATCGTTTGTAAAAAACATGGCCAGCGGAACAAATCCACCTTGCTTTTTCCGACCGGTAACCTGTTGCGGAATAAGCGGCTTATAGGTGTATTTGTGGATATATTTCGAGACGCCTTTTCCTTTTAATAATTCTCTGAATGTTCCGTGTATTTTCATTTCCATGGGCAGGGTATTTACAAACTCATAAACTTCACGGGATAAATATGGAAAGGAGAGCGGAACATTGAATAGCTCAGCCATTCGGGCAGCTTTAAACAAAATCACGTTAAAGGCCGTAATTACGATATCGATATTTTTACGCCTGTTTTCGTAAATTTTTTCATACGACGTGGTGTAAACTTTATCCAGGTTGATGATTTTCCTTATGTCAAGTGTGTTTGTGAGCTGATTTGCGTTAAATCCCCAATGATCAGGAAAAACCACATTCTGTATTTTGTCATTATAAAGATTGAGTTTCTGTGTAAAAGTGCTGTTTTCATTTTTACCAATCATCGAACTCAACACCTTTTGAAGCATTGATATTCCGGAGTTTAATGAAAATAGCTTCATTGCAAGCTCCTTGTTGGCAGTGCCAAAAAGCTGATCATTGCCATCCCCACCCAAAACTATATCCAGATTATCCTTCCCTGCTGTTTTCATTACCAGGTAATTGATCATCAATCCGCTTTCCTGAAATGGTATTCCAGTGTGTTTTACAATTTCAGGCAGAAAGCTGATTTCACTCCCATCTATTTCGTAATTAACCAGATCGGCCTTAAAAGTTTTGGCCATCAGTTTAACGAATTCCAGTTCGCTATGCGGATTATTTTTAAAACTAACCGTATAGCTTTTAAGTGGTCCGTCATAAAAATTGCGGATACCCGCCAGGTTTCCCCCTGAATCATATCCTCCACTTAACAATAGGCCAATATTATTTTTACCATTGATCCTGTTTCGGATAGCATCGGTATGAATGTTAAAAAAGGTTTTTGAGTAATCATCCACTGATCCATGACCATTCAGGTTATTTGCCGAAATAGTATCTTCAAGTTTTTTTACAAGCATTCCCTGTGATGAATATTGCAAAACATGTCCTCCGGGAAGTCTCTTGATGTCTTTCAAACCCATAAGGTCAGGTGGCGTAAATCCAAGCATCAGGAAAAATGAAAGGGCTTGATAATCAGGCTCAGGTGCATCTTTGCGAATATCCAAAAGCAATTTTAAATCGTTGGAAAAAATTTCTGAATTGTAAAATATTTGCGGTCCTGTTCCTTTAAAATCACGATAGATAGTGATTTCTTCTCCTTTGTTTATAATGAGTGTAAATTCACCATCCACTTTGTTTAGGGCTTTGAGCTGCTTTTCATTCAGATACTCAGCCAGCATCTGCAATGCTTCATGTTGTGAGCCAATAGGTCCCTTTTCAGGAACTTTATATACATTGCCAAAAAGATAAAACTGTTGGTCGCCCGCATTAAAATGGGCAGGCTTTTCGCTTACAAATAATTTGTTAAGGTCAACATACTTCGAAAGTAGTTTATCCTCAATAATTTGCTCTTTAGTAATTCCAAAAAACTTCATAATTCGCGTATTAATTAGTTTGTCCGTGTTGGGTATGGATGAATTTTTTATTGGCCCCACCAATACTTATCAGTGAGCGGGCCATAAGCAGGAATCCCTTGGGAAGGCTCAGAACCGCCTGAAGGGTTTTAAAATTGTAAAATTTGTGCGGGATTGCAGCAATAACTGCTACTACTACCATAGCGAATAGTGCCTGCCAAAACAAAATACCGGGATATATCCACATCATTATCCATTCCGGTACCGGCAATATATTTAGCAACAATGACAGCAGTGCCAATATAAATGTTAAGCCAATGAGCAAGACTCTTGGCATAAGCGCCATTTGGATGGATTTATTGAAATAATCGATATTGCCTTTGGTTAAAAGGGCGAGAAATGCCGGCCCGATTGACCTCGCAAAATATAGGAATTGTGCCGAAAGCCATCTTCTGCGCTGGCCGGTAAATACCTGCGATTTCTGAACTTTTTCATCAAAAACAAGAGCGCTGTTAAGGTAACTTATCTGCTCTCCTTCGCTGGTAAATTTAAGCTCCAGTTCTTTATCAAAGCCTCCAATCGCTTTGATTTTTGCCATATGATCTTTAAAAAAATTGTACTCAAAAGCCATCCCTGAACCTATTAAGGCTGCTGATAACCCAAGCACCCGGTGTCCTTTCCTGAAGGCATGGTTATTCATCTCTTCACTTATAGCATCAAGGATCGCAAGATTATTATTCAGGTTTTTGGCTATGCGATGCGTTTGAACAATTTTGGTTTTTCCATCAAATTGCCGGTTAACTTGTGATAAATAGGTCCGTTCCATCTGGTTGTCAGCATCAAGGATCACCACCAGGTCATAGTTTTCCGGTAGTTGTTCAAATGCCTTATTGATGGATTTGGATTTTGTACTGTTTTCAAACGAAACCTCCAGAACTTTGATGGGAAGCTCACGGAGTTTGCTTAATGTTGATTCAGTAAAAGAATCAGCTATCACAATTACATCATAGCATTGCTGTGGGTAATCCTGCCGGAGAGCATCTTTGGCCACATCAATAATTACCGAGTCCTCTTTATATCCGGGAATCATTACCGCCATGTGGTGCTGTTTTACACCCTTACCCTTCGGATCTTTATAAAAAAGACCGGCTATGCTGAAAATAAAGAAATAGCCTCCCGAAAAAGTAAGATAAATAAATATAGCTGCAAATAGGATCTGAAAAAGTGTTGAGATTATTTCCATTGCATTAGGTTTAAATGACCAAATTTGAAAATGAAATTGTGAATGCCGCTAAGGGCAGCAATGCTGTTATTCAGGATTAACCTGTGGCTGAATAAGCTTTGATTCTTTGTTGAATTTTATTGCCTGATTGGTGTGTTTTTTAAAGTCATTTACATAAAATCTTTTATGAAGCCTTTTGATATGCCACCAAATTGCAAAGGCATAGGCACGCATGTGTTTTATGTCAAATTTCAGTAAATACACTACCAGGTTTTTAGGTATTGCAACCAGAACCATGTAGGCCATCGAGAGCAAAGCGGCAATCCCACTGATATTCCTCCGCCCGAACAAAATCCTGTTTCGGGTGAAATAGTAGGTTTTTAATGCACTTTGTTTACCCGTGGATATCGATTCCTTATGCCATACCGTAGAATCAGGCAGATAGTAAATGGAATATCCCGCATTTTTTACCCGCATAGCCCAGTCGTGTTCCTCGTAATAGAGGAAATATAGATCAGGCATTTTGCCAACTTTGCGGATCACTTCCATTGGAACCATCATGGCTGCACCATGGCAAAAATTTGTTTTTAAAAGTTTATCAAACCTGCCATCATCTTTTTGTTTGAAGCCATATCCTGTCATGCTGATAGTAAAAATGTTGAATTTACTATAACCGGCGTACTGAACTGTATCGCGATGATAAAAGAATTTAATTTTCGGACTTACCATCCCAATGGATCTGTCAGATTCCATCAATTCAACAATGGGCTCAATGAATCCTGGCTCTACTTCTGTATCGTTGTTTAAAAACAAGATATATTCTCCGGAGGCAGCATCAATTCCAAGGTTATTCCCACCAGCAAATCCAAGATTCGACTTGCTGCGGATGAGCTTTACTTCCGGATATCGTTGTTCAATTATGTCAGGTGCCGTGGGTGAATCATTGTCAACTACAATAATTTCATAAGCCGGGTAAGTAACCCTGCGAAATGATTCGAGCATTTCGCAGGTTACTTCTGCCTGATTATAATTGATCGTTACAATTGAAACAAGAGGACGCTTGTTCATGGTACCGGGATTTATTGCCTTAGGCTAATACTTTTTCGGCACCATTAAGAATGATCTCGGCCCTGCCAATGCTATAATATTCAAAACCAAAATCCCGCATTTCATCAGGGTCGTAAATATTTCTTCCATCGAAAATTACTTTTTGACCCATCAGTTTCATCAAAATTTTATAATTCGGAATCCTGAACTCATTCCATTCGGTTACAAGAACCAGTGCATCAGCATCGAGGGTTGCCTCATACATGTCGGGAGCGTATTCAATAACATCTCCAATTCGTCTTTTGGCTTCCTCTATTGCTACCGGATCATAAGCTTTAACTATGGCACCATCGCGAATCAGGTTCTCAATCAGTACCAGTGAAGGCGCTTCGCGCATGTCATCAGTTCCTGGTTTGAACGCCAATCCCCAGATGCCGATTTTTTTACCTTTCAGGTCTCCTTTGAAGTGCTTTTTGAGTTTGTTATAAAGTACCATTTTCTGGTCCTGATTTACATCCTCTACTGCCTGAAGAATGCGTAAGGGGTAATTATTAGATTTAGCCGTGCTTACAAGCGCTTTTACATCCTTCGGAAAACAAGAACCTCCATAACCAACACCCGGGTAGATAAACTTGTTACCGATGCGGCTATCGCTACCAATGCCTTTTCGAACCATATTTATATCGGCACCAACGATTTCACTCAAATTAGCAATATCATTGATAAAGCTGATTTTAGTTGCCAGCATGGCATTGGCTGCATATTTGGTTAACTCTGCAGATGGAATGTTCATAAAAATTAAAGGATGACCATTCAGAAGGAATGGTTTGTAAAGGCGGCGCAATGTTTTTTCAGCCCTTTCTGATTCGGTTCCGATTACGATCCTGTCTGGTTTCAGGAAATCGTTAACTGCATCTCCTTCTTTCAAAAATTCAGGGTTTGAGGCCACATCAAATTCAATATCCACGTTTCGGGTTTCCAATTCCTTTTTAATGGCTGCTTTCACTTTTTGAGCTGTTCCGATTGGAACGGTACTTTTGGTTACAACTGTAACGTAGTCCTGCATGTGCTTACCTACTTCCGAAGCTACCGCCAACACATACGATAAGTCGGCGCTACCATCCTCATCAGGAGGAGTTCCAACAGCAATAAATACGATTTCGCATTCATTTAATACATCTTTTAACCGGGTATGGAAAAAGAGGCGTTCTTTCTGAACGTTTTTTTCAACGAGGGGTTCAAGGCCCGGTTCGTAAATCGGGATTTTACCGTTTTTGAGATTTTCGATCTTTTTTTCATCGATGTCGACGCAATGAACTGTAGCACCAGTTTCTGCAAGACAAGTTCCTGTAACTAAACCGACATAGCCGGTTCCTACAATAGCAATATTCATTTTTTTCGATTTAAAGGGTTATTAATTTAAAAAAATTTTAAGCTAAAAAGTATAAGGAAAGTATCTCATTCGATTCGGGTTTTAATGAAGATTACTTTCGGTGTTTCAATAATTTGTTTGTACTTATTTTTAATCATTTTGTTTGCGATCAATTGCTTTTTTTTCAGCTATTTGCTTATCAATCCTCTCACCCAGGAACAAATATGCCATGGATGAATAGATTATTATTCCGGTTGGCATCTGCCCTAATACGCCATTTCCATATGCGGCTCCCATAACGCCAAACATCCCTGCAGCAAGTGCCTGAAGCCTGGCACTCAGCCACGGGTCTTTTATTTTAAACATGATTTTGTAACCTGATTTGATAATGATATAAAACAATATAAATAAATGCAGGTATAGCCCAAGAACTCCCTGTTCGGCCCAAATCATAACGTACCAGCTGTCTGTGGGTGTGTTGGCTAAGAATGTATTGGGCGAAAATCGTTGTCCCCAGTTTCCTGAAGATCCAATACCTCCGCCTATCGGGCGGGATGCCATGTACACTTTAAGTTTCTTTTGGTTTTCCAGTCGAACCTGCAAGGATGGATTATTTTTATCAAATGCCGTTCGCAACCGGGCAATATCGTAATTGCTTTGCCCGATACTGGTTTGGAAAATGAAAATGTAGAAAATGAGCCCGATTGAACCACCAATCACCATCATTCTAATATTTTTCTGGAGAATAATGTATAAGGTAAATCCTGCTATGGGTACCGCCATGGCACCCCGTGTACCCGAAATTAACATTCCATAAAAAAACAATGCCGAGGCTATTCCAAAAATCCGTTTTTGTTTTTTTGCAGGAGCATTCATCGCCAAAATAGCAAAAACAACTCCCGAGTGGCCCATGGAAGCACCAAACTGCCCGGCGTCACTAAAAAATGAAAATATTCTGAGTTTCCCGAACAATACATGGGTGAGCGATCCACCTCCATCAAGCCAGGCTTGCTCCCAGGGATCGGGGCCCATGAATTTTTGCATTAATCCTTTCAGAACCGCCAATAGTGAAAAAATCATCCAAAGTTTAAAAAACCGGTTCAATGCGCTTTCTTTATCTAAAATGAGAAATACAAGAGGAATAACAAGCATCATATACAACGCCACACCCCGCATTGCATAAAACCAAGCTTCACGGCTGACAGCCTCGGGGTTGACCATTTGTAACAGTGCATAAAGAAACCAGATGAAGGCTAAAAAAACCACATCGCTCTTGGCTTTGCGATAAAAAATACGCTCCTGAAAATATTTGGCAAAAATGGCCAGGTGGGTTAAAACCAGCAATGAATCGATGGACAGGCCTAAGGGTGCCGGGAAATACCGCGTTATACCAAGTGCAAAATAGTTGATGGTAAACATGGTCCAATATCCGATTTCGGGATTTTTAAAAAGTGAAAAAAGAAAGAACAATACAAACGGAATGATAATCCCGATCATGGCCATCATCATGCCCTTTGACGCGATAAAGCTCCCAAATAATAATACAAGAGCGCCGACAAATACTCCTTGAAAAACTTTATTGATATTTAATACCTGGTAATTCATTTCTTGATCAATGTGAAATATTGAATGACCTGATAGAAATAAATAGTTTTTTATAAAAACTGATTCCTTCGTAATAGATGCCCATTGGGTTTAACGAAAAGGATTTTTTTAGATAATACCATCCAATCCACATGCCTGCAACAGTGAATAACACAGAAACTGCAGCCACCATAACCAGCGAATTATATACAAATATAGCTATGGCATTTCCGGCAATGTTGAGCGAAAGCATAACATACACCTTCAGAGCATTTATATTAGGCATTTCGGATGAATCAAGAGCAATGCCGGTAAATCGGTCGAATGGCAAAATCAAACCATAAATCAGGATGGTGTACAAAATTCCTGTCATGGTGGCAAATTCATTTTCGTAACCGGTACCTGCTAAAAAGGTTAATAACGGCCGTGAAAAAATAGCTGATCCAATAACAACTGGTACAAACAGAAAACTAACGGCGCCAGTGTATGTGAATAAAATTCGTTTGAAATTTTGAATTTGACCACTAATGTATGCTTTTGACATTTTAGGACTGGCTGTTGCCACAAAGGCATTGAGAGGTATGGAAATTAAATCAACCAATTTAAATGGAATGGCATACAAAGCAACCCCGGAGGCTCCCAAAACCGGTGACATGCCGATCATCAGAGCGTCAGCGCTCCTCAGTAAACTGCTTCCTGTACTGGTGAGCACCGTATATTTCCCGTAGTTCAATATTTTATTTATTTCGGTTTTTCTACTGTTAAAGAGATCACTTAAACTGGTCCATCCCAGCAACAGCATGATTATACTGGCAATTCCGTGTGATGCAATGTAAGCATGGATCACAGTTTCCAGACCGTAATGGAATAAAATGAGATTTAAAAAAACGAAAATAAAAAACGGAGTTGCAATGATCAGGCGAAGTAGGAGTATCCTGTCAAATCGCTGTTTGGCAGATTGTATGGTAAGTGCACTATTCCACAACAAACATACAATCGCAACCAGGGGATAATACTTGAAAAAAAGAAAGTACATTCCAAGTGATTGCCCCCCAATCAGATAAACTGCGAAACTTAACAAGGCTGCAATGGCCATGATGATAAGGTCGAGCAACAATCCGCTTCCACTTATTTTTTTAAAGATTTCTTCATCTGATCCACTTGCAAAATGAATGATGGCTCTTCGGGTAACTCCAAAACGGATGAGCGCTGCCAATGTTCCAGCCGTGGTAAAAATTACCCATAATCCAAATGATTCCTGACCAAGAGAACGAACCAAAAACAGGAAAGTGGCCAAATTGATGGCAGCAGTAAAAACATTCGTCGAAAGCGACTGAATGTTTTTTTCTTTTAAAATATTGCTCAGTGCGGCTTTCATTAGTTTTGTTTAAGTTCAAATTTTTGGAAGAATCTTAATAATGCAATTCGTTTTACAAACCTGCGTATTGCACTTCTTTGTGCTGGAACCGGTCCAATGAAATCATTCATGTAATCTGATTTTACATAATTTAAAATGAAACCGATGGGTGTTTCATTGCTGACCTTTTGAATAATTTCAAGCATTCTTCTGTCAGCTTCTTCCCAACCACGGTCAGCTCTCACTACAATACACAATAAGTCGTGATGACACTCCAACCCTTTGGGTAAGGGATTTCCAATTAGTGAAGGATATTCAATAATTATGAATGTTTTGTTTTTTGAATTATCTGTTTTTTCTCCTTTACTTAAATCAAGCCTGGTTTTAATTGCCTCCGCAATTAGTGATTTACCTTCTTCTTTAAAATTGCTTATGATCCCAATTTTATACTGATCATTTTCCGACATGCAACTGAACTTAAAAATATTGTTGATAATGCTCGCTGTTGCAATATCTTTCATACGTTCCTGTGCTGCACCTTTTTTACTGTGGTCCGATATTCGGGGGTAATTCCCTAAACTTTGTAATCCTGTGGTTTTTTCTGTTCTGAATGTGTTTTGTAAAGTGGTATCGAAAAAATGGAGTAGCAAAACGATTCCAAGTGTAAGAATGAAACCAGCAAATACTGCTGCAACGATCAGAAATTTTCGTTTGCTCGGTTGCGGCGAAATGGGTAGAACCGGTGGATCTACTATTTTAATATTTGAAGAAAGCTCAATGTCTTGCTGTTTAAGTTTTGCGAGTCCAAGGCTATGTAACAATGATAAATATTCCCGCTCAAAAACATCAATTTCGCGTTCAATTTTTTTGAGGTTAGCCCCCAGTGGTGCAAAATGCTTAATGGTTTCTTCCAGCTCGCCCCGGCGTATTTCCAGGGCAGTTAATTTGGCCTTTGCTTCTTCAAAGGCAATAACGTTTTGGAGCCAGTTGTTAATTATGTCGTCCACGCGGAGCCCTTCTTTCGTATTTTCATAAAAATGCAATGAATCAATGGTTTGCTGCATTTGAGATTTTAGGATCTCTGCCTGCAGTTGTAAGCTTTCGGTGGTTTCTGTATCTGTAGAGTCGAGCGATTCGCTGTTGAATTTGCGTAGTGCGATTTTTTCATTCACCTCACTCAGCTTTTTACGGAGATCAACGATGTTGTTTCCTTGCAATTTTAATTTTACACGTGCACCCATATTGCTTTCCAGGTTGGTAATAACTGACTCGGCGGCAGCATAATTGAGCATCACGGTTTGGCGTTCCAGTTCAAATTTTTCCTTTTCAGAAGCGATGTGTTTGGTTTGCTCGTAATAATTGATGATTTTATTATCCTGATTAAAATTCAAAAGTTTTCGTTCAGCACCCTGCAACTTTTCATGTGCTATTTCGAGTTGTTTTTCAAAATATTTAACCACGGCATCGGTTTGATTTTCCTTGAGTGATGCAAAACTTTTAATGAAAGTATGCACGAGAATATTTACGGTTTGATAACATATTGCCGGATCATCTGAATCGAAAGTTATTTCGATCATATCGCTGCTGGCAATACGGCGGGCTTTAATGCCCGAAATTGCTTTAAAACTGTAATGGGGATGGTTAAGGTTAATGAGTTTGTACACAAAATTGGCTTCATCTTTATTTTTATATTCAAGCAGGTTTTGATAGGTTTTTTCCAGCGAATTTTTATCCACCAGTTCCATAACATCCGGCGGAGTAATTTGCTTTACTTCCTGCATTGATCGCATGGTCATTATTGGTAATTCTGGTTTTTCCTGTATCAAATGCAAAGCATATAACCTGAGCCCCGTTTCCTCAATGGTGCTTCTCGCAGTTATCAGGTTTATGAGATTATCAAAAGCATTGTTGATAGCAAAAAAGTTAAAGGAGGAATTTTGTTGTGATTCAATTGAATATCCGGAGGCCAACCCGGTGTAGATTTTGGTTTTGGTGGTATAATTCATTGGGCTGTCGGCGGTAAGAAATGTAACCACCGCGCCAAGCAAAACAGGTACCAGAAGTATTGATACAATATGCGAACGTACTATTTTTAATATATCTACAAGATTCATAACGCTGGCTTTAAAAGTTTCACACCTGTTAATAATTCGAGTTTTGCAAGGCTTTTATAAAATTCATTTTTTGACGTTTCATATTCAATTTGAGCCTTGTAATAATTTCGGGTGGTAACCGAATATACGCTGAAGGTCATAATTCCATCCACAAAATCTTTTTCAGCCTTTTGCAACTCAAATTTGGACGACTCAAGTTGTTCTTCCCTGATGAGTTGCGTTGTGAAATCATTTAAACACTGGAAGTACAAGTCGATGACCGTGCCTGATACATATTCATGTGCTTTTTCAACTTCGTGTTCGGCTTTATTTACTTCATGTTTGGCAATTTGCATGTTATTATTCCTGTTTATCAGCACTGACAGCGGGAATCTTGCTGTCACAGATGCACCGTAACTCACCTGCTTGCTGCTGGTAAGTAAATTATACCTGTAGTCATATGAAAACTGATTTTTCCATATCTGGTCATAGGTTCCGTAGCCTATATCGCCATTGAGAAGGATATAATCAAACCAGTCTTTATGTTGCAACCTCAGTTCCTGTTGTTTTATTAAAAGGGCTTCCTGATAAAAGGTATAATTACCTGAATTTTCAAGAGCAGCTTGAATCAATGTATCCAGTGGGGGTAAGGTAAACACCTTTTTAGTATTTACTAAAACGGTATCGTTTTCCTGAGACAGACAAGTACTGGAAAAAACTTTTATTGCAAGCAAAAAGAGCAGGATATATTTATACCTCCTTGATTTCATTCGTAAGTATTTGATGATCAAAAAAGAGATGGTTCTGGCGATTATTTGATCACCCTTGAGGCACTTAAACCGATTCGGACTGGAATACGGCCCTGAAGGTTCGGATAATAATGCGGATATCTTTCCAGAATGTGTAATTCCGGGCATATTCATTATCCAGCATTTTTCGCTCTTCGGGCGACATTTCTGTGCTTTGGGCACGTTTCTCAACCTGCCACAAACCTGTTAATCCGGCCGGTGCAATAAACCTTTGAATCCAGTCGTCGGTAGTTAATAATTCAGCCTCGTACAAGGGGATCGGGCGATTTCCTACGATTGACATATCACCTTTAAGCACATTTACCAATTGTGGTAATTCGTCGATACTGGAGTTTCTGATAAAACGGCCGACCTTGGTAATACGCGGATCATCTTTCACCTTTACGAATGATACTTCAGTTTCTTCTTGTTGCTTTTTGAGGTAATCAGCTTCTGCTACTTTTCCCTTGTCATCAAAGAGGGTTTGTTCGTTTTCAGTATAAGTAAAGTCAGGATTATAAGCCAGTTCCTGGTCTTCTTCCTTTTTAGCATACTGATTCATTGCTTTCATTTCCTTGATCTTCTTGTCTGCATTTACATCCATTGACCGGAATTTGTAGAAATCAAAAATTTTATATCCGGTACCAACCCGTTTTGAGGCATAAAAAACCGGGCCTCTTGATTCGAGTTTAATTAGCAATGATACCATTAACAATACAGGTGAAAGCAGCAATAAGGCGGTTCCTGCCACCAAAATATCAAATAGTCTTTTGATCACTGGTATTTTATACTCAAACGATTCAAGCGCCAGCGGAACAGGATCCTGTTTCTTAATATACTCATTCAGTATGTTTACCCGCTCTATTACTTCATTTGCCTTAACGGGACTGTTATAAATATCGTTAATCCCCTTAGTGAGGAGCAGCTTGTAATCGCATTGATCATTTACATCCTTAAAAAGGATAATGATGGTTTCCAAAGGATCAATAGCTGCAGAAAGCCACTCCAGGTATGAGTCCACATTAAAGGAGCAACTATCGGTTTCCAGGAAAATTACAGCTGGCTTTTTACTGATAAAAAAATCAATGTTTTCTGTGCTGTTAGGAAAGAAATGAAGGTCAAGCCAGGCAATTCCATTGTTAAGCGACGTTGAAAGTTCCTCATTATTTCCAATGTATGCGCCAATTTTCGGTTCCATGTCAAGTCACTTTTAGTTTTTCATAAGTTTCGATAACCTGAGTTTAAGTTCTGCAGGATTAAAAGGCTTTACGAGGTAATCATCGGCACCCATGTCGAGCAGCCTGATGCGTTCATCTGAATTGTGGATACTCGAAAGCATAATAATTGGAATTTGTCCGAAAATTCCTGAAGATTTTAGCAAACCAAGAAATTTCCTTCCGTCGATTTCGGGCATTTCAATATCGGAGATAATTCCATCCGGCAGGTTACCCAGTTGAAGCCAGTCAAACGCGGATTTGCCATTTTCGAATGCTACAATATTATAGTCTTTCGAAAGGAACATGTGAAGTAAATTTCTGATCTCATGTTTGTCGTCCACGATAAGTACGGTTTTTTTCATATTCGGTGTGTTATAAGGGTTATTTATTATTTTCGTTATAAAGGTTTGATGTGTTTCTGTAACCTGCAGCATCCATAAACCAATCCATATAGTTATAACCGCTGCTTTCTGCCCAATTGTCAAACATCAGGTGGGCATTTGAAATACTAACTTTTTCAACCGGATAATTAAACCTGAGCGGGATGTTGGCAGCCCATGGATAATCATAGGCTGAAAAATAGTACCTTCCGGTTTCAGGATCCGATTGATCATTGCCTGTTCCAAAAAGACTATAGTCAACAAGGTCGGTGGGTTTGCTACCCGGCATATGTACCTCCACGCTCCTGTTTTTATTTACCACAATAAACGGATTGTAAGGAGGTAGACCCAGATTGGCAAAGGTCATCGGATTCGAAAGTGATATGGTCAGGCTTAATGTATCGGGTTCCACCCAGGGATCATAAGGGCGAGTATTCACATACACACCTCCCGACGGAATTGATAGCAAATCATATGCGTCATCAAATACGATAACAACAGCATTTGATTGACCTGCCTCGGTACCATTTGCATTCAGGGTGTAACTATTGCTTTCAATGTGCTGCCCGGTTATTGAAGAAATCATAGCCGGAGCTATTTCATCAAGTGATATTCCAAATCCATTTCTGAAACTGCCGCCAATGGCCCTAAGTACAAACTTTGGTTTAATCTCCACTACTTCATTATCTGAATTTGTCACCAGGTTGTATTTGTAATCCACAACCATATCATTAAAATCATAGTCGCCTTTAAAAGGCCACAAATCTTCGAAAACAAAAGTTCCATAATCGCCCTGGGTCGGATAATAATTGTTATAAGCTCGTAAAGGGTCCTCAGGATACTCATCAAATACATTGCTTACCCCATCGCCAT
>Ga0116152_10000488_pt1 | contig 32059 bp, 29 predicted proteins | sample AD_UKC119_MetaG_FD_89894 | JGI IMG/M metagenome (GOLD analysis project Ga0116152, IMG submission 89894) | Active sludge microbial communities of municipal wastewater-treating anaerobic digesters from Hong Kong - AD_UKC119_MetaG | ecosystem: Engineered > Bioreactor > Anaerobic > Digestate... | reverse complement strand
TTTTTGCGGTCCCAACCCGGCATCACAGATGGTATGATAAGCCGCTTTTACCGATTCCGGCAAGATGACCCTGCCATCGACATACTGTGCCCCTGTTTTGTCACAGTCTTCATTGGCAGGTCCGACCTGGTCACGGCAGATTTTATAGACCAGATCTACAAATGTGTCCACATCATCCTTGCTGTAATAATCCCGGTACGCTTCACATCCCAGCAGCTTGTCGAGGTCCAGCCATTCTTTGAGTACAAACTTAACATCCCGGGTGTCAAACAGAAAATTATTTGCTGCCAATTTGATGCCCCCTTTAAAAAATCTAAATATAAATCAACGAGTTGATTTAATTTCAAAATAAATGTTATCTTGTGAAGTATTTTACCATAAAATGCACAATAATTGAAATATTGAAAATATTAAAAATAATTAACTGAAAATGTATTAAAGATAAATACCCAAGGGAAGCCGTAATGATGCTTATATGGTATAATTTTGACATGACGAAACCATAAATACCAAGTAAGGCTGTGAAAAGAAAGATGCAATATGCCGGTTTTTTAAAACAAAGTCTAGTCGACTATCCAGGCGAGATAGCCGCGGTGCTTTTTACGCGCGGCTGCAATTTGCGCTGTCCCTTTTGTCATAACCCCGATCTGCTGATCAAACCTAAAAATCCAGCTCCGCCAGTATATGATATAGAGGAAATCGCGGCTTTTCTGGCAGAGCGCAAAGGATTCATTGATGCAGTCGTCATCAGCGGGGGCGAGCCAACCCTGCAGCCGCAGCTCAAAGATGATATCAAGCGTATCAAGGAGCTCGGCTATTTGGTAAAGCTGGACAGCAACGGAACCAATTCAACCGTGCTGGAGGATTTAATTAGGGCAGGGCTGGTAGACTATATAGCCATGGATATCAAAGCGCCGTTGGAGTACAAGCGTTATCAGCAGGCTTGCGGACGGCTTTCCAGCGGCGATTTTTTCCAGGTGCGCAATTCCATCCATCTGCTCAACCATCTCAGTGATGTGCAGGTGGAATTCCGTACTACTGTAGTACCGATCCTGCATACTCCCCAGGACATGGAAGATATCGCCCGTTATATTGAAGGGGCCAGTCGCTATACCCTGCAGCAGTTTAATCCGCGGGTGACCCTTGAGCCGGCTTATGGCGAAGTGGTACCTTTCAGCAAGGAAGAGATGGCGGATATGGCTAAATTGTGTGCCCCCTATGTAAAAGAGGTAAGGGTGGTCAATATATAAGCATGACACCTGCTGCCAGGAATTATATCCTGTCGGCAGCGAAGCATTCTAAATACAAGTACAGGGAGAAAAATGGATTCCAATTTACAACTGGCCTTAAAAAAATATTACGGTTACACCACTTTTAAACCCGGTCAGGAGGATATTATTAATAGTATTCTGGCCGGAGGTGATATTTTGGGAATTATGCCCACCGGGGGCGGCAAGTCGATCTGCTACCAGCTGCCTGCGCTGCTGATGCCCGGGCTGACCTTGGTTATCTCTCCGCTGATCGCGTTGATGAAAGATCAGGTGGACGCCCTGAATGAGCTCGGAATTACCGCCGCCTGCATAAACAGCGGCATGGAAGCGGGACAAATCCGCAGCTGTTTGGTCGAAGCCCATCAGGGAAACTACAAACTGCTTTATGTTGCGCCGGAACGTCTGGCCTCGGAAAGCTTCACCAATCTGCTCAGAAATCTGCCGATTTCCCTGATTGCCATTGACGAAGCGCATTGCGTATCTCAATGGGGTCACGACTTTAGACCGTCCTATCTGGATATTTCGCCCTGGATCGAACAGCTGCCGCAGCGCCCGGTTGTTGCTGCCTTTACGGCCACAGCTACCCTGCCGGTGCGGGAGGATATCACCAAATTACTTAATCTGGTGAATCCGGATGTCTATGTAACCGGTTTTAAACGAGAAAATTTGCATTTGTCCGCGATCAAAGGGGTAGACAAAAGCCGCTTCATCACACAATATATAGGAAGCCATCCGCAGCAATCCGGTATCATATACTGCGCCACCCGCAAAGAGGTGGACTTCCTCTGCACGTATTTGCAAACCAAAGGAATTTCTGCCGAACGATATCATGCCGGGATGGACAAAGATGAGCGGAATCAAAACCAGGAAGATTTTCTCTACGATGAGATTCAGATTATGGTGGCCACCAATGCCTTCGGACTGGGCATCGATAAATCCAACGTCCGCTATGTCATCCATCACAATATGCCCCGCCATCTGGAGGCCTATTATCAGGAAGCCGGACGCGCCGGTCGGGATGGGGAACACGCCGATTGCATTTTGCTCTATGCCCCCGGTGATGTACAGACCCAGAAGTATTTAATTGAAAACAGTGAGCTGAGCGAAGAACGCAAAATGGCGGAATATCGTAAGCTGCAGCACATGATTGATTATTGTCACAGCAGCCGCTGCTTGCAGCAGTATATATTGAAATATTTCGGAGAAACGGATGCAGCCGATCACTGCGGCAACTGTGCCAACTGCGGACAGGAATTTGCGATCACTGATGTCACCATTGAAGCCCAGAAAATCTTTTCCTGCATTTTGCGTATGAATGAACAATACGGGATGACGCTGGTGGCATCCGTATTGAAAGGTTCCAAAAACAAACGGATTCTGGAGCTCGGCTTTAACAAGCTTTCCACCTACGGGATTATGAGCGATATGACCTTGCAGGCCATCGTTGACCTGATGCATATGCTGGAAGCGGAGGAATATATGATTAATACCGGCGGGCCTTACCCGGTCATGCGTCTGACCCCCAAGTCCTGGCCGGTTTTAAAAAGCCAGTCCAAAGTGCTGGTCAGAATGCCCAAAGTACCCGAACCAGTACTGCCGGAAACAGATATTTTTGACCTCCTGCGGGCCCGCCGTAAAGAAATTGCCGTCGGCGAAGGAGTACCTCCATACGTTATCTTTCACGACAGCACCCTGCGCGAAATGAGCAGCCGGATGCCCCGTGATCAGGAGGAGATGCTGTCTATCTCCGGCGTAGGCGAAAACAAATGGAAAAAATACGGCCGGCAGTTTCTCGAGGTTATCCGCAGCTATATAAAATAAACACGGTATTCTCAATAGAGATGCATTTCAAGCAGGAAAATAATATAATAAAAATTACTAAAAATTTTGAGGTGTAATATGAAACTTTGGAGTGGTCGTTTCACCAAACAGACCGATCAATTAACCGAGGATTTTAATGCTTCCATCGCCTTTGACAGCCGCATGTATGCCCAGGATATCAGAGGCAGCATGGCCCATGCCGCCATGTTGGCCCAGCAGGGAATCATCAGCCGTGAAGAAGGGGAACAGATCATCGCCGCCTTGCAGGAAATCCAGCAGGAAATCGCTGAGGGCCGGCTCCAGTTTACGGTGGAAGCCGAAGACGTGCATATGAATATCGAAACATTCCTGACCGCCAAAATCGGTAATGTGGGCAAGAAACTGCACACCGCGCGCAGCCGCAATGATCAGGTGGCACTGGATGTACGGCTTTATCTGAACGATGAGATGGAAAGCATCCGCGAACTGCTGCTGGAACTGGCCGGGACTTTGCTGCAGATCAGCAGCGAACACCGGGAAACCATCATGCCCGGCTATACCCATATGCAAAAGGCCCAGCCCATCACCCTGGCCCATCATCTGCTGGCCTATTTTGAGATGCTGCGCCGCGATGTGGAGCGGCTCGATGACTGCCGCAAACGAGTGCTGGCCATGCCGCTTGGTTCCGGTGCCCTGGCAGCAACGGGGTTCAATCTGGACCGTGACCGTGTGCGTACCGAGCTGGGGTTTGCATCCCTCACCCGTAACAGCCTGGACGGCGTCAGTGATCGTGATTTTGCTATTGAATTCTGCAGTTTTGCCAGTATATTAATGATGCATCTGTCGCGTTTTTCTGAGGAAATCATTCTTTGGTCCAGCGATGAGTTTTCCTTTGTGCAGCTGGACGACGGATTTTCCACTGGTTCCAGCATCATGCCGCAGAAGAAAAACCCTGACATTGCTGAACTGGTGCGGGGCAAGACCGGGCGCGTCTACGGTGATCTGATCACCCTTCTGACGGTGATGAAATCGCTGCCCCTGGCCTACAATAAAGATATGCAGGAAGACAAGGAAGCCTTGTTTGATGCCATTGATACCGTAAAAAAATGTCTGCTGGTTTTCAGCCCCATGCTCAGGACCTGTCGCTTTCAGAAGGAAAACATGGCTGCCGGAGCCCGGGGCGGATTTACCAATGCTACTGATCTGGCCGATTATCTGGTCGGCAAGGGACTGCCCTTCCGCGACGCTCATGCCGTAGTCGGCCAGGCCGTCTTGTATTGTGTTGAACAGAAAAAGACCCTCGAAGAGTTGGAGCTGGAAACGTTTCAAACCTTTTCCGAGCGGATTGGCTCAGATGTCTATGAGCACCTGGATATCCTGAACTGTGTGGCCAAACGCAGCATTCCTGGCGGACCGGCACCGGAAACCGTAAAAAAAGCCCAACGCGAAGCCGCCCAATGGCTGGAAAGGATGCAACATGTTCATCAGTAAATTTGATAGCGTCGATGGAAAACCCGATGAAGATCAGATCCAGACCTGGGTCGAAGGGTATTTTCAGAACATGATTACGACATTAAATAGTTTTTTTGTCCATGTGAGCGCGGCTGAAGCCGTGGAGCGCATGTCCGCCGTCCCCTTTGCCCAGTTGGTCAGCGAGGAACTGGAAGGGGAGAGTGAAACGGTCATCCAATTGGCAGTAGGCATCATCAACGAACTGGCCGCCACCGAACTGGAGTTCATGCGCGCTTATCTATGATTGATTGCTAAAAATAATCACAGATCATGGAGAACCTTGCTTGGAAAAGCAGGGTTTTTTGCTTTTAAGCGCTGAACATTAAAAATATTTTTACACCTCGACAAACGCTGACACATAACCCTAAACCAAAAAACTTATTTTTCATATAATTATGAGGTTGATACTAATTGTGGAAAATAACGGAAGGCGAGAATAATGATGACAAACACCCCGGATATAATAGACAAAGACCGCTTAATTGAGGAGATGAAAGCCGAAGTTTTACGGCTGCAGATCGAAAATACCCAGCTCAGAAGGGAACTTGGCAACCTTACGTTCAGGGGTGTCAGTGAACAAATAAAAACCGAAAATGAATGCAAACAGTCGCAAAAACTACTGCTGTCTCTCTGGTCAGCCAGGTAGCCGCAGGTATTTGTCAGGGAATCAAAAATCCCCTGTCGACCGTGCGGCAATTCCTGCAGCTGTTCGAGAGCAAAGAGAAATACAAAGCTGACATGAAAGCTTATGAACTTGTCATAGAAGAACTCGACCGCGCCGAGGATATCATTTCCACTTTCTCATTGCTGGCCTGCAAGAAGGATGAAATCATGAAATTGCAAAGTTTGAATGACAATATTGTGCAAGTATTTCCCCTGATTATGCAAGAGGCCGAAAAAAACAAAGTGTTTATCAAATTGGAGCTAAGTGAGGCTGCACCCATTATGATGGATGAGAGTGAGATCAGGCAGCTACTGCACAATCTGGTGCGCAACGGCATGGAAGCCATGCAAAACGGAGGTATTTTAACCGTAGGCACCTTCCAGGACAAAAATGGTGTCAATCTGGTCGTGAAAGACAAGGGAACCGGTATCCCCGAGGATGTCATGGAAAAAATCGCCACCCCCTTCTTTACCACCAAGGAAAGGCGAATCGGCTTGGGATTGTCTGTTTGTTACAGCATTGTTGACAGACACAATGCTCAGATTGATATTAAAAGCAGTCCCGAAGGAACGTGCGTTAACGTCGTATTTCCGGCGGCAGCGAAGGCCGCCAACAGCCAGACCGGCAAGTCTGCTCCCGCCTAATCTTGACGGCAGAGCACAATCTTGTTATTATTTATCATGGCGTAAACAATCACTCGGGGTCAGCCCCGAGTTATTTTAACCTTATGCCGATGTGGCTCAGTGGCAGAGCAGCTGATTCGTAATCAGCAGGCCGGCGGTTCGAATCCGCCCATCGGCTCCATCAGAAACACAGGCCCCTCCGTAGTTGGAGGGGCTTTTCATTTTCTGCAAACGGGTGGCAGAAAGGTAGCAGGAGGATCAAAAGTTTATCTCCTTTTGACAGACTGCGCTTAGTATCTGCGTACTGTTTTCCAGAAAATGAAGTGCTGACTCTTCATCCAGCGGTTTGCTTATCAGATATCCCTGTATCCTGTCACAACCATACTCCCGTAAGTAAAACAGTTGATTCTTGTGCTCAACGCCTTCGGCGACAACACGGTGGCCCAACTTGTGAGCCATGGATATGATATCTCCGGTTATCGCCTCTTTCGGGTTTGGCTCCAGCAATTTATCAATAAAGCTTTTATCAATTTTCAGGAAATCAATGTTTAATTCACTGACACGAGCGAAAGAAGAGTAACCTGTCCCAAAATCGTCGATGAGCACTTTAATGCCAGCAGATTTGAGCGTGTCAATAACCGTTCTAATTTCATTTCTCTTTATGGCGAATACTGATTCAGTAAGCTCAATACCTACACTTTCCGGACTCAATTGCATATCGTTGATCATGTTCAGCAACTTGTTGGCAAAACCATTTTCCAGCATCTGCATCGTCGAAATATTAACCGATACAGTTATCGTATCGTAGCCACGTTCTTTCAGCTTGTTTAAAAAACGCAGGGTCTGAATAATGATTATTTCTCCCAATGAAGCAATCATGTTTGTTTTTTCGGCTACCGATATGAACTCCAAAGGAAGAACCAAACCATGTTTTTCACTGTTTAGTCGGGCTAAAGCTTCGAATCCGGAAATCCTATTGGCAGCGATGTTAAATATCGGCTGAAACTGCAAATGAAGTCTGTCGGTCTTGATACCCTCTGAGATTTCTGTTATCTCTTGGCTGATCTCATTCTCGCGGGTAATCTGAATATCTAATGCCGGGCTGTAGAATAAAATATGAGGACTATTGCGATTGTTTCTTGCCGCTGCTTCACTTGTATTCATGAGCTTTTTCAATAACTCATCTGTATCGACCGCATCAGCTTTATTAATCTGAAGGATTCCGATACCCACATTAATTCCATGGACATAAAGATAAGAACGCAACGTATCAGATACCTTTTCACAAAAATCAGTCAGATCTTTGTCGTTTTCATAGCCTTTCACATAAGCAACACACCAACGCCCGCTTGTTTGACGAGGGCAGCAAAGCGTCTCTAGTCAATACTTTTTCCAATACACTGCGGTTATAAAGTCCTGTCAGCAGCACATGTTCATTGTTGTATTGCAGAACGGATTCAATTTCCTTACGCTTTGTTATGTCCGTTATGATACAGAGATGATTATCGGATTTTTCGCCCGATGTACTGAACGGAGCAATTAGCATATTAACCCAAATATTAGAGCCGTCCGGATTAATAAAGCGCTTTTCCATCGAGTACTGATCGATCTCGCCATTCATAAATTGTTGGTAATAGACCATATCAGCATCCAGGTCTTCCGGATGGGTTATCTCGGTCCAGGTAATATTTTGGAGTTCGTCCTTTGTCCGCCCCATAATTTTCGCATATGTCGGGTTAATATTAATATCTTCAAATTCTGCATTAATTGTATGGTTTTTGTCATTCATGATCGCTATCCCAACCGGTGCCTGCTTAAACACATTGGAATAGAATTCTTCTCGGACTGCCTGCGTGTTAATTCTTTTTATATAAGCAGCATTTTTCTCTTTATAAGCTTTTATCAGCGTGATGATCAAAAGGACGCCTAGATAAGATATGATTCCTGGTAAAGATTCACTTGACTCGTATCGCATAAGATATGCGATCGCACTTATGAGGCTGATGAAATTCATCAAAACAGATGTGATATACCCTGGTCGGTTTTCTTTCAAAACAAGGTAGATTGATATGAACATCTGGATTTGAACAACGATTCCTCTGATGGCCGATTCGTCCAAAATGACTGGAACAAAAAGATTCTTTGAAAGAAATACCTGCAGGGCAGAAAGTATAATGTAGATAAGAACACTTGTGAAAATAATGATGTAGCTGGTTTTTTTATCCACCCCTTCGGTTATCCCAAAGCTTTCATTTTGAAGAACATGGTATATGGACAGAATAGGTATCATCATAATAACCGGAGCCATTTGCGGCAGCTCGGAAAACAGGCTGCTTAAAAGCACATCAGTAATTGTTCCCAGAACAATAGCTGTGATGATTGATAGACTCACAATGCGTGATTTCTTTTTTGTGAGAGGATCTGATGAATTTTTACCCCACCGATATAAAAGCAATAATCCGAGGAGTGTAAAACCAATATAATACGCATAAAAAAACCAATCCCAAAGATTGTGCTGTGCTACATTTATCCATCCATATGCTGTCTGGCGCAGATCATAGGGGAAAGGGTTCATTGTATTTGGAACGGCAAAAGCAAACAAAGAGAAGAGCGCTGGTAAATACAGGCATACGTAGAACCACCGCTTTTTCAAGGATGGGAATTTACCCGTGATGATTAGGATAAAATGGAGCAAAAACGCGTAAGCTGTGCCCCAGCCGATGGCTGCAATTCGACGAAAAGCTTCGCCCGTTGCAGTGTCATTGGCAACAACTGACAGCGCCATGCCGGACGACCAAATGGTAATCGCTGCGGTGAGGGCAAAAAATGCCCTGTTGGCTGGAGCTTTATAATTGCCTTGCAATGTGAAGATCCCACTGACCAGCACAACCGTACCCACAGTAAAGAATAATAGTGCCACTATTAATGTACTGGACACTCGATTCTCCTCTCGTTTTCAGCAGAGATTATGTCATATATGTCTATTATACTGGAAAAATGCCGCAAGAGGATACTCAAGGCGTCTTATTTATGCCTATAAAACAGACTTGATTGTTAGTTTTGTGGAAAATAATATGTGATATGGACGAATGGGGGTACCTGCTGACCAGCCGGCAGAAAGAACAGGATTTTTCTATTTTTCAGCCAGGGTGAGTTTTTCTGAGGTACTTAACTCATTGTGGGGCCAAAGGATAACGAATTCATTTTAGCCAATCTGGGAAAGATCTCGTTGGTACCACAGGAGAAATTCAATTCCGACCAACAAGCGTTGCAGGAAAAGCAATCATCGTGACGAAATCCCAATATATTGAGGTTCGCTTTTCTGGCCAGCTTGACAGTTGGCAGGACAATCGCCTATAATGAGGCCGTCAAATAGATTATGATTGGAATTTATGCTCATGGATATATTATTCATTGATCCTCCCTATTGCAGTTTAAAGGGTATCCCCACTGATGTAGGCTATAACATTGGCTTGACAAGTCTGGCCGCGTATTTGCGCAGAGAAGGTTTTGCGTCTGCCGTGGTGATGGGAGACTTGCTTATGGAGCTACCTTTTATGAGTGCCTGGGGCTGGTTTTCTGTCAATCTAAGCCAATACGCCCAGGGACAGCGTCAATATCGGGCCATTGTGGATGACCGCAACCATCCCATCTGGCAGAAAATCGGTGCGATTGTGCGGGAGCAACACCCCCAGGCGGTTGGAATTCCCTATCTTACACCATTTCGGCATTCTGTGGAAAGAGTAGCGGCCGTTGTCAAAGCGGTGGACCCCAACATCAAGGTGATCGCCGGGGCGGCCCATCCTACTTTGTGCCCCCAGGAAGTCATGCAGAATCAGGACATTGACTTTGTGGTCTGCGGGGAGGGCGAGATTCCGATGGCAGGCATCGCTGCCCAGTTAAACCGGGACAAGCCGGACTGGCGTTCGGTTCCGGGGATCTATTACCGCGAGCCGGGCGGACAGGTGACGAACAACCCGCCGCCGCCGCTCATTGCCAATCTGGACGATTTGCCTTTTGTTGCCCGGGAGGCTGTACTGGGCTGCGATTATGACCATTACCGCGTACACTGTCTGACTACCTCGCGGGGCTGTCCTTACACCTGTGCATTTTGTTCGGATCGGAAATTATGGTCCGGCAAAGTGCGGCGGCGCAGTGTGGAAAACGTAATTGCGGAATTAAAATACTTGCAACAGAATTATCAAGTTGATGTGGTCGATTTTTCTGATGGTACCTTTACCTATGACCGAAAATATGTGGAATCATTCTGCAAGGCCATAATTGACAACCATATCACGCTCAAGTGGCGCTGCACAGCACGCTATGATAATCTGGACGCCGAACTGCTTGAACTGATGAAAAACGCCAATTGCCGAGGCCTGTACCTGGGGGCGGAATCCGGATCTGACAGGATTCTGGATAGCATGAATAAAAGAATCACTGCGGACCAGATTAAAAAGATTAGTCAGATGGTGCATGATGCAGGCTTGGATACGGTGACGGCAATTATCATCGGTTTTCCGGAAGAAACCCGGGAGGATATTGAAGCAACCTTGGCGTTGATGAGAAATCTCAAAACAGATGTTTTTGATGTCAGCAGTTTTATTCCTTTGCCGGGTACTCCGGCATGGGAGCTCGTTGCGGATGCCGACAAAAACGAGATTGACTGGAGAAAGGTAAGCTACAAGTCGTTCGATAATTATTTCCTGAAAAGTGTTTCGGCCGAAGAATTTCGCCGTTATATGCAGGAAGCCTATAAAATTGCCGGCCGAACCCAGCGCCACACGGTTATTCGAGTCGGATTGCGCATGTTGCGGGAATCCGTTGGTAGCTGGTTCAAATCCTGACGCAGACGTTGGCCAGCCCCCCGTAAAAATAAAAACTTTATATTACCAAGGAGATTCTTGATTTAAAAACCAACATTTGTCGAAGTGTTGGTTAAAATTTCAAAATATTTTGCCAAATGATCAAGGACAGCTTATAATAACCATATACTCTATTATATAATGGGGGGATATAACATGAAGAAGGAGATTTCAGGTTCCGAGTGGGTTGCCTTTCAGGTGCGTCTGATCTTCAAAAACACCCGGGCCATTGACTTGGACAAAATGGCGGAGAGCACCAGAAATTCGATGTTTGACCTTTTGCATATCCATGTCAAGACGGTTGAGATCAAACGTTATGGGCTGTTAATGGCCGGCAAAGGTCCGCTTCAGGATATCCTGCGCATATGCGAGAAATTTTACACCATGACCAATGAGGGAGGACTGGAAATTGTCCTGCACATTGGGGGTGAACCGACCTTCTATATGAAGGAGGGGCGCATCCATAATCTAATGAAAGACGATTGCCATGATATTGTGATTCCGGTGTTTGATGATGCCGAACCGGATGAATCGGAATTTGACCGACTGGGAATATAACACATAGCATATAAAAAGAAACCGCCGACCAGGCGGTTTCCTTCATGAATTGACGACAACGCAAGTGTTCAAGCGCTTGCGTTATTTTTCGCCGTTAAGCTCCGCCGGGGCTGCCTGTTTGGTCAGACAGACGACAGCGGTATGCAAACGGTGATTCTTGATTTCAGTGACTTTGATCTGCAGTCCGTACTCTTCCAGTTCAGGGGTACTGCCATCTTCGGGAATACTGCCCAATAATCCAAAAACAAAGCCGCCAAACGTATCATAGTCATTTTCCGGCAGCTCCACCCGCAGCTGCATGGCAACCGTTTCCAGCGGTGCTGCACCTGAGATTTTCCAGGTCTGCGAATCAATCGCTTCAATTAAAGGCTTTTCAGCAGGAACTAAATCATCATCTTCCAAATCCCCCACAATTTCCTCCAGCAAATCGTTCATGGTAATGATGCCGCTCATACCCCCGTATTCGTCCAGAACAATGGCAAAGTGGTTGCGGCTGTTTTTCATGTTATGGAACAATACATCAGCACGAACGGCCTCCGGTACGAAATAGGCAGGCCGCAGCGCCTGATCCAGGAGATTGTCGCGAGTTCTGTCAGCAATACGGATAAAATCCTTTACCTTCAGGATGCCGACGATGTTGTCAGCACTTTCATCACAAACCGGGTACACCGAGTGCCGGCTCATGAAAATGGTTTCCTCCCACTGTTCAACGCTTTCATCCAACCACAGGACGGAAACTTCGGTGCGATGGGTCATGATGTCTTCGGCGGTTTTGTCATTGAATTCAAAAATCCGCTGAATCATGTCTTTTTCGTTGTAAGTGATAGCCCCTTTTTCACTGCCTTCATCCACCATCATGCGAATCTCTTCTTCGGTGATCACATCATCTTCGGCGTTGGGATCAATGCCCAGCAGGCGCAGCACGCCGTTGGTGGAGTGGGTAAGCAGCCAAACCACTGGATGAAACAGCTGGGCGATAAAGTACAGCGTACCCGACAATGCCAAGGCCAGTTTTTCCGCATGGCGCATGGCAATACGTTTGGGGACCAGTTCCCCCAGCACCAGTGTAAAATAGGATAGAATCAAGGTGATGAAGACCACCGCCAGTGTGTTCAGCGTTGGCGCTGCAACCGTTACTCCCAAGCCGATCAGCCAGTTGACCAGATAATCGGAAAAATTCTCGGCGGCGAAGGCACTGGCCAGGAACCCTGCCAGGGTGATGCCCACCTGAATCGTCGAGAGAAAGCGGGCAGGCTGTTTGGTCAAATCTTCCAGGCGGATGGCGCGTTTGTCGCCTATGGCCGCCATACGTGCCATTTTATTGTCGTTCATGGAAATGACTGCGATTTCCGCACAAGCAAAGAAAGCATTGACCAGTATTAGAGTCAATTGCAGCAGAAGCGGTCCCATGATGCTGTTTATTCCTTCCAAGATAATTCCTCCCCATGTGTAAACCCAAGCAAACCAAGATCACTTTCCGGCAAAACATGAAAAAAAGCGCCGCCTGCTCTCAGACCGATCCGTTTATCTGCCTGGGAAAGCGTCGCGTGGTTGGATCTCAATATTAACTTCCAGCGTCTTCGTTGCGGGTAAGGTGAATCGTCCAATTCAGCATACTCCTTTATAAATTGGGAAAATGATACCATATATTCACCGGGCTGTCAAAGCAAGGACCACTTATGATTAAGCTGCCTGTGAGCTGTCTTTACCTAAAACAGGGGACCAGATGAGATTGTTTGGTAACCGCAGAAGGATAGTGCGCTGCCGTTATTGCTGGAATGTCTTGATGAGTTGGCTTGGCTTGGCATATCCCGGAACCGGTGACAAACGTGGGACTTAAGGCAACTGAAAACGCAAGGCTAAACACAAAAGCAGCCCGGTATCTGCGAACAGTGCCGGGCTGCCTGGGCGAATGCATTTGATGATAGGGTGTGACTAATCGATCTTGTTGGTCCGGGTCCAGATGTTCAGCTTGTTGGCTTCTTCCACCAAGCCATCTCTGAATTGGGGATGGGCCAGTTCGATCATATTTTCGGCTCTGACCCAAATATTCTGGGCGCGCATTTTCTTGACGCCGTATTCGGTTACGATATAGTCGATCATATGACGGGTCAAGGTGGGGTTGGTTCCGTATTCGAAGTTGCCGACGATGCGGGAGTAGAGCTGTCCATCCTTGCCTTTGTGGGTGGAGGGCAGACAGACGAAACTACAGCCGCCGTTGGACCATTGTGCGCCCAGGGTATAGTCCAGCATGCCGCCATTGCCGGTGATATGATTGGTACCCATGCTCTCGGCATTGACATTGCTGAACATATCGATCTGCATGGCCTGGTTGATGCTGATGAAGTTGTCGTTGGCTGCGATTCTGCGGGGGTCATTGGTGTATTCAACATTATAGCTGGCCACCTGCGGGTTGTTGTTCATCCAGTCATACATACGCTGGGTCCCGATGGCAAAAGTGTAAACAGCCTTGCCTTTGTCAATTTGTTTTTTCCGTCCGTTCATTTGTCCGGATTCGATCATGTCTACATATCCGTCAACCAGCATCTCCGTATGCGCACCCAAATCCTTGAGATCGCTTTGAGCAATGCAGGCTGCCAGCGCATTGGGCAGGCCGCCGATGCCTAACTGGATACAGCAGCCGTCTTTCATGTAGGGAAGAATGTTTTCCGCAATTTGCATCTCCACTTCAGACGGGCCGGGCATATTATCAGGTGCAGCAAAGATTTTTTGCTCGTCGGTTGCTTCGATAATCGCGTCTACTTCAGAAATATGAATGGCTTCACATTGTCCCCCAAGGCAGCGCGGCATGCTGGGTACGACCTCCACTGCCACCTTGCCGACTGTACGCATGCAGGTCAAATTCTCGGAATTGGTAGGTCCAAAGTTAAAGTAGCCGTGTTCATCCATGGGACCAACCTGGATCCATCCCCAGTTTTCAGGCCGGGCTGACTGGAAGTTGTGAACTTCCCCCGCGCTGACGAATTTTTCCACGATATGATACATGACCGGTGAATAAATGATGTTGTCATAGTAATTACGCAGAATTCTCGTCAGTGCCGTCCAGTGCCAATCCTGGTAGACAAAAGCATCTTTATGCTGAATGACTTCCGGGACTGGAGGTGCGGTACCGGCGCACATGATGGTGACATCTTTAAGTTCTTCGTGTCTGGCTGCCAACGCCCTGTCGAGCATTTGTGGTTTGGAGTTGAAATAGCCGTACTTGACCATGCTATGGGAGGGAACGTCTGCCGCAACATCCTCTGCGGTGGTCAATTTTTCTTTGTACTCTTTCAAATAACTCATACTTTACACCTCTTCATTATTTAATAAGTGTAATTTCTAATAACATTATATAATATCCGTTGGAATAATATATATATATTTGTAATAAAATTTAATTTATTAATAAAAAACTAATAATGAGGGTGTTCTTTTCGTTGTGCATTGCTCACGGCAAGCGGCATAGAGGGTTTTGCCAGATGCAGCAGGGCTGAGCGTCGGCATGAACCGCCAAAGCCCCGGACAATACAATGAAAGTCCGGGGCTTTGGCAATTGGAGGAAAGATTATTTTTTCATCTCGGCATACATTTTTCTCAAGGTGGTTTTTTCAATTTTGCCGATATAATTGTGAGGGATGGCCTCGAGGAACAGGTAACCGTCCGGAATATCCGGAATCCACCATTTCTCAATCTTGCCTTCCTCGGCGAATTTCAGCAGGTGGTCGCGGACATCTTCTGCGGTAGCAATCTCACCCGGTTTCAGAGCAATGCAGGCGCAGGGCCGTTCATCATAGCGGGGATGAGGGATGCCGATTACGGCACATTCCAGCACCGGTTTGAACTGGCTGACGGCATCTTCCAGAGTCAGGGTGGAAATCCATTCACCACCGGATTTGATGGCATCTTTGTTGCGATCGGTGATCATCAGGTAACCTTCCGGGTCGATATAGCCGACGTCGCCGGTGTTGAGCCAGTCGTTTTTCCACAATTCCCGGGTTTTGTCCGGCTCATGGAAGTACTCGTGGGTGCACCAGGGAGTGCGGACCACCACATTGCCGACTGATTTGCCGTCCCGGGGAAGTTCGCTGAAATCATCATCAACCACTTTGGCCTGGGAGAAGATCCAGGGAATGCCGCTCTTGATTAAATAAGTAATCTTGTCCTCTACCGGCAGATCCAGATGATCAGGCTTCAGTTGTCCCAGGGTCATGGCCGGACAGGTTTCGGTCATACCGTAGGCCGATTGGGTGAAGATCCCCAGTTCCCATGCTCTTTCGGCCAGTTGCCGGTTGAGTTTGGCGCCGCCCAGACCGACCCGCCAGTTGCTGAGGTCATATTTTTCCGCATCGGGATGGAAGACCAGCATATGAAGGATGGTAGTTACGCAATGGCTGAAATCGACTTTCTCTTCGGCCAGCCAGCGAAGAATCTTGTCAGGTTCATATTTACCTGGAAAAATAAACTTGCTGCCCAACATGAAAGCATAGTATGGAACCGTCCAGGCTTGAACATGGAACATAGGGGTCAGCGGCATATAGACCTGATTGGCTTTGAATTCGATACCGTTGGGGTACAGTCCCCAGGTCATACAGACGGAAATGGCATGCATGAACAGTTCCCGATGGGTAAAGACGACCCCTTTGGGATTGCCGGTGGTGCCAGATGTGTAACACAGGGTGGCACGGGAATTCTCCGATATTTCCGGGAACTCATAGTCTGCGGATTGTTGCTTGAGCAAGGCTTCATACTCGTAAACATTAGGCAGGGAAGTCGACGGTTGATAATCCTTTTTATCGGACATGATGACAAAGGCTTTGACCGTTTTAAGCTCATCCTTAAAGCTCTCTACCAGTGGCAGGAAGTCTTCGTTGATAAACAGGACAACATCCTCGGCGTGGTTGATGCAGTAGGCGATCTGGTCAGGCGCCATGCGGACATTGACGGTGTGGAACAGACTGCCGTAGAGAGGGATGGCCCAATGGGCTTCCAGATAACGGTAGGTATCCCATTCCAGCATGCCAACCGTTTGTCCCGGTTCAACTCCCAGGCTTTTCAGTGCGTTGGACAGCTGTTTGACCCGTTGGTAATGGTCAGTGTAGGTGTACTCGAATTCATCCCGGTACTTCATGATTTGGTTGGGGGCATAGATCATTCCGTAGTCTAAAAATCTTTTCAACGTGAGCTGCATTTGATAGCCGATACTTTCCAATCTCGTAACCTCCTTCGCTGCATTGACATCGCTACATTGTTTTCGGGGTGCTGACAATAGTATTGCTGATCCGGGATGACAGTATGTAATACAATTTTAAACCAAAAATAGACTGACGGTCAATGACTTGTGGTCTAATTAATTTCAAGGAGGTTGGACGAGTTAGAGATTGATTTGCAGTCACAAAAACGGCCGTGAAGGCCGCAGTTTTTTGCTGAATTTTTGAGAGAGGCTTAAACCATAAAACTGTGTATCATCATGCGCATGGCTTTATCCATGCGCTCGATCAAGTCATAATTGCCATTTTGCAGACACCAGTCATACGTAATCCCGCGCGAGTAGGAAACCACCAACTTGGACAGTTCATCCGCAGTCATATCCGTGCGAATCAGTCCCTGCTCCTGTCCTTCCTGTATAGCACTGCGAATAAAAGAAATGAAAGCGCGCTTGTCCGAACCAAAAAACGCATTCTCGGTGTCGATTTGCTGCTTATAGATCTGGGTGGTATAGTTCAAACTTTTTTCAATCGCGTAACGGGCTTGAAACATGGGCGCGTAAACGATTTTTTCAAAAACCGTGGTTTCCGGCGGCAATGAATCAAATTCCTGACTGATGCGTTCATCCACATCTTCATAGGTTTTTACAATAATGTCCGATTTCTTTCTAAAATAATGGTAGAAAGAACCTTTGGCTACACCAGAGGCATTGCAGATATCGTCAACGCTGGTATTGTCATACCCTTTTTCGGCCAACAGACGGACTGCGGTATCATAGATTCTTTTTTTGGTCTCAATGGCCTGCAGATCCCGGTTGGTCAATTTCTTTTTGTGCTTGTTGTCCGTCATTCTTCCATCCTCGTCAACTATATTACCGGTATTCTAACACATTTTGTCCTTTCCGTCAGTTGATGCGGGTATTGCTTGATGCTACTAAAGAAAAGACCGGGGATTGCAGCCCCGATCTTTTTCTCGCTCTGGCGGTGGGTGAGTTTATTTTTATGCTTTGGTAATGAATATACTAGTAATAAAGGGAGGCGGGATGTTTTTATCCGCGTTTTTGTTTTTCTTCCTCTTTTAAAATCCGCCGCAGGGCTTTGCCGGTTGCACTGCGGGGCAGGGAATCTCTGAATTCAACCTGATGGGGAACCTTGTAGGCAGCCAAAGATTCACGGCAAAAGGCAATTAATTCTTCGGCGGTCAGCGTTTCACCCGGATACACCTGTACATAAGCTTTCACTGTTTCGCCGCGATATTCATCGGGAAGGCCGATCACCATGGCATCGGCAACTTTTGGATGTTTCAGCAATGCCTCATCCACTTCCCGGGGATAGATGTTATATCCGCCGGCGATGATCAGATCCTTGATGCGGTCTACAATAAAGACATATCCATCTTCGTCCATATAAGCGATATCACCGGTGCGCAGCCAGCCATCTTCGAAGGCAGCAGCAGTTTCTTCCGGACGATTCCAATATTCTTTCATGACGATCGGCCCCTTGATCCAGATCTCGCCTTCTTCGCCCAGCGGTACATCATTTCCATCCGGCCCGACGATTCGCAAATCAATATCGATCATGGGAATACCTACACTGTTGGGCTTGAAACTGTTGGCATTGGGTGTGCCCAGACCCATGGCACAAGTTTCGCTCATTCCCCAGCCTTCACAGAAATTGAAATCCTTGGCGCGGCACTTTTGAATCAAAGTCAGTGGTGCAGGTGCGGCACCGGATCCGCAATAGCCAATTTTGCGGTGCCAGTCGATTTCATCCACGCGCGGACTGTAGAAGAGAGCCTGCAGCATGGTGGGAACAGAGGGGAAATAGGAAATATGCTCAAATGCGTTTAAGGTGTTAAAGACTTCGTCAGTATCCCATCTGGGCAGAATGACAATCGTTCCACATTGGAATATAGGATAGAGGATTCCGCAAGCTTCTCCGTAAATGTGGGAATAGGGCAGGATGCTCAGCGTTCGCCGGCGATTATATGTCTGGTTGTCAACAAAGTCCGAACACCATCTGTTCGCGATGAAAGCGGTGGCTACAATGTTATATTGGGTCAGGACGGCTCCTTTGGGCGCACCGGTGGTACCTCCCGTAAACTGAATAACGGCTGGATCGTCATGTTGGATGTCAACCAACGGAGGGGCCCATATTTTATCCGTTTCCAGCACTTCACTGAAATGCAATTCACCGTCTTTCAGTCCCAGATCAGCGGCGCTGCTCTTGGGTGTGCCGGCCATGAAATCGAATAGTTTGGTAACGAAGACCGTTTTTATGGGCTGGGCACTCGCCTGGTTCAGTTCCCTGACCAAGGGCAGGATGGCATCATAAACGATGATTGCTTTCATGTTGGTATCGTCAAACAGGAAACGCAGTTCGTCTTTGGTGTACAATACATTCAGGTTGACAACGATCCCGCCCGCCATCAGGATCGCCCAAAAAGCGATGATGCCTTGCGGGCAGTTGGGCATCAGCATACCTACCCGGTCGCCTTTTTCGACACCGTTTTCCGCCAGCACATTGGCCAGCCGAGTGACTTTCAAATAGAGTTCATTGTAGGTTATTTCGGCACCATAGAACCAGGTAGCAACCTTGTCGGGTTTGTAAACGCTGGAATTTCTTAAAATGGCATAGGCAGGCATTTTGGGGTAGTTGATCGAATGCGGGGTTTTCCATTCAAAGTTTTCGCGCCAAAAATGAGTTTCATAAATTGATGACATTGAATCACCCTCTCGAAAATTATTGATCAATACATCTATGCCTGGCTGGCGATGTATCTAAGAATCATTTTAAAGATAGGTAGCTTGAAATGCAACAAAATTCTGAAAATTCTGACGAAAAAAGTTGAACAGGGTTTCCGCGCAAGTTTATACGGAATGAGAAAACAAGTGATATAATTATGTGGCAACCCGTGCAAGGAAAAAAAGACTTATTCCGGGAATAACAAAAACAAAGAAGGGAACGTGACCATGGAGCTGATTTATACTGGAAAAACCAAGGATGTCTACCGTCAAGGAGACGGCAATTATTTACTCAAGTTCAAAGACGATGCGACTGGCGAAAACGGCGTATTTGACCCGGGTTCCAACACGGTGGGACTGACCATTGCCGGGGCTGGTCGGGCCGGACTGCGTCTGACCAAGCATTTTTTTGAAGTATTACAGGCACAAGGTATTCCGACCCATTATATCGACGCCGATGTTGAAGCAGCCACCATGACCGTCAAGCCCGCCGTTCTCTTCGGCAAAGGCTTGGAAGTGATCTGCCGGCTCCGGGCGGTAGGCAGTTTCCTGCGCCGCTATGGAGACTATGTAGAGGACGGACAGGCATTGGATTATTTTGTGGAGACGACACTGAAAGATGATGCGCGCGAGGATCCGCCCATTACCGAAGATGCCCTGGACATGCTGGGCATTGCCTCCAAGGCTGAGTACCAGGTTCTCAAGGATTTAACCCAACGGATTACCGCCGTAGTGAAGGCAGAGCTGGCCAGGAAGGGCATTGAACTGTATGACATCAAATTTGAGTTTGGCCGGGTTGGACAAGACCAGCAAATTGTGCTGGTGGATGAAATTTCCGGCGGCAATATGAGGGCCTTCAAGGATGGCCGACACATTCAGCCGCTCGAACTGGAAAAAATGATGCTGGCGGATTAACCGATCAGGCCAATCGTCAAAAGATTAAGGGGTTGCAGGGTGAACTGCAACCCCTTTTTGCCCTTATTGTGACCGCTTGATGAGAAGTGTTGCCAGAGCGATGATGATGGCGATGGCAGCAGTGATGAACATGATCGGCGCACTCATTTCATTGATCTGGGCGGTGTTGGTGAAAGAAGCGTTTTTGAGCATCATACTGATCCCTGCCGCAACCGAACAGGCAATCGCCACCATTAGTATGAATCGTAAAACCGGTCTTTTGTTTTCTGCAGATGGCCCGACATAAGCGTGGTTGTTGATCAGGCGGATCAAATATATACCCGCACAAACGGTAACCATAATCATAATATTGGCAGGATACTCGATCCATCTGAACCCGAATCCATAAAGCCCCGCATCGATCATTAACAGATACATCAGCAAAAGGAAGGCCTGGTTGCCAATACTGTTTCTTTTTTGTACCTGCATTTCATCCAACTGGTTTTTTTTCATCATCCTCATCCTCCCAAAAAATATCGTTGAGCGTTTTGCCCAATACTTTACAGATGGCTGTACAAAGTTTGATGGTGGGGTTGTAGTCACCGTTTTCGATGGCATTGATGGTCTGGCGGGTCACCCCCACTGCATCTGCGATGTCTTTTTGCGACATGTCCAGAGCCGCCCGCGCGGACTTTAGTTTCAGATTCTTGCCCAATCTCCCACCTCCAACGTTGTTGTAAACCAACTGTCAGCAAGTCCACAGTTTGCAGGATTTGATTGAAGTTCTGAATGTCTGCTTTTGGGGCGATGAAGGCAGGGGGTTGCTGGCAGGATTGGAAAACCGGGAACATGATCTGTTACGCCAATATATCAGGGAGAAGCCGGATGAATGGCGGTCTGATAGTGGTTGGGAGGAATGGCTGTAACACTCAATTGGAACCATCAGCTGCGGAGCTTTTTGCGCTGGGCTTTGTCGGCGTACATGGCCTGATCAGCTTGCTGAAAAACCTCCTGCATGGGTTGCTCGACTCTGGTGCGCGTGGCATATCCGATAGAGATGCTTATAATGAAAGGACTAGTTTGGTTGTGCGCGTCAATGGCAGTTTGAATTTTTTCAACCAGATGCAAACAGATGGCATCGTTGCTTTTCGGCACAACAATGGCAAACTCATCTCCGCCAAATCTGGCCACGACATCATTGCTGCGGAAACATGACTTGATCAGCTGAGCGGCAGCAATAATCATTTCATCCCCGGCAGCATGACCATAGTTGTCATTGACTTTCTTCAGATAGTCCAAATCGCAGAGGATGATGCTGGAGGGTTCATGCCGTCCGCTTTCCATCCGTTTTAATTCCTCCGTAAAATAGGCCCGATTGTAAAGACCGGTCATGGCATCATGCATGCTGAGGTATTTGAGTTTTTCCTCCATTTGCTTGCGTTCTGTCATGTCGCGGGCAATACATTGATAAACCGTTTCTTCCGGGGTCTCAAAAATCAACTGCCGACTGACATTCAAATCAAACTTTTCACCGTATCGGTTGATTATGGTGACTTCATAGTAAACCAGCTGGTGCTCGGTTCTTTTTTCCAGGAACAAATCAATCACTCTTTGTCGTTGTTCAGGGACGACAAAATGAAGCGCATTCATATGGACCAATTCATCCTCGGAATAACCAAGAAGCTTTTCTGAAGCTTTGTTGACGGACAGATACCTGCCATTGACATCGTGCATATAAATCATATCGTAAGCATTTTCAAAAATATTGCGATACTTGGCCTCACTCTCCCGCAAAGCGGATTCCACATTTTTCATTTCGGCTATTTTTTGTTCCAGCTGCTTGGGCAGACGCAGATCCTGTCCGATGAACAGGAGCCCGACAGTATCCTGCAGGTCATCTTTGATCGTAGCGATACTTGCTTTTACCGGAATTAATTCACCGCGGGCAGTTTGTATGAAAACTTCTTTTTCCATGGTCAAGTCTTTTTGCTTGATCATGGCTGTATCGGGGAATCCTTCAGGGATAATTTCTGCCAGGGACAGGTGCGGCAGTTTTTTCGCAGGGTAGGCCAGTACTTCCTGGGCTTTATGGTTGGCCAGCATGATTTGGTCAGAGCGGTTCAGCAACAGGATGATGTCAGTGGAACGGGACAGGATGTCGTCCAAAGACAATGCTTTTTGCAAGTCCATTAGTTTGTAGCGGGTGATGGCATAAAGAATGGCAACCAACCATAGCAGTCCGGCCATAGGTACCAACCAAGGTAACAAAATCCCGAACGAGGGCAACAGGCTATATTGCAGCAGGAAGCAACCCAGAAGCAGCAAACCGGCCCTAACAATTATCCGGGCCTGGCGTTTTTCGCGTTGATACATGGAACTGCGCCCCCACTGGGCGATAATGATTAACATCATGGTGGAATAAAGAAGATAATAAGGCGTATGCAGATACCAGAACCAGTCACTGCGGGGACTGATAAAATCAGTCAACATATATCGGCTGATATCGGTGAGCATTGACGGGTGAACAATGGTAAACATCAAGATGATTTCAACTGCTATGGGAAGAGAAATGAAGACGAGGCTGCGCTTGGGCATGGAGTTTATTCTGCCGGTCAGCACAAAGGCAAAATAGACGCAAAAAAAGGGCAGACTGATCCAACCCAGGGAAGCGATTTTGTACCAGAACCAGATCCCGGCTGCAGATGAGGCCAGAGTAAAAACGAGATTGTAGGCACCGACCCATAAAACCGTACTGGCGATCAAGGCCAAAAAAGTCCGGTTTAGCGCTGAACGGGGATCCCGACTGATGGCATAAATACCCAGACCCAAATTAGCGAAAAACAGTATGAAGGTAAAGACTGGGGTGCTGTCCATTAAATCACCCGATTTCTGGGAAATAGATAATCTATTACTATGGTAATTGTTGCATTGAAATAACATGAATGTGTGCAAAAACAAGTGCGAAGGTTTAAAAAATTTCTCAGTATTCATTTTACTATGAAAAAATATAAAATGTTGGTTTTATGAAAAAGCGAGTCAGAATTAGCTTCTGACTCACCTATCATAACACAGATTAAAATGCACCTGCTCCTTGCACGTAGCGACTGGGCGAGATCATTACTTTTACATTTCCTGCCATAATCATACCTCCAAACCAATTGCGATTAAAAAGATGAAATATTCAAACAAATAGTGCGGCAACAGAATTATCATAACATAAATGAAAGCATAGTCAAACAGATCGCGAATATGGACGAATTCTTCCTTTGCATAAACGGAAACATTTTTATGCCTGGCAAAAAAAATGATCCGGGCCAGATACCCGGATCATCATCGGTACAAATGCAGATTACTTTTCCGTACAGTAAACAAAACCGACTGTTCCCAAGCCGGTATGGAGTCCGATCACCGGTCCGATGGAACGGATGTCCACCTGCATGTCATATCGTTCCATCAGCATGTCCCGTAGATTTTCGGCTTTTTCCGGAGCATTGATATGATGGATGAGGATCTCCCGCAAACCGTATTTTTCCCAATCTTCTTCCAGGAATTTCAGCATACGTTTGATGGCCGCTGATGTACCGCGGGTCTTTTCCATCAGATGGGTCATGCCTGTTTTCATGTCCACGGTGAGAATCGGACGTATATTTAAAATCGTTCCCAGCAGGGCGGAGGCAGTGCCTATGCGACCACCTTTTTTCAGATATTTTAATGTTTCCGGCACAAAATAAAAGCGTACCCGTTCCCGCACATATTGGGCTGCTTGAAGTGCGGTGTGCAGACTGGCCCCTTGTTTTATCTCGCGGGCTGCAGCTACGACTTGCATTCCCAGTGCCATGCAGTTGGTATAGGAATCCATAATATCGATTTGCACCTGGGGGAATTCCTGTAAAACTTTTTCCCGGGCTTTCAACGCAGTTTCATAAGTGCCGCTCATGGCGGATGAAATAAAGATGGCCAGGATATCGTCTCCGTGGGCAGCGATTTCCCTGAATTTTTCTATGATATCTCCCAGGGAGGGCTGGGAAGAGGTTGGGATGACGCCGGTTTGCTCAATTTTGTTGTAAAAATAATCGTAATCCACCTCGGTTTCCAGGAATTGTTCATCAGGAAAATTGACACTGAGCGGAATCAGTTCAATGTCCAATTCTTTTTGCGTATCCGGATCAATATACGATGTGCTGTCGCTGATTACTTTGATGGCCATTCGGTTCTACATCCTCTCCGTTTATTCTCTAATGTTTCCATTATATGAATAAACATGCATGAGCGCAACCAAACATGTCGAATGCTTGTTTCCCCGGGTTTATGCAACCCGGGGAAATAGTTGTATCCTGTGCCAATGGGTTATATTGCCATTATTCTGACCCGCCTGGTTCCGGGAGGACGTCCGGCGGCACTTCGGCCGCGATTGCCGGGGCATCTGCTTCTGTCGTGTCTTCCGGGACGGTGGTATTCGGGTTGAGCTTTCTCCACCATTTCCCATGCCGGTGGATGACATAGTCCCGGTCGATTTTGCCGGTAAACATACTTATCACCAGGGGACGATTGGGCTTCAGCAAAAACGCGAGAACATGCACAATCACCGAGAATAACAAAATCACGGTAAAAAGATTGTGAATTTGCGCCAGCCAGAAGATCGTATCCGGAGAATAACTTGCTCCGACCGTATTTTTATATACCTTCAGTATCCCCGTGACAATCAAGGCGAAAATAGAAAAAGCGGTTACTGCAAACGCCAGCCTTTGTTCTGCCAGGTATTTGTCACTTTCAGGTTCTTGGGCCAGCCCAACCATGGCTTTAAAAATCTGCAGCGATTCTTTAAAATCACCTTGGCGGGGCAGGATGTCATATTTTTTGGTAGCAATCAAATAGGTAACATAGTAAATACTAATAAAGACAAGCACGATGGCTGCCGCGTAATGCAGGTGCAAGGTTACCCAAAAATCACTCGACCAGGCCAGACCCGGCAGCTGATCAACAAAGTACCTTTTATATAGGGGCATTTGTCCAAACCCGGAGAAAAACAGCACCAGAATGGACAATGCCGTTATCCAATGGGTAAAACGAATGGCCAGATGGTGGCGTTTAATTTTCATCTTCGTCCCCGCCTTTCATGATATTATAGGCGGTTAACCCGGCAGCCATAATCCCGGCTACGGGAGCCAGCATAAAGCCGCTCATCATCTTGTCTGGTTCATCCAAGGGATTCTTACTATTGACCGCCATGTTGATTTTACCTGGTTTACCGTCCCAATCTTGTTCCATGATGGCTTGATTGATGGCTTCAAAGGGTACTTTGGACAAATAAAAGTTGGAAGTTCCGCCGTTTTCGGTATCGCCATACACATAGCCGTTGTTTTCCTGCGCCCACTGATGTGCATAAGCCCGTAACTCTTCCTTGTCGCCAAAACGGATCGCGCCGCGGGGACAAGCGCTTGCACAGGCCGGCTTTTCTCCTTTTTGCAGGAGATCGTAACACATGTCGCATTTATACATGACACCACCGCCCGCGTAGGTGGGTGCGATTTTTAAATACAAACCTACGCCTCCTTGACGCTGGGGGATATGCCACGGACAGACATCCCGGCATTTGGCGCCGCCAAAACAGCCGTTGGGATTGATGACTACCGGCCCTTCCGGCATTTTATCATTGACCCCGAAGGGACATAAAGTGGAACAGGGAGGAAGGTCACAATGCATACACTTGCGGGGTATGTGAACCTTGACCAGCCGCCCGTTATGATTCACCTCCAAATGTTGTACATACGTCCAGTTGTAGGGCGTCAGACGATTGGTGAGGTTTCTTTTTTCCGACCAGTCCTCATGGGACTTTTGCGGCCAATAATCGCCAATAGGTTTTTCCGGCTCCGGAAATCGGGTCTGATTTTTCAATCTGCAGGCAGAGACACACAATGGAGTGTCCAAATGACTGCAGCCGTCACACTTCTCCAGATCATGCAAAAGCGCATAGTTTCCTTCCGCAACCGATGCAGCTGCTGCCTTGCCGGCCCCGGTCATAATCGTGGCTGCACTAATCCCTGATACCGCCGCTCTTTTAAGAAATGACCTTCGCGTAATGGGCATCTTTGTTCCTCCTTTATTATACCCGGGGTAGGTATATGATGTTTTTAATTGTATGCGCAGATAATGATTTTGGCAAGAGGGAATTTGCTTTTCCAGCTCCCCGTTGCTGAATTACAGTAGCTACAGATGGTGTGTGATGCTGAACGTCGGAAGCGAGCCGCAGAGTGAGGAGGACTTGCCATGGCAAGGCAAGACAAAACAAAACAAAGGAATCATCCAAATTCACAAGATGTTAAAAAATAGTTGAAATAATTACATAATGAAATATAATTGGTTTTATATTACATTTTAAAATTACGAAATGTAATAATTCACACATAACGTTATATCAATGATGAGAAACCTTGTAATCCCAGGAAATAGAAGGGAGAGGAGGAATCATCCGGTGACAGGTTCAAACCGGTGGTTGGCTTGGGAAGGGTATTCTCTCATTATGTATAGAGATTTCATGGTAAACAACTGCAGTCAGGGAACAAGGCAAGGCTGTTCAGGCAATGCTGTTCTTGCAGTCCTGTTTAAACAGACATCTAATAGAATTATCTATTGCGGGGAGGAAGAACATGACTTTTGGCTTTACGTATAACGAGGACCAGTTGGCTTTGCAGCGGACGGTTAGAAAATTTGTTGAGAATGAGATTGTACCTGTACGGGCGGCCTACGATGAGTCGGAAGAATTTCCCTGGCCGATCGTACGAAAAATGGCTGACCTGGGGCTGAACTGCATGAATGCACCCGAAAGATACAACGGTATGGAGTTTGGCCATATCGGCTTGTGTATGGTGATTGAGGAGCTGAGCCGCGGCTGCCTGGCGATTGCCATGACGCCCAAAGTCAATTTGCTGGCCTCAGAACCGGTTCTCTATGGAGGTACCGAGGAACAATGGGATTACTGGTTTCCGGGTTTATGTGAGGAAGGCCAGCTCGCAGCTTATGCAGTAACTGAGGCCGGGGCAGGCTCTGATGTGGCCGGTATTACAACGAGTTGTAAAAGAGATGGGGATTATTATATTCTCAACGGCACCAAAATATTCATCAGCAACGGCAAACACGCTGAAAAGCTGACAGTGCTGGCTACCCATGACAAAAGCAAAGGCAACCGGGCGCAGAGCTTTTTTATGGTAGACACAAAGACTGACGGTGTTTCCTTTGGCAAGAGCGAGCATAAAATGGGGCTGCGCTGTTCGGAAACTTCAGAAATCATTTTGGATCATGTGAAAGTACACAAAAAATATCGACTGGGGGAAGAGGGGGATGGTTTTAAGCTGGCCATGAAATCCTTCAACTCTTCCCGTCCTTTTGTAGCTTCGGCTGCTACTGGCCTGGCTACCGGAGCGTTCGAATTTGCCCGTGACTATGCCCGGGAGAGAAAAGCTTTCGGCCGGAGCATCGGGGATTTTCAGGGGATTCAGTTTATGTTGGCGGATATGGCCATGGAAATTGAAGCGGCTCGCTTATTGTGGCAGAAGGCAGCCTGGTTGCTGGATGAAAAAATGATGGCGGCGGACCTGTCGGCGATGAGCAAGTGCTATGCTGCCGATATGGCCAACCGGGTTGCTGCCAATGCTGTTCAGATTTTGGGGGGGTACGGCTTTTGCCGCGACTATCCGGTAGAGAAAATGATGCGGGACGCCAAAATACTGCAGATATTTGAAGGTACGTCGCAAGTGCAGCGCATTGTCATCGGCAAAAGTCTATTGGCTTAAACAAATGCTGAGATTGATTACAAAGATTTGTATTGTTTGTATTGTATAAGGAAGGGTGGAGAGAATATGCGTGAAGTTGTTGTAGTGGGCGCAAGGAGAACGGCAATTGGTGATTATCTGGGGTCGTTGAAGGATAAAACAGCGGTTGAACTGGGCATTGCGGCATTGAACGCGGCTATCGCCAAAGCGGGGATTGAGCCAGCTCAAATTGAAGAAGTCGCTGCGGGACAAGTCTATCAGGCCGGCTGTCTGGGCAATCCCGCTCGCCAGGTCACGCTGGGAGTGGGCTGCCCGGTGGAAACCGTAGCCCTTACCGTCAATCAGCAGTGTCCGTCCTCCATGCGCTGTACAGAAATTATCAGCCAGGAAATTATGCTGGGGAAAATCGATATTGGTGCAGTCGTAGGCATGGAAAGCATGAGCAATATTCCTTATCTTCTGACCAAAGCCCGGGGAGGTTACCGAATGGGTAACGGAGTCGTTTATGACGCCATGCTTTGTGACGGATTAATTGATGTGTTCTACAATTACCATCAGGGGGTGACCGCGGAAAATCTAGCAGTGAAGTACGGGATTAGCCGCGCAGAGCAGGATGAACTGGCGTTGCTGAGCCATCAACGCGCCTGTGCCGCCATTGATGCCGGCAAATTAACGGAAGAAATCGTTCCGATTGAAATCAAGAGCAAAAAAGGAACGGTGCTGTTTGATACCGATGAACATCCCAATCGGAACACCAACTTGGAAGCACTGGCCCGCTTGAAACCAGCCTTCAAGGAAAACGGAACGGTTACTGCCGGCAATGCTTCTGCCATCAATGATGCTGCCTGCGCCGCGATTCTGATGGGAGGTGACAAGGCGGCTGAATTGGGTATCAAACCCCTGGCACGAATCACAGCTACTGCCTCGGCTTCAGTCGATCCCAGCATTATGGGAATTGGCGTTGTTCCTGCCGTGAAACGGGTATTACAGATTGCCGGCATGAAAAAAGAGGACATTGATGTATGGGAACTGAATGAAGCCTTTGCCGCCCAGTTCCTGGCCTGCAACCGCGAACTGCAGCTGGATATGAATAAAGTGAATCTGAATGGTTCAGGCATTTCGCTGGGTCACCCGGTGGGCAATACCGGGCTGAAGATTATCATCGCGGTGATCAATGAATTACGCCGCCAGAAAAAACAGTTCGGCTGTGCCTCCCTGTGCGCCGGCGGTGGTCCGGCCATGGCCACAATTGTGGAGGTTCTGTAACGGTTGGAGGACAGTTTTTATTGGATGTTGCGCAGGCAAGCAGGCGAAAAATATTTGTCGGGCGAATCACAAATACCCGGAGGGGTTTAATATTCGGTTCAAATCAAGGGATGCCACTGGTGTTGCTCATACACCCAGGACATCCCTTTGGTTTGCCGGCAAGAGATGAACCGGTTTCGAAAAAAAGAATTGCTGTTATAATGATAGAGAATTATATAATCATATGTGTTGAAAACATGAGGAGAAGATGAAAATGACAGCTATGACCAATCTTCCGCCCGGCAGTCTGCAGGGCGTGACAGTAGTGGATTTTACCTGGGTATTGGCCGGACCGCATTGTACCAAGCTGCTGGCCGATATGGGGGCCACAGTGATTAAGATAGAACCTTATGGAATCGGGGCCAACGAACGGCATCTGGCCATACAGAAAACCTGTAACGGGGTTACCCAGAGTTCTTATTCGATCAATGTCAATCGTGGTAAAAAAAGCTTTTGTGTGGATTTGAAAAAAAACCAGGGAAAAGAACTTGTACGCGCCTTGATCAGCCAGGCAGATGTAGTGGTTGAGAACTATGCGCCCGGGGTTATGCAACGGCTGGGACTGGATTATGAAGCAGTCAAACAGATCAAGGAAGACATCATCTATTGTTCTATCTCCTGCTTCGGACACTGGGGACCGTACAGTCAGAAACCCGGCTATGACATGATCGCCCAGGTCGCCAGCGGCTGGACGGCACAAAGCGAAGTGAATCAGATTGCTCCCAATTCTATTGGTGATACGATGGCTGGCGTCCATGCAGCACTGGCGGTGGTCGCTGCCGTGTTGGTGAAAAAAGAGCAGGGCATCGGACAGAACATTGATATTGCCATGATGGATTGCCTGTTTTCCCTACATGAAAATTCGATTCCCTGGTATCTGCTGGGACAAGCCGTAGGTGAACCGGTTCATCCCGGTAAAATTGGTCGTCTTCATCCCGGTTATGCGCCTTACGGTCTTTATCAGGGCAAAAACGGAGTGGTGGGAATTGCCTTGCTGTCCGACAACCGCTGGGAAACGATGGTCAGAACCATGGGGGAAAAATATCTGTGGCTGCTGGACGATCCCCGCTCTCAAAACGTGACGACGCGCTGCCAAAATCCCCAGGTTGTCAATGATGCGCTGGACGAATGGGTGATGGAGCAGGAATCGGTTGAAGAAGTGGAAAGGATTTTTGATGAGGTAGGCATTCCCTGCATGCGTGCCAGAACCATTGAGGAATTATGTGACACCGATTTACAAATCAAAGCGCGCGAAATGATGACCATAATCGATCAACCTTTCATCGGCCCCATGAAGATGTACGGCAGTCCGATCAAAATGTCGGCTACACCGTCCTGCGTACGCGGTCACAGCCCCCTCCTGGGGGAACACAATCACCAGGTAATGGCTGAGTTGCTGGGCTTCGGCCAAGCCCAGATCGAACAGTTTTACCAGGCAGAGGTTCTCCATCATGAAGCAGCGGTGGACCGCTTTAATCATCTGTGATTATTTTCGACAATGAAAATCATAACGGCAACAGAACAAGAGGGAAGGGTTTTTTCATAAGAGGTTATACTAAAATTACATATGTGATAAAATCTTATTATAAATACTTGCATTAGTGAGGGGCAAAAATGAATTCAAAAGAACTCGGGGTTAAAATTCAAATGGCCAGGGAAGAAAAGAACATGAGCCAGGAAGAACTTGCTCAGGCCATCGGGTGTTCCCAATCAGCGCTTTCAAATTACGAAAAAGGCAAGCGTCATATCTATTTGGAACAGCTGGAACGGCTTTCTGCCATTTTAAACAAACCTCTCGATTACTTTGTGGACAGTTTGGGCGGCGAAACGAACAAAGCTTTCAAGGAAAATGATGAGAATGATGAGTATAAAACTGCAAGTATAAAAGAATATAACCATGAACACAACAAACGTTTTATTAAGTTGATGAATGATATTTATGAACTGTCCGATGAGAGTTTTTATGCTTTAAGAGATTATGTACGATTCTTGCAATGGAAGCAGAACAAGGAGGAATAAGGAATGGATTTATCGCTTGATACGAAACAACTGCAGTACATCAATCTGATCAAAGAATTGGGTGAGAAAGAAATTATTCCGTATTCATCAAAACACGATCATTCAGTCGATGTTTCATTTGACTGGCAATTAGTAAAAATACTGGGTGAACATAATCTCGTTTGTCCAACCATTCCCGAAGCGTATGGCGGGTTGGGTCTGGATCATTTTACCACCGCGCTGATTATGGAGGAGATTGCAGCGATTTGCCCAGGCTTGGCGGCGATTATTGATACCAATGTACATGCAGTTGAACCCCTGTTGCTGGCCGGCAGTGAACAGCAAAAAGAAGCCTTCCTGCCCGCACTTACCGGCAAAAATGCCGGTCTGGCAGCTTTCGCGCTTACAGAGCCAACGGGCGGATCTTATGTCAACGGCATGTCAACCAATGCGGAAAAACAACCTTGGGGGTATGTCATCAATGGGCAAAAGGATTACGTATTGAATGCTCCCCTGGCACAATTTATTTTATTATTTGCTTTTACTGATCACGAAAACAAAAGAAATTCCATGCGTGCTTTTATTGTTCCGGCCCAAACACCGGGCTGTATGATTGGTCCCGGACACGATCTGGCTGCACTTGATTATGCCCAAACGGCAGCCATAAGCTTTGAGAATGTAAACTTATCAAATGATTTGATTATAAAAGAGCGGGAAGTCTGCAGCGGATATTTATTAATGGGACAAACACTGGATCTGGGAAGGGCCTTGGTTGGCGCTACAGCAGTTGGGATTGCCAGAGCGGCTTATGATTTGGCCCGGGAATTCGCGGATACAAGAAGGCAGAAT
>Ga0116152_10000487_pt1 | contig 32094 bp, 37 predicted proteins | sample AD_UKC119_MetaG_FD_89894 | JGI IMG/M metagenome (GOLD analysis project Ga0116152, IMG submission 89894) | Active sludge microbial communities of municipal wastewater-treating anaerobic digesters from Hong Kong - AD_UKC119_MetaG | ecosystem: Engineered > Bioreactor > Anaerobic > Digestate... | reverse complement strand
TATATTTTATGCTTTTTTGATTTCCTTAAAGTATGATATAAATATAATAGTATTATTAAGTGAAGGATTAGTATATTATTTAATATATAAATTTATAAATAAATATAAATATAATAATAACTATTTCATTATTATTTATTTAATGATAAAAATGCTTAGTCTAGTTTTTCTAATAAGATTAACTTTTACTGATAATATTTTAATTACTTTAATACTATGTCTTATATTAACTGTAATTATAATATTCATGATAAATAAAGGTGATAACATTATTAAATATCATATTGCATATAAAGATTTACTTCAAGAAAAACAAATTAAAACATCTTTATTTAAAATAACTCATGAAATAAAAAATCCTTTAGCAGTATGTAAAGGTTATTTTGATATGTTAGATATGAATAATAGTAAACAAGTACAGAAATATATACCAATCATTAAAGATGAAGTTATACATGCATTAATGATACTAAATGATTTTTCTGATTTATCAAAAATAAAAATAAATAAAGATTTAGTAGATGTAAATTATATATTAGAAGAAACTATTAATAATATAAGAGAATTAGCTAAAATAAATAATATAAATATAAAATATAAGAATAATGAAGAAATATATATTGAAGGTGATTATACAAGATTAATGCAAGTTTTTATTAATGTTATCAAAAATAGCATTGAAGCTTTAGATAATAGATTGGTGAAAAAAATAAGTATTAATATTAATAATGATGAAAAAGAAGTAACAATAATCTTTGATGATAATGGTTGTGGTATGGATGAGGAAGTTAAAAATTCTTTTGATAAACCATTTTATACAACTAAAGTGAATGGAACAGGGTTAGGAACTACTTTATCAAAAGAAATAATTATGGCCCATGATGGTACAATTAAATATGAATCAGAATTTAATAAAGGAACAAGAGTAATAATTACATTACCAAAAATAGCTACTAGTTAGAACTAGTAGCTATTTCTGAATATGCATTAATATCATAGGCATGTTGTGTAGTATCTTTTGTTTTTAATGAAGCGTCATTTATAATAAAGAAATCATATATTAATAAGTTTTCACCATTTGAAGTAACAGGATCATCCCAAGTTAAATCTAGATGATACCAAGCGTTATCTATATATAAAGCATTCCATACATGATTTTCGTTGGATATTTTAAAATTAGGGACATTTAATCTATCTAAGAAGATAGCCATAATGTCAGTATATCCGCTACATAGAGCTATATGATTCAATAATACACCATTAGCTTTATGACTTTGATAAACATTATTAGAAAAATCTTTAGATTTAATTTGCTCAGCCCTACTTTGATCATAATTTGTATTATTAATTATGAAATCATGAAAAGCTTTAATTTTATCTCTAACTGTCATAGTATTATTAAATATTTGTTTTTCAATACTGTCAAGTAATTGATTAATATAATTTATTTCTACATCTGAATATAATTTATCTAGCGAAATAGTTACTTTTCCAAATGAATTTGTTGATATATATAATTTACTATAACTATTGTATGGATGAACAAAATTATTCAATGTAGTTAATTTTGTAGTATTATTAGATACACTTTCTAGATCTTTTTGACAATCTTTATATTCTTTATCACAATAGAAAACAAATTCTGTATTACCACTATCTACAATAGTATAAATAATATTTAATAATTCATCTTTATTATGAGCAGTAAAATCTTTTGTAATTTTTACATAATTATAATCAGTAGATTTTGAATAATCATTTACTGTATATTCAGTAGTATTTTTAATATATAAATAATTCTCAACAAGGAATGTATTTATATCATTTCTATATAATACTAATAATAGAATTGCTGCTAAGTATATTGCAACGACAAAAACTTTTTTTACTTTTCTCATATTCTCACCTATTTTCATTATAGCATATAAAGTTAAAAAAAAAGAAGTAATTTTATTACTCCATATTATTAACTTTTTTAGTTAAACGAGACTTATTACGAGCAGAAGTGTTTTTTGAAGTAACTCCGCTTGCTACTGCTTTATCAATTCTTTTAACAGCAATTTTTAAATTTGCAGTTGCTTTTTCTTTATCTTTATTTGCTACAGCTTTTTCTACATTTTTCATAGCAGTTTTCATACTAGCGTCAAAATTATTATTATCAACTGTTCTTTTTACATTTACTCTAACTGCTTTCTTTGCATTTTTCATATTTGGCATAATCTCACCTCCAAGTCAACTTAACACTATTGATTTTAACAAAAAAAGTAAAAAAAAGCAATAAAAAAAGGCATTTTTGGTAAAAATAAATAATAGGTGATAATATGAAACATCAAATAGATTTAAAAAACTATCAAATTCATACAGATTTGGCAATTGAGAATATAGATAAGTTTAAAAATAATATTGATATTGATAGAGTAGAAAAGAAGTATAAAGATATAAAAATTACTAGTATTTATATCAATACTGTTAATTCTCTTAAGTTAGATAAGAAAATAGGTAATTATATAACTATAGAGTTTACTGACTGTACTGATTATGATAATTGTAATAATTTAAAAGAAGTAGTTAATAAAGAATTATTAGAATTAATGAATATAAACAAAATTAATATAAATGATTCTTGTATGATAATAGGATTAGGAAATGAAAAATCAACTCCTGATAGTTTAGGACCATTAGTATTAGACAATATTATTGTTACTAATCATTTGTTTGATTTAGGTAGTGTAGATAAAGATTTTAGGAAAACTTATGCTTTTGAACCAGGCGTTATGGCTGAAACTGGAATAGAAACTAGTGATTTACTCAAAAATATAATAAAAGATATTAAACCAGGTTTTATTATTGTTGTTGATTCACTCGCAAGTGGAAGCATAAATAGACTAAATAAAACTATTCAAATTACTGATACAGGCATTAATCCAGGTAGTGGAGTTGGTAATAATAGGAAAGAAATAAGTAAAGAAGTAATGGGAATTCCAGTAATTGCGATAGGCGTACCTACAGTAGTTGATGCAGTTACAATAGTATCTGATGCGATCGAATATATTTATAAGAATTATGCTTATATGAAAAATAATAAAGATAATCCTAAAAATAAATTATTATTAAGTACTTAAATAAACTATTTAGAAAAAGATTATGAGATAACTTCATATGAAAAAAGGCAACTTTTAGGAATGATAGGTAATTTAGATGATAATGAAATAAAAGAATTAATATATGAAGTATTAACTCCTATAGGCTATAATTTAATGGTTACTCCTAAAGAAATAGATTTTATAATAGAAAAATTAGCAAATATTATATCGGATAGTATTAATATATCATTACATAAAAAATTACAATAAGTTCTTTTTTTGACAAAATAATAGTATTTAATTTTATATAATCATATTGGTGATACTATGAAGAAAATTAGAATAAAGAAAAAGTTTAAAATAAAATTTAAAAGAATATGCTTTTATTTAGTTATAGCAATAAGTTTTATTACAACTTATTATTTACTTATGCGAGTAAAATTATATTCTTCTAATGAGGAATTCTTAATAAATATGATGCGTGATAGTAACTATTATACAAAATATTCAAATAAAAATATTATTACAAAATTTGCTAATTATATATATGATATTAATTTAAATGAACCAACTTCTTTATTAGAAAATATATTTAATTATGAAAATAGTCATGATGAAGAATATAATCCAGAAGAGTTACAAGAAGTATCAAAACATATTAGTGATCCTAATCCTGTTAATGTAAATAAACCAATAGTTTATATATATAATTCTCATCAATTAGAGAACTATGATAATTCTAATTATGAAACATATAATATTACTCCTAATGTTATGATGGCTTCATATATGCTAAAAGAAAAATTAAATGAATTAGGAATACCTACTATTGTAGAGGAAAGTGATATAACAGAATTTATTAGAATAAATAATTGGAATTATAATTATAGTTATGCTGCCTCAAGATATTATATTAATTCGGCAATAGAAAATAATAAGTCTTTAAAATATTTTATAGACATACATAGAGATTCAATAAAAAAAGATCTTTCTACTGTTAATATTAATAATAAGAATTATGCAAAAATACTATTTGTTGTAGGATTGGAACATCCTAATTATCAATATAATTTAGATTTAGCAAATTATATTAATGAAAAAATAAAACTTAACTATCCTAATTTAACTAGAGGAGTATTAACTAAACAAGGTAAAAATGTTAATGGTATATATAATCAAGATGTAAGTCCTAATAGTATTTTAATTGAAGTTGGTGGAATGGAGAATAAGATAGAAGAAGTATTAAATACAGTTGAAGTACTAAGTGTTACATTAAAGGAGACTATTAATGAACGAAAATAAGAAAACAAATAATGTAATTAAATATATATTTTTAATTATATTTATGACTTATACAGCAATTTTTGTTATGGTAAATATGGGTTACTATGAATATTCTAATTATACTAAAAAGGTATTTACAGAAGAACAAATAAAAAAATTTGAGAATGATATTAAATCAGGAATAGAATTAGATATTAATAATTATTTGGTAGATGAAAAAGAAGTTTTTAGTAAAAAACAAATAGGTTCAAAAATTAGTGAATTTATTGGAAATTGCTCCAAAACAGGAATAGAAAAAATCTTTAAATTATTGAATAAAGTTATTGAAACCTAATACCTAATATGCTATAATTAATATGTGAGAATTGGAAGGGGATAGGTTATGGATACTAAAGAAATTTTAAATGTAATAGATGAGAATGGTGTAGAAAAACAAGTAGAGGTAGTAGCATATTTTACCCTTAAAACTAATGGTAAAGACTATTTAATATATACAGAAAATAAAACAGACGCTAGTGGAAATGTTGAAGTTTATACTTCAGAAGTAGTTTCTAATGAAGGCGAAGTTGTTACATTAACAGGTGTAGATGATGATGCTGTTTGGGTAGAAATTAAAAAAGTAATGCTTGATATCGCTAAAGACGGGGAGTAGATAATATGAATTATGATTTTAAATTAGCAACAGATGGTTTATCAACAGCTCAAAAAATCAAAGTAAATAGTAAGAGATTAGCATTTTTAGTTCCAAATATGTTTTCAAGATTAAAAAGCGGATTTACTAAAAAAACTAAAGATATGGTTTCTGAATCTGGTGAAGAAGTAGGAAAAGTAAAAACACTTGTTTCTAGTCCAGCATTTGCTGAAGTAAAAGAAGAAGCAGTTGCAGAAGCAACAGAAATTACTGCTGCTAAAATTGAAGAAGTTCAAAATAAAATAGACGAAGTAACAGCAAAACGTGAAGAAATAAGAGCTGATGAAAGTATTCCTTTAAAAGAATCTATGTGTATAATTAAAGCTTATCAAAGTGATATTGATAAACTAGTAAGCAAAAAGATGAAAATGTCTGCAGCTCCAAAAAAATTATTAATTAGTACAATTTTTGTTCAAAAATTAATTGAGAATAGAAAAAAACATAAAATTAATGATGTTGAAGTTGAAGAAACACAAGATAATAAAATTCAAAAAGCTATGGATAAGTATATTGAATTAAATAATAAAAGACTTGATTATTTAGAACAATTAAATGAAATTCAAGCTGAAATGAAACAATTAGTTACTGAAAATGGTTTAACTAAAGAAATGTTTGAAGAAGGAAAGACAAGATAATTAGGATAGTAATATCCTTTTTTAGTAGGTGAGAGATGAATAAATTAATTATAGGAAGTCATGTATCTTTTAAAAGTGAAGATCAATTACTGGGAAGCATTAAAGAAGCATTAAGTTATGGTGCAAATACTTTTATGTTTTATACAGGTGCACCGCAAAATACAAAACGTGTGCCAATAAAAGATTATATAACTATTGAAGCAATGCAATTAATGAAAGATAATAATATTGATTTAAGAAATATTATTGTTCATGCTCCATATATAATTAATCCTGCTAATACAGCAAACATAGAGTTTGCAATATCTTTTTTGAGACAAGAGATAGAAAGAGTAGAACAATTAGGAATAACAAAATTAGTTCTTCATCCAGGAAGTCATGTTAATTTAGGTGAAGATATTGCAATTAAAAATATTATTACTGTACTAAACAGTTGTATTCTAAGTGATACAAAAGTTGATATTTGCTTAGAAACAATGGCTGGAAAAGGTAGTGAAGTAGGAACTAATTTTGGACAATTAAAAAGAATAATTGATGGTGTATTATATAATGATAAAGTAAAAGTATGTTTAGACACATGTCATTTAAACGATGCAGGATATGATATTAGTGATTTTGATAAACTACTAGATGAATTTGATAAAATAATAGGTATTAATAAAATAGCTTGTATTCATATAAATGATAGTAAAAATGAAATTGGTACACATAAAGATAGACATGAAAACATTGGATTAGGTACTATAGGGTTTGATAACTTAATTAAAGTTATCCACAGTAAAAGATTAGAAAATGTTCCTAAAATATTAGAAACACCTTATGTTACAGATAGTGATGATTCAAATAATAAGACTTTTCCACCGTATAAATTTGAAATTGAAATGATATATAATAAAAAAATGAATAATAACCTAATAAAAGATATAAGAAATTATTATAAGTAATTCTTATATCTTTTTTTGTATTTGTTAAATAATTCATAAATTTTATTATAATTATCTTCTCTTATATCTTTTTTAATCTTATTAAATACTTGATCACTATCGTTTAAAATTAAATCTAAATTATTATGAAGATTTTCATATATAATGTTTAATTCTTTGCTATTCAAAACAATATTATTTTTTTTTGCAAATACATCAATATCATTAATATTTATTCTATCCGCATACTTTTTAATTATATTATACATATTTCCTCCAATATATTATATGTATAAATTATTTTAATATTATAAAAATAATATTAGGTGATAATGTGAATAGATTTATAATAATTAAAGCTATATTAATATTAGGAATGTCAATAATATTATTTAGATTATATTACATTCAAATAATTGATAATAAGTATTATGAGAATAATAAAAAAGAATTAACACAAATTTTGGTTTATGGTAAAACTGCACCACGTGGAAGAATATATGATCGTAATGGAGTATTGCTTGTTGATAATAAACCTAATAAAGTAATATATTATAAAAAAGATAAAAGTATTAATAAAAAAAATGAAATTAATATTGCTAAAAAATTAAGTGATATATTAGAAATAGATATTAAAAGGGTAACAGATAAAATAATAAAAGATTATTATTTATTGAATAATAATGTTGATCTATTAACAGAAAAAGAAATAGAAGATTATAAAAATAAAAAAATAACTAATGAAGAATTAAAAGAAATTAAATATACTCGTATTGATCAAAAAGAATTAGATAAAATTAATAAAGAAGAAGCTTATATATATTATCTTATGAATAATGGATATTCTTATGAAGATAAAATAATAAAAGATGTTGATGTTACAGATTATGAATATGCTAATGTTGCTGAAAACAGTAATGAATTAAAAGGCGTAGGAGTTAAATTAAATTGGGAAAGAGAATATAAATATGATGACACATTTAAAAATATTCTTGGTTCTGTTGGAAGCATTCCAAAAGAAATGATAACTTATTATACAGATAAAGGATATAAAAAAGACGATATTGTAGGTACAAGTTATTTAGAATATCAATATGATGATTATTTAAAAGGAGAAAAGAATACATATTTAATTAATACTATGGGTGATTATGAAATAAAAAAAGAAGGTAGTAAAGGTAATGATTTATATTTAACTATAGATATAAATTTACAAAAACAAATAGAAGATATAATAATAAATAATTTAATTAATGCAAGAAATCAATTAAATACTAGTTATTTGAATAAGTCATTTGTTATTGTATCAAATCCTAAAACAGGTGAAATACTTGCTATGGCAGGTAAACAAATAATTAATGGAAATATATATGATTTTACACCAGGTATAATAACTACTTCATATGTAGTAGGTTCTACAGTAAAAGGTGCTTCTCATATAGTTGGATATAATACAGGAGCATTAAAGATTGGTGAAGTAAGAGATGATTCTTGTATTAAAATAAAATCTACTAATGAAAAATGTTCTTGGAAATACTTAGGTAATTTAAATGATATTACAGCTTTAAAATATTCTTCAAATACATATCAATTTAGAACAGCAATAAAAGTTTCAGGAGCTTCATATACTTATAATGGTTCATTAAAATTAAATGATAATGCTTTTAATATATATAGAAATACATTTAAAGAATTTGGATTAGGATCAATTACTGGAATAGATTTACCTAATGAAAAATTAGGTTATAGTGGTAATTTCGTAAATGCTAATTTATTATTAAACTTTTCAATAGGTCAATATGATACATATACACCAATAGAATTATCACAATATGTAAATACAATCGCAAATAGTGGAATTAGAGTAAAACCTTTTTTAGTAAATAAAATTTTATCTAATGATGGTAAAACACTATTTGAAAATAAAAGAACAGAATTAAATAATGTTAATACTAAATCTGAATATATTAATAGAGTAAGAGAAGGATTTAAGCAGGTAATGGAATTATATGGAACAGGTTATAATTATATAAATCCAATATATAATCCAGCTGGCAAAACAGGAACTAGTCAAAGTTTTGTAGATTCTAATTTAGATGGAAAAATTGATACTGAAACTATTTCTACTGCTTTTATAGGATACGCACCATATAATGATCCTACTTTTTCTATTGCGGTTATAACACCAGATGTATCAGATTATAAAACAAGCAATTATGTGAGTCCAATAACTAGAAGTATAGTTAGAAGTGTATCAGATTTATTTTTTTCAATAAATTAGTCTTTAAAATATAAAATATATTAATAAAGTGTTAATATTCAATAAAAATACTTTTACTTTTTATAAATAATTTGTTATAATATGTATGCGTAAGTTGAGAAGGAGGGAAATTATGGCTAAGAAAGGCGAAAACAGAGAAAGAGTAACTCTTCAATGTACTGAATGTAAAGAAGAAAATTATCGTACTGAAAAAAATAAAAGAAATACAACAGAACGTTTAGAATTAAACAAATATTGTCCAAAATGTAAAAAATCAACAGCTCATAAAGAGAAAAAATAATCATGCATGAACAATTAATAACTACTATTGATTATGCTAAATTAATTAAAATACAAGCAAATCAAATTTGTGAATATGAAAAAGCTGTTCGCTTGGATAATAAAAAAACTGAAAAATCTTCTTCTTATTTAAAAAATCAAAAAGTAAAAACAATAGGTAGAAGAAAATAACCGAGGAGGTAAAGTATGTTTAATGTTAACGATATAAAAAATGGTATGACTTTAATTTATGAAGATCAATTATATGTTGTTTTAGAATTTTCACATGTTAAACCTGGTAAAGGTGCAGCATTTGTTCAAGGTAAATTAAAAAACCTAAGAACAGGTTCTATCGTTGAAAAAAGATTTAATTCAGGTTTAAAACTTGAAAAAGCAATGATATCAAAACAACAAATGCAATATCTATATGCTAATGGAGATGATTATAACTTCATGAATATGGATACTTATGAACAAATAGATTTAACAAATGAACAAATTGGTGATGATGCAAAATACTTAAAAGAAGGTATTAATGTATATGTAACTTTCTATGAAGGTGAAATGTTAGGTATTGAATTACCTGATAAAATCCAATATGTAGTTGAAAAAACTGAACCAGCTGTAAAAGGTAACACAACTAATAATGCAACTAAAGAAGCTTATATGGAAAATGGTTTAATGGTAAAAGTTCCTCTATTTGTAAGTGAGGGAGAAACAATTATTGTATCTACTAAAGATGGTAAATATGATTCAAGAGCATAGTTATATGCTTTTTTTTTGATATATGATATAATTAATATGTTGGGGTGACTTATGGATAAAGATTATGAACAACTGTTAGAAGTTAAAAAAAGAGCTCAAATTGATTTAAAAGATATGGATGGCCTAGTTCTTAGAGAAAAATTAGAAATAGGTAAGAAGAATATTGAAAAAATGCCTTATTCAGGAGCATTTAAAGAATTTTATTTAGCAAATTTACTTTTTCCAGATAATGATAAATTTTTATATTATTATCATGAGTACGAAAATCAAATTATAAAAATGGCTGATGATTTTGGTATTTCAGGTGTATATGTTTGTTTGAAACTAGCTGAAATACAATTAGAGAAAGAATATATAGTAAAAGAAAAAACAACTTTAAGTAAATAGTAAAAAAATATTGACTTTTGAATAATATATAGTATAATACTAGATGTATAAAAGGAAAGAAGAAGTATCCACTTCTCACCTGATGATGTTTAATTCATGGGTAAAATGCCATTAAATTTATCAAGTTAAGGATAAATATAGGGATATTGTGGATACTTTTGTATTCACTTTTTTATTGGAGGTGTTTGGTATAGCAGCAAATAAACAAAAAGATTTATTCATAAATGAACAAATCAGAGCAAAAGAAGTATTAGTTATAGGCCCAAATGGTGAGCAATTAGGGTTAAAAGGAATTAAAGATGCATTAACTTTAGCTAGTTATGCAGGATTTGATTTAGTATTAATAAGCTCTAATAGTAATCCACAAGTATGTAAAATAATGGATTATAATAAATATAAGTATGAAGCTAAAAAGAAAAATAAAGAAAACATGAAAAAACAACGTGAAACAAATTTAGAAGTTAAAGAATATCGTTTATCAGTAACAATTGATATAGCTGACTTTAATACACGTGTTAAAAATGCTGGTAAATATTTAGAAAAAGGTCATAAAATTAAAGTATCTATCAAATTTAAAGGTAGAGAAATGGCTCATCCAGAATTAGGAAAAGAAGTATTAATACGTTTTGCAGATGCTGTAGCCGATATTGCAACTATTGAACAACAACCTAAAATTGAAGGTCGCTACATGACGATGATAATAATGCCACAAAAGGAAAAATAGGAGGAAGAATTATGCCAAAGTTAAAAACACATAAAGGAACTAAAAAAGTTTTAAACGTAAGACAAAGTGGATCTATTAAAATAGGTCATCCAGGAACTAGACATAATACTGGAAAAAACAATGCAGCTTCAAATAGAGCAGGAAGAAGTGCATCAGAATTAAACAAAACAGATTATAAGAGAATTAAATCAATTATTTAATTAGTAGGAAATAGGAGGAAGAAATATGACAAGAGTTAAAGGTGGTACAATTAGTCGTGCCCGTCACAAAAAAGTCATGAAACAAGCTAAAGGTTTCTTTGGTAGTAAACATAGACTATATAAATCAGCAAACGAACAAGTTATGCATGCTGGTAAATATGCTTATAGAGATAGAAGACAAAAGAAAAGAGATTTTAGAAAATTATGGATCACAAGAATTAATGCTGCTTGTCGTGAAAACGAAATCAGTTATTCTAAATTCATTAATGGACTTGCTAAAGCTGAAGTTACAGTTAACAGAAAAATGTTAAGTGAATTAGCTATAGACAATCCAAAAGCATTTACTGAATTAGTAGTAACTGCTAAAAAAGCTTTAGATGGTAAATTAGAAGCTAAAACTACTGAAGTAAAAGCTGTTAAAAAAGAAACAGTAAAAAAAGAAACAACTAAAAAAGTTGAAAAAGCTGAAGTAAAAGAAGATTTATCTTCAAAAACTGTTGCAGAACTTCGTGAATTAGCAAAAGCTAAAGAAATCAAAGGTGCAGCAACAATGAAAAAAGCTGAATTATTAGATGCTTTAAAATAACCGTAAGGTTATTTTTTTTATGCTTGACTAAAACATTTGTTTGCTATATAATAAACATATTATAGGAGGTAAATATGAAGAATTTATATATAGATTTTGATGGTGTTATTATGAATACAATAGAGATTACATACCTTGAATTAAAAGGGATGAACTTAGATTATAATAATATGGAAGACCAAGAAAAAATTAGAGATTATTATGTTTCTATAGATTGGAATGAATTGTTAAATACTAAAGCAAGTATTATTAATGATGGAATGGATTGCATACAAAAATTAATCAATTCAAATAAATTTAATATTTCTATTTTATCTCATGTTAATTCATTAAATGAAGCTATAGAAAAAGTTAACTTTATAAGAAAAAATTTTAAAGATATTACTATTATTCCAGTACCAAGAGATATTTCAAAGACTGAAATGGTTCATACAGAAGGTGCAATTTTAGTTGATGATTATGCTAAAAACTTAGAAGAATGGGAAAATGCTAAAGGAATAGGAGTTAAATTTGATAAAGATTTAGATGGAAAAGGATTTAAAGTAATAGACAAATTAGATCAATTATTAGAAATAGAAATTTAAGACTTTTAAGTCTTTTTTTATCTATCTTATTTATATTTATGATAAAATATAAATATAGGAGAATAGTATGCAACAGTTTATAAACGATATAATTAATTGATTAGAAGATCTTGTTAATAGTTGTCCATATGCTCTAAGTATAATATGTGGCATGGGTGTAATAGTATTAGAGTCCATTATTCCTATGTTACCACTTGGATTATTTATAGCATTAAATATGTTATTATTTGGTAATATAACAGGATTTATAATATCATGGGTAGCTACTTCATTAGGATGTTTATTATCCTTTATGTTAGTAAGAAAATTCTTGTTTAAAGTAAAAGAAACAAAAGAAAATAAAACAATAAAAAATATTATAAAAAAAATAAACAAAATAAGTCTTTCAAAATTTGTGGTAATTACAGCTTTACCATTTACCCCAGCATTCGCAATTAATATTGCTTCTGGAATATCAAAAATGAATATAAAGAAATTTATGGTAGGAATACTAATTTCAAAAATTTTTGTAGTATACTTTTGGGGATTTATTGGTACAACTTTCTTAGAAAGTATAACTGATTTTTATGTAATAATTAAGCTTGCTGTTATGTTAGCAATTGCTTATATATTATCAAAATTAGTTATGAAAAAATTTAATTTAGAATAGGTGATAGAATGGAATATTTAATGATTATATTGTTAATAATAATTATAGTGTTAGTTGTTATTTCAATTACAAAAAATATTAATGAATCTAATATTACAGAGAGATTATCAAAACTAGAAGTTAATACCATAAAAGAATTAGGTGAATTTAAAGATTCAATAAGTAGAAACTTAAATGAAGATTTTACTAAGCTTAATGATCAGATGGAACATAAAATAAGAATTATTAATGATAGTGTTAATGAAAGATTAGATCAAAATTTTGAAAAAACTAATAAAACATTTACTTCTGTTTTAGAAAGATTATCTAAAATAGATGAAGCACAAAAAAAGATTGATAATTTATCTAATGATATTGTTTCATTACAAGGAGTATTAACAGATAAAAAATCTCGTGGTATTTTCGGCGAAGTTAATTTAAAAAATATTATGGTAAGTGTATTTGGAGAAAATAATGATGGTATTTATAAAATGCAACATACTTTTCCAAATGGAACAATTGCTGATTGTGTCTTATTCTCACCAGAGCCATTAGGTACTATCGCAATCGATTCAAAATTCCCACTTGAAAACTATCAAAGACTAATTGATAAAACTAACAGTCAAGAGATTAGGGAGCAAGCTGAAAAGAGTTTTAAAGCTGATATGAAAAAACATATTGATGCTATCGCAACAAAATATATTATTCCAGGAACTACATCAGATCAAGCAATATTATTTTTACCAGCAGAAGCAATATTTGCTGAAGTTAATGCTTATCATAATGATTTAATTAATTATGCATATAAAAAACGTGTATGGATAACAAGCCCAACTACATTAATTAGTACATTAACTACTATTCAAGTAATATTGAAAAATATTGAGAGAGATAAACATGCTAGTATAATTCATCAAGAATTGAATTTACTTGCTGAAGACTTTAAGCGTTATAAAGATAGATGGGATAAACTATATCGTAGTATTGAAACAGTATCAAAAGATGTTAAAGATATTCATACTAGTACTACAAAAATAACAAAGAGATTTGATTCAATTAATCATGTAGAATTGGATAAGAAAGAGATAGAATATGAGGAAGATAAATAATTTATTAAAAGTATTATTATTAATTATATCAATATTTTTCTTTATATATAATATAGTTAATAAAGAAATAGCTTATGCTTTTATCGCACTAGCAATTTTACCATTAATTAGTATTCCTTCAATATTAAGAAAAATGAAAGTATTATTAAATGATAGTATGGAATTAATATATATAATTTTTATTGTATTTGCTTTAGTATTAGGATCTTTATTTAAATTTTATGATTTAATATATTTCTATGACAAATTAGTTCATTTTACCTCAGGTATATTATCTGCTGTAGTTGGAATATATTTATTAGTAATATTTAAAAAATATGATAAAAATAATAAGGTATTTAATGCTATATTTATATTTTTTACTTCTTTAGCAGTCGCAAGTTTATGGGAGATGTTTGAATATACATCAAGTATTGTATTTAAGGTTGATCCACAAAGAGTTTTAACGACAGGCGTTAATGATACTATGTTAGATATTATTATGGCTGCGCTTGCATCTATTTTAGTAATAATGATGTATTTATACGAAGAAACTAATAAAAAGAAATTAATAATAAAAAGATTTATTAATAAATTAAATTAATAAGTCTTTTTTTTGCAAAAGTATGATATGATAGTAAACAAGGTGATTTTTTAATGAAAGAAGTAGTATTAAAACTATTAGATAGTGGTAAAGCATTAAATTTTAATGAAATAGTTAATTCTACAGGAATCAGAGATAAAGTAAAATTATCTGAAGTCCTTGAAGAATTAGAAAGTGATTTAATAATATGTAAGAATAGAAAAAACAAATATGTATTATTTGAAAATTCTAAATTATTAAAAGGTCAAGTAACTATAATTGATAGAGATATTTTTGTTATGCTTGATGATTATGAACATGTTAATATTAATGAAAGAAATTTACATGGAGCTAGAAATGGTGACACTGTTTCTTTAAAAGTAATTAATAATGTTGGTAATCAAAAATATGGTGAAGTAGTTTCTATTAAAAGAGATGACAGTAAGAAAATAATAGGTGAAGTAATTCATAAAAATAAAAAATTATATATAAAATATAATGATTTTGGTACTAGATATTATGAGTATAAAGAACCTGTTAAAAATCTTTATGATGGAGCATTAGTTTTATTAAATCAAATTATAAAGAAAAATAATAATGTTGAATTAAAAATAGTAGAAGTAATAGGACATAAAGATGATCCTAATATAGATTTAATTTCTATTTTAAAGAAAAGATCAGTAAGAACTGAATTCCCAGAAGAAGTAGAAAGAGAACTAAAAAATATTCCTGATGAAGTAACAAATAGTGATATAAATTCTTGCCTTGAAAGAGGGGGAGAAGATTTAAGAGATGAGAGAACAGTAACTATAGATGGTGATGATACTAAAGATTTTGATGACGCTATTACAATTAAAAAAATAGATAATCTTTATGATTTAAAAGTATCAATCGCAAATGTATCAAATTATGTTAAAGTAAATACTGGTATATTTAATGAAGCTATGTATAGAGGGACAAGTACTTATTTACCAGGATCTAATGTTCCTATGTTACCAAGAAAACTTTCTAATGGTATATGTTCATTAAATCCTAATGAAGATAGATTAGCTTTAACTTTTGAAGCACTTATTGATGAAGAAGGAAAAGTAGTAGATTTTTCTATATATGATAGTATTATAAAATCTAAAAAGAAAATGACATATAATGAAGTAAATGAAATACTTGAAAATGGTGTTATTCCAAACGGATATGAAAAATATGTAGAAGACATTAAATTAATGAATGAATTACATAAAATATTACGCGCAAAGAAAATTGCAAAAGGTTTTATTGATTTTGATATAAAAGAAAATTATATTAAATTAGATGAAAATAATAAACCAACTGATATTTTCGTAAAAGAAAGAAAAACAGCAGAAAAAATAATAGAAGATTTCATGGTTGTTACTGGTGAATTAGCATCTAAATATTTGGATAATGAAAAAATTCAACATGTTTATCGTATACATGGTGAACCATATGTAGAAAAATTTGAAAGAGTTACTAAGTATTTAGATTTACTTAAGATTTATACAGATAGATTAGCAAATCCAACTGCTAAGAATATTCAAATAGTAACAGATGAACTTAAAAATCGCAAAGAATATTTAATAATTGCAAGAGAATTATTAAAGTGTATGCCTAAAGCAATATATAGTACTAAAAATATAGGACATTTTGCTTTATGTTCAGAAAGTGATTGTCAAGTTACTTCACCAATAAGAAGAGCAGGTGACTTATTAAATCATATATTAATAAGAGAAAATATATATCAATTAAATAAAGGAAAATTAAATTCAAATAATTTATTCTTCTATTCTAATCAAGCTTCTATTACTGAAAGAAATGCAGCAGCATGTGAAGTTGAAGCTAAGAAATTAAAAATGGCTGAATATATGCAAAATCATATTGGTGAAACATATGAGGGAATAATTAGCTATATAAATAATTATGGATTCTGTGTAGAACTTCCAAATTTAGTCGAAGGATTTGTTGATAAAAATAGATTAAAAGATGATAAATATAATTATCAAGAAGAAAAATTTGCATTAATTGGTTCAAAAACTGGTAGAAGATATTTCTTAGGTGATAAAGTAGAAATAACTGTTGCTGGAGTTGATATTAATGAAAGAATGATATATTTTGATGTATTAGATAAAAAAAGTGTCAAAGTTAAAAAAATAATATAGCTAAATGCTATATTTTTTTTGTTTTTTATAGTATGATTATAATGGTGATAGAATATGGAAGAAAGAATTATAGAAATAGTCAAGACCAGTGATAGAGCCTTATCTGTTGATGAAATATTTCATGCATTAAACTTAAAATCTACAGAAGATTTAAAAGAATTAATGGTAATATTAAATCAAATGGAAGATAATTTACAATTATATAGAACAAAAAAGGATAACTATATGCCTTTTAGCAATAGTAATTTAAAAGTCGGAAAATTAATAGGAAATAAAAAAGGGTTTGGATTTGTTGATATAGAAGGTGCTGATGATGTATTTATTCCTCCAATGAATATGAATAATGCCATTCATGGGGATAAAGTAATAGTAGAAATAACTTCTAAAAAAGGTACTAATATGGAAGGTAGAATTCTTAAAATACTTGAAAGATCATTTGATACTATGGTAGGAGAGTATGTAATTAAAGATAATAAAGGTACTATTATTTTAGATAATGATAAAATTAAATTAAATATTTTTATTGATAAAGATAAAAGTATGGGAGCTATGGAAGGCCATAAAGTACTAGTAAAAATGGGTGCTAAATTAAAAGATAATAATTATAAAGGTGAGATAATTAGAATCTTAGGTCATAAAAATGATCCAGGAGTAGATATATTATCTGTTATGGCTAAATATGGTATAAATAGTGGATTCTCTGATGAAGTAATGAAAGAAGCTTTAGAAACTCCAAATGAAGTTACAAAAAGCGATATTGAAGGTAGAAGAGACTTAACTAATGAAATGATATTCACTATTGATGGTGATGATACAAAAGATATTGATGACGCAATAAGTATTGAAAAATTAAAAGATGGTGGATTCAAATTAGGTGTTCATATTGCTGATGTTAGTTATTATGTAAAAGAAGGTTCTAAACTTGATGATGAAGCTTATGATAGAGGTACAAGTGTTTATTTAGCTGATAGAGTTGAACCTATGTATCCACATAAATTATCAAACGGAATATGTTCATTAAATCCAATGGTAGATAGACTTGCTATTTCATGTGTTATGGAAATAAATAGTAAGGGTGAAGTAGTATCTCCTGAAATATTTGAAAGTGTTATTAGATCAAGAAAACAAATGACATATAAAAATGTTAATAAAATATTAGAAGAAAATACTATTCCAGAAGGATATGAAGAATATGCTGATACATTAAGAATGATGAAAGAATGTGCAGATTTACTTCGTAAAAATAAAAATAATCGTGGATATATTGATTTTGATATTGATGAATTAAAATTAATTATTGATGCAGAAGGTAAAGTTACAGATATTAAAAAACGTGAAAGAGGAGTAGGAGAAAAGTTAATAGAAGACTTTATGATTGCGGCTAATGAAGCAGTAGCGACTACTATCTATTTTATGGAATTACCATTTGTATATCGTGTCCATGGTTTACCAAGTGAAGAAAAAATTCAAAACTTCTTAAAATTTATAGGTGTTCTAGGTTATAAAGTAGATGGTAATATTAAAAACATTACTCCACGAGCAATGCAACAAATTCTAGAACAATTAAAAGACAAAAAAGAATTCCATATATTATCAAGTGTATTATTAAGAAGTATGCAAAAAGCTGTATATGATAAAGTAAATATTGGACACTTTGGTTTAGCAAGTAAATGTTATACACATTTTACTTCACCAATTCGTAGATATCCAGATACTACAGTTCATCGTTTACTTAGGAAATATTTATTCCAACATAAAATGGACAAGGATACTATTAATTATTGGGATAATAAATTAGTATTACTTACAGAACATTCTTCATATAAAGAAAAAATGTCAGTAGAATGTGAAAGAGAAGTAGACGATATGAAAGTAGCAGAATATATGGCTGATCATATTGGTGAAGAATATACTGGTATTGTAAGTAGTGTAGTTAGTTTTGGATTGTTTATTGAACTTCCAAATTTAATTGAGGGATTAGTAAAAATTGATTCATTAAGTGATGATAAATATATATATGATGAAACAACATTTTCACTTACTGGTCAAAAACATAAAAAAATATATCGTTTAGGTGACGATGTAAGAATTAAAGTAGTTGGTGCTTCTAAGGAAGCAAGAACAGTTGATTTTGAAATAATAGAAAAAGATTCACAAGTTAATAACTAGAAAGTATGGTGTTGTATGCTAAAAAAGATTAAAGAAGAACAAGCAATAAGAAAAGAAAACAAAGATATGAATAAAATGATAATTGATACTCCTAAAAAAAGAGTAACTAAAAAAAGAGTATCTAAGAAAAAAGTAATAATTTTTAGCGCAATACTACTTGCTATTATAGCCTTAATTATTCTTGTTTGTTCATTATTTAAAGGCAAAAAAATTGTAATTAAACCGGTTAGTTTAACAAAAGCTGATCCAGTAGTAGAAAAATATAGTTTTTCTTTTATTGGAGTAGGAGATGCATTATTACATACTGGTGTATATCAAGATGCCGCAACTGGTAAAAAGGGTAGTGATGGATATCAAGTATATGATTTTAATCATATGTTTACTTATATTAAGAGTGCCATCAAAGATTATGATTTAAAATTTTATAATCAGGAAACAATTATAGGTGGTAAAAACTTAGGATTATCTAGTTATCCATGTTTTAATTCACCTGATGAAATAGGAAACAATTTAGTAGATATGGGATTTAATATAGTTAACCTTGCTACTAATCATACTATGGATAAAGGAACTAAAGGAGCAACTTATTCAGCAAATTTCTGGAAATCTAAAACTAATGTCTTATCAATAGGTAGTTCAAGATCGCAAGAAGAAAGAAATAATATTGAAGTAAGAGAGATTAATGGAATTAAATATGCTGTATTAAGTTATACATATGGTACTAATGGCATTAATGTTCCAAAAGGATATGAATATTTAGTAAACGTATGGCCAGTTGAAACAGATTCACAATATGAAGCATATAAAGCTCAAGTAAAAAAAGATGTAGAATCAGTAAAAGATAAAGTTGATGTATTAATGGTATCAATGCACTGGGGAACAGAATATCAATTAGGTAAATATAACAAATATCAAAAAGATGTAGCAACATATTTATCTAGTTTAGGTGTAAAGGTTATCATTGGAACACATCCTCATGTTGTTCAACCAATCGAATATGTAAATGATACATTAGTAATATATTCGCTAGGTAACTTTATATCTGGACAAGGTGATTTAATGAAAAAGATTGGTGCTATCGCTGCTTTTACAGTTGATAAAACAGTTGCAAATGGTAATACAACAATTGATATAAGAGATGTAAAAGCAGATTTACTTTATACATATCATCAAAATTATCATAATTATAGTATTATTCCATTTAGTAAATTAAATGATTCATTACTATATAATTATCGTTCTACATATGAACAATATAAAAAATATTTAAATCCAACAAATGATAGTAGAATTCAAGTAGGATTTATTGAATAGGTGATAAAATGGAAATTAATAATAGAAAAGCAAATTATGATTATCAGATATTAGAAACTATCGAAACAGGTATAGTATTAACTGGAACTGAAATTAAATCAATTAGAAATGGTTCAGCTAATTTAAAAGATAGTTACGCTATTATTAAGAATGATGAAGTTTATATATTAAATATGCATATATCTCATTATGAAGAAGGAAATATCTTTAATCATGATGAAACAAGAACTCGTAAACTTTTATTACATAAAAAAGAAATACTTAAACTTAATGAAAAAGTAAAATTACAAGGTTTAACATTAGTCCCATTAAAACTTTATTTTAAAAAGAATAAAGCTAAACTTTTAATAGGATTAGCAAAAGGTAAAAAAACTTATGATAAAAGAGAGAGTATAAAAGAAAGAGATATTAAAAGAAATATTGAAAAGAATTATAAGTTAAGATAAATTGACATGAATATTATTTTAGAATATAATATTCATGTATTTGGGGTCGCTTGGCTTCGACAGAAGCATTAAGGCTTAAACTGCAAGTCGGAGGCACACGTTAAGTGCAAAAAAAAATAACTGGAAACAGAAATCAATTAGCTTTCGCTTAATATAAAGAAGGCTGCTTCTTATTATCTTTCTCCTACGGAGATTTTAAGAGGCTCGATTTAGTAGGATATATATCTATAGTGCCTAGGAAAAGATATGAATATTTATAGGCTTACTAGAATTGGGATTGTTGGTTATCAACTATTTCTAGGAAGTTAATTAATCAACTAAACTTGTAGATGTTTCTGATGAGATGTTTTTGGACAGGGGTTCGATTCCCCTCGACTCCACCATATTGATAGGAAACTCGAACTTTTCGAGTATGTATAGAAAATACTAACTAAATAAATAGTTAGTATTTTTTTGTGTACTAGGAAAGAGGGATAATATGTTACAAATAGAAACTAAAGAAATTAAAATAAGTGAGGAATTAAAAAGAAAAATTGGAATGATAGGGAAATTTACTAATACTAAACCAATGATAAAAAATGGAAGTATTAGAAATATAAAAGGAACTAATATTGCTTATGTAGAACCTCATCAAATATTTATAAAAGATAATATGTATTTAATATATGATGAATCAGACACTATATTTATAAATAATCTATATAATTCTATTTATTTAAAAGATTTAGAAAATTACATAAAAGAAAATTAAAAACCTTGACTTTGACAAGATAAAACTATATTATATAAAACTAATGAATGGCAAGTACTGCATTTAGTGGAGGTACATTATGAATAAACCATTAAGCGATTTAGAACAATATAATAATCAAAGAGGAGTCAAGAGTATTTAGTAATACTTTTGTCTCCTCTTTTTTTGATAGAAAGAGGGGAAAATAATGATAGAAGAAAATAAAATAGCTGGAATTTATATTAGAGTATCAACTGAAGATCAAGCAAGAGAAGGATTCTCACTAGGAGAGCAAAAAGCACGACTAGAAGAGTTTTGTAAGTTTAAAAGATATGAAATATATAAAGTATATGAAGATGCTGGAATAAGTGCTAAAAACGATAAAAGACCAGCATATCAAGAATTAATGAATGATGTTAAAAGTCATAAGATAAATGTAATAGTAGCCTTTAAATTAGATAGATTAACTAGAAGTGTTTATGATATAGAAAAACTAATGAATATAGTTAATGAAGAAAACTGTGATATAGATTGTCTAGCTGATGAATCAAATACTACTACATCAAATGGTAGAATGATAATGAGAATAATGACAAGTGTATCTCAAAACGAAATAGAAAAATGTAGTGAAAGAACTAAACTTGGACTTGTTGGTGCTATTAAAAATGGACATATTCCTAGTCATACACCACTAGGATTTAAAAGAGAAAATAAAAAGATTATAATTGATAATCTCGCTAAAGATATAATAATAAAAATATTTGATTTATATTTAGAAGGGAATTCACATCAAAAAATAGCTAATATTTTAAATAAAGAAAATACTTTAGATAAATATTGGTATGATACTTATATTAGTAAAATACTAGCTAATCCAATTTACAAGGGAGATTATGTAATAAAGAAAAATACTAAAAAAGAACAATATTTTGAAAATGTTGTAGAAGCTCTAATTACAAAAGAAAAATGGGAATTATGTCAAAGCCAAAAAACTAGAAATGCAAGACACTATGAAAGAACAGGAACTTATCTTTTTACAAATAAATTAAAATGTCATAACTGTAATTGTTTTCTAGGTGGTAAAGCAACAACTAAGAAAAGTGGTAAGAAATATTTTTATTATAAATGCGAACATTGTAAAATTAATATTAAAGAAGAAACTATAGAAAATGAACTACTTAAAACAATTAATAGTTTAATAGAATATGATGATCTAGTTAATAATTATTTTACTCCCTTTGTTAAATCAAAATTTGAAATAGATAAAAATGATTATAAAAAAGACTTAAAAGAACTAGATAAAGAACAAGATAGAATTAAAACAGCTTATATAAAAGGAATAGTTAAAATTAATGAATTTGATAAAGAACTAAAACATATTGAAGTAAAAAGAAACCTAATTAATCAAAAAATATTAGAACAAAAACAATATGAAAATTTAAACTTCACAGTAGATGATTTAATGATTATTAAAGATAAAAAGACAATAGAAAATTATATTATGCCAGATAAAATATTAATGAATATATCAAACTATATTATGCTTTCTAGAATAGATAAACAAAAATTTATATCAAAATATATTGATAATATAGAAATAGAAAAATTAGAAAATAAAATTAATATAATAAATGTTAATTTTAGAGAAGATTTATTTGTAGATTTACTTAATTATCATAAAGAATATAAATTACCAATTGATATTCATATATTTGAAGATAGTAATAATAATTCTATACCAATTCAAGTAAATGGATTTAAAACAAAAGAAGAAGCAACTCTTTATAAAAATAAATTAAAACTATTTTATAATATTAATTATAATGAAGTAGAGAGTTTCTTACAGAGAAATTTTATAAGAGTTTCAAAATCAACTATACTAAATATAAATCAAATTTACTCTATTAATCATAACATCACATCTTCAAGCACAATTGAATTTGAAAAAAGTCATAAACAAGTCTATGTTTCAAGATTCTACAAAAAAGAATTAAAAAACAGGCTTAAAGAAAGGAAAAATTATGAAAAATAAAAATTATTTTTGGGGATTATTCTTTATAGGAGCAGCTCTCGTTATATTGCTAAATCAATTAGGTTATTTAGGAGATTTAAGTTTATACAAATTAATAGCAGCTATATTAATTATACCTATAATTATTAAAAGTATTTTTAAACTTGAATTTGCTGGAATATTTTTTCCAATTGCACTAGCAGCAATAATATATGATAAAGAATTGGGGATAACAAATTTAACTCCATGGCCTATCTTAGCAGTTGCCTTATTCGCTAGTATTGGTTTTTCTTTGATACTTAAAAATTTTAAAGTAAAACATATTTTATATTTTAATGACTATGATCAAGTTATAAATACCAAAGATGAAAACAATATTGATTTATCTGTTAATTTTGGTTCTTGTATTAAATACATTAATACAGAAGATTTTGAAAAAATAAATATTAGTTCATCATTTGCAGGAGTTAAAGTTTACTTTGATAATGCTAAAATCCTAAAAGATCAAGCAACAATTAATTTAAATCTGTCTTTTGCTGGTGTTGAATTATTCATACCAAAGGAATGGAAAATAGTTAACAACATCGATATTTCATTAGGTGGAGTTGAAGAAAAAACTAGAAATAACAGCGAAACAACAAAAACAGTTTATCTAAACGGTAAAGTTAGTTTAGCTGGTGTTGAAATTATCTATATATAATTATTATTATTTTAAAAAAACTAGTCAGTAAATGTTACAAACTAGTTTTTTTCTATTTCCACTTTATTTACTTTTCTTAATCTTCCTTTTATAGGAGTCTCTCTTAATTTAGCTAAAACTAAATCACCTTTATTATTTAAAATTTCTACAAACGTTGAAACATCCCTTATTTCAATTATTCCAACATCACTAGGATCTATACCATCCAAATTACATAGAGTTCCAACAATATCAACAGCTCTCATTTTAGTCTTCTTACCTGCATTTATATGGATTTTCATTATTTCCTTATCAATATTATGACCCTTTTTATTTTTTAAAATAGGTTTTTTATTTTGGTCTTCCATAAACTTGTTTTTTAAATTGTCGATAATTTCTTGATTAGGTCTTGTTTTTACAATAGTTTTTTTCTCAACAAAATTTTCAATTTCTGTTAAAAATCTATTTTCGTATTGAGTTACAAAAGTAATTGCTTTACCTTCTTTTCCTATTCTTCCAGTACGACCAATTCTATGGACATATATTTCTTTGTCTACTGGAACATCATAATTTATTATCAAATTAATATTATCAATATCAATTCCCCTAGCTGCTACATCAGTAGCAACTAAATATTTAAATATTCCTCGTCTAAAATCATTCATAACTTTTAATCTATCAACTTGTTCCATCCCACCATGTATTTTTTCAACTGTAATGCAAGATTTATTCAATTCCTCAGTTACCATATCAACTTTTTGCTTTGTATTACAAAAAAATATACAACTATCTGGATTTTCAAGTATCATAATTTCATTCAATAAATTAATTTTTTCTGATTCTTTCACATTATAACTTTCTTGAGAAATTCTATCTACATTTCTAGATTGCTCTTCTATTTCAATTACTAATGGTGATTCTATATACTTTGACGACATTTTTTTTATATCTTCAGGCATTGTTGCTGATAATAAAATAGTTACTCTATTTTTAGGTAATCTTGATATAATATTTTCAGTTTGTTCTATAAAACCCATATTTAATATTTGATCAGCTTCATCTATAACAAGATATTTAATATTAGAAAAATCTAATGATTTTCTTTCACATAAATCAATTATTCTTCCAGGAGTCCCTACAACAACATGAGTTTTTTGTTTTAGTTCTTTTTCCTGACGAACTATTGATTCCTTACCGTATACAGATGATATTTTGATTCTTTTGAATCTACCGATATTAAATATGTCTTCCTTTACTTGTATAGCAAGTTCCCTTGTTGGAGTTATAACTAAAGCTTGGGGTAAATTATCATCCCAATTAACCAACTCACATATAGGTATAGAAAAAGATGCTGTTTTACCGCTTCCTGTTTGAGATTTTACGATTATATTTTTTTGTTCAAATATCGCTGGTATGACCTGTTCTTGAACTAAAGTCGGACTTTTAAAATTAAGCAAATCAATAGATTTTATCAGTTCATCACTTAAGTTATACTTTTTAAAACTTGATTCCATATTTTCCTCTTTTCTATTTAATAATTATTAAAAATTCATATAATTAGAAACCATCTATATTTACATTATATATTAAAAAGATATTTATGTATATGTGATTTTTTACTAATTCAATTATTCAATAATAGCTTTTTACAATTAAAAACTAGTATAAAATACTAGTTATTTACTATTTCTTTTAAAACCTCTGGATTGAGTTGGTCTACTAGAACTTCTTCTATTATCGACACTCGGTCTACCAAAGTTTTTACTACCATAAGATTTTGACCCACCGTTTGATTTAGCATAAGGTTTACCACTACTAGTTGATTTTGGACCACAGTTTATTAATATAAAAAATCATCCTAGTGCTGATTTTGAATATTTTGTAGATGAAACTAGATTAAAACCATATTTTGAAGATGATTTAGATGAAAATGTAAAAGTTAAAAGCTTAAAAAGAAAATAAAAAAGACAACTTTAAAGTTGTCTTTTTATATTAATCCTATAGTACTTTGTAATATCAAAAATGTTATGACCGCAATAAATATTATAAACATCCATAACCAACCAAATAATAATATTATTTTATGACTATTTGTAAATGCAAAAACATTTGGTTTATTAGGATTTATGTAAATATTTTCTTTTTCATTTATTCTATAACTGTTTAATGGAATATATCTATCATAACTTTCTTCATATTCTTTACCATTATAAATATATTTAAATGTTGGCTTAATTAATTGATCTTTATTTAGTTCACTAAAGTAATTATGTTTAACTATATCATCAAAAGCAAATGTGTTAATACTTTTAACATCAATTTTAGAACATATTGCTTCTACCATGACAGTACATTTTTTATTTTCTCTTTTTCTTTTATAACCTACTATTAAAGAAATAATACCAATAAGTAAATATATAATTGCTAATGTTATAGATATATAATAAATTACTATTTCTGTAGTAGAAAATTTTAATAATAATCCTGCAATTTCTATTAAGATACCAATTGTTACAAATAAAAGTAATATTGGGTTTTTATAATCTTTTGAAAAAATATAACAGAAAGCCATAAAATCTAGAAATGCAAATCCTAAAATCATTAAAAATTCTGCAACCATTAATTTCATCATAACAAATTCAGAACTACCTAAAGCAATAATAAATATACCAATTAATATCCATTCTAATGCTGATATATCACTTGCTTTTTTAGTAAATGTTTTTGAACTGTATGATCCTTTTATTAAACTCATAATAATCCTCTTTTCTAATCCATAATAATTTTATCATAAGTTTAAAAATATGTCTTTATTTATTTAATAATTATCGTTCTTTAATTGACAATTTGCATAAAATATAATACTATATATATAGGATAGTGGGTGAGTATATGCGAATTAGTGTCGACAGATTAAAACCAGGAATGAGACTTGCAGAAAATATATATGCAAATGCTAGTTCAAAAGTTCCTTTAATAACAATGCAAAAAAGAAATGCTGATGGAGTACAGGTATATACTTATTTATCAGAAAATGAAATTAAGCAATTAAAGGAAAAAGGAATTAAAACTGTAAAAGTTGAATTAATTAATGATGTTAAGGAAACTTTAGATGATTCTATACAAGATGATGTAATACAAAGTTTAAAAGATGCAGTTAGTACAGCTGATTTGAATATAGCTGGAGTTATTGAAGCTGCTAATAAAATAGTTTTAAAAATGTTGAGTACAGATAAGTTAGATTATAGTTTATCTTCATATGGATTAGAAGCAAATGATTTTTTCAAAGAAGCAATGGATGAATGTAGTTTTGCAGTTGCTTTAGCAAAAAAATATAATAATACTTTAAAAGTTGGAGATAGAAAAATTAATTTAGAAGATATGGCAGTATCTTGTTTATTATCAAAATTAGGTAAATTCTGTGAATATGATAATGATATATTAAAAAGAATTAAACCGGATAAAGGATTAGCTGAAAATTATTTTCCTGGTTATTATAATGATATGTTAAATAGCTATAATGAAAATTATGTGCCAATTTATTCATATTATATGTTAAAGAATAATAGACAATTAGGTATATCTAGTGAAAGTGTAAAACTTGCAGTATTATTAGGTGGCGAAGATGAAGTTGGTAAAGGACCACTTAAATCTTCAAAGGATACTTTATCAAGTGTTGATAAAAAAACAAGGGATACATCAGTAATGATGGGAAAAATAATAAGAATATGTAATGTTTATGAAATGTTATTAAATAAATGTGTTGAAAAAAGAGTTTCTCCAAGTAATGTTATGGAACTTATGGGTGTACTTGCTGCAAACAAGAGAATTGATAAAAATTTATTTGAAATATTTAAAAAGGCTGTTCCATTATATTCACCAGGTATAAGAGTAATGCTATCTGATGGTAGAAGTGGTATAGTAATTAAATCTGATGAAAACTTCTTTGATAAACCATTAATTAAATTAGATTCAACTGGTGAAGCAATGGATTTAAAAAATGAAACAACTGTTACTATTACAGGTATATATGAATTTGACATAGACTATGCTGTTTATTTAGTTCAAAATAGAGACAGACAAGAAATGCAACGTCAAGGAATAACAGAAGAACAAAATCATGCAAAAGCAAGATAAAATAGTAATATTTTAGTAAGATAGGCAAGAAGGTGATTCAATTTGAAAATTACATCTGTAAATTTAGTTATTAGTGCAGTAAGAAGAAGCCAATATCCTACTGATAACAAACCAGAATTCTTAATGGTAGGTAGATCAAATGTAGGTAAGAGTAGTTTTATTAATACAATGATTAATCGTAAAAACTATGCAAGAACATCTTCTAATCCTGGTAAAACACAAACAATTAACTTTTATTTAGTAAATGATGAATTTTATTTAGTTGATGCACCAGGATATGGATATGCTAATTTAAGTAAAGCAAGAAAAAAAAAGTTTGGCTTAATGATGGAAGACTATTTAACAACTAGAACAAACTTAAAAAATGTATTTATGCTTATTGATTTTAGACATAAACCAACTAGTGATGATATAATGATGTATAATTTTTTGAAGCATTATAAATTACCTGTTACTATAGTTGCTACTAAAACAGATAAAATAGGTATTACAATGCAACAAAAACAACGTAATATGCTTCTTAATGATTTAGATCTAGTTGTTGGCGATGATTTTGTAATGTTTTCAAATGTTACTAAAATTGGTAAAGATGATATAGCTAAAAAAATTAAAAGAACTATATAGTTCTTTTTTTATCATTTTAAACTATCATTCATACAATAATATAGGTGATTTGATGAAGTTTGATATTTATGATGATAAATACTTAGTTTTTTTAAACAGAGATTTTATTAAAGATATAGATTTTAAAATAAAAAATCAAGTTGAAGAATGTTTTAGAAAAGTATTTACTAAAATGAAAAATAGGACAGAAAATGATTTAAGTGGATTTTTTAATATAAAAGTTTATTTAAATAATGATTTTGGAGCAATTCTAATAATAGATAAGGAAAATAGTGAATATTATGATTATTATTCCTTACAAATAGATATGCAAATAGAAATTGAATATGATGCATTAATATTATTGGAATTTAACGAACTTTTTGATATAAAAAATAATATAGATAATATATATTTTTATAAAGATAAGTATTATATAAAATATAATAATGATATTAATTATTTAGAATTTTCTAATATAATATATGGTAAAAATGCTGATGAAGTATTAAAAAATGGTGTTACTTTGTATAACGTTTGTGATATTTAAAAATATGTGATATAATACCATGGCGATTTGAAATAAATAATTAATATGATATAATTTTTAGGAGGTGATTCTATGAAAAAACCAGTTGTTGCATTAGTTGGAAGACCAAATGTAGGTAAATCAACAATATTTAATCGTTTAGTAGGAAAAAAGATATCTATTATTGAAGATACTCCTGGTATAACAAGAGATAGAATATATGGAAATGTTGAGTATAGAAATTTTAAATTTCATTTAATTGATACAGGTGGTATTGATATAGGTGATGAGCATTTTAATGATGAAATTAAGGTTCAAGCTGAAATAGCAATCGAACAAGCTGATATAGTTGTTTTTATTGTGGACGGAAAAGAAGGATTAACTACAAACGATTACATAGTAAAAGATATATTAAAAAAATCTAATAAGAAAGTAATAGTCGCTATTAACAAATGTGATAGTAAAGAATCAAGAGATAATATCTATGATTTTTATGTTTTAGGATTTGATAATTATATTGAAGTAAGTGGAGAACAAAATGTTGGTATTTATGACTTGTTAGACGCTATTACTGAAGATTTTAATGAAATAGAAGAAGAAGTAGAAGACCCTAGAATTAAGTTTTCTATTATTGGAAGACCAAATGTAGGAAAGAGTAGTTTAGTAAATGCTATTTTAAATGAAGAAAGAGTAATAGTTTCTGATGTGGCTGGTACAACAAGAGATGCTATTGATACTGCTTTTAATTACCATGGAGAAGAATTTGTTGTAATTGATACTGCTGGTATGCGTAAACGTGGAAAAATTTGGGAAAGCGTAGAAAAATATAGTTTACTTAGATCTTTAAAAGCAATTGATAGATCAGATGTATGTTGCATAGTTATTGATGCTAACGAAGGAATAATAGAACATGATAAACATATTGCAGGTTATGCAATAGAAGCTGGTAAAGCTGTTATCTTAGTTGTAAATAAATGGGATTTAGTTGATGATAAAGATTCTAAAATGAAAAGTTTCACAACAGAAATACGTAATAATTTCCAATTCATGCCATATGCTCCAATAGTATTTTTATCAGCTTTAACTAAAAAGAGAATTCATACATTGATGCCTCAAATAATTAAAGCACATGAAAATGCTAAACGTGAGATTAAGACGAGTGTATTAAATGATGTTATTAGTGATGCATATAACTTAAATTTACCTCCAACATATAAAGGTAAAAGATTAAAAATTTATTTTTGTAATCAAGTAAGTACATGTCCACCAACTTTTAATATTCAAGTTAATAGTAAGGGATTAATACATTTTTCATATGAAAGATATTTAGAGAATAAAATAAGGGAATCATTTGACTTTGAAGGAACTCCAATCGTATTACAATTCAAAAACAAAGGTGAACAATCCTTATAATTAAGAAAGGCGATAAGATGAAAATAACTGATGAGTTGTATAATGAAGTAATGTTGAAGTATGGATTTGCTCTAAACGTATTAGAGACAAATATTAAAATAATGCTAAATGAATATGAATACAAGAATAAAAATAATATTGTTGATCATATAAAAGTACGTTTAAAATCAAAAGATAGTGCTTGTAAAAAACTTCAAAAAAAAGGCTATGATACTAATATTGATAATTTAGTAATTCATGTTCATGATTTAGTTGGTTTAAGAATAGTTTGTCCATTTTTATCAGATGTATATACTGTTGTTAATATTATAAAAAATTCAAAATTATTTAGTATAAAGGATGAGAAAGATTATATTGCTAATCCTAAGGATACTGGTTATATAAGTTATCATTTGATAGTGTTAGTTCCAATTCCTATTCAAGATGTTATTGAATATGTTGAGGCAGAAATTCAAATAAGAACTATGGCTATGGATTTTTGGGCAAGTTTAGATCATAAATTACAATACAAATTTATTGGTGAAATACCAAATGATGTAAAAAATGAAATGCAAAAATGCTCAATGGATATAAAAATAGTAGATGCAAAAATGCAGGCGTTAAAAGAATTTATAACTGAACATGCAAATGAAAAATAGCACCTTAAAGCATAATATACATATATTATGTTAGGGGGTAGTTATGAATTTTACAGATGGCTTTTTTAATAGAATCGAGAAAAAAACAAAAGTTAGCAAAGAAACAATTTTAGATCTTGCTAAGAAATTACAACAAAATGATTTAAAAAATGAAAAAACATTACGTGAAGTAATTAAAGAATTAAGCAAGATGACAGGAAAAGAAGTTTCAAAAGAAAAAGAAGAAAAAATAATTAAAGCTGTTGTTGAAGATAAAGTGCCAAAGGATATAGATAAACTAGTATAAACAATCGTATGATTGTTTTTTTTATGATATAATTATTATAGATATGGAGGTAATTATGAATAATATAAATTTAAAAAATAACTTAATTATAATAGGACCTTTTTATATGAAAGAAAGTATTTTAAAAGAAATAGATTTAAAATACAATATTAAATATATTGATGAATATGAATTAAAAGATAAGTATTTATTTACTTATGAAAATGATATTCTAACATATATAGATAGTAAATATAATATAATGCCAGAAATAGGTAGAATAGTTTTA
>Ga0116152_10000486_pt1 | contig 32133 bp, 29 predicted proteins | sample AD_UKC119_MetaG_FD_89894 | JGI IMG/M metagenome (GOLD analysis project Ga0116152, IMG submission 89894) | Active sludge microbial communities of municipal wastewater-treating anaerobic digesters from Hong Kong - AD_UKC119_MetaG | ecosystem: Engineered > Bioreactor > Anaerobic > Digestate... | reverse complement strand
GATAGATGAAATAGTATCCGCAACGCAATATGTTCCATGACTACGCTTATTGCAAAATAGATCAGTCATCGTTATATTTTGCGGCGTTAGGCGATTTTACTATATACCTCTGTAAAATGAGGCACTCACGTTTCCATTTGGAGTTGGCTTGATGGCAAAGAAAAACCTGTCGGAACTGACCTCCGACGAACTGTACGAGCTCGCACGCGCACGCGAGGAACAGGAAGCGGCGGAGGCCAAAGAGGCCACCCGCGCACGCATCGACGCCCTGCGGGCCACCAAACGCGAACTGCTGGCGCGCCATCGCAGGGAGCTCGCTGAAATCGATGCCGAGATCCGCAGCCTCGGTGGCCGTGGCGGCCGTGCAAAACGACGTGGGTCGGCGGGCGGCAATGTCACCGACCATGTGCTGGAGATCGTGACCAAGGCCAAGAAGATATCGACCAGGGAAATCAAGGATGAGCTGGAAGGTCGCGGCGTCGTTGCCAACAACCTGGCGCAAACGCTCGCCTACCTGAAAAGGCAGGGCAAAGTCGCGTCGCCCGCAAGGTCCATCTACACACCCGCCTGAATCCGTCCAAGTCCCATGGGGCCGCGCCTCATCGCGGGGACATCACATGAACCTGCCACGTAGCGCGCGCGTCCTCGTCGCCCTGGCGCTGCTGGTCCTCAGCCTGGCGGCATTGCTGCTGGTGCTGACGATCAGCGAGGCCACGCTGAACATCCAGGCGCGCCTGGCCGAGGCGCCCGCATGGCTTCGCTATGGCTGGTGGGGCCTGCTCGGCGTCGCCGGACTGCTGGTCGGTTGGTTGCTGTGGCGGCTCCTGCGCCCGCGTGCTGCGGCGCAGCACGCGCGTCACGACCGGCCCCCGATCACCGCCGAGCAGGTTACGGCGGCCATCGACAAGGCGGAGGCGCTGGGCGCCGACACGACCGCGGTGCACCGCGAGCTGGCCGAGCGGCAGCGACGGCGTGAACACGCAGAGATCCATGTGGCGCTGTTTGGCGAGATATCCAGCGGCAAATCGGCATTGGCACAGGCACTGCTGCCGCAGGCCGAAATCAAGAGTGACGTGCGCGGTGGGACCACGCGAGAGCTGACCCGCTACACCTGGCAGAGTCCCGGCGGTGACAGCCTGCTGCTGACAGACATGCCTGGAACCGCCGAGGCGGATGGCACGCTGGACCGGCTTGCCGCCGACGAGGTACGACGTGCCCATATCGTGGTCTATGTCACCGATGGCGACCTCAATCGCTCTCAGCACCAGGCACTGACGGAGCTGCTGCAGCTGCAAAAGCCGTTGATCCTGGTACTGAACAAGACAGACCGCTACAACGCCGTCGAGACCGCGGCGCTGTCGGCAAGACTCGCCGGGCTTCTCGATGCTCATCCGAATACGGCGTTCGTACAGGCCTCGGCGGCCACCACACGCCAGGTCTTGCGCCACATGCCCGACGGCAGCGAACAGCTGGAGAGCCGCGCCGTGGCACCGCAGGTGCAAGCGGTCAGCAGCGCCCTGCAACGTATGATCGATGGCAACCAGCAGATCCTGGACCGGCTGAGCGACAGTGCAACCTTTGTCCTCGCTTCGGAGAAACTCGATGAGGCAATTGCCGCAACACGTCAGACCCGGGCCGATGAACTGATCGACAGCTATGCCGTCAAAGCCGTGATCGGGGCATTGGCGGCAATCACGCCGGGGTCGGACCTGCTGATTCAGGGCTATCTCGGCACCCAGCTGGTGCGCGAGCTCGCGGCAATCTACGACACCAAGGTCGGCAGGGTAGACACCGAGCTGCTGTTGACCCTGGTGCAAAAGCACGCCGGGCGTGCCCACACTCTGCTCCTGGCGGTGGCCGGCAATGCGCTCAAGGCCTTCCCCGGTGTCGGTACGCTGGCAGGCGGTGCACTGCACGCAGTGGCCTACGGCATCATATTCCGTACGCTCGGCCGCGCGCTGAACGTCACGCTGGCGACACGTGGCGAGCTGCACCCGCGGCAGGCGGCCAAATTGTTCGAGGAGAAACTCGGTGAAGATCTGGACACGTCTGCGCGCGGCCTTGCCCGCGTGGTTGTCAGGCAAATCGGCAGCGACCGGCACAGCGACTGAATCGGCTGGTGACACCCATCTCTCGCTGGCGCGCGAGAGCCTGCGCGAACTGCTCAGCGATGAGCGCGTGCCGCAGGAGGTACGCGCGCTGCTGGCCGAGGACTACCAGCAGGTCCAGGCGATGCTGGACAAACTCGAGCACGGGCATATCCACATTGCGGTTTTCGGCCGTGTCAGTGTCGGCAAATCAGCGCTGGTCAACGCCCTGTTGGGTGAACAGCGCTTCAGCACCAGCCCGCTTCACGGCGAGACCCGGACGGTCCAGAGTGGCCAGTGGCGCGAGTTTCACGACGGCAACGTCTACCTGATCGATACCCCCGGGATCAATGAGGTCGACGGCGAGGCACGCGAGCAACTGGCCAGGGAGGTGGCCGGGCGTGCCGACCTGATCCTGTTCGTGGTCGACAGCGACCTCACCCGGGCCGAACTCTCGGCGCTGCGCGCCCTGGCCACACAGGGCCGTCCGTTGCTGCTGGTGTTGAACAAGATCGATCGTTACAGCACCACCGAGCGTGAACAACTGCGCAACGCCCTGCAGACACACCTCGCCACATCGCTGGGTGCCGACAGGATCGTGTTTAGCGCCGCCCAGCCGGCGCCGCAGTGGGTGATCCGGGTAGACGAAAAAGGCAACGAGATCGAGCAGCAGCGCCAGGGTCTGCCGGATGTGGACCAACTGAAGGCCCGTCTTTGGCAGGTCCTGGAGCAGGAGGGAAAGACGCTGGCGGCACTGAACGCTTCCATGTTCGCCGGCAACCTCAGCGACCAGGTCGCGGCACGCGTGCTCAGCGCGCGACGTAGCCTGGGCGATCGCGTGATCCGCACATGGTGTGTGGCCAAGGGTGTCGCCGTAGCACTCAACCCGGTGCCGGTCGCCGACCTGGTGGCCGCCGCCGTGGTCGATGTGAGCATGGTGGTGCACCTGTCGCGTGCATACGGCCTTCCATTGAGCCGCAACGAGGCCGGCGGCCTGGTCAAGACCATCGGTGCTCAGATGTTGCTGCTGATGGGTACCGTCTGGGCGGTCCACCTGGCTGCCTCGGCACTGAAGCTCGGCACCGCCGGCCTTTCGGCAATGGTAACCGGCGGTGCGCAGGGTGCGGTCGCCTACTACAGCACCTACGTCGTCGGACGTGCTGCCGAGCGCTATCTGGCGAACGGCAAATCCTGGGGCGACGCCGGTCCGAAACTGACAGTGCGTGAAATACTGGACAGTCTCGACCGCGATTCCATCATCGACCAGGCGAAGGCCGATATCCGTACGCGGCTGAACGCCGGCTGATCGTCGGGCCCGCCATACTCAGCCTTTGACGGCGACGCTCATCACGAGCTGCACCACACCCCACACCGCAAGGATGAAAACCAGGGTCAGCAGAATGCCGACGAAAATGAAATCGCGCGCCCGTCCGCGTTTGAAATCACGCTCCCGGGTCGCGTTTTTCTGCACCCCGAAGAACGACGACACGACGCTGCCGAGCACCTGCAGATACGACAGTTTTTGGTTTTCGTCCGACACATCCACTCCAACGAATTTCGTCAACATCATACAGGCCGGCCAGTCTGCCAGAAATGCAGCGGGGCGTCCGCCGGCCACAGGGTATTTAAAGGCGCGTACCGAACCGCCGCTAGATGTCTGCATACCTTTGTCGCAGAGAACGCCAATGGCGGATATCAGCCTGCCCGAACTCGCAGTCCTCGTCGTAGAGCCCTCGCCGACACAGCGGCGGATCATCTGCCGTGCGCTGCAGGAAAACGGAATTCACGCCACCATCGAATGCGGCAGCGGTGCGGACGCGCTGGTGCGACTGGCGGCACAATCGCCCGACCTGGTGATCAGCTCACTCTACCTGCCCGACATGACAGGCACGGACCTGGTACACCGGATTCGCGAATCAGCGGATTTCTCCGACACACCTTTCATGTTGATCTCAAGCGAGACGCGCTTTCGCTATCTCGACCCGATCCGCCAGGCAGGCGTGGTCGGCATACTGCCGAAACCGTTTTCGGCCGCCGAGCTGCGCACCGCGCTCGCAACAACCATCGACATGCTCGACGACAGCGTACACGAAATTGCCGACCTGGACGCCGATGCGCTGCAGGTCCTGGTGGTGGATGACAGCGCTTTGTCGCGTAAGCACATCACACGGGTCCTGCATTCTCTCGGCATCCGGCGCATCGATCATGCGGAAGACGGCGTGCGCGGGCTGGAGATGATTGAACAGAACTACTACGATTTCATCGTCACCGACTACAACATGCCGCGCATGGACGGCAAAGAGCTGATCGACCACATCCGCACCGAGTCGACCCAGTCCTCGCTGCCCGTGCTGATGGTCACCAGCGAATCCAACCAGAACCGGCTGGCCGCGGTGCAGCAGAGCGGCGTGTCGGCGATCTGTGACAAACCGTTCGAACCTGCGATGGTGCGTCAGCTGGTGCGCAACATCCTCGACGCCTGAGTGCTTACATCCTGCGTTTGGTGAAACGCGTCGCCCTGGCAGCGGCCGGGTCATCGGGCCAGAAGTGTTTCGGATAGCGACCACGCATCTCCTTTTTCACCTCGGCATAGGCCCCCGCCCAGAACGCCGCCAGATCCGATGTGACCTGCAGAGGCCGCCCGGCCGGTGACAACAGGTGCAGCAACACCCGGACCCTGCCCCCGGCCAGCACGGGACCGTCACTGCAACCAAGCATCTCCTGCAACGGCAGCGCCAGCAGCGGCAGTGCGTCTTCGCGATACTCGATACGTCTTCGCGTACCCGCCGCGGTGTCGAAGTGTGTCGGCAGCAGTTGATCCAGGCGCTGTGCGCGTTCCCAGCCGAGCACCCCGAGGAGCACCTCGTCGAGACGCAGCGCACGCAGTTGACGCGCGCCTTCGCCGCGCTTCATCCAGGGCAGCAACCACGTCTCGAGGTTGGCCAGGATGCCCTGCTCGGTGAAATCGGGCCACCCTCCCGCCTTGTCGACCTGCGCCAGCAGCAGCACGCGGGCCCTCAGGTCGATTGAATCGGAGAAAAACGCCGCCAGCCCCTGTTCACGGATCTGCGCGAACAGCAACGCCGCAACCGGGTCGTCGGGATGCAACGCCACCGCTGTGTCGCTCAACACCAGGGCGTCCAGCCGGCGGACGGATCGCGCAACCACGTCACCCTGGCGCTCATCCCAGCGCACCTCGCGGCCCGCAATGATCTGTGCACCGAACAGCGACTCGAACTGTGCAAGATCCAAGGCTGCGGCCAGCCAGATGACACCCTCACGCATTCCCGCGTCAACCGCCGCAATCGCAAGGAACGGACTGCCACGCAGCGGGTCGGTCGCATCGAGCAGCGCCGCACGACCGTTGCGCATCAGGTAGCGGCGACCGTCAGTGGAGGCAGCCATCGCCACCCGGTCCGGGTACGCCAACGCCAGGCACCTCGCCGCATCCAGAACCGGCCCGTTTTCGTCGGGAGCCGCTGGACACAGCTGGCGGAACTGCCGTGCCGCCTGCTCGATTCGGCGCAGCGCCGTCGCATCGAAGCCGGAGGGCAACCGTGCATGTCCACGCAGCGCGGCCAGGGCATCGATGCGAAGGGTGATATCGGCACTGCGCTGTTGCATCGGCGTGCGACCGAGGGGGTCACGCTCGGACAGCAGCGCGACCACCTCAGCGGCCACTGCCTGGTCTTGCCTGCCGACCGCCGACACCAACACATGTGCCAGGCGCGGGTGTGCTGGAAAACGCGCCATGCCACGCCCGGCCTTGGTAATGCGTGCCTCCGCATCGAGCGCGCCGAGCTGGCGCAGCAGGCCGACCGCCTGCTGCCAATGGGCCGGCGGCGGCAGGTCCAGCCACCGCAGTTGCCCGGGATCGGTGACACCCCAGTTGGCCAACTCCAGGACCAGGCCGGCGAGATCCGCCTCGGTGATCTCCGGCGACGTCCATTCGGCCAGACGCGCATGGCGCGCCGGGGTCCACACGCGCAGGCATTGACCTGGTCCCAGCCGGCCGGCACGCCCGGCGCGCTGCTGAGCCGAAGCCCTGCTGATCCATTGCGTCTGCAGACGTGTAAGCCCGGTATTGGGATCGAACACCGGTCGGCGTGCCAGCCCGCTGTCCACCACCGCCTGCACCCCCTCGATGGTCAGGCTCGTCTCGGCAATGTCGGTCGCCAGGATCACCCGGCGCCGCACACCGCCTCCCCCCCTGAGGACCACATCCTGCGCAGCAGCCGGCATATCGCCGAACAGCGTGAGAACATCCAGCCCCGCACCCGATTGCGTCTCGACTGCCTGGCGCATGCGCTCGATCTCGCGGCGTCCCGGCAGGAACACAAGGACATCGCCATTGCTGCGTTCGAGCGCCTGGCCCAATGCGTGCAGGCAGGCCGGTGTCGGGTCACGTGGATCGGCGTCCTGCGGCATGTGGATCACGTCAACAGGGTGTTGCCGGCCCAGTGCAGTGACCACCGGCGCCTGCAGCAGGTCTGCGAGCGGCTGTGCATCCAGTGTTGCCGACATCACCAGCAGGCGCAGGTCTTCACGCAGTCCGGCGGCAACGTCCAGGCCAAGTGCCAGCGACAAATCACCGACAAGACTGCGTTCATGAAATTCATCGAAGATCAGCAGGCCGACGCCGCCCAGTTCCGGATCATTCTGCAGACGGCGCAACAGCAGACCCTCGGTCAGGACCTCGATCCGGGTGGATTCCGAGATCTTTCGCTCGAAGCGCACCTGGTAGCCGACCGTGCCGCCGACCTCTTCGCCGAGCAGCTGCGCCATGCGCCGTGCCGCCATGCGTGCAGCGGGCCGCCTGGGCTCGAGCATCAGAATGCTGCGCCCGGTCAGCCACTGCTCGTCCAGCAGCAACAGCGGGATCAGCGTCGTCTTGCCGGAACCAGGCTCAGCGGTCAGTACCGCATGCCCACGCAACAGCGCTGACCGCAGTGCCGCGACTGCCGTGCGTACCGGCAGTTCAGGCAGTCCGTTGCGGGTGGATTTTTGTCGCGGCAATGACTATCTTCCGGGGTTCGCGAACGCGGCCAGCCGCACCCGTACAGAGACTCAAGGTGAACCACAACTATAGCCTCAGCCGGCCGCTGGCGGTAAGGCGGACTCATTGATGCAGGCGTCTGCATCGACGCAACGCAGGGTCGCTGTCGTGGTTGCCGGCTGCCTGCTGTTCAGCGGCTTGGCCGGGGTGTTTTTCCTGCTGCGGCACGAGCCGCTGTCGGTCCTGCAGCACGTACAGAAAAACGGCGTGCTGGTGGTCGCCACCCGGCAGAGTCCTGCCGCTTACTACCAGGGTGCCGATGGGCCTGACGGCTTCGAATACGCACTGGTGCGAGAATTCGCCCGGCACCTGGGGGTCGAGGTGCGGCCGCTGTTCCCGCGCACGGTCGAGACCCTGCTGCAGGCCACCGAACGCGGCGTGGTGCACATGGCCGCGGCCGGACTCGCCATCACACCCGCTCGCGAGCTCAGGGTGCGCTTTTCCACGCCGTATGAATTCGTCACCGAGCAGGTCATCTACCGCCGCGGCAGCGCGCGTCCGCGATCCTTCGACGACATTGCCGCCGGCGACCTCCACGTCGTCGCCGGCTCCAGTCATGACGAGCACCTGGCCGAATTGCGCGCCATGCAGCGTCCGGGTCTGACCTGGCAGACACATGACGACATCAGTACCGAACGCCTGCTGAGCGAGGTTGACCTGGGAAACTTTCGTTTGACACTGGCCGACTCGCATACCGCCACGCTGAGTCGGCGGGTCTTTCAGCATACTGCGGTGGCGTTCGACCTCACCGAGTCGCAGCCATTGGGCTGGGCATTCAGCCGCAACGGTGACGACAGCCTGCTCGATGCCGCCAACGCGTTCCTGGACCTGGTCCATCAGGACGGCCGCCTGGAACGCCTGCGCGCACGCTATTTCGGCCATTCCGACCGCCTCAACTTCGTCGACACACGCGAGTTCTGGCGCCACGTTCGCGACCGCCTGCCGCAATTCCGCGCCTATTTCGAACAGGCGGCCCAGCAGACAGGCATCGATTGGCGCCTGCTCGCGGCGATCGGCTACCAGGAATCGCACTGGCGGGCCGACGCGGTTTCGCCGACCGGCGTTCGCGGCGTCATGATGTTGACCCAATCGACGGCGCAGCAGATGGGCATCACCGACCGCAGCGACCCGCAGCAGAGCATCACCGGTGGCGCGCGCTATCTGCGCGTGGTGGAAAAGAAGATCCCGGAACGCATCCAGGAGCCGAACCGCCTGTGGCTGACCCTCGCCGGCTACAACATCGGCTTCGGGCATCTGGAAGACGCGCGGATCCTCACCGAACGCGACGGCGCCAGCCCCGACCTCTGGTTCGAGGTCAAGCAGCGCCTGCCGCTGCTTGCAGACAAGACGCACTACAAGACACTCAAGCACGGCTTTGCACGTGGACAGGAGCCAGTCGACTACGTCGACAGAATCCGCAACTACTATGACCTGCTGGTCTGGTTCACCACCACCAACGACCGCAAGACACTGCAGCGCCTGATGACTGCGGATGCGGATTAGTGCACGGGGCGTGCCAGCGATTTTGGGCCTTGACTTCGCCGGGTATTGCACCGGCCTGCTGAAAGGGCGATAAGCTGTAACTCAACCGTTTAGCCTGAATGAGTGCCCGACCATGTCCGACCAAGCCACCCTGATCCTCGACGGGGTAAACCATGAACTGCCGATCATCACCGGGGTGGAGGGTGAACGTGCGATCGATATCCGCGACCTGCGCGAACGCACCGGCCATATCACGCTCGACCCGGGATACGGTAATACCGGCAGCTGCCTGAGTGACATCACCTTCATCGACGGTGAAAACGGCATCCTGCGCTATCGTGGCATCCCGATCGAGCAGTTCGCGACCTCGCCAAACTTCGTCGAGGTCGCCTGGCTGCTGATCTTCGGGCAGCTGCCGACCGCCGCCCAGTACACCAGCTTTGCCGATGACCTCACCCGTTTCGCCAATCTGGACGAAGGGATGAAGCATCATTTCGAGGGCTTTCCACGCGCCGCGCCACCGATGGCGATCCTGTCGGCGATGATCAATGCGCTGTCGTGCTTTCACCCTGACCTGCACGAACTCGATGACGAAGACCAGTTCCGCATGGCGGCGGCACGGCTCATCAGCAAGATCCGCACGATTGCCGCGTACGCCTATCGCCACTCGGTTGGCAAACCGTACAATTACCCCGACCCACGCCTGCGTTATGTGCCGAACTTCCTGCACATGATGTTCTCGCAACCATTCGACCAGTATGTCTGCGACGAAACAGTCCGTGACGCCCTCAATCTCGTTCTGATCCTGCACGCCGACCATGAGCAGAACTGCTCGACCTCGACGGTTCGCATGGTCGGCTCCAGTCGGGCCAATCTGTTCGCCTCATGCGCCGCCGGCGTATGCGCCCTGTGGGGGCCGCTGCACGGAGGGGCAAATGTCGCGGTGCTCGAAATGCTCGAACAGATCCATAAAGGCAACATCACGCCCGACGAGTACGTGAGCATGGCAAAGAGCAAGGGCAGCAAGTTACGCCTGATGGGCTTCGGCCATCGCGTGTACAAGAACTTCGACCCGCGCGCCCAGATGCTGCGCACCGTCACCGAGCGGCTGCTCGAACGTCTGGGAAAACCGGACCCGCTGCTGGACATCGCACGCCGCCTCGAAGAAATCGCGTTGCGCGACCCGTATTTCGTCGACCGCAAGCTGTACCCGAACGTGGACTTCTATAGCGGCATCATCATGCGCGCGATCGGCATCCCGGCGGATATGTTCACTGTGCTGTTTGCAATCGGCCGCCTGCCCGGTTGGATCGCGCACTGGTGGGAGCAGAGCCAGGAGCAAGGCGGCAAGATCGCAAGACCGCGCCAGATCTATACGGGCAAGCTGCAGACAGACTACGTCCCTCTGGCGGACAGGGGCTGAACAAAGCCCGGGTGACGCCGGGCGCACGGCCCGGCGGTTTCGTCCACTACTTCTGGAACGCCTCGGCTTCCATCGACAGGAAAACCTGGTAGGCATTGCGCCGGTTAGCCGCTTCGAATGCCGGCAACTGCTCGAAGCGACTCCAGTCGGCCGCATCATAGGCACTGGCGAAATCCTGCAACTCATCGACCGCGGCACCCATCACCTCGCGCAGATAGGCCAGGTATTCTCTGGTCCCGGCGACCGCCTCGACCGGATTGCGCGCCGCCGGCCCGTGGCCGGGAACCAGCGCGACCAGATCACCGGTTTCAAGCGCCTGTAGGGTCTCCAGCCAGCGTTTGGTATCTGCATCACCGACAAAAGGCACGCGCCCTTCGAATATGATATCGCCGGAAAACAGCACCCGGTCCTGCACGACGTACAGCGTCATGTCACCATCAGAGTGCGCACTGCCCAGGTAGTTGAGCTGAAAATCCATACCGCCCAGGGAAAAGCGGTATTCCTTTTCGATCACCCGGTCGGGCCGCACCAACCGCGTGTCGTCGTTGACCCAGGGGTCGAGTGAGAACCGCCGTTCGTTGAGACGTTCGGCTGCCGCGTTGGAAGCGAGGTATTCATAGGCGCCGCGCGGCGCGATGATCTCGGCGCCTTCATCCTGGAACACCTGCAGGCCGTACACGTGGTCGGCGTGGTAGTGACTGACAATCACTTTGACTACCGGCTGGTCGGTCAACTCACGGATACGCTGACGCAGGGCCCACGCCAGCGACGGCGAACCCAGGCTGTCGAACACGACCACGCCGGCATCGGTGATCACGAAGCCGGCATTCGAGATGAATCCCTGGTTCTCGGTCGCCGTGCCAGCGGCGCCCAGCGCGTAGTAGGTATGATCGGAAACCCTGGTCACCGCGACGTCGACCGTGACCGGTGGGTAGTCGGGCGCAGCCAACAGACCGGATGACAGCAGCAGCGCGACGAGCGAAAACGCAATCTTCAATGAAGGTGCCTCCAGGCAAAGAAACATTCAGCGGCGCTGGCGGAAGAAGTCCTTCAACATTGTGGAACTCTCTTCTGCCAGCACACCGCCCTCACAGCAGGTGTAGTGATTGAACCGTTCATCGGACGGAAGCAGATTGAACCTGCTGCCCGCAGCGCCGGCACGCGGGTCGGTCGCCGCGTAGACCACCCGCTGCACGCGCGCATGCACAATTGCACCTGCGCACATCGGACAAGGTTCCAGCGTCACGTACAAGGTGGTCCCAGGCAGTCGATAGTTGCCGATTGCCATGGACGCCGCACGCAACGCCACGATCTCGGCATGTGCGGTCGGGTCGTTGCTGCCGATCGGACGGTTCCAGCCCTCGCCGATGATCGCACCATCGGCGACGACGAGCGCACCCACCGGTACCTCGCCATGCACCTGCGCCTCGTGCGCCAGCGCCAGCGCACGACGCATGAAGTCTTCATCCATTGAAGACGTCGTCACCGGGTGGTTATTCCCACTCGATGGTCGCCGGCGGCTTGCTCGAGATGTCGTAGGCGACACGGGAAACGCCGGCCACCTCGTTGATGATGCGGCTGGACACCCTTTCCAGGAACTCGTACGGCAGGTGTGAAAAACTCGCAGTCATGAAATCGATCGTCTTTACCGCACGCAGGGTGACGACATATTCGTAGCGACGTGCATCACCGACCACGCCGACCGACTTGACCGGAAGGAACACGGCGAATGCCTGGCTGACCTCGTCGTACAGATTGGCCCGGCGCAGTTCTTCAATATAGATCGCGTCTGCCAGGCGCAGGATGTCGGCGTACTCTTTCTTCACTTCACCGAGGATGCGCACACCCAGCCCCGGTCCGGGGAAGGGATGGCGATAGATCATCTCGTAGGGAAGACCGAGTTCCATGCCGACACGGCGTACCTCGTCCTTGAACAGCTCACGCAGCGGCTCGACCAGTTGCAGCTTCATGTAGTCCGGCAGGCCGCCGACATTGTGATGCGACTTGATCACATGCGCCTTTCCCGAGGCAGCGCCCGCCGACTCGATCACATCCGGATAGATGGTTCCCTGCGCCAGGAACGCGACGTCCTCCAGACTGGCCGCCTCCTCTTCGAAAATGTCGATGAACAGGTTGCCGATGATCTTACGCTTCTGTTCCGGATCGGAGACTCCCTTTAGGCCCTTGAGGAAGCGGTCCTCGGCGTTGACCCGCACCACGTTGACGCCCATGTGCTCGGCGAACGTCGCCATCACCTGATCGCCTTCGTGCAGCCGCAACAGACCGTTGTCGACGAAGATGCATACCAGGCGATCGCCGACCGCGCGGTGCAGCATCGCGGCGACCACGGATGAATCCACACCGCCGGACAGCCCGAGCACGACCCGGCCTTCACCGATCTGCTCACGCATCTTGCGAATGCTGTCTTCGATGATGCTGTTGGGATTCCACAATGCCTCGCAGCCGCAGATCTCGAACAGGAAGCGCTCGAGTATGCGGCCGCCCTGACGCGTGTGCGTCACCTCGGGGTGAAACTGCAGGCCGTACAGCTTGCGTGACTCATCTGCCATCCCGGCCAGCGGTGCGTTGTCGGTGGTGCAGATCGCGATGAAGTTGGGCGGCAGTTCCTCGACGCGGTCGCCGTGGCTCATCCACACGTCGAGCAGGCCCCAGCCCTCGGCGCTGGTATGGTCCTCGATGTCGCGCAGCAGCTGCGAATGGCCTCGCGCACGCACCTGGGCATAGCCGTATTCGTGCTTGTCCGAAGCGGCCACACGGCCACCGAGCTGCGCCGCCATGGTCTGCATCCCGTAGCAGATGCCCAGTACCGGCACGCCCCTGTCGAACACCTTCTGCGGCGCACGTGGGGTATCGTCACCGGTGACCGTCTCCGGCCCACCCGACAGGATGATGCCGTTCGGGTCCAGCGCATCCAGGGCCCCTTCACAGTTGTCGTATGGCCAGATCTCGCAATACACACCGGCCTCGCGCACACGACGCGCGATCAACTGGGTGTACTGCGAACCGAAATCAACGATCAGGACGCTGTGGGCGTGGATGTCAGTGGTCATGTAGTTGGTTCCAAAAAAGGCGGGGCGCCAGGGGTTCACCGGGCATCAGGATTTACGGCGGCGGCTGCCCATCAGGAGCAAGGCCCGCCGTTGCCCGGGTCGGCGACTCAGTCGCGGCGGTAGTTCGGTGCTTCCTTGGTGATCTGCACATCGTGGACATGCGATTCGCGCATACCCGCGTTGGTCACACGAACGAACAGCGGCTTGGTACGCATATCGTGCAGGGTGCCGCAACCGGTGTAGCCCATGCTGGAACGGATGCCGCCAATCAACTGGGTAATGACATTGATCAGCGGGCCCTTGTACGGCACACGACCCTCGATGCCCTCCGGCACCAGCTTGTCTTTCTTCGTCTCTTCCTGGAAATAGCGATCGCTCGAGCCCTGCTGCCCTGCCATGGCGCCCAGTGAACCCATCCCGCGATAGGACTTGTACGAACGGCCCTGGTAGATCTCGACCTCGCCGGGCGACTCGTCGGTACCCGCGAACAGGCCGCCGATCATCACCGAATGGGCACCGGCCGCGATCACCTTCGCAATGTCTCCCGAGTAACGCAGGCCACCATCCGCGATCACCGGCACACCGGTGCGTGCCAGTGCCGTTACCACGTTGTCGACCGCCGTCACCTGAGGTACGCCGACACCGGCGACGATGCGCGTCGTACAGATCGAACCGGGGCCGATACCGACCTTCACCGCATCCGCGCCGGCCTCGACCAATGCCAGTCCTGCCTCACCGGTGGCGATGTTGCCGCCGATCACCTGTACCTGCGGAAAGTGTTTCTTGATCCAGGCAACGCGATTGAGCACGCCGACCGAATGGCCGTGCGCGGTATCGACCGTGATCACGTCCACGCCGGCCTCGACCAGCAGCTCGACGCGCTCCTCGGTGCCCTGCCCGACGCCGACCGCGGCCCCGACACGCAGGCGTTCCTGCGAATCACGGCAGGCATCCGGGAAGTCGGTCGCCTTCTGGATGTCCTTCACGGTGATCAGGCCACGCAACTCAAAGTTATCGTTGACCACCAGGACCTTTTCGATCCGGTGCTGATGCAGCTTGGCCACCACCTCCTCACGACTGGCACCCTCACGCACTGTCACGAGCCGATCCTTGGGGGTCATGATCGAGCTGACCTTCTCGTCCAGTCGGGTCTCGAAACGCAGGTCGCGACCAGTCACGATCCCGACCAGTTCGCTGCCGTCGACCACAGGCACGCCGGAGATGTGATTGGAGCGGGTCAGCGCCAGCACCTCGGCGATGCTGGTGTGCGGCGACACCGTGATCGGATCGTGGATCACCCCGCTCTCGTAGCGTTTGACCATGCGCACATGGGCCGCCTGGTCATAGGCCGCCATGTTCTTGTGCACCATGCCGATGCCGCCCGCCAGGGCCATCGCAATGGCCAGGCGCGCTTCTGTCACCGTGTCCATCGCCGCAGAGACCAGTGGGATGTTCAGATCGATCTCGCGCGTGAGCTTGGTCGACAGGGTGACATCTTTGGGCATGACCTCGGATCGCGCCGGCACCAGCAGCACGTCGTCGAAAGTCAGGGCTTCTTGGTCTTGGGCAAGGCGCATGGGCATTTCCAGATTGGGAATCGAGATAAGCGCGACATTATAGGATTTGACGGAAACTCGGTAAACTGGGTAGTCTGCGTATTGCGTCGTAATTCGGTGGCCACGGAAACCGGAATTGCGTCCTTTCGCAGCGCCCTTGGCCAATGGCCCGCACGCGACGACTCGATAAAAACAACAATGGCAAGCAACCAGGGCGACCACTAAATCAAAAAATCGTCGATTCAGGAGATGGAGTCACATGAAAAAGATTCTATTGGCAGCCGCTTTCACCACCTTTGCTTTCGGCATCGTCGGGTGCGCGCAGCAAGGCACCAAAGAGGCAGCCGCCCCGGCAACGGGCGACAAGGGTTCGTATGAAAACGCACTGGCTGCCGCAAAGGCCGAGCAGAAGAAGGCCGCCGCCGTCGGCGGCGAATGGCGCGACACCGGCAAGGTGCTCAAGTCCGCCGAAGAGGCCGCCGCCAAGGGTGACTACGCCACGGCCAAGAAACTGGCCGACCAGGCCGCGTTCCAGGGCCGCATGGGCCAGGAGCAGGCCGCCAGCCAGGTTGGTGTAGGCAACCCGGCATACCTCTACCACTAAAGGACGCTGTCTGCCACAGGACAAAAGCCGGGCCCAGCCCGGCTTTTTTGTCGCTCAGCCGCACATGCCAGACCCTACCCTCGAAACACGCGACATCTACAGCGTGAGCAGGCTCAACGCCGAGGCGCGCGCGGTGCTCGAGGGCAGCTTTCCGCTGTTGTGGATCGAAGGCGAGATCTCCAACCTCGCGGTGCCCAGATCGGGCCACCTGTACTTCAGCCTGAAAGACGCGCACGCCCAGGTGCGCTGTGCGCTTTTCCGCGCCAAACGGCAGCTGCTTCGCCACACGCCGGCCAACGGTGATCAGGTCCTGGTAAGGGCGCGCATCAGCTTCTATGAGCCTCGCGGCGAGTTCCAGCTGATCATCGAACACCTCGAGGCGGCCGGCGCCGGATCGGCGCAGCGGGAATTCGAGGCACTCAAACAGAAACTGCAGGCCGAGGGCCTGTTCGATGCCACACGCAAGAAGCCCCTGCCGGCGTTCCCGCTGCGACTGGGTGTCATCACCTCGCCTTCCGGCGCCGCGATCCGCGACGTGTTGAAAGTGCTGCGCCGCCGCTCACCCCAGCTGCCGGTGACAATTTTTCCCGCCCAGGTGCAGGGTAAAGGCGCCGCCGACGAGTTGTTGAAGGCACTCGATCTCGCGCTGCAGCGCGCCGACTGTGACGTGCTGCTGCTGACGCGCGGCGGTGGCTCGGCCGAAGACTTGGCAGCGTTCAACGACGAACGCCTGGCACGCGCGATCGCGGCGGCGGACGTCCCGGTGGTCAGCGCCGTCGGGCACGAGATTGATTTCACAATCGCCGACTTCGTCGCCGACCGACGCGCACCGACTCCCTCGTCGGCCGCCGAGTTGATCAGCGCAGATGCGGGCGCACTGTCCACCCGGATCCAGGGCCATGCACAGCGTCTGGAACGAGTGGTCCGCCGTCGCATCACAATCGATGGACAGCTGCTGGCGCGCCTGCGTGGCCGCCTGCAGCGCGCGGCGCCGGCCAGTCGCCTGCGTCAGTACCAGCAGCGTCTGGACAGTCTCGACCTGCGGCTGGCACGTGCAATGCGCCAGTCACTGGACAAAAACCGGGGCATGCTGCGCGCGCTGACCCGCCACCTGCATGGCCGCAGCCCGGTACAGCAGCTGAGATCGCTGCAACAACGCCTTGCGCGCCTGCCCGGGCGTCTTGACCAGGCCTGGACCTCTGGCCGGCAACGTCGCCATGAACAGCTTGCGGCGATGGTGCGGCAACTGAACGCGGTGAGTCCACTGGCCACACTGCACCGCGGCTATTCGGTGTTGCGCCGCGGTGACAGCGGGAAAGTGGTCACCCATGCGGCCGAGGTCGAAGTCGGCGATGCCCTGCAGGCATTGCTCGCCGACGGTACCCTGGAACTGACGGTGAATGCTGTCTGCGTCGACGGTGACCCGGACGCGAACCTGTAACTGCGGCTACTTCTTCTTGCCGACGAACTTCATCATGCGGCCACGCTTCTTTCGCTGCCGTTCAGTCAGCTTGTTGCGCCTGCCGGCAAACGGGTTTTCCCCGGTCCTGAACTCGATTCGCAACGGCGTGCCACGCAGCTGCAGCACGCTGCGGAATCGATTCATCAGGTAGCGCTGGTATGTCGCCGGGACGTCGGCGGTCTGGTTGCCGTGAATGATGATGATCGGGGGATTCTTGCCCCCCTGGTGTGCATAGCGCAGCTTGATCCGCCGCCCATGCACCAGCGGGGGCTGGTGCTCGGCGACGGCGTCTTCGAGGATTCGCGTCAGCTCCGGCGTCTTGAGGTCGCTCATCGCCGCCGCGTAGGAGGCATCCACGGCGCCGAGCAGGTGACCGACACCACTGCCGTGCAGGGCCGAAACGAACCGCCAATCGGCAAAATCGAGAAACGGAAGGCGGCGCTGCATCTCGCTCTTCACGCGATCCCGCTCGTCCCCGCTGAGGCCGTCCCATTTGTTGATCACGACAACAAGCGCCCGCCCACTCTCGATCACATGCCCCGCCAGTCCGGCATCCTGATCAGAGATGCCCTGTTTGGCGTCCAGCACCAACAGGATTACATTGGCCTGCTCAATGGCCTGCAATGTCTTGATGACGCTGAACTTTTCGACTGTTTCGCTGATTTTTGCGCGACGCCGCACGCCGGCGGTATCGATCAGCGTGTAGCGCTTGCCGTCGCTCTCGAACGGGATATAGATACTGTCGCGGGTGGTTCCCGGCTGATCGAACGTGACCACCCGGTCCTCGCCGAGCAGGCGGTTGACCAGTGTCGACTTGCCCACGTTCGGCCGCCCGACCACGGCAATCTGTATGCCCGGCTCGAGGTCGGCCGCTGAATCGCCCCCGTCATCCGGCAGGGCATCCAGGACCCGGTTGATCAGCCCATGCACGCCTCGACCATGTGCTGCCGCAATCGGTACCGGTTCGCCCAGGCCGAGCGCATGGAAATCGCCGCTGATGGTGTTGTAGTCGAGACTCTCGGTCTTGTTGATCACCAGCGTGATCGATTTGCCGGTGCGCCGCAGTCCCTCGGCGATGATCTGGTCACCCGCCGTCAGGCCGTCGCGCCCGTCGAGGATGAAGAACACCAGATCCGCCTCGCCGATCGCCATGCGGACCTGCCGCTCCATCAGCACGTCGACGCCCTGGCTGTCGCCACTGAGTCCGCCGGTATCGACGACGACATAAGGACGTGAGCCCAGACGACCGATGCCGTACTTGCGGTCACGCGTCAGGCCCGGCTGGTCCGCGACCAGCGCGTCACGCGTGCGGGTCAACCGGTTGAACAGCGTGGACTTACCTACATTGGGGCGCCCGACCAGGGCAATGACCGGCAGCATGGCAACTCTCAGCGCGAAGGCAGACGTACGGCAGTCAACTCGCCGCCATCACCTTGCACATACAGGACCCCATCAACCACCTGCATCCCGGTGGTGATCGGGTCACTGCCGGCGCGGGTGCGCGCCACCAGGCTGCCATTCTCATGATCCATCCAATGCAGGTAACCCTCGAAATCGCCGGCCACCACCAGGCCGTCGACCACCGCAATATTTGAAAGCCTGCGATGCTTGAGCGCATCCTGACTCCAGCGCGCGGCGCCGGAGCGCAGATCCAGGCCCCAGATCACACCATCGGCATCACCGACATACAGGCCGTTGCGATCCGCCGCCATGCGGCTGTACGAAGACAGCTTGCGCCGCCAGGCCACACGTCCGCTGCTCTGTTCGAGTGCGGCCACCTCGCCCTGGTAGGTCGCCACGAATACCCCACCACCGAGCACGATCGGATCGCCATCGATATCGGCCAGGCGCTGCAATTCGGAGCGGCCGCCAGGAACGGTCACGCTGGCATCCCAGATCAGGCCGCCGTTGTCGATCCGTAGCGCCAGTAGCCGGCCGCCGGCCATGCCGACGTACACCGAACCCCCCGAGACTACCGGCGAACCACTGCCGCGCAGGGTCAGCACGGGGACCTCGCGCTCATAGCGCCAGCGTTCGTTTCCGTTGGTCGCCTCCAGGCCGAACAGCTTGCCGTCGATGGTATGCGCGATGACGACACCATTGACCGCCACCGGGACGGACAACACCTCACTGGACACAGCTGCACGCCAGCGTTCTGCTCCGGAGTCGACCGCCAGCGCGATGACCTCGGCTTCGCTGGTGCCAATGAGCACCAGCCCCTCGCCGACGCCAGGACCGCCGGTTGCCGGCACATCGAGCTCGACGCGCCACACTACGGATCCCGTCTTGGCGTCGAGCGCCTGGACCAGCCCCTCGGCATCCACGACATAGACGGTATCGCCACGCACTTGTGGCTCCAGATTCAAACTCAACTCGTCGCTGCCGGCGCCGATGTCGCGCGACCAGAGGGTCTGCGGCTGTACCTTGTTTTCCAGGTCCAGCAGTTCCGACGGTTGGACGACGTTGGGGCCCGCGAACCACTCGGTCGGGTCGGCGAAGGTTCCGCAGCCACCGAGCAGCAGCGCCACGAGCAACAATGAGAGGCGTCGCATCATGGAATCCTCAGGAGCTCGGGAACTGGCCGCCAACGTCGACAAGTTTCATACGCAGCAGTCCTTCGTCCTCGACCCCTTTGAGCAGTGCGTCCTGATAGGCCAGACGCGCCGCATCGGCGTCCCCGCGCGCGTGCTCGAGGTCTCCGCGCAAGACCGCGAACTCACCGGCGAACGCCTGGGCCACGGGCTCATTCAGCAGCTTCTTCAGCGCGTCGAGTTCGTTCATGTCGAGCAGCAGACGGCCGAGGCGCAGGCGTGCCAACTCCTTGAGAGAGTCATCGGGTGCGGACTCGGTCACCCATTGCAGGTGGTTGCGCGCGGCTGCTTTCTCGCCACGTCCATAGGACAGCCTGGCCAGTTCCAGCGCTGCAAAGCTGGCATACGCGGTGCCTCCGAATTCGCCGATCAGGCGCTTGCCGTCGTTGATCGCCTGGTCCTGCTGCCCGGCCCGGATCGCCTGACGCATGGTGTCGAAAATCATCGACGCCGCCTCGCCCTGGTTGCGCTGGTAGCCCTGCCAACCCTGCCAACCGCCGATGACCGCAAACCCGAGCACGATACCGCCGATCACCGATTTGCCATTTTCCTTCCACCATCGCTTGATCGCTTCGACCTGTTCTTCGTCGGTCTGGTAGGTACTCATCTGTCTGTTCTCCGCATTTGAATCCGCGCCTGCTTCAGCCGGCGAACCGCTCTTTCAACGTCCCGATCACGCTTTCGCGTGCGACCGTCACCTGTGAATCGTCCGAGCGCAGCGGCTTGAGCGCCACCGTGCGGTTCTCGATTTCACTGTCACCCAGCACCAGGGCAAAACTCGCACCGCTGCGGTCCGCGCGTTTGAACTGCGCCTTCAGACTGCCGCCGCCACAGTTGCACACGATCTCCAGCTGCGGAAACGCGTCGCGCAGCTGCTCGGCCAGCAACAGCCCTTCGCGTGCCGCCGCGTCGCCTACCAGCACCAGATAGATATCCGAAACCCTTGTCGCCGCGTCCGGATTGACCTCCTCCAGCACTGCGATCAGCCGCTCCAGGCCCATCGCAAAACCGACCGCCGGCGCAGGCCGACCGCCGAGCTGTTCCACCAGCCCATCGTAACGGCCGCCAGCACACACGGTGCCCTGAGCACCAAGCCGGTCGGTCACCCATTCGAACACGGTCCGCGCATAGTAATCGAGTCCGCGTACCAGGCGTGGATTGATCACATAGGCGACGCCCGCAAGGTCAAGCGCGTTGCAGATGTACGCCAGATGCGCACGTGATTCGTCGCCGAGATGACTGGTCAGCACAGGCGCCGCGTCAAGCATCTCGCGCATCGCCGGATTCTTGCTGTCGAGGATACGCAAGGGGTTGCTGCGCAGTCGGCGACGGCTGTCATCATCCAGCACTTCGGCATGGGAGTCGAAATACCTCACCAGCTCCTCGCGGTAGGCAGCCCGCTCCGACGGCGTGCCGAGGGTATTGAGCTGCAGCTGTAGCCCGGGGATACCCAGCGCCTTCCAGATACGTGCAGTGATCAGGATCAGTTCAGCATCGATGTCCGGGCCAGGCATACCGAAAGTCTCGACACCGATCTGCTGGAACTGGCGGTAGCGCCCTTTCTGCGGCCGCTCGTGGCGAAACATCGGCCCCTGGTACCACAGCCGCTGGGTCTGGTTGTGCAGCAGGCCGTGTTCCATGGCCGCACGCACGCAGCCCGCCGTACCTTCCGGGCGTAGCGTCAGGCTGTCTCCGTTGCGGTCGTCGAAGGTGTACATCTCCTTTTCAACGATGTCCGTCACCTCGCCGATCGAGCGCTTGAACAATTCGGTCATCTCGAGGATCGGCATACGGATCTCGCGGTACCCGTACGACGCCAATACGGCCGCCACGCGGCTTTCCAGAAACTGCCAAAGCGGACTCTGCTGCGGAAGCACATCGTGCATGCCCCGAATAGCCTGGATGCTCTTTGCCATTGATACCGTCGTGTGAAAAAACCAAAGCCCCGCGATGCGGGGCATTTTGCTCAATGCCTCGGGGACGCCAGTCAGGGGTCGAGAGTAAACCGCGCAACGTTACCCTTGGCATGTGCTGCCAGGTCAAAGGGTTTGCCATCAACGGTGATCGACACCGCCTGTGCATTACCGATGACCAACTTGTACGGCGGCTGGCCTGCAAGGACCTTGCGCTCGCCTTTCGGCATCTCGCCGAACAGCTTGAACTTGCGCTCGCTGTCGCGCACGTCCACCCAACACGCCGCGTTGAACGTCAATACGACCTGCTTGGTCCCGTCGACCACCGGCGCCCCCTCAGTCGCACCCGCGCCAGGCACCAGAGTGAGTGCGTCCGGGTCTTCGTTTCTGGAACTGACCCTGGCTGCCGGTTCAAGTGGAGACACCGTGAGTGGCTCAGTTCTGACCGACGACACTGTCGTGGCGCCCACCGTCTTTTCAACCGGAGGCGGCAGTACGAGCGACAGGCCGGTTTCGCTTTCAGACAGCTGCACCGACCGACCGCCGTCGATGACCGGGGCTGGTTCAGGTTCGACGGCAACCTCGGGCGATGGGGGCGGCAGGCGCAGGCTGCCGTCGGCCAGGGCCGGATCGACGTCCAGCATCATGCCGTCTGCAGTGTTCTCCACCGCATCGCCTCGTACCGGTGCCCCCTGCTCGATGAGACTGCCGGTGCGAATCTGCTGCGGCACGATCTCGTCCAGATAACCGCGCCACCACATCAGAAACAACACGACCATGCCGACAATCAGCAACCAGGTCATGGCGCCTGCCCAACCGCGGCTGGGGCCACCGTCAGCCGGAAGCTTCGGCGACTGCCTGACCACCGTCTGGCGCGCACTGTCATCGGGCCACTTTTCATCGAATTGACGCAGGATGGATTCCACCGGCATACCGACGATCCGCGCGTAGTTGCGCAGGTAACCGCGAACGAACACGCGCGCCTGGATCTCGCTGTAGTCGTCCGCCTCGAGGGCGGCGACCACCGCCGACGTCAGGTGCAACTCGCTCGCGATTTTCGCCAGGTCGAAGCCCATCGACAGGCGCGCCGCACGCAGGCGCTCGCCTGGTCCCGGGGTGAAAAACTCTGCCACGTTATTGACTGACTGATCGGACATTACGGCGCTCATAGCTCACTCGATCGTTTTTAGGTACTTGGCTTCTTCGGAATCAGGGAATTTTGCCCTGAGTTTCAGACCGTAGCTGGACATCTGGTCCCTGTCACCCAGTTGGTTCTCGGTCTGCACGCCAAGCCAGAGGCTCTCCGCCGTATGCGGCGCCACCTCAGCATAACGCTGAAGGTAGGCCCGTGCCGACAAGTAATTCTGGTCGCGAAAACTCGCTTTGGCCATACCCAGCAGGCTCGGCGCGAAACGCGGGTTGAGCCGCAGCGCCGCGCGGTAGTCCTTTTCGGCACCGGCCATGTCTCCGGCGATCTCTTCACATGACCCGGCATTGTGCAGGGCCACCCAGGGGGTATTGAACAGCGGGTTGTTCAGGGCGCGACGGAAACTGGCGTCCGCGTCGGCGTAGCGCTTTTGTTCGCACAGGAAGGCGCCGTAAGCGGTCAGCGCGATCGGGTTGTGCGGATCCAGCGACACGGATTTGCGATAGCTCTCTTCCGCCTCGGCGGTTTGCCCCAGGCGCTGATTGACCACTGCGAGCATCAGCGAGGCATTGCTCGAACGCGGATCGACGATGACCGCCTTCTTGGCATTCGTGTACGCCTCGGTCAATTGATCTTCGATCAGGTAGGCCTTGGAAAGCTCTATATAGACGTCGGCCGGGCTGGACCCGGACGTTGGCGAGCCCAGTTCGCCGGTGGCATCGCGACCACCATCACCGCGCACCGCCTGCTGTGCACAGCCGGATGCCAGTAGCCCCAGCATCACCAGGATCGCCACGCGGAGCGGCCATGCATTCATGGACGATGCTCCTGCACGATCGGGATCTTCTTCAGATGCCGTCGACTGCGATCCAGAACCTTGCCGACCAGCTGGCCACAAGCCGCGTCGATGTCGTCGCCACGCGTCTTGCGCGTGATGGTGATGATCCCGGCACGCATCAGGCGCCAGCGAAAAGCATCGACGCGGTCCGCCGGAGAGGTCTTGTAGTCGGTGCCGGGAAACGGATTGAACGGGATCAGATTGACCTTCGAGGGAACACCCTGCAACAGCCTTATCAGCGACTTGGCGTGGGCGATCGAATCGTTCACACCATCGATCATCACGTACTCCCAGGTAATCTTGCGCCGCCTGTCGTCTTTCACATAGTCGACACAGGCGGGTATCAACTCTTCCAGCGGGTACTTGCGGTTGATCGGCACCAGTTGGTCACGCAATGCGTTGTCCGGCGCGTGCAGAGACACAGCAAGACTGACGTCGCTGACCTCACGCAGTCGCCGCAGTGCCGGCACCACGCCCGAGGTGCTCAGCGTGACCCGCGCCTTGGATATCATGTAGGCGAGATCCTCCTGCATGAGTTCCATCGCCGGTACCACGTTGTCGAAGTTGGCCAGCGGCTCACCCATGCCCATCATCACGACATTGGTCGGTGGACGGCCGATTTCGCGTGCCGCCAACCAAACCTGACCGATGATCTCGGCGGCGCTGAGGTTACGGTTGAATCCCTGCTGCGCTGTGGAACAGAACGAGCAATCGAGCGCACAGCCGACCTGGGACGACACACAGACCGTGCTGCGCCCCTCCTCGGGTATGTAGACAGTCTCGATGTGCTGACCATCGGCCAGTTCGAGCACCCACTTGATCGTTCCGTCGCCCGCCGGCTGCGCAAGCACGATGCGCGGCGGTGTGATCTCGGCCTGCGCCTTGAGTGAATCGCGCAGTTTCTGCGGGATGTCCGTCATCGCGTCGAAATCGGCGACGCCGTGCTTATGGATCCATTTCAGCACATTGCGGCCGTGGAAGGGCTTCGCACCCATGCCGATGAAGAAGGTCTCCATACCCTCTTTCGTCAGTCCGAGCAGATTGGTCTTGGGTGCGTCAGCCACGTGTAATCGCTCAGCGGGTGCGCTCGCAGACACCTTCAGGGAAGAAGAACGCGATCTCGGCAGCCGCGGTATCCGGACCGTCCGAACCATGCACTGCGTTTTCGTCCACGGTCTTCGCATGATCGGCGCGAATGGTGCCGGCCGCCGCATCCTTCGGGTTGGTCGCTCCCATCAGTTCGCGGTTCCTGGCAATCGCATTTTCGCCCTCGAGCACCTGGACCATGACCGGACCCGAGGTCATGAAGTCGACCAGGTCGTTGTAGAACGGGCGCTCCTTGTGCACCGAATAGAACGCACCGGCCTGCTCGCGCGACAGGTGCATCATCCGCGCTGCGACGATTCGCAGCCCGCCTTTCTCGAAGCGGTTATAGATGTCACCAATGACGTTTTTTGCCACAGCGTCGGGCTTGATGATAGAGATGGTACGTTCTACGGCCATGAAAAACTCCGATAAGGTCAAACTACAAAAGACAATTCCGGCGCCCACCCGGCGCCACGGTCAGACAATCCGGGATGCACCGCCCCGGTGCAGTCCGTGCGCCTCGTGTTGTATTGGCGCAACAACTCGAAATCAGGTGAAGAGTAACAGATTTTCTCTTTTAAAACCGTGGGTTAGTTTACTCGCACATCGCAAGCTATGCCAAGCACGGTATTCACGACAATTGGCGCCGTACATCCAGCACGTCTGGGATCTGCGCCAGGCGGTCAATCACCCGGCTCAGTTGGTTCATGTCGCCCACCTCGGCGGTAAAGCGCATCGTCGCGCGTTCGTGCCGGCGGTCAGACTGGGTATTCACCGCGAGGACGTCGATTTCGGCGTTCGCGAACACCGAGGAGATATCGCGGAGCAGCCCCTTGCGATCGGCCGCGATCACCTGGATATCGACCAGGAAACGTGAATCCTGCTGCGCGTCCGCCCAGGTGACATCCACCAGGCGCGCGCGGTTTTGTGCATCCATCTTGCGCACCACCACGCAGTCGCTGCGATGCACGGTGACGCCGCGTCCCCTGGTGATATAACCGATGATCCCGTCGTAAGGTACGGGCTTGCAGCATTTCGCCATCTGCGTCATCAGGTCGCCGATTCCATCGACCACCACCTGGCCCGCGCCATCGGCACGCGACAGCGGACGGCGCTTCAGTTTCTCGGGGATCTCGAGGTCGGCCTTCGCGGCCGGATCCCGCGGCGCCCGCTCCACCTGTGTATTGGCCAACTGGATCGCGGAAAGCTCACCGCGCCCGATCGCCGCCAGCAGGTCGTCGTGTGATTTGAAGTTGAACCGTGCCGCCAGTTTGTCCAGATCCGGCTTGGGTACGCTCAGGCGCGCCACCTCGCGTTCCAGGCTGGCCCTGCCGATCGCCAGGTGCTGGTCGAAGTCCTGCTGCTTGAACCACTGGCGGACGCGGTTGCGGGCACGGCTGGTGGTCAGGTAGCCGGAGTGCGGATTCAACCAATCACGGCTCGGCCCGCCTTCCTTGACGGTCAGGATCTCGACTTTCTGTCCGCTGCTCAGCGGCTGCGCCAAGGGTGCTATATGGCCGTCGACCCGCGCGCCGCGGCAGCGGTGACCGATTGAGGTGTGTATCGCATAGGCGAAATCCAGGGGCGTGGCCCCGGCGGGCAGCTCCACGACCTTGCCCTGTGGCGACAGCACGTAGATCTGCCGCGCTTCGAACTCTGTGTCCTCGTCGCTGCTGTCGAGCGGTTGCGACTCGTCATCCTGCTGTTCCAACCAGCGTCGCATCCATTCGATACGACGTTCGAGCTCATCGTCGTGCTTGTTGCTTTCCTTGTATTTCCAGTGTGCGGCGACCCCGCGCTCAGCGTGTTCGTGCATCGCATGGGTACGCACCTGGATCTCCAGCGGTCGGCCGTCGTCACCAACCACCGCCGTGTGCAGCGAGCGGTAGCCGTTCGGCTTCGGGTGTGCGATGTAGTCATCGAACTCGCCGGGGACAGGTCGCCACAGGCTGTGAGCGATGCCGAGCACCTCGTAACACTGCGGCACAGTGTCGACCAGCGCACGCACCGCGCGCACGTCGAATACCTGCTCGAAGTCGACGCGCTTGCGTTTCATCTTCTTCCAGATGCTGAAGATGTGTTTGGGCCGTCCCGACAGCTCCACCGGGATTTCGGCAGCCGTACAGGCCGCGCCGAGGCGCGCGACTACATCCGCGATGAAGGCCTCGCGTTCACGGCGCTTGCCGTCGAGCTGTTGCGCCAGGCTGGTGTACTGCTCGGGCTCGAGATAGCGCAGACACAGGTCTTCCAGTTCCCATTTCAACTGCCAGACACCGAGCCGGTTGGCCAACGGGGCATGCACCAGCTGGGTCTCGCGGGCCACCCGTCGCTGCAGCTCGGGCGTCAGATTCTTCAGCCGCCGCATCAACTGCAGGCGCTTTGAAAGCACCACCAGGATCGCACGTACGTCGTTGGCGATCCCCAACAGCATCCGCCGCAGGTTTTCGACCCCGCGCTCGTCGACATTCCCGGTACTGCTCGCAGACAGTTCGCGGATGCGTGATACCTGCTCCACCATCTCGGCCACCGCGGCACCGAAGCGCTGCCTTATCCGCGCCGCATCGTATGCGGGGTGCCCCGGCATCTCGGACAGCATCGCCGCCAGCAATGGCTCGATGTCGAGCTTCAGGCTGTCCAGTGTGTCGACGGTATGAAGCAGTGACAGGAATCGATCGAAGCCATCGGGCGCCGGCTCGCCACGGTGTGAAGCCCGTGCCATGGCCACCGCCTCGCGCAGCAGGGCGACATCATTTTCCGGGCGGCGTTTGCCCAGGTGCCGCAGCCAGTCCTCGACCTGCTGCTCACTGGCGGTACCCACCTTGGGCAGAGTGGTGACGAGCGAAACCATGCGACCTGACTATGCCTCCTGTGACGGCCTCAGCGACCGCTGTGCCCGGGCCCCTAAAAGCGTATTCAGTCGAGCACGTGGCTGACCAGGCCGTCCGCGAGCTTGGGCTCGAACCAGGTCGATTTCGGTGGCATCACCTCACCGGCATCCGCCACGTCCATCAGCGCCTGCATCGTGGTCGGATACAACGCGAACGCAACCGCCCAGTCACCGCTGTCGACGCGCCTCTCCAACGCTGCCAGACCGCGGATGCCACCGACGAAATCGATCCGGTCATCGCGACGCGGGTCATCGATACCCAGTATCGGCGTGATCAGGTTGTCCTGCAGCAGACTGACATCGAGGCGCGCTACTGGATCTCCGGTCGGTATCAACTCGTCATGAATGTTCAGGCGGTACCACTGACCACCCAGATACATGCCGAACTCGCCCACCTGTGCGGGCTTGACCGGCTCGCTGCTCAACTCGAGGTCGAATGCACTGCCGACCGACGCCAGGAACATGTCTCTGCTCAGGCCGTTCAGGTCACGCACCACGCGGTTGTAGTCGAGGATCTGCATCTGGTCGTGGGCAAATATCACACTGAGGAAATGGTTGTAACTTTCGTCCCCGGTGTGCCCCGGATTGCTCTCGCGCCGCGCGTTGCCGACACGCGAGCCCGCAGCCGAGCGATGATGACCATCGGCCACGTAGATCGCCGGCATCGCATCGAAGGCCTCGGTCAACGCGTCGATGAGTGCCTTTTCATCGATCTTCCAGATCTCGTGACGCACGCCGTCACGCTCGGCCGTGACATCGACCTCCGGCGCAACCGATGTGACCCTGGCCAGGATGCCGTCGACCACGGCGTTGGCCGGATACACGAGGAAAACCGGGCCGGTCTGCGCATTCAGGGTGTCGATCTGGCGCACCCGATCATCTTCCTTCACCGGACGCGTAAATTCGTGCTTTTTGATTCTGCCCTGGTCATAGGCCTCGACCGAGGCCGTCGCCACCAGCCCGGTCTGCACGTGCGCGCCCATGGTCAGCCGGTAGGCGTAATAGCAGGGCACCGCATCCCGTACCAGCACGCCTTCGGCCACCATGCGATCGAGATTCTCCCTACCCTTGGCGTACACCGCGGAATCGTAGGGATCAACTTCGTCCGGCAGGTCGATCTCTGGACGCGAGATGTGCAGAAAGCTCCAGGGGCGGCCATGTGCCAGTGCTTTGGCCTCGGCACGGTCGACGACATCGTAGGGCGGCGCGACGACGTCTTCGGAACGCCCGGCAACCGGACGCAGGCCACGGAAGGGTTTGACCAGGGACATTTATCCTCCTGAACACTGATGACACTATCGTGGGCGCCGGGTCGGCGCGAGCGATGGATTCTAACAGCAGCACCGGTCGGGTGCCGGCGCCGTGACTCAATTGCGTTCTTCGATCCACGCCGCCTGAATGGCCTCGAGGATCTTCTCGCCGCAATGCTCCCGTGCATCGTCGAATTCCGGCAGCGCCATCACCCAGTTCATCAGATCGACGAAATTCACCGTCATCGGGTCGACACCGGGATGGGCCTCGTCGAGCTCGATCGCGATATCGAGCACATCGGTCCACCTAAGACTCATCGGGGGGTTCTCCTGGCAGTACTCAGTGGTTTTCTTTGGCGTGATTGATTGTGTACCGGGGGATCTCGACAACCAGATCGCGATCACCTACCACTGCCTGACAGCTCAGGCGTGACTCCGCCTCAAGTCCCCAGGCCTTGTCCAGCAGGTCGTCCTCGTCCTCGCTCGATTCGTTCAGCGAGTCAAAGCCCTCACGCACGATCACGTGGCAGGTCGTGCAAGCGCAGGACTTCTCGCATGCATGCTCGATTTCGATGTCGTGGGCCAGTGCCGCATCGCAGATCGTCTGCCCCGGCTCGGCGTCGATCACGGCGCCTTCGGGACAGATATCGTCGTGCGGCAGAAATATGATTTGGGGCATCGGCTTCACTCGGCCTCGCGGCCGTCCTCCTGCGCGAACTCATCCACCCGGTGGCCGGCCATGGCTTTGCGGATACCACTGTTCATGCGTCGTTCGACATAGAATTCGCAGTCCTTCTCCAACTGCTTGATGGCAGCCTCGACCTCACGGGCATCCTGCGACGACTCGGCCGTGGCGAGCAGGCAATCGAGCGCCTGCTGCACGCCCGCCCGTTCATCCGCCGACAGCAACTCGTCGCCATCGCGAGCCAACGCCGCGTTGAGCGCCTCGATCACACGCTGTGCCTCGACCTTCTCCTCGACCAGGCGACGCGCATCCATATCGTCCCGCGCATGATCGATCGACGCACGAAGCATGCCGGTGATCTCGTCGTCGGTCAGGCCGTACGATGGCTTGACCTCGACGCTTGCCGACACCCCGGACGTTTGCTCACGCGCCTCCACCTGCAGCAGGCCGTCGGCATCGACCGCGAAGGTCACACGGATGCGCGCGGCACCGGCGACCATCGGCGGGATGCCACGCAACTCGAAGCGGGCCAACGAACGGCAGTCTGCGATCAGTTCACGCTCGCCCTGCACCACGTGGATCGCCATTGCGGTCTGGCCATCCTTGAAGGTGGTGAATTCCTGCGCCCGTGCGACCGGGATTGTCGTATTGCGGGGGATGATCTTCTCGGTCAATCCGCCCATGGTCTCGATACCAAGCGATAGCGGGTTGACGTCAAGCAGCAGCATCTCGTCATCCGGCTTGTTGCCCGCGAGGACGTCGGCCTGTATCGCCGCACCGATCGCGACAACGCTGTCCGGATCGATGTCGACCAGGGGTTCCCGACCGAAGAACTCGCCCACCTGCTCACGCACGTAAATCGTTCGCGTGGAACCACCGACCATCACCACGTCTTCGATCTGATCCGGCGTCACTCCGGCATCACGCAGCACCCGGCGGCAGGTATTGATGGTCTTGCGCACATACGGGGTGATCAGCTGTGCCAGTTGGGCACGTGACAATTCGCCTTCCCACAAGCCCCCCCCGGGTAACGTGATCGCCACCGCGGCGGTCGGTTGCGCTGCCAGCGCCTCTTTGGCCGCCCTCGCCTGATCGAGGACATGCCTCAATGTGCCACGTCCCGCGTCTTTGGGGATCCCCGCCTGATCGAGCAGCCAGCCGGCTACCGCAGCATCGAAGTCGTCGCCGCCCAACGCCGTATCACCACCGGTCGCCATCACCTCGAAAACCCCGTTGTGCAGCCGCAACACCGAGATGTCAAAGGTACCCCCGCCGAGGTCATAGATCGCATGCACGCCGTCGGCACCGCGGTCCAGGCCGTAGGCAACCGCTGCCGCGGTCGGCTCGTTGAGCAGGCGGTAGACGTGCAGTCCCGCCAGACGCGCCGCATCCTTGGTCGCCTGGCGCTGTGCATCGTCGAAATAGGCCGGCACGGTAATCACCACACCGTTCAGATCACCACCCAGCGATTCCTGTGCGCGCTGCGCGAGCACCTTGAGGATCTCGGCAGAGACCTCGATCGGCGTGACCTCACCGGCAACGGTGCGGATACGCGGGACGGCGCTGTCACCGCTGACGAATTCGTAGGGCAGTTCGGTACCGAGCGATTTCACGTCACCTATCGCACGACCGATCAGCCGCTTTGCCGATGCGATGGTATTGAGTGGGTCGCCCGCCGCCGCCTGGCGGGCAACCTCACCCACCTCCACACCGTCGCGGGTATACCGCACCACGGAGGGAAGGATGTGGCGCCCCTGCGCGTCGGCGAGGGTCTGCGCATGGCCGCTTCTGACGGTAGCCACCAATGAGTTGGTGGTGCCCAGGTCTATTCCCGCCGCCAGCCGGTGCTGGTGGGGCGCTGCGGACTGTCCGGGTTCGGCGAGCTGCAAGAGGGCCATCAGCAGGCCTCGTCCAGGTCGGCCTCGATCGCCTCGGCCTCCGCATGCAGCTTGTTCAGAAACTGCATCTTCTGTACCGACTGCGCGGCGGCTGCAAGCCGCTGCGGCGTTGCCTCCTCGAACGACACCGCCAGCTCCGCTATCTGTGACTGGATCATCGCGCCGATATCGCGCAGCAGGGCGTCGAGGCTGCCCTGCGGATCGGCTGACGAGCGCACCTCGGAGAGTGCTTCGCGCAGTTCCATCTGCTCCATCAGGAAAGCCGGATCGTTCAGAGTATTGTTCTGCCCGTCGACGTCGACACCTTTCAGCCGCAACAGATACTGGGCGCGCTTGAGAGGATCTTTGAGGGTTTCATAGGCCTCGTTCACCAGGGTCGCACCCTGCAGCGAAAGGCGCTGGCTGTGTTCGCCCGATGACGCATAGCGGTCCGGATGCACGACCTTCTGCAAATCGCGGTAACGGGTGGCCAGCGCGCCGGAATCAAGCACGAACCCTGCCGGCATGCCGAAGAGCTCGAAGTAGTTCTTGGAGAAATCGAACATCGGGTAATCCAATCAATGACGCCCGCATGAGGCGGGCGTCGGTGCCTCAAGGGTCGGTCAGCGATCAGACCTTGAAGCTCTCACCGCAACCGCATTGGTCCTTGACATTGGGATTGTTGAACTTGAACCCCTCGTTCAGGCCTTCCTTGCCGTAATCCAGTTCGGTGCCGTCCAGGTAGGCGAGGCTTTTCTGGTCGATGATGACTTTCACGCCGCGATCTTCGAACACCGCATCGCCCTCGTCGAGATCGTCGACGAACTCGAGCACATATGCCAGGCCGGAGCAACCGGAGGTCCTGACGCCCAGACGGACCCCAAGCCCACGCCCCCTGTTGTGCAGAAAATTTTGCACCCTGCTGGCAGCCGCCTCTGTCAATGTAATAGCCATACTGCCCTCCGGCCTGTCAGTCGTTCTGCTTGGACTGATAGTCGGCAATCGCGGCCTTGATCGCATCCTCGGCCAACACCGAGCAATGCACCTTGACCGGCGGCAGGGCCAGTTCTTCGGCGATCTGGGAATTCTTGATCTGGCGCGCTTCGTCCAGCGTCTTG
>Ga0116152_10000484_pt1 | contig 32209 bp, 28 predicted proteins | sample AD_UKC119_MetaG_FD_89894 | JGI IMG/M metagenome (GOLD analysis project Ga0116152, IMG submission 89894) | Active sludge microbial communities of municipal wastewater-treating anaerobic digesters from Hong Kong - AD_UKC119_MetaG | ecosystem: Engineered > Bioreactor > Anaerobic > Digestate... | reverse complement strand
TCTTCGATGGGAGTTCATCAACCTGGTGATGAGCTTGCTCGCGTTTGCGCTACTCGCCTTGTGGATGACTCGCGCCGCGATCGGCGCTCGCTCGCCCACCGCAGTTCCGGTGGCGTCGCTGACTTGCGAATTGTGCGGCTATGACCTGACCCATCAGCCGGCGGGGGGGCGCTGCACGGAATGCGGCGCGGACACGGCGATCTCGCTGGCGCCGGGGCTGCGGCGGATCGGTGTCGCGTGGGAACGCGAGTCGTCGGCGGCAAGCTGGTTCCAGGCCAATCGCGACATCGTTCTCGAACAGCGGACATTCTATGAGCGTCTGATCATGCGCCGTCAGGAGACTTCGGGGTTTCAGTTCGCTTTCCGGAACTATGTGGCGATCGGTGTCGCGTCGATGATGTCCATGCTCGGCGTGATTCTCGCCACGGAGCCGGCGGAAGAGCTGGAAGACTATGTTCAGGTCGGCGTGTCGTGGCTGATCGTGTCTGCGATTGGCGCCTGGCTCCTGCACGGACTCGTTGGCGCGACTGCCCTGACCATGATCGCGTTTCGATCGACGGAGCGACCTTTCGCGCACATCAGCAAGGTCTGGCAATACGAGTCGGCGTTCCTCTGGGTGGCCTTCTTCATCGGGCACTCGCTGGCCTGGAGCTTCGCGCTCATGGATAACTGGATGACGAAGATTGCAAACTCCGTCATGGGGACTTCCGTATTCATGATTGAACCGCTGGTTGTCCTGGTGATATTCGTGGGATTCATCGCACTCTGGCTGGCGCGTTACATGCGAGCCGTTCGTATCGTGCAATGGGCGAATCTGTGAATCTGGCCGTATTGAAAGGCATCGGGTGAGTTCCCAAGGGGGAATGACCTCGCAGTCGTTGGAAGGCCGCAATGAGCGACACTGACCTGACAACACGGAAAGACGAAGCGTCGCCGTCGGCGCCCCGGGAAGGCGGCGAGGACGTTCCTCGCGATGGCGAGCTGGCGAGCGAGCTGAAGCCCACGGCGTGGCGCGTCCTCGTGTCGCCGTGGGTGGACATGTTCCGTCCGTCGCGATGCGGGACGATTCTCGTCAGCCGCCCATGGATCGGGATTCTGGCGACGATTCTGACATCCATCGCCATCGGCGCTGTCGCGATCATGATTGCTGTCTATTCAGATACGCAGGCCCGGGATTGGTCCAGGGGTTACAACAAGAACTTCGTCGATCGATCGTTCGCCGAGTCGTTTGAACGCATGGGGACGCGTCGGTACCCGGCGATTGTGATGGCGGCGGGTGTCCTGTTGTACGCCGCCGGCATCGGATTCCCGGGGTTCGCCGTCCTGGCCCTCGGCGCCTTGCCGCTGATTCATCGATCGGGGAGCGCGCTGCGATCGTGGGGGCGCGCGTTCCTTGCGATCCGTGGGGCGACGGGGTTGGCGTGTGTCCTGACGGGGCTGCTTGGCTTTGCAATCGTCACAATCGATCACGCCGCCGATCGCGCGCAGGCGATGGACGCCGCATCCGAGGAAGCGCTCCGCTATGTCGAGATGGGCTTCATTGCCTGCATCTTTCTTGGGATTGGGGCGGCGCTCTACTGGATGGCTCTTGCGACATTCGCCGTGCGTCGTACCGAGGCCCTGCCGGAAACGCCGCCGACCTGCGAGGGGTGCGGTTACGACCTGAGCTACCGTCCGGAGTCCGGGCGCTGCACGGAGTGCGGGGGACCGATCGATGTCTCGCTCGATCCGGGCGTTCGGCGCGTCGGGATCGCGTGGGAAAAAGCGGGTGGCGTGCGCGGCTGGATTCGCGGCAATACGGAAGTGATCTGGCGTCCGCGTTCCTTCTACGAGCGACTGCAGATGCGCCGGAATGAGGCGCGAGGGCACGGATTCGCGCTGCTGAATTGTGTGGCGATTGGCGTGATGACCGGTCTCTCGATCACGGGATTGTATTTCTTCGACGTGGGCAACTCGTACCCCGGGCGCGGAATTTCCATCGGCGTGATCATGGCGGCCGCGTTCGCTGTCGTCACGTGGGCCGTCCATTGCGGGATTGGCGCCATTGCGTTTCTGTTCGCGATGTACTGGCGCGCCGCGCCTGTCTTCGCGCACATCAGCAAAGTCTGGCAGTACGAGTCGGCGTTCGCCTGGGTCGTGTGGGGCGTGTTCATGGCGTACACGTGGCTCGTCGTCGCCTTCGAGGCGTCGCTGCGGGATTTCGTCGATGTGTTCGGACTTCGCTGGAACGCCATCGAGCCCATCGTCGTCCTGGTCATGATTGGGGCGATGGTAGTTCTCTGGCTGTTTCGCTATCGTCACGCCATCGTCCAAACGCGATGGGCGAATCTCTAGAACGGTGGTGGGGCTCGGCGCCAGTCGATTCGCCTTGACGACGCGGCGTATCTTCGGCGATCCTTCCACGCATGACGGAGCGAATCGACAGCGCACAGAATCCGCGGATCAAGGCGACGGCCCGGCTGCGCGAGCGGCGGGCGCGGAAACAGACGAATCAGATTCTGATCGACGGTGGACGCGAGATTCTGCGAGCCATCGAATCCGGCGTCGAGTTTGTCGAGGCCTACAGCTGCGAGTCTCTGCTGCATGGCGCTGATGCGCGGGCGGCGCTGGGGGCGCTTCAGCGGGCCGATGTACGCGTCACGGAAACTTCGGAAGCGGCGTATGCGAAGATCGGATTCGGCGAGCGCGATGAGGGCGTTGTCGCTGTCGCGCGAAGACCGGCGCTCTCGCTGGACGCGCTGCGAACGCCGTCGCGACCTCTGATCGCCGTGATCGAGGGCGTGGAGAAGCCGGGCAATCTTGGCGCGATCCTCCGATCGGCGGACGCCGCGGGGATCGACGCGATCATCGTCGCCGACGCCAGGGGCGACATCTACGGTCCCAACGCGATTCGCGCGAGTCTCGGCGCCATCTTCACGCGGCCAGTCGTCGAAGCCACGAGCGCGGCGACACTGGACTGGCTCGTTCGTTCGGGCGTGACGGTCCTTGTCGCGACACCAGAGGCCGAGCGGTTGTATACGGAGGTCAGCTATTCGGACCCTGTGGCGATCGTGCTGGGGGCGGAGGCGTCGGGTGTCAGCGATATCTGGCTGACGTCGCCGTGCGTCGGCGTCAAACTGCCGATGCGTGGTCGCGTAGACAGCCTGAACGTTTCGACGGCGGCCGCCGTATTGTTCTACGAGGCGCTGCGACAGCGAGAATCGGCTTCGCGCGTGTGAGTGTGATATAATTATTCGAGGACAGGATCCCTCCGGAAAGGAGATTGCCATGCCGAATTTTCCGTTTCCATCCGATCTTCCGTTTTCGCTGCAGGATGTGCGTGGTGAATTCGATCGTCTGCTCGATCGCGTGATGCACGGCGGTGTCACGACGGCGCCGCTCGACGGCCAGGACTGGGCGCCGCGGATCGATGTCGTCGAACATCCGGAGGCGTATCACATTCGCGTCGAACTGCCGGGTGTCGTGGCGAGCGACGTCGATGTGTCCATCCTTGAGAAGGAGATCACGATCAAGGGCGTGAAGATGCTGCCCGACGAACCGCCCGAGAGTGTCCGGCGCCTGCGCAGCGAATGTCGCTATGGAAGCTTCTGCCGACGATACACCTTCGGCCAGGACGTTGAGGATCAGTCCGTGTCCGCGGCCTTCAAGGCGGGCGTTCTGAGCGTCAGGGTGCCAAAGAGTCCGCAGACGAAGGGGCACAAGGTGCAGGTTCGCGCCGTGGAGGAGTGACGTCGCGCGTTCGTGATGGCGTTGTTGGCGGAGTCGGGCATGGTTCAGCGCACATTCCTGTTCGAAGGGCGCGTTCAGGGCGTGGGGTTCCGCTACACGACGTGTGAAATTGCACAGGGTTTCGAGGTGACGGGCTACGTGAAGAACCTTCCCGACGGTCGCGTCGAGATGGTTGCGGAAGGGGCGGCCGAGGAACTGGATCGGTTCCAGGCGGAAGTGGGCCGCGTGATGGAGCGCAACATACGGAAATCCACTGTGATCGAGGGGGAGGGTTCCGGATCCTACGCCGGATTCAGGATTCGGTATTGAGCCGTTCCGCCGAGAACGCCGACGTTAGAAACAGTGGTTTGGCGCCGAAGACAGAGATGAATTTCGGACGCTGGCGCCTCAGATCAATCGTCCGTAGTTGTCGCAGTATCCAGGGTTGGTGGTATAATCCGTAAGTCTTCGGTTCGCCTTGGCGTGGAATGGGCGAGCCCGACCAATCCCGGCGCTTGGCAGCGAATACAGGGCTTCCTCGCAGGATCATCGCCCGTCGCTCTGCCGAAGTCATCCCAGGACAGGTCAGTTTTGGCAATTCGGCCACCAATGGCGGATTGCGCGTGCGGCGTTGTTGTCCGCATGGGTCTGCGTTTTCGGTCAGCCGGTACCGATCAAACGCGATGGAATTCCAAACATGAGTCAAACGAACGGAAACGAAGCGGCAGGCACTCTCGAAGTGATGGACAATGGGATCGGGTATCTCCGCGATCCGTCAAAGAATTACGCGCCGATCGGCGCGAGTCCGCAGGTGACGCGCGATGCGATCAAGGCGCTGCGGCTCCGTGGCGGTGAGTACATCGAAGGCGTTCGCGGCAGAAGCCGGAACGGCGGCAAGCCGATCCTCCAGAAGGTGGAACGGATCTGCGGCAGGGAGGCGCGACAATACGGCGCCGTCCGCCCGTTCGACGAACTCGAGGTGGTGCATCCTGTCGATCAGCTCAAGTTTGAGACCAATGGCGGTCCCATGTCGATGCGCGTCGTCGACCTGTTCGCGCCCATTGGCAAGGGGCAGCGGGCCCTGATCGTGGCGCCGCCGCGGACCGGCAAGACGATTCTGCTCCAGCACATGGCAGCGGGCATCCAGGCGAATCATCCCGAAGTCCTGCTGATGATGCTGCTGGTGGACGAGCGTCCGGAAGAAGTGACGGAAATGCGCCGCGAAGTCTGCAAAGACGGCGCCGGTTGGCACAACGACGCTCCGGAAGTGCTCTTCTCCAGCAACGATCACGACGCCAAGAGTCACGGCCGCATCACGAAGCTCGCCATCGAGAAGGCGAAGCGGGCCGTCGAGATGGGGCGGGATGTCGTGATCCTGATGGACTCGCTCACGCGTCTCGGCCGGGCCTACAACACGCTGGTCGGAAACAGCGGCCGCACGATGACGGGCGGACTCGACATACGGGCGCTCGAGATTCCGAAGCAGACATTCGGCGCGGCGCGCAAGATCGAGAACGGCGGGAGCCTGACGATCATCGCCTCGGTCCTGATCGAAACGGGCAGCCGGATGGATGAATTCATCTTTCAGGAGTTCAAGGGCACGGGCAACATGGAACTCGTGCTGTCGCGCGACCTGGCGAACCTGCGCATCTACCCGGCGTGCAACCTGAGCGCATCCGGCACGCGCAAGGAAGAGATGCTGCTGGGGCAGGTCAACTACGATAAAGTGACGCGCGTACGCCGACGGCTCCTGAACATGCCGCCGGCCAGGCAGATGGAAACGATGCTGGATGAGCTGGCGAAGTTCCCGAACAACGAGACCTTCCTGAAGCACCTCGCCTAGGCCGGATTCGCCGAGGCGACGCCTCGTCGTTGTCGTTGCAATGGAAATGAAAAAGGCCGCCGAGTCGCGAACGACTCGGCGGCCTTTTGTGATTCATGCGAACTCAGACGATGCCGCGGCGATCAGTTGGCCGGCAGTTCTTCCGCCTCGCGAACTTCCACGAGGACGGGTCCATTCGGAGCGATCGTCGGAATGTCCGTCGGCCTGGCGCTGACGGCGGTCTTTGCGTCGGGCAGCGCCCACGTCTGTGCGTTGGCGGTCGCACTGCCCGCGCCGAGGCTTCGCCACGGATGCGATGTCGCGGCGCCCGACGAGCGGCCGGGCACAACGCCCGGCATGGGGGCGACGAGTCCGGCGCCTGGGGCCGCGTCGGCCGTCGCCGCGTTCATGGGGCGCGCCGTGGCGACGGAACTCGTCGGCTTCGGCGTCCGGGCGGACCTGGAGACGACGCTCGGCTTCGCCGGCGCGACGTCGGTCTTCGGCGCGGGGGCGGGCTTTGACTTCGTGAGCGTGACAGTCGTTTCCTTCGCTTCATTCTTCGGCGCGGCGGGGCGGCGGAAGTTGGCGTAGTGGCTGATGTCTTCCTTCAGCGTGGCGAGCGCTTCCTGGATCGTCATCGACTTGACGGGCGCCGTTGCCGTGTCCGACTTCGGCGACGCCGCGGCGACGGGTTCCTCGGGTTCCGGCGATGACGCGATCGTCTTCTCGTAGGCCTCGCGCTCGTCGCAGTCGAGGAGCGGCGTGATGTCGTCATTGCGCGGCGTCGCGGAGGACATCGGCGTCGGCTTGTTCTCTGACGCGCCCATCGACTTCGCCGGCGTCGTCGTCATCGGCTCGGCGTCGTTCTTCGGAGCGGCGGGCGCAGGTTGATTGATCGTGACGACTTTGACGCGCGTCAGCGGCTTGTCGTTGTTCGCGGCGCTGGTCTCCGTCATCGTCGAGGGCGCGGATGGCGCGGGCTTCGTGACGGCGAGCGTCGGCTTGACGGGTGTCGGCGACGTCGACTTCGGCGTCGACCTGCGCGCCGTGCGGATTCGATCGTCGTGATGCCGCGCGTTCTTCGAGAGGATCTGTTCGTCGGCGTGATCCTTGATCTGCAGCGCGTGTGAGTAAGCGAGTCCCAGATTGCTCGCGCGATCGAGCGCCTCGATTCGGAAGACGATCTCGTGACCTTCCGTCTCGGACGAGATGCGATAGTCGATCGATCCTTCGTCGGGCAGATCGCGCTGGAGTTCGATCAGGTCGTGCTCGCTCGCCGTGAAGTCCATGAGCATGCCGATGCGCACCGGGAACTGCTCGAGGTGCGGATCCTTCGCCTCCCACGAGATGCGAATCGTCTCGCCGACGTCGTACCAGGTTTTCTCCGGATCGATGTTGACCATGACCTCGGGCAGCATCGTGTCGACGTGGTACATGCGCTCGGGATAGGCGGGCGTATGTTCCTCCGGCTTCTGTCCGGGACCGACGAAGTTGACGCCGTAGTCGCCGTCCTCATCCGTCTCCAGCGGGAAGTAAGACTGCTCGCGACCGAAGTACCCGGCCTTGTGCCAGTGGAAGCCGTTGTCGTCCGTGTAATAGACGGCGATGCGCGGCGTCTCTTCGGGCGTGTAACCCGTCGGCTGCTCGACCATGACGATGCGCTTGTTCGTGAAGAAGTGGCGCGGGTCATTCGGCTGCGCGATCGGCTCGTGCTGATCGGGCGCCGCCGGCTTCACATATTCCGGCTGATCGAAGGCCCATTCGGGGTATCGCTCCGGCGGGTTGAACGGCGCCTCGCGATCGCTTCGGACCGAGGTGTTCTCCGGTTCGAAGGGCGCCGGTTTCTGGTGCGAACACGCGAGCGACAGCGTGACGAGCGTGAGCGTTGCGATGGCGAATCGGGTCTTCCGTGACGACATGATCTGCTTCCTTGCGTGCATCTGAATCGGGGACGGGAATTCGTCTCGAGAGCGTTCCTGAATACGCGATCGGCGTCGGCCGAACGCGGGATCTTGCGGACCAACCGTGGGGATAAATCGGCGGATGTTGCGGGAGGGGTATACTCTATATGGGCCCGAAATCGGGGTCAGCGAAGGGCGGAAATCGCGTTCTCAAACAACCGGTTGCCCTGATAAACGGGGTGGCCGTCAATTTCAGAGCTGGCGCCGCGGGCGCCGGCGGGGCGGTTGCACGCAAAGATATTTCTTTCGGGATGGGGCATCAGGCCGAGCACTCTGCCAGTGCTGTCTGTGAGGCCAGCCGCGTTTTCAATGCTGCCATTGGGGTTTTCGGGGAAGATCGGGGCTGATCCGGCGGCTGAGACGTAGCGAAGGGCGATGCGATTCGCGGCCGAAAGCCGATCCGCGCCAGCGCTCCCGTCCTCCATGGCGATGCGGCCTTCACCGTGGGCGACAGGCAGGTGATAGAGCTCGTCCTCGCGGAGGAAGGGGCAGTGCGACACGCTCGCCCGCAGGTGGACCCAGCGGGCCTCGTAGCGACCGGAGTCATTCCACGTGAGCGTCGCCCTGGCGGGGGCGTCGGCGCCCGGGACGAGGCCCAGTCGGACGAGCACCTGGAAGCCGTTGCAGATTCCGATGACGAGTCCGCCGCGGTCGACGAATCGCGTGAGCGCGTCGCCGAGTCCCTGGCGCATCTGATTGGCGAGGATGCTGCCGCTGGCGATGTCGTCGCCGTAGCTGAAGCCGCCGGGGATCGTGACGATCTGAAACGCGTCCAGCGCCTCGGGCGATTCGATGAGCCGCCTGACGTGGACGGGCGTCGCCTCGGCGCCGGCCTGTCGCCAGGCGAAGGCCGTCTCTTCTTCACAGTTGATCCCGGGGGCTCGGACGACGAGGACGCGGATGGTTGCCATGCCCGGATTGTATCGGATGCCGGGCCGGACGCACGACCGACGCCGGGCGGTTTTTGACTCGCGCCGACGCGCATCGGACAATGGGCGCGTGACCCGGATGGAACCCCATGTGAAATCAACGACCCGCTGGCGCCGCCGGTTCGGCATGCTGACGCTGACGCTGGCGATCGCGCTCGGTGTCCGGGCGTGCGATCGGACGGACGCCCGGGACGACGCGAGTCGAAACACGGCGACGACCCGCGCGGGAACGCCGATGCGCATCGTGACGCTCGCGCCGAACGCCGCCGAGTCAATCGCCGCCATCGGTCTCGCGGATCGCATCGTTGGCGTGAGTGACTTCTGCGTGTTCCCCGAATCGCTGACGCAGCGAGCGCGCGTCGGGGGCATCATGGATCCGGACCTCGAACGGATCGTGACGCTCGATCCGGACCTCGTCGTGTTGCGCGGTCAGATGCCGACTGTCGAGGCGCTGTGCGCGAAACGCGGGATCGATGTGTATCACGACGCAACCGATACGCTGGAGGACATCTTCCGTGAGATCGAGGCGCTGGGTGAGCGACTCGGCGCGGCGGATGCGGCGCACGAACTTTCGCGGCGACTGCGCGATGAGCTGGACGCGCTTCACGCGCGCGTCGCGAATCGGCCGCGCGTTCGGACACTCATGATCGTGAACCGGGACGTCGACGGAATTCGGAACGTCGTCACCTTTGGTCGGGGCGCGTTCGTGAACGACGTGATCCGTCTCGCGGGAGGTGAGAACGTGTTCGGCGAGTTGAACGTCGCCTACCCGCAGGTCAGCGCCGAGGAGATTCTCGCCGCGAAGCCCGATGTGATCATCGAAGCCGTCGAGGCGAGCCGCATGTCTGACGCGCTGCGGACGACGATGCTCGAACAGTGGAACGCGCTGCCGTCGATTCCGGCCGTGCGGAATCATCGCGTGTATCTTCTGACGGAAGACTATCTCCTGATTCCCTCGCCGCGCGTTGTCGATTCCGTGCGACTTCTGTCCGCCACGCTGCATCCCGAGGTCGCACGTGAATAGCCGCGCATCGACAACGCTGACAGCGGAGCGTGTGCGCTACTCGTTCGACGGGCGGCGCGACTTCCTGATCGACGTGTCCCTGTCCGCGAGCGCCGGCGCGTGCTGGGGAATCGTGGGACCGAACGGCGCCGGCAAGAGCACGCTGCTTCGAATGCTCGCCGGGCTCGCGCGTCCGGCGGACGGCGCCGTGAGCCTGGACGGCGTGTCACTGTCCGGCATGAGCGCCGTCGAGCGGGCGCGGCGAATCGCCTACCTTCCACAGCGCGTGCCCGTAACGCCGGGAATGACCGCCGGGCAGGTCGTCCTGCTCGGCCGATATCCGCATCGAGGATTTGGCCTGTTCGAATCGGCGCAGGACATCGCGATTGCGCGCGACGCCATGACGCTGACGGAAACGATCGGGTTCATTGATCGCTCTGTCGCGTCACTCTCCGGCGGTGAGGCGCAGCGAGTGCACCTGGCCGCGGCGATCGCGCAGGCGCCGGACATCCTGCTGCTCGACGAACCGACGACGGCGCTGGACTGGCGTCATCAGATCGCGATCTTCGACATCCTTCGGCGGATGGCGGACGAGCGTCGCGTGGCCGTGGTGGTTGTGACGCACGATCTGAATCTCGCCGGACGGTATTGCGACGGCGTTCTGCTCATGCGGGGCGGGCGAGTGGTTTGCAGCGGTCCGACGATCGATGTGCTGCGCCCCGAGGTCCTGTCTCCCGTTTTCGAAGTGTCGGTCCGGGCGATCGACATAGAGGGACGAAGCGTCGCGATGCTTGCGCCGTCGGACGCGCTCCCATTGGCGGCGGATCGGGGGAAGGTCGAATGAAGCGAATGTCCGCCGCTCGTTTCTGGGGATCGCTCGGCGTCTGCGCGCTGGGCGTTGTCGCCGTGCTGGTCGTGAGTCCGGGGATCGGCACGCAATGGGATACTGTGGGATGGCGTGACGCCTGGCGCGCGCTGTTCGCGGGCGATTACGACTCGGCGGCGTTCACGATCGGATTTGAGCTGCGCCTTTCGCGAACTTTGCTGGCGCTGCAGGCCGGTATCACGCTCGGGCTGTGCGGCGCCGTCTTCCAGACGTTGTTTCGCAATGCGCTCGCCACGCCCTACACACTGGGCGTCGTGAATGGCGGATCGCTCGGCGCGCTCGTCGCCGTCAAGTTCGGATGGACCTGGTCGATCCTCGGCCTGACGCCGGTATCCATGTCATCATTTCTCGGTTCGCTGCTGGTCATCGGTCTGATCCTGTTGATCACGCGCGCGAATCGTCGGATGGGAACGGCGGAGCTGTTGCTTGCGGGCGTGACGATGGGACTGTTCTGTTCGGCGATGATGATGCTCGTCACGTACCTGTCGAACCAGCGCGAGACGTTCAGCATTGTCCGATGGATGATGGGATCGCTCGATGCGCTGGGCGTCCAGCAGACGGCGCCGAGTTTCGTGGTGCTGGTTCCGTCGTGGCTGCTGCTGCTGTGGCAGGCGCGAGGGCTGAATCAGTACATGATGGGCGAAGACCTCGCGACTTCCCGTGGTGTCGACGTGCGGCGCCTTCAGTTGATCTGTCTTGTGTTTGCGTCACTCGCGACGTCGGCGGTCGTTGCTGTCTGCGGCCCCATCGGTTTTGTGGGGCTCGTTGTGCCGCAGGTGACGGCGCTGGCGATGGGACGCGACTGCCGACTGCTGCTGCCCGCCTCGGCCCTGATCGGCGGAGTCTTCCTGGCGGTCTGTGACTGGCTGTCGCAGACTGTGATGGGCGCCTGGTCCGCCATTGCGTCGAGCGCAAGCGCGAGCGCAAGTCTGCCGATTGGCGTCGTCACGGCCATCGTCGGCGTGCCGATATTTCTGGTGTTGCTGTACACGCGCGGCGGACTGACCGATTCGCAGCGTTAGATGACAGGCGCGCCGACGCGTGGGCGTTGTCCGCCTGTTGATGGGAAGTGGGGCGATCGTTGTTCAGTGAACTCAGCCTGGAAACGGTATGGCTCGTCATCGGCGTCATGGCGCAGGTGACGATTCTCGTTTGCCTCGTGATGCACCTTCAGATGTCGAAGCGGCAGAAACGCTTCACGCTTCCGACATCGCTCGTCTATGTGTGTCTGCTGGCGACGGGTGTGATCGCCGTCTATGCGGCGTTTCGACGAGACTTCGTGTTTGTCACCGGGCAACTGGTGAATCTCGTGATCGGCCTTCGGATACTCGAGGTGAAATACGAGGCGACGCACACGGCGGGCAGTGACTTTCCGGAGGTGGCGCCGGATCGTGCGGAGGCGGACAGCAGCCCGACACCAAAGCGCTGAATGCGAACCGCCGTTAGGTTTCCGGGAATCGGCGAAACCTGCGGGGTGGCGCACAGGCGAAATACGTATTCCGATAAAAAGCCTCGTATTGATTTTCTCATTTGCCCTCCGGATCGATGATGCGTTCAGTGGTTCGAGGGACTACCACATGTAGTGGATGTGTGCTGGGATCGATGAAGCCCGGGGTCACAAATCACAGTCGCCGGGATGCGCGTACATCGTCGTTTTTCAAGGATTTACGGCAATTTGTCCCATAATTTCGGGGCCTGCTGTTCGGCAGTCCCGCTTCGTTTCGCTCGGTTTTGAGCCCTAGATATAGTGTCGAGCGGGTCCGGATTTTCTCCAGCGTTTCAGTGCTGGGATCCGATATCAATCGGGCACGGGAACGGTGGCTGGAGCCCACCACCCGGGCTGCGAGAAATGCCGGGAGCACGCAGAAATTGACAGCGACGGCCGAACCGTCGAGGCCCCGGATCGTAAATCTTCTACCAGCGGACGGATCCGCGACGCCAACGACAGAAGGGTAATTTGAATGGCGGATATCGGTATCATCGACGGACTGGCATCTTCGGCGACGCTTCGAGAGTTCGCACAGCAATCGACGCGCCGAGTGGCCCCCAAGCTCGCGACGGAACAGAGTGATCGCGTCGAAATCTCGGAGCTCGCGCGATTTCTGAACCAGCTGGCTGAACTGCCGGATGAGCGGGCGCGACGGATCGTGGACATTCGATCGCAGATCGACAAGGGCACGTTTGTCACATCAGAACGTTTGAACATCGCGTCGGAGCGACTGTTCGAAGATATCGGAAGATCGGGATCGGTCGCTTTCTGACCTCGGCTTCAGATCAAGATGTTCAACGGACGTAGACGGGTTGTGGCCTCGGCCGGCCCGTCTCGTCTTTTTTACAGATTCGGTGAATCGATCGAATTCCTCACAGGCGCAACGGCTCTCTTCACCCAATGACTGGCCGATATCTCAGGCGGACGCCTGGGCGCATTTCATTGACCCCTTGGCGGGGCGGGACTTACGATTCTGATAGCGAGTTCTCGTAGGCCTGAATCTTAGGACCGATAACTATTCGCATCGAGTCGGCCGACGCCGCTCGGCGAAGTGGGAGGCGCAGCCGGATGATCCGAGGACGATTGACGCGCATGGCGATGATCGCCGTTGCAGGGGCCGTCGGCCTGCTCGGCGCCATCGCTGAATCGCGAGCAAGCACGGTGACGCCGATGAGCGTCGCAACGATGAGTGACTACGCCGCCCAGGTCATCATCGCCGACATCGGTGACACGACATCCGCCTGGGCGGATCAGCCGCGCCGAATTGAGACAACTGTCGAGCTGCGAAACATCGAGTACCTCAAGGGGGGATACGACGGAGCGCCCACGCGGCGCACGCTGATCACGCCGGGCGGCGCCGTCGGCGAATTCCGACAGCGGATCTGCTGCGCCCCCGAATTCAGGACGGGCCAGCGATGGGTCCTCTTTCTCCTGCCCGACTACAGGACCTTCCCGACTGTCGGTCTTGGCCAGGGGGCGTTTCGAGTTGTCGACGATTCGGATGGCGTCGCGCACGTCTATCAGCACGGCGGCCTTCCTGTCGCCGGTGTGAATGACGAGACGTGGATCGAATACGCTGTCTCGCCACGCGCCCATGTCCATGGCCAGGTGTCGAGCGCCTCATCCACACTGCGCGTGGTCGATCACTCGAAGGAAGCGACCCGACCTCTGATGTCATTCGATGCGTTTCGCGCCGCGATTCAGCCGACGCTGGACGCGAGCAGGGACCACAAGCTGTCGCGTCCCGCCGGAAACCGCATTGTTGTGACGCTACGCCCTGTGCCGATCCGCGGCGCCAATGCGAAGGCGGCCGCGCCAACGGCGGGGGAGAAGCCCCGGACTTCACAGTCCATTCGTGAGGCGACGCCGGAGCGACGCCGCGGCGCATCGACCCATGAAACGCCGCCGAGCGAATCCGCGACAGGCGCGAGCGACAACTCCGAATCCCGATCGCCGGTGGCGAATGACGCGAAGGGAGGCGAATGATGAGCGCCTTCGCGTCCACGCGTCGCTGTGTTGTTGTCGCGATCATGGCGACACTCTTTGTCATTCCGCAGAACGCCCACGCGTTCAGTTGGTTTCAGGTGGGCGGCTTCGACGTTGTGTGGCCGGGCGCCGAGAGCGTGCGTTACCTGTCGCCATCGACGTTTCCGCCCGGCGGCGAGACGGACATCCTGATCCTCGAGTCGATGGTCCTCTGGAATATCGTTCCCGGTTCCGTCTTCGAGTATTCGTACATCCGCGCCGATCAGGATTATCCGATTGATAACTTCGACGGATTCAGTGATACGGCGGCCGTCCCGTCGGAAGACCTGGATCCCGGCGTGCTCGGCGTGACGTTTCTCGTGAACAACGGGGCCGTCTGGTTCGACATGGACATGGTCTTCAGTGACTTCCCCGAGGGCGTCGGCTACACGCTGGACACGAATCCGACGTGCGACGTCGTCGCGGCGCCGATACCGGATGGCGGCTTTTCCTTCCTGCTCGTCGCCGTCCATGAAATGGGGCACGCGCTGGGACTCGGCCACGAACCCGTCGGCGACGAGCCCGCTGGTTTCTCCTGGTTCGTCACGACGATGAATCCGCGTTACCCAAGCGGCGGTCCCATCGGCGATCAGAACATCGTCGAAACGCACGCCGACGATCGCAACGGCGTGCGATATCTCTACCCGGCGTCGGGACCGAGCAATCCGCCGGTCCGCGATCTGGCGAACGCGAACTTCACAGCGGGCACAACGCTGGGCAAGGCGATTCCCGTCTTCTTCACGCCGGCCATCGTTTATCCGGGCGACACGCTGACGGCGCGGAGCGTGATTGAGAACTTCGGCGTGACCAACGAACTGACTGTCTCGCAGGGCTTCTACCTGTCGACAGACGAGACGATCACAACGAGCGATACGGATCTCGGCGCATTGTTGTGGGACATCGCCTATGGCGATGGATTCGATTTCGATGTGGACATCGACATGCCGGCGGATATGGCGGCGGGAACGTACTATCTTGGCTCAATCTTTGATGATCTGAACGAGGTTGCCGAGACGTTTGAGGACAACAATACAGTCGTCTATTGCGAGCCGCTGATCGTCGGGCAGCGCGTCCCGGATTTCGGAAACCTCGGATCGGATGTCGCCGTGTGCGGTCAGCCTTACCTGAGCGCTCCACCCGTGGTCACGCTGCCACTCAACATGGCGCCGATCATGTGGACGCTGGACAACCCGGAGCCGGGCATGGCGATCGACCCGCAAACCGGAAAGATCACGTGGCCGAATCCCGTTCCCTCTCCTTTCCAGTATCGCATTTTCGTTCGAGCGACCAACGGCGCAGGCAGCGTCACGAAGGACATCTTCATCGGCGTGACGGGGGCGCCGCCACAGATCACACCGATCGCGGACGCGACGATCGCGCCGTGTGACGGAGCATACGTCGGACCGACGCCGCAACTGACGAACCCGGCCTGTATGGCGCCCGTGTTGAACTGGTCATTCGACGGGACGCCGCCGCAGGGAATGACGATCAACAACGGCTCAGGTGTCGTCACGTGGAATGATCCGACGCCGTCATCGACGCCGTACACGATCGCGATTCGCGCGACCAACGCGCAGGGCAACGGTGTCGTCAGCTGGGGGTTGACCGTCGCCGGCGGTGACCTGACGGGTGATTCGCAGATGGATATTGCGGATATTGCGCCGTTCGTGGATATCCTGCTTGGCCAGTCGCCATCGGTTGCGGCGGCGGATATGAACTGCGATGGGGCGGTGGATGGCCGCGATGTTCAGGCCTTTGTCGATTCGCTGATCGGCGCCTGACGCGGGACAGACATGTCAAATGAAAACGGGGCGATGCGACGATCCGTCGCATCGCCCCGTGGCGTTTCATTTCAGTGATTTGGCGAAAGTCGGGTTCAGAACACGTTCAGGTTATTGAAGAACGTGGTCAGGCCGGAAAAGACGGCCGAGAGCAGACCATTCACGAAGCCGAAAATCGAATCGAGAAACGCAGTAAACGTACCGCCAAGATCTAGCATCGCATTACCTCCAGATTCCATTGCGTTCGCGAGGGCGCCGATCGGCAACGGGGGCCGACGAGCGACATCGTATCGTTCATCGGCTCGCAGCGGCAGGGTCCTTTGGAATGGGGATCGCCGACGCAGGAGGCCGGAATTCGGCGGGCTTATCGGTAATCCGAGGACGGGCGTCACGGCCGTGACGGAGGTCGCGCTGCGCCAAATCCCGGATTGGCGGGCGATTCGGGGCAATTTTGACTTACCCAAACGGCAAACCTAGAATCCGCCCGAGTTATCAGGAACGCGGATCAGGGATCCGCAGGCTCGCGAAGGATCTGCATCACGGAGATACATCGAGATGGCTGGCGCCCATACGCTGGAATTCACAGACGACAATTTTGACAGCGAAGTACTTCAGTCGGACAAGCCCGTTCTTGTCGACTTCTGGGCCGAATGGTGCATGCCGTGCCGCGCCCTCGGTCCCACGATCGACGAAATCGCGGCGGAATACGCCGACAAGGCGAAGGTCGGCAAGCTGAACACGGAAAACAGCGCCAGCACGGGCGCTCGCTACGGCGTTCAGGCGATCCCGACGATCCTGATCTTCAAAGGTGGCCAGGTCGTGCAGAAGTTCGTCGGCGTGACGGGCAAAAAGGACCTCGCCGCCGCCATCGACGGCGCGATGGGCTAGATCGCGATTGGGGGGCCGGCGTGCTCACGTTCACTGACGACAATTTCGATCAGGACGTCCTCGGTTCGAGCGAGCCGGTCCTCGTGGATTTCGGCGCCGAGTGGTGTCCACCATGCAATGCCATGGCGCCTACGGTGGAAGTGATCGCATCGGAATACGCCGGCCGGGCCAAAGTTGGCGCGTTCGATATCGATTCCGGCGCTGCGAGAGCCGCGGCGCTTGGCGTGACGACACTTCCGACGTTCATCGTATTCAGGAACGGCCAAGTGATGAAGAAGCTCGTCGGTACGCAGGGCAGGAAGGACCTCGCCGCCGCGATCGATGACGCGCTGGGCTGATCGTAACGATCATTCTGAAACAGACGAATCGACCGAAGGCGCCGATGTCGGTGTCTTCGGTTTCTCATTGCGCTTCTCGCGCAGCCTCCTGATGGCCTTGTAGTAGGTCAGGCGCGATTCGATCGGCGCACGTTCGTCGCCCGGCGGCAGCAGGACGACCGCCTTCTCCAACAATTCGATGGCCGCGTCGTGATCGCCGAACTCCGCCTTGATACCGGCGACGGCGACCAGCGCGGCCGGGTCGCGGTCCTTCGTCAGCTCGCGAAGCCGATCGGCGCAGCGCAGCATGAAGCCGGGCTGGCGATCGCCGACATCGAACGTGAATTCCACCTCGAGAATGCGCGTCAGGTCGGGGGCCGAGTCCTTAAAGGCCCGTTCCATCGCGGCCAGATGCGCGGGCATCCGCATGACGGCGCCGAACTGCTGGATGATCTGTCGCTTGATGAAATAGGGATGAAGTTCCTTCGGCTTGATGGCGATCATCTTGTCGAGGATCTTGAAGGCCTCTTCTTCCTTGTGCATCCCGTACGCCGTCTGAAGCTGCTGCGTCAGTTCCTGGTAGATCTGTTCGTTGTCCGCGGCGTTCCTGGCGGACTCGAGATCGAAGGAGCCGTCGAACAGCTTGCGCACGACCTGTTCAAGTTCGCCGGGATGGCGGCTGACGTCACCTTTCCAGGCGATCGTGTTGTCTTTTGTAATCACGTAGCTGATCGGAATGTCCGTGTCATCCGCCCACGTTTCCGTCGCCATGGCCTCGCCATCCACTGCGAAGCTCGCGGACTTCGCCGTGTCGGTCTTGACGTACTGCTCGATTTCGGCGGGTTCCTCGGACGAGATCATGATGACGATCAGGCCCTTGTCGGCGTTGTCCGTCTGGAGCTGATGCATCATCGGGAGAATCGACAGCGAGCGATTGTGCCAGCCCGCCCACATCGTAACGACGAAGACGTGCTCGTTCGCCTTCTCGTCTCCCGGAACGCTGGGCGGTTTTTCGCCGACCCAGCCGGTGATATTCAGTACCGGGGCTTTGTCGCCCAGCGAAGGGGACGCGTCGGCGCGAACGGCGAACAGCGAAGCGACAAAAAGTACGACGAGGATGGGACGCGAGCGTCGCATTGCCTGGCTCCTTTCTCTGACCTTTCCGTGGCGGGATCGAGCGATCGCGCCATCGAGAATTCGACTTATCCCGGCGTAGCGTCTCTGACGGTATTCTATAACCAATGGCCGATCACGCGAAACCAGAGGGCGCTTCCCTGCCGCTGTCGCTCTATCTGAGCAGTCCGCACGACTGTCCCTACCTTCCGGACAGGCTCGCGACGGATGTGTTCACGCAGGTTTCGTCGATTTCCGCCGCGGATTACGCGTTGCTGATGGATCATGGATTCCGTCGGAGTGGTCGGCTGATCTATCGTCCCGTCTGCACGGAATGCCGCGAATGCAGGCCGATTCGCGTGCCGGTCGCCTCGTTCAGGGCGTCCCGATCCCAGCGGCGGGTCGCGCGACGCAACCAGAATGTTCATATGTCCGTTGCGACGCCGCAGCCGACGGACGAGAAGTGGCGCCTCTACGGCGAGTATCTGCGGTTCCAGCACGACGGAAAGATGGCCGGCGATCGCGATGACTTCGAGCGGTTTCTTTATGATTCACCGACAGAGACGCTCGAACTGGAATTCCGCGTCGCCGGGCGACTCGTGGGCGTGAGCATCGTCGACGCCTGCCCCGACTGCTGGTCGAGCGTCTATTTCTACTTTGATCCGGCCGAGGCGAAACGTAGCCTTGGCGTGTACTCCGCGATCTGTGAGATCGCGGAATGCGGCGAACGCGGTCTTCCGTTCTGGTACGCCGGCTTCTACATCCGCGACTGCCATCAGATGAACTACAAGGCGGCTTATCGGCCATTTGAGCTGCTGGGTCCGGATGGCGTTTGGCGCGCTCCGGCGGACGACGTGACGCCTCGGGAATAGCGTCGGCGGTGGGACTCGCGCAATCCCTGCGGCGCATCGACGCGATATCAGTGGTGGAAATCCATATCTCTGTTCAGCGGATGCCCCATGTCCATCATCGGCCGATACCGCCGACGCGTCGCGACGGGACGTCGGTCCGTCGCCCGATCGTCGAGTCGGGTTTCGCGTGGCGGGGCGACGACTCGTCAAGCCGGCTTTCGGGACGGCCGATTTCCAAGGTGTGAGTGTGAATGACAAGACCGAGCGTTCGCCGACGATCGGGGAGATGCAATGATGCAGGCCGAGACTCTGGAGTCCATCAAGCGATCCGCGTCGATTCCGTCGATGCCGCTGGTGGCGACGCGCTGCTACGAAATGACGCAGGATTCTAACTGCGACTACAACAAACTGGTCGAGCTGCTCAGCACGGACCCGGGCATCGCGGCCAGCGTATTGCGGCTCGCCAACTCGCCCCTGTTCGGCGTGACGCGACAGGTCAGCTCGCTGAAGCACGCCATTGCGCTGCTCGGCGTCAAGCGAATTCGGGACCTGGTCCTGGCGCGCTATCTCGTTCAGAAGACGGAAGAGCTGCAGTGCGACCTGATCGACATCAGCTACTACTGGCGCATCAGCGTGACGAGCGCGATCCTGACGTCGAAATTCGCCAACGCCCTTCTGCCGGCGCGGCGCGACGAGGCGTTCATGATTGGTCTGCTCGCGGACCTCGGTGTCCTGGTCCTCGCACAGGCGCTGCCGGATCAGTACGCGCCGATTGCGGCGCGATACCAGCCCCATTCAGGCGACGCCTGGATGCACGGCGAATACAACCTGATGGGCGTCACGCACGGTGAAGTCACGGCGCTGGTTCTGGAACAGTGGAACCTGCCGGAAATCATGTGCGAAGCCGTCAAGCATCATCACTCGGAGCCGGCCGATCTTCCTGACAATGCGGACGCCGCGCTGCTGGCCCGTATTGTGGGCGGCGCCTCTGCGATTGCTCGCGTCCTGGCGCAGACGATGCCCGTTGAAGAAGCCGTTTCCACATGCCGCCAGGCGATGGATAAAGTCGATCTGGACGTGAAGGTGCTGGTCAAGGCCCTGGACGGTCTCGACGAGGACATCGCGCAGATGGCGGAACTGATCCAGGTGGACGTGCTCAACAGCCGCGTCTTCGCCGTTCTGACGAAACAGCTGGCGGAAAACCTGAAGACATCGGGCGTGGCGACGCCGGCCTCCTGAGCCGGCGCCGACTGACTTCCGCGCGTCACTTCTCCAATACGTCGACCGTCGCAACGACGGCGTTGCTTCGCTTCTCCGTTGCGCGAATCTCGCCGAATCGCTTTCGCTTCTTGTCGCAGACACCGAGCGAGCGATCGAGCTTGTACTCGAGCCTGGCCGGAACGCCCGGGTAGAGCGTCAGCGACGCGTCTCGTCCCTGTTTCACGGCGATATTGATCGGGTGCATGTACAGGTACTCGATCGTGATCTCGAATTCGACCTTGTCTTCTGTGTTGTAGTGCGCAAACGCTGGCATGACGGCCAGCTTGCACGTGACGGTGTCGGCGCCGGGGCTGGGATTCTGCGTCGTGAACGTGACTTCCGGTGAGGCGAGTCCCTCCTGGGAGATCGCCTTGCCCTTCGGGTCATAGACGTTGATGCCGCAGTCCGTCGTCTTCGCATAGTCCTTCTCAGACATTCGGACGTGGATGCGGGCGGCGCGAATGTCGGAGGTCATCTTGAGATTGACCTCGACCTTGTCGTCGTCCGGGCTGGCCTTCTTCGTGACGACTTCGCGTTCACCTTCGATGGCGCCGGACATCGTCACATGCAGCGGCCGATCGAAGACATTCGTGAACGTGACGTCGCCCGAGGCCGTATGGCCCGGGGCGCCGGCGAGTTCATCGATGATCTGTGGCTCGGCGTGGACACCGTCAAATCGGACTTCCAGCGCGTAATGTGACGTTTCCGCGGCGCCGGCGCAGGTGACGGGCAGTTCCCAGATGCCGGGCGTGAGCTTGTCGTTGATCGTCGCGGAGGATTCGAGTGTGTCGCTGTTCGTGTCCAGTCGGACGGGATAGCGGCCCGTGGCCTTGCGACCATCCGGCATGAAGATGTAGTACATCTGCGCCGTGCTGGGCTTGCCGTCGATCGCCTTGAGCCGGACGTGCATCGCCGTGGCGCCGGCGGGGACTTCGACATAGTGCCGATTGACGACCCAGCCGCGAACGCTCTGGTTCTCCAGCCGCAGCGTGTAGTCATCGCTCGCATCGACGCGATGGGGGACGACGACGCTGTTGACGAGGCGAAGCAGGGGAACGCCGTCGGCGACGCCTGTGATCGTGGCGGTGTAGAGGCCGGGCTTCGTGAGCTTCGATGCGTCGTAGCGGGCGCGAACCTCGGCCGTCTGTTCGCTGCGGAAGTAGATCTGGTCCTGCTCGATCCGGCACCAGTCCGCGTCGCAGCTCAAAGTCAGCCTTTTGGAGAACGCCGTGATCGTTGTCGCGTCCGCCGTCGGCGCGAAAACAGGCGTCAGTCGGAACGCCACGTCACGATCCGTGGGCGGATAGGCCGTGCGCCAGTAGGCGGCCTCGGCGCGTCCGTCGACAGCCAGGGGGCTCTCCACACTGATGTCGATATCGAAGAGGGGATTGTCCTTGTTCGCGTCTGCGATCTTCAGAACAAGTTCCACGGCTTTGGGCAGGTCGGGCAGACCGGCGCCGAAGTCGAGCGTCGTGAAGCCGGGGATCGGCATGGCCGACGCCTTGAGCGCCCGCTTGATCCAGTTGGAACGCGGCGCTACGCCGGCTTCGCGCAGATTCTGAGCGAGAATCGCGCTGAGGCCCGTCGCGTAGGGGGACGCCATGCTCGTTCCCTGCCAGAAGTCGCCGCGCTTCGTCCACTTGGGAACCGTCGAGGTCATCATGCCGGGCGTGGCGATGTCCGGCTTGCAGAGTTCGCCACCGCGTGAGCTGAACTGCGTGAGCTGGGGGGCGTCGATCTTCTCGGCGCGAATATCGGCGGCGGTATCGACGGCCAGCAGGGCGGCGACGGTGATCGCGCTGCGGGCGGCGGCTGGCGAGCCGACGCAGGAGAGGCCGGGGCCTTCGTTGCCCGCGCTGGTGCAGAAGATCAGGCCCGGGTTCGCCCGGAGGATGTTGTTCAGCGCGTTGTCGATATCGGCGTGGCCTTCGCGAATGGAGCCGATGCCGTAGCTGAGATTGCAGACGACAGTGACGTTGTTCTCACGGGCGTATCGGGCGGCGTATTCGATGGCCTTCTTTTTGGATCCCGTCGTCGTTGCGCCGCCGGCGAGGCTGTTGTGTCCCAGTTTGAGACTGATGACTTTCGCGCCCGGGGCGACGCCGTTGAAGCCGTCCTGTCCCTGAATCCGGTAGCCCGCCGCGATTCCCGCGACGTGCGTGCCGTGCCCGCCGTCATCGAAGTGAAAGACAACTTTGCGCTGGCTCATGAAGATGTTGAGCTCGATTGTCAGCGGCTCCGTCTCCTTCTCGGGCGCGTCGCGATGGAACGTGAGCGTGTCGAAGCTGAGCCTGTAGTTCCGCATCGGCTTCTCGTCGGCGAAGCTGCGATCGAGATTCTGATCGACGAAGCAGACGGCGTCGTCGTCCGTCCCGTCGTCCTTCGACACGACACAGAACGCGAACTCGTCCGATGTCGAGCCGTTGTCATTGAGGTCGCGCACCGACGAATTCTGGAACGTCTTCTCCCTGAGAACGCCGAACCAGAGCGTCGTTCCGGCGGGGCGATGTTCTTCGGCGGGTGGCGTGTACTCCCGCGGGGCGCCGTCCTTGTCGTAGTCCAGGATGTGCTGATTGTCCTCGCTCCAGAGCGCGCGGCGAATTTCGACGTCGCCTTCGCCGGAGAAGTCCTGAACGTCGATCACCTTCACTTCGCCGGTCGAAGTCTTCTGCAGGCCCGGCACATCGACCTCGACACCTGTATCGAGGATCGCGATGACGATACCGCGGCCGTCACGATCGGGATGGGCCTTGAGGTACTGGTCGACCTTCGACGACGACAGGGACAACTGTGTCCATTGAAGGTCATTGGCGTGGGCGGGGATGCCGGACAGTGTGATGATGACGGCGAGGGATGCGAAGAGCGGCGAACGCATGGACTTATATCTCCCGATACCGGCGCAGGGAGATCGACGTTGCACGATTTGCCGCCATCCCCGGGGCCGAGACTGTCTCGAGGACCGCGGCTGGCGCGGCGCCCTGCGAGACGAATAATGTTCGGGTATATCCAAAACGGCCTCGTGCGTCCAGCAATCACGGCGTCACGCGAGGGGCGGCGGGCAAGTGGCGATAACATGAACGACGGCGACGCCGGCGCTGAGGGCCGGCGTCGCCGTCAAATCGGGATCGTTGGCGTCATCGACGCCGCTCGTCGTTACCTGAGCGGGCGCCGAGGTTCCTTCGGGGCGACGTCGACGCTCTCCTCCTGTCGTCGCTCGACGCGCGCCGTCGCCTCCGCGTCATGCGCCCGTTCGACGCGCTGTCGCGTCGCATGGCTTTCTCGGCCGTGAATGAGCGGTCCGAACATGGCGATGGCTTCATTGACATTCGGCAGGCCCGTGAGGGCGCCCGTCAAGGTCAGCTGCGTTCGGGACTGTCCGACACCCAGCCAGAAGGTCGTATTGCGACAAAGCCGGGCGGCTGGGCTGGAGATCATGGCGACCTCAGGCTCACCCATGGCGCCACCCACTTCGGCGAGTCGTCCCACGTGGCCGACCATCAGAATCCCGGCGCTGTCCGGAAGTCGCGCAAACGCCGTACCCATGGACTCGTCGTCGAGGACCGATCGCTTTTTCGCATGCGCTTCGATCACGTCGGCAATCGCCCGCCGTGTCAGGCCGATGCTGAGACAGTCGTCCACCTGCGTCATGTAGACCTTTCCCAGTTCCGGAATGAAGTAGCTCGTGACCTTCTGGCCGCCGAGTTCAAACTCGCTGGGTTCGACAGGGCCTGATTCGACGGTCAGACCCGGGATGCGGAGCATCTCGTTCCAGAGCGTGCGCGATCGCACGACGTCATTCGACGCGATCACGACGGCGGCGTTGGGAATCGGATCGCGGCCGTCGAGCGAATGGCCCGCCGGACCGGGGACGACGAACGCGCTGAGTTCACGGATGTTGCCGAAGATCTCTCGCGGAATGTCGAAGCCCGTTACATCCGTCGAGTCTTCGGCGCGGCCCGCCGCGATGTGGGCGAGCGCGGGGTTCAGGCCCAGTCCCAGTACGGCCGCGGCGTCGGCGGGAACGTAGCGCATGGAATCGCGGGACATCGCCGGCAGTCGGAGCATGTTATAGACAATGCTGCGATGATCGTCGGCGTAGCAGACGCGGGCCGTCATGCCGAGCGCGCCGCGATCGGCGCCGAAGGAGAGCGTTGCCCAGCGAAGATGATCCAGGTCGAGCATCGTGTTGGCGACGGCGAGATCGTCGCGATCGCGCTCGTGAACCTGGCTTTTGGCCAGTTTGTAGATGCCCGTCAGATCGCCGAAGGCGAAGAACATGCGATCGCCACGCTCGGCGAAGACCTCCTGGAGATCTTCACGGGCGCGGAGCGAATCCGAAACACCGCCGATGAGTCGGTCCGCGGCGCCCTGAACGAGGCCGCGATCATTGCCGATGATGATGAGCCCTTCTGTCAGAACGCCCGTGACGTTTCCGATGTCCGGCGCCGATGTCTGGAATGTTGGAAGGTCGGCGATCTTCTCCGCCGTGGGCGCGAACTGGAACGCTGTCTCCAGCAGGCCTTTGACGAGTTTGACGTCACCGTGATGGATGACGACGACGCCGTGGGGCGGCGTTCGCCCGCTGAAGTCGATGTCTGTGAGACCGACGGCCGCGCCGCCGAAGGCCGAGACGGCGTCCAGCAGCGTCGGGCTGATGGCGATGCGTGACGGGATGTTGATCGGGGCGCCGCTTGCGCTGTCGGGACGCTGATCGAGCAGGTCGCGCATCGAGTCCGGCGTCATGCCGAGCATGCCCGAGAGGGCGGCAATGAGTTCGCCGGGCCGACGGAGTTCGGCGAAGACGAGCGTGTCCGACGGCATCAGCGTCGAGAAATCCGCGGCCGCGATGTGGTCCCGGCAGCGATCCGATCCGACGCGCGCAACACGCCTGAGCTCGTCCGAAAGATCCGACTCGGCGGCCTGGTCGTAAAGGGACCTGGCGGTCTCGTAGTCCCTGGCAATGTTCTCCGTGAAGTAGGCGCGATGGAGCGTTGTTTCGGGCGTTTCGGCGGAAGCCAGAAGCGGCGCCGTTGGTAGCGCGAGCGCAAAAAGCAACATCAGACGGAACTTGACGCGATGGGCGAACATGGATTCCTCCTGTCTCGTTTCATACGAACCTGGTTTATTGCGGCGTACTGCGCGCCATCACGGAATCGTGATGGCCGCCGAGGGATTACTCGGGATCGACAGGAGGGAATTGTCCGGTCGCTCGGGAATATTCCGGGTTCGGCGAAAGTGAACTTCAGAGGTCGAATTTCGCTGGAAAGCCGCGGCGAAATACTGTTTTCCGCCCATTCGCGGCGATTTCGCGTCGGAGAGGGACGCCCGGGCGCCGGATATTGTGCACATCCGGATCGGGCGCCGTTCAAAGTGGCGGGCGGATCCTCTACAATGCCGGGGCGAAAGGAATGTCGTTTATCCAGTTCAATCCCAGCTTCTGACAGGAGCCGATTATGCTCTCCGGCCGACGATCGACCGGCGCTCGCGCATGCGGGCTTGCCCTTCTTTTTTCCGTTGTCATCTCCTCCGCATCGCCGCTGCAGGCTGAGGTTCGATTGCGAACTGTGGTTGTGACGGGCGACCCGGCATTGGGGACCGAGGCCGGGACGGTCTTTCAGGGTTTCTACCCCATCTACGTGAACCGCCTCGGCCGCGTGGCGTTCGGCGGGTCGCTGACCGGGCCCGACGTGGACACGACGAACCGAAACGGCGTCTGGGCGGAGCGTGGCGCCACGATGGAACTTGTCGCGCGATCAGGAAGCCCGGCGCCGGGACCAGTTCCCGGATCTGTCTATCACAGCTTCGATGGCTTTCGCTTTGACAGTCAGGGGAACGTGCTGTTTCACGCCACGTTTTCTCAGCCCGCGGGGATACCGTGGCCTCGGAGCATCTGGCTGGATCGTGACGGCGTGACCTCGCTTGTTGCGAAGACCGGCGATCCGTGTGTCTCGGTCCCCGGCTACGTTTACGACAACTACCTCACGCCGATGCTGCTGCGTGATGGTGTCGGGTACTTCCAGGCCGATACGGACACGGATCCGGTTGGCGGCGGCGCCGGCGTCTGGCGTGTTGAGGACGGCGTTCCTTCGCTGGTGGGGCATTCAGGCGATCCCTTCCCGGGGGCGCCGGCGGGTGGAGGCCTGAATGGCATTCAGGACCTCAGCCTGACGGATCTGGACATTGTCACGTACTTCGGGTCGATCTACGCGCCGTCGGAAACGCCGGAGTATCAGGGGGCCATCTGGTCTGACAGGGATGGCGCCCTGGCGTTGCTGTACCATCAGACGGACACGCCGCCGGGGTTTGATCCCGGCGTCACGCTGAATCTGATGTCGCGCCCGGCCGTCAATCGCGAAGGTCGGATGGTTTTCCCGAGCTATCTTGCGGGTCCCGGAATCAACCAGGGCAATTGGGGGACGCTGTGGACGGATGTCGGCGGTGAGCTTCGCCTGGTGGCGCGTCAGGGCGAAAGATTGTTATGCCCGGAAGGCGGCTATGAAATCTGCAACATCTTCTCAGCGACGATCAACGACAGCGGCGTCGTGTTTCTTCGGGCGGACGCGTCGACGAACTGCGGCAGCGCGCCGAGGATCTCGGGCGTCTGGGTCGATCGTTTTGGATCGCTCGAATGTCTCCTGATGCCGGGAACATCGGCGCCGGGAGAGACACCCGGCGTCAACTTCGTCGGCGCCGTCTCGATCGTCGTGAACAATCGCGACCAGATCATCCTTGAGGGAGCGGTCGAGGGGCCCGGGATTGACGCCACGAGCAACAGGGGCGTGTGGGTGATTCAGCCCGACGGCGTGATTGAGCGCGTCTTCAGGAAGGGAACGTTGTTCGACGTCAATGACGATCCGATGGTCGAGGACCTGCGAACGATCGAATCCTATTACCTGCTGACGTCCAGCAACACCTCCGAGGGGCGATCGACGTGCGTGAACGATCGCGGCGAAATCGCCTTCGGTCTCCGATTCACGGACGCCACACAAGGCGTATTTGTCGCGTCGACATTGCCGGCCGATCTATGCCTGACGCCGGGTGATCTGACGACGGATGCGCTCGTGAACGGTCTCGATATTGGCGGCTTCATCGACTGTGTTGTCTCGCAGGGCGGCGCCGGCTGCGTCTGCGCCGATCTGGACGGAAACAGTGTCGTTGACCTGGACGATGTCAGTGGATTCGCGGCGGCGCTGCTGGCGCAGCCGTAAGGCGGGACAGAAAAAAGGCCCGGCGATTGCCGGGCCTTCGTATTCTCATTGTTCAGCCATCGAGATCGATTACTTCCCGTAGATCTTAACGATCTCGTCGAGGAACTTCAGCGCGTCGTTCTTCTTGCGCTGGAAGGTGTTGCGACCAATGATGGAGCCGAAGCCGCCACCGTCGCGGATGGCCTGGATCTCGTTGAAGACATCCTGGTCGTTGTCGTTCTTGGCGCCACCGCTGAAGATCACGATTCGCCTGCCGGCGAAGGCGCACTGCGTGACATGCTTAACGCGGGCCGCCAGCGTGCTGATGTCGATCTTCTCTTTTTCATATACCTTGCGGGCCGCATCCTGCTCGATGTGGTCCGTCGGCAGTTTGACCTTGATCACGTGGGCGCCCAACTGGGCGGCAATCTGGGCGGCGTAGCCCGCGACGTCGATGGCCGTCTCGCCCGCCTTGCTGAGCTGGCTGCCGCGCGGGTAGCTCCACACGATGACGGCGAGACCGGCGGCCTTCGCCTCTTCCGTGTACTGGCGGAGGTTCTCGTACATTTCCTGTCGCAGGGCCGAGCCGGGGTAGATCGTCAGGCCGATGCCGACGCAGCCGAGGCGAAGGGCGTCGTTGATCGAGGCGGTCAGCGCCTGCCACGAGTCCTTCTCGTCGGCGAGGCTGTCATGGTTGTTGGCCTTGAGGATGAGCGGCACTTCACCCGCGAAGTCGGCGGCGCCGGCCTCGAGGAAACCGAGCGGGGCGGCGTAGGCGTTGAGCCCCGCCTCGATCGCGATCTTGAAGTGATAGTGCGGATCATAGCCTTCCGGATTCGGCGCGAAGCTGCGAGCGGGGCCATGTTCCCAGCCCTGGTCCACTGGCAGGATGACCATGCGGCCTGTTCCGGCCAGGCGGCCGTGATTGAGCATTCGCGCGAGGTTCGTCAGTACACCGGGGTTGTCGCTCTTGTACCAACTCAGGATTTCTCGCACCCGTTCCGTCATGATTGCATCTCCCAGGGGTTGCGGGTCATTCGCGAAATCGCGGTCCGGGACGGCGCAATCCCGCCCGGCGTGAACGGCGATTTCTGCTTCTACAAGGTAACGGGACGGGACACGGGGTCAAGCGGACGGCGGGTCTGGGGACGCCTTTGAGGCGGTTCTGTTACGCCGTGAATGTGGATGCGATGATTTTACGCATCCAGCCGGGCTTCAATTGTCGGATAGTCGATGGGCTGCGGCGCCTGGTCAGTTTCCAGGTATTCCCAGAATTGCTCGAACCGCGTATCGAGCAGATCGCAACGCAGGGCCGCGTAGGCGTAACCGCCGACGACCAGGGCGATGGGGCGTTCCCCGCCTTTCTTCACGATCCTGGCGATCGCCTTCTTCATGCGTTCCAGAACGGCGGCGACGGACTCGCCCTGCGGCGGTTCGACGGCGAGCGGATCGTTGCGCCACTGCTTGTACACTTTGGCGAAACGTTCGCGAAACTGCTCGATCGTCAGGCCTTCCCAGTGGCCCAGGTCCATCTCGCGCAGCGCGTCGGACGACTTCACTTTCAGATTCAGCTCATTCGCGATGATCTCGGCCGTCTCGCGAGACGGTTCGTCCTTGCCGCAGTGGACCAGGGAGGGTTTGGCGTCCATCAGCAGGGCGGCGAACGCGGCTGCCTGGCGATGCCCGGCCTCATTGAGGCGCAGATCGGCGTCGCCGACGAGACGCCCCTGCGCCTGCCATTCCGTCTGCCCCGCCTTGATGAGGATCAACTGGCTCATTCAACAAATGGGCGTCCCGAATACGCGGGACGCCCCAAGGTGTTTCCCTGATTACGCGTCGTCCAGGATTTCGATCGTCTCGAAGGGGCGGCCTTCGAGGAACTCAAGGCTCGCGCCACCACCCGTCGAGATGTGCGTCATTTTCGAGGCGAGATCGGCGGCTTCGACCGCCGCGGCGGAATCGCCTCCACCGATGATCGTTGTCGCGCCGTTTTGTGTCGCCTTCACGAGGGCGTCCGCAACTGCGAAAGTGCCCTTGTCGAAGGGCGGTGTCTCGAAGACGCCCATCGGCCCATTCCACACGATTGTCATGGCGTCCGCCAGAATCGTTGCGTAATCCGAGATCGTCTTCGGACCAATGTCGAGCCCCATCAGGTCGGCGGGGATCGCGGCGTCACAGGGGGTCGTCTCCACGCCCTCCGCCAGGGCGGCGGCGCAGACGCTGTCGGAGGGCAGCCGGATCTTGCCGTTGGCCTTCTCCAGCAGGGATCGGGCCAGGTCGAGGCGATCGCGCTCGCAGAGGCTCCTGCCGATGTCTTTTCCCTGCGACGCGAGGAACGTGTAGGCCATCGCGCCGCCGATCAGGATCGTGTCGACCTTCGGCAGGAGGTTCTCGATGACGCCGATCTTGTCGCTCACTTTGGCGCCACCGAGGATCGCGACGAAGGGCCGCGACGGATTCGACAGGGCGCCGCCGAGGAATCGCAGCTCCTTCTCCACGAGATGCCCCACGACGCAGGGCCCCGGGCGGATCGCCAGCGGCACGTCGTACATGCTCACGTGCTCACGATGGCACGTGCCGAACGCGTTGTTGCAATACACTTCGCCATGGTTGGCGAGGGCCGACGCGAATCCGCTGATCGTGTCCCGCTGGGCCGGCGTCGCCTCGGCGCCTGACTTGCGAATCTTGTCGATCAGGTCTTCGGCCGCGTGGAAGCGAACATTCTCAAGAAGCAGGACTTCGCCGTTTCCGAGCTCGGCGACCCTGGCGTCGGCGTCGGCGCCGATGCAGTCCTCGGCAAACGCGACGGGCCGTTCGAGCAGCGTCGCCAGATGGTCGGCGACGGGGCGCAGGCTGAATTCCATCCGGCGTTCACCCTTGGGGCGACCGAGATGGCTCATCAGGATGAGCTTGCCGTCGCGATCAATGACCGATCGAATCGACTCGAGGGCCATGACGACGCGGCGATCGTCCGTGATCCGGGCGCCGTCCAGGGGGACGTTGAAGTCGACGCGCATCAGGACGCGTCGTCCGGCGACATCGATGTCGCTAATTGTCTTTTTTGATCTCACTTGTCGTTGACTCCTCATCGACCATCGCGTCGCGCAGGTCGTGGATGCGAAACCCTCTGGGGCCCGGATCATCGCTCCGAAGATTGTCCCCCAATCGGGCCGGTTCGCTATCGCCGAAGTCTCTGTCGGGACCGGCGGAGATGAACACGGGCCTGCCGGCGTTGGCCAGAACCTTGGGATCCGTCGAGTCCGGACCGAGGTAACGCAGTGGCGTCCCCCAGGAATCGATCAGATTGTAGCGATTCGGGCCTTTTCGCAGGGAGTGTGGAAACGCCTCGATGACGGGGCAGGATTTCTCGTGGTCCAGCAGATCGACGACCGCTGAGATGGCGGACTCCGGGCCGCGCGAGGGCGGATAGACGCCCGTGGCGCGGCGATAACGGGCAAGCGCGTTGTCCAGGTCGGCCAGCATGCGCACTGTCAGGTCATGCTTGGCGTCTTCCCGCAGCGTGGACATCCAGCCCACAACGAGGAAGAGACCGACGCTCAGGACGGAGACCGTCAGCACGGTCTCAATGAGCGTCATGGCGCGCGCGTGGTTATCGGTCAGCCGCATGGGTGCGATGCTAGGGCGTTCGCGTGGGTGGTCAAGGGGATTCGCATTGCCCGGCGCCAGTGTTCGCACGCGTTGGCGCACCGGTGCCGGGGAGGATCGACGCGCCGGGGGCGCAGGATGGGGTGATATTGCGATAAGCGTCTTATGGCGCGTTGCTTGCAATCAGAATGCGGCGATTCAATAATCCCGTAGTGGGGGAGCCACCCGCCAGTGGCGCCGGAGCCACGCGGCACGAATCACACCAACCGAGGCGGCGCCAGCATGGCGATTATCGTTCAATGCAACTGCGGTAAGAAGTTCAAGGCGAAGGACAGCCTCTCGGGGAAGCGCGTGCGCTGCCCGGGCTGCCAGAAGCCGGTCACTGTCGGTGGAGAGGACGGGCCTCGAAAGGGTAAATCCGGACCTGATTCGTCTGGATTCGACCCGCAGGAGGCGCTGGCCCGATATGAAGCCGCCCAGAAGAAGAAGGCGGAGACGGCGGCGGAAGAGGCGGCCCGGCAGGAAGAGAAGAATCGCCTGATCGCCAGCTACGATCAGCTCTCCGGCAAGAAGAAAAAGAAGGATCAGAAGAAGGACGAACTGGCGGCGGACACCAAGCCGAAGAAGCCGACAGTCGTCGTCAAGGCCGCGGACGCGGGGGGGAGCATCCTCTCGAATCCACTGGTGAAGTACCTCATCATCGCCGCCCTGTTGGGTGGCGGCGCCTACGGAAGCGTCAAGCTCGTAACGTTCATCGTGAACTACACGAGTGGAGAAGTGACTTCCGGACCGAAACCGGACGAGTTGATCGCCGACCTGGAAATGAAGACGCGCAAGGCGGCCGCATCCGGCGACCTTGCCCAGGCGGAAGCCCACCTTGCCGAGATCCTGCGGGTGTTACCGGAATACAAGACGAAGCGCCCGCGCGATTACGAGGATCTCATGAGTCGCATCGAGCGACTGAAGAAACGCGAATAGCCTTCGGCGCCGCACGGGCGCCATTGCCGCGAACGCCGGTCCCCAGAGCGATCATCTCAAGCGAATCTCGCTTCGTTAATCACATCGTCATCGAGCGACAGTTCACTGGCGCGGGCCTGGATACACCCGCCAGACAGGCGCCGTGCGCCGCTATCCATCAGGATTGAAGATGGGGCGAACACCGAACGGCGTTCGTGTCGCCCGCGGTCTGTCCATCGGGCTGGGCCGGCGTTCCCCGCTGTCGCTGAACAAGGCTCCAGCGGGATTCCCCGGATGTTGTGAGCGATGGCGCAAAACGAAGACGGCCGGCGCCATGGCGCCGGCCGTCTGGGTGCTTATGTGAATGTCGTCCCGATGCGCTTAGCGCTGGGTCGAGAACACTTCGAAGTTGGCGACGTCATCCAG
>Ga0116152_10000483_pt1 | contig 32209 bp, 31 predicted proteins | sample AD_UKC119_MetaG_FD_89894 | JGI IMG/M metagenome (GOLD analysis project Ga0116152, IMG submission 89894) | Active sludge microbial communities of municipal wastewater-treating anaerobic digesters from Hong Kong - AD_UKC119_MetaG | ecosystem: Engineered > Bioreactor > Anaerobic > Digestate... | reverse complement strand
CACAGCCGGCGCTCAGCCGGCGTGTGCAACTGCTAATATCCGGTTCATGCTCGATCGAATGGCGACAGGCTGATGCGCATCTGTGCCGTTACCGGTTCACGTGCCGATTGGGGACTCTTGAAGCCGGTACTGACGCGCCTGCAGGGCTCGGCGGCCCAGGTTCAGCTGGTCGTTACCGGCAGCCACCTCGATGCCCGATTCGGCCATACGGTCGACGACATCCAGGCCGATGGTTTCACTCCCGACCGGCGCGTGACATTGGGTCTGGAAGGCGACGACGCCTGTGCCGTGGCCACAGCGATGGGCAACGCGGTTGGTGGCATCACCGCAGCCCTGCATTCGCTGCAACCCGACGTCCTGCTGATCCTCGGTGACCGCTACGAGATATTCGCCGCGGCGCAGGCGGCACTGCTGTTGCGCATCCCTGTTGCGCACATCGCCGGTGGCGACATCACCGAAGGTGCATACGATGACGCGATCCGCCACGCGATCACCAAGCTGTCGCATCTGCATTTCACCACCAATGCGCAGGCGCGGCGTCGTGTCCTGCAGCTGGGCGAGGCGCCGTCCCGGGTATTGGACTGCGGCAGCCCGGGTATCGACGCCCTGCTGGAGACCGCGCGCTGGGACCGGCAGCAACTCCAGCGAGCACTCGGCTTCCAGCTGCGCCAGCGCAACCTCGCGATCACCTTCCACCCCGTGACACTTGACCATGCCGAACCCGAGGCGCAGCTTGCCCCGTTGTTGACCGCACTGCAGGCGCTGGGTGACACCACAGGCCTTATCTTCAGCGGCGCGAACGCCGACAACGGCGGCCAGCGGATCAACCAGCTGCTGCAGGAATTCGTGCGCACCCGCGACAATGCCTGCTACTGCGTCTCGCTCGGCCAGGCCGGCTACTACAGCCTGGTCGAGCAGGCGGACCTGGTGGTCGGCAATTCATCCAGCGGGCTGTACGAGGCGCCATCGCTGCACACGCCGACACTGGATATCGGGACGCGCCAACAGGGTCGATTGCGCGGACCGAGTGTGCAGCACGTACCGAACGAAGCCGACGCGATCGGACGTATGATCAAATTGATGCTGAGTCATCCGCCGCAAGACTTTTCCAATCCCTATGGGGACGGTAACGCCAGCCGGTGCATTGCCGATGCGCTGCTGGCGATCGAAGACCCGCGGCAGTTGCTGATCAAACACTTCGTGGAAGCGCACTGATGGGCACCCACAACGACACCGTCTACGTCATCGCCGAGGCCGGCGTGAACCACAACGGCGATCTGCAACGCGCCCTCGCGATGATCGATGTCGCCGCCGAGGCGGGCGCCGATGCCGTCAAGTTCCAGACTTTCGTACCCACGGCCCTGGTCAGCGCCGCGGCGCGCAAGGCCGACTACCAGCAACACAACGACCCGCAGGCCGAAAGCCAGTTGGCAATGCTCGAGCGACTCACTCTGGACTTCGACAGCCATTTCCTGCTGCTCGAACACTGCGAGGCGCGCGGCATCGATTTCCTGTCGTCACCGTTCGATGCCGGAAGTGCGCGCTTTCTGCTCGAACGCCTGCAACTGCGGCGCATCAAGCTTGGCTCGGGCGAATTGACCAACGCTCCGCTGTTGTGGCAGCTGGCCACCGCCGGCATCGAGCTGATCCTGTCCACCGGCATGGCAACGCTCGATGAGATCCACCAGGCCCTCGGACTGTGCTGTCTGGCGTTGGACGGCATCACGCCGCATTCGGCGCAGGAATGCCTGGATGCATTCGACTCGGAGCGACTGCAGGGGCGGGTCTCGATCATGCACTGCACCACCGACTACCCGTGCCCATTCGACCAGGTGAACCTGCGGGCGATGGACACGCTGCGCACCTGCTTCGGGCTTGATGTCGGTTACTCGGATCACACCGCCGGGATCGTGGTAAGCCTGGCCGCGGTCGCACGCGGCGCACGCATCATCGAAAAGCACTTCACCCTCGACCGTGCACTACCAGGCCCGGATCATGCGGCCTCGCTGGAGCCGGGCGAACTGACTGACCTGGTGGCCGGTATCCGCGCGGTCTCGCTGGCACTGGGACACAGTGAGAAGACGCCCGGCAGCGCAGAGCTGCGCAACGCCGAGGTCGCGCGCAAATCGCTGGTCGCCGCACGCCCAATCCGCCGTGGCGAGGCCTTCGACCAGGACAACCTGACCACCAAGCGGCCGGGCTGCGGACTCGCGCCCCTGTATTATTGGTCGCTGCTCGGAACAGTCGCCGATCGCGACTATGCAACCGACGAACCGATCGGCGAGCCGCGGTGATCCGGCGCACCGGCCCCGACTGCGCACACCCGGATCCGGCGGCATCGTTGGCCCCGCTGCGCAATGCCCTGCTCAGCCGTCGCCGCTTCCTGATCCAGTCGGCCGGCGGGACCGTCGCCCTGTTGTTCGGACTGCGCAACACCCATGCCGCCGAAGAACAGGACCCGTGGCCGACGCTGGACGTCGTGCTGCGCCACCTGCTGCCAAGCGAGCCGGACAGTCCGGGCGCCGCTGAGATCAACGCCCTGGATTACCTGCGTTTCGTGGTCGACGACCCCAAGGTCTCCGCAGAAGATCGCGCGTTCATCGTGCAGGGCTGCCAGTGGCTGAATGAACTGGCGCAACAGACGCACGCCAGCGACTTCATCGGTCTGGACGACCAACGACGGGAGCAGCTGCTGCGCCGTACCGCCGCCTCGGCGGCCGGCGAGAACTGGCTTTCCACGCTGATCAGCTACCTGCTCGAGTCCCTGCTGACAGCCCCTGCCTATGGCGGCAACCCGGACGGCATCGGCTGGCGCTGGCTGTCCTATGTGCCGGGCTTTCCGCTGCCGGGACCGGGTACGCGCTACCCCGAACTGCCACTGTGAGCCGCGACTTCGATGTCTGCGTGATCGGCAGCGGTGCCGGCGGCGGGCCGATTGCATACCGCCTGGCCGAGGCCGGTTACTCGGTGGTGGTCCTCGAGAAAGGCCCCTGGCTCAGCGAACAGCATTTCACCAAGGACGAGCTGGCGTGCTGCCGGCGCGCGGTCTATACGCCGGAACTGCGTGATGAGCAGCATGTAATCGAACAGGCCGATGGCGCAGCAGGTTGGCAGTCGACGCCCACGCAGGTGTCGGGCTGGAACTTCTGGAACGGCAACTGCGTGGGCGGATCGAGCAATTTCATGAGTGGCTATTTCCACCGCCTCAAACCGGTGGATTTCAAGCTACGCAGCACCTTTGGTCCGATCGATGGTGCCAATGTCGCCGACTGGCCGATCGAGTATGCCGACCTCGAACCCTATTACGACATGACCGAACACCTGATAGGCGTATCAGGGAAAGCCGACGCCCACGCCAACTCGGAATCACGGTCGAGCGCCGATTTCCCGTTTCCACCAACCCTCGAACATCCGATTTCCGCGCGCATCGACCAGGCCGCCGCGCAACTCGGCTTTCACTCGCTACGGGTGCCGCGCGCGATCCTGTCCCAGCCTGCCATGGGCCGACGCGCCTGTGAGTATTCCGGCTTCTGCGGCAGTTTCGGCTGTTCCAGCGGTGCCAAGGGCAGTTCGCGTGCCGCGCTGCTCGACCACGCGGTGGCCAGCGGGCGCTGCGAGATCCGCGCCCACGCCAAGGTGACTGGCATCATCAGCGATGCCAGGGGCAGGATCAGCTCGGTCGAGTATTTCGACCACGAAGGGAAAACCCGACGGGTCGATGCAGGTATCTACGTGGTGGCTTGCCAGGCGATTGAGACCAGCCGTCTGCTGCTGTCTTCGGTCGGTCCACGTTTCCCCGACGGCCTCGCCAACAATCACGGCCAGGTCGGGCGCAACCTCCTGTTCTCGGGTGGCGGCGCCGGCAGCGGCGATCTGGTATTCGATGACCACGACGCGGCCGAGACGGCCGCAATGCGCGTGGTTGGCCCGTTCGTCAACCGCGCACTGGATGACTGGTACACGCTCGACGACCCGCAGCTCGGCCGCGTCAAAGGCGGGATCATCGAGTTCCTGTGGGATCATCCCAACGCAGTGGCACGTGCCGAAAACGCCAAGTGGCATGACGGCGAGCTGGTCTGGGGCGGGCCGCTGAAACGCCGTCTCGAGGCCTGGTTCCGCACCGACCGTACCCTGAATTTCGAGGTGTTCAACGACTGGCTGCCGAACGACGACTGCTTCGTCGGCCTCGACGGCCGGGTTCTTGACCGTTGGGGCAGCCCGGTGGCCAAAGTGCGGATCGGGGCGCACCCACAGGACCAGCGCGTCGGCCGCTTCCTGGCCGCAAAGGGCGAGCAGTTGTTGCGCCAGCTCGGCGCGCGTCGTGTCGCCTCCTCGGTCGGCCCGGCGCCACCGGCCAACCTGCAGGCCGGCGGGTGTCGCTTCGGCAACACGGCCGAGGCCGCGGTGCTGGATGCAGACTGCCGCGCCCACGAGGTGGAAAACCTCTTCGTCAGCGACGGCAGCTTCATGCCCACCGGCGGCAGCGTGCCCTACACCTTCACGATCTACGCCAACAGCTTTCGCGTCGCCGACCGTATCGTGGCGCAACTTGGGGGCGCGCGCGGCCAGGCCTAACGGACAGGGCCGTTTCACTCTCGCCTTGCACGTTCCCAGACGAGGGGTCGCAAAAGCGTGTCTCCTCCTCCCACCGGGGGAAGGCCGGGAATCTTATAGATTCATGGTGCCAACCATTCAACGCCCCTCACCCCAACCCTCTCCCAGAGGGGAGAGGGGGCTTTTACAACACACCCTCCCAGATGGAGCGTGTCGCAAGAGTGACTCTCCTTCTCCCTCAGGGAGAAGGCAGGGATGAGGGGGTCTCATGAATTCATGGTGTCAACCATTCGAACCCCCCTCACCCCGACTCTCCCAGATGAGAGAGGGGGCTTTTACAACACCCTCCAGGGAAAAGAGTGACGCAGGCTCGCTTCGCGAGTTTGGCGTCAAAAAGGTGAGTTGAAATCCGACAGCGGACGCAGACCACCAACCCTTGCCTTCACCTCGTCCCACAGCGCCTGGTACGCGCGCGCCGCCGTCGAACGCGGCGCATAGTCGGTCACCGGGCGGCGCTCCAGACCCATGCGCTCGACTTCCGTGGCATATGGAATAGTGGTTTCCAGCACTGTGCAACGCGGGTCAGCTGGACTGGAAATGATGTCGAGGTGCATCCGCTTGCGCCGGTCCACCATCGAATAGAAGGCATACACCGGCGTGTTCAGCCCGTGGCCCTGCATGAAGTCGAGCAGCTGTTCCATGGTCCGCAGCGACAGAGTGGTCGGGATGGTCGGCAGCAACAGCGCATCGGCGGCGCGAAAGATGTTTTCCGACACCAGCGAGATGCTCGGCGGACAGTCCAGCACCACCAGGTCGTAGTGCTGCGCCAGCGGGCGCAGCAGCTTGAGCAGCTGCAGTGCCGGTTTCTTGCTGTCGCCGAGCAGCAGGTCCATGTTGCGGTACGAGAAGTCGGCCGGCAGCAGATCGAGGTTGGCGTAGTCCGACCCCTTGATCACCTCGTCGAGGTCGCGCTTGCCGCGCAGCATCTTCATACTGCCCTTCACCTTCGGCTTGACCCGAAGGTAGAAGGTCGCCGCGGCCTGAGGATCGAGATCCCAGATCAGGGTGCGCAGGCCGCTACTCGCCGCGAGGTGGGCAATATTCACCGCGGTCGCGGTTTTTCCCACGCCACCCTTGATGTTGTACACCCCGAGTATCTTCATCCCTGCTGTGGGTCCCCGCTCTTGAACAGCGCCTTGTATTGCGCACGGTTGTCCGGTGTATCGAATGCGCTGAAACAACCGGCAAAGCGCTCGTGTGCGGCCTGTTGGCGACGCAGGAGGTCGGCCACCAGGGCGCCGATCGCGAGCACCGTGGACAGGCTGTCGCTCTCCTGGTCGGCGATCTCGCGCGCGAACCCCCGCAGTGTGTCGGCCTGCACCTCCAGGTCCTGGAACTCACCGAGGTTGTCGAGCAGGTCCTTCAGTGCGCGGATGATGCCCTTGAGCGCCGGCTGCGGGTAGAGACCGCGAAAGAACTCGATCAGATAGCGCAGTTTCTTGCAGTCTTTGCGCAGGGCATGCATGTCTTCCGCATGTCCACCGGAGAACACCGCACGCCCGTCCTTCAGCACCTTCCTGTACATGCGCCAGATGCGCCGGCCGGCCACCCGCTCGACCGGCAGATCGGCAAACCAGCCTGGCTCACCCGGTGGTTCATCGGCATCGAGGACAGCGTGCCAGTCGTCGAGCAGCGTGCGCATCTGCACCGAGCCGAGTTCACGTTTGAGCTTCTGCTGTGCGACCCGCTGTGCCGCCCGCAGATGGACCGCCAGGATATCCAGATCATTGGCCATCGCGACCGGCAGGCTGGCCCGGTAGCGTGGCAGTTCGAGCAGGAAGACATCGAGGTCACGGGTCGGCCCGGTGACCTGCCCGAGCCACGCGAAGCGCTGCCTGAAGTCCGAGACCACGTCGTCTGGCAGTACATGTTTGACCTGCGTCAGCGCCGATCGCGTGCGTCGGGTGGCAACACGCAGGTCGTGCAGGAACTCGCTGTCGAGATCGGCGCGCGCACCGGCGATGTTGCGCTCCAGCGTGTCGAGCAGGTTGCGCATCACCTTGCGCAGCGCGTCGACCGCCATCGTCCCCGGCTTGAGCGGCACCTCGAGTTTCGACGAGTAGTCCCCCGGCTCCCGCCCGACCGCGGCCACCGCCTCGTCGAACAGGCAGTCGGGGGCACGCGGCCATTCCCATTCGTCTGCAAGCCGCGCGGCCAGGGCCGCCAGGTCGTCCTCATATCCCTTGACGGCGACCAGGCGCAGGCGGGGCCAAAGAGTGCGAGGTTCGCGGACCTCGGGAGAATCGCAATTGAGGCGCAGCATCTGCAGGCGCACCACGGTCTTGGCATCCTCATTGAGCACGCCCAGACCGGTGACCTCGCAGTCGACCCGGGCCACCGGCAACAACACCCGCATTTCGAGCAGATCCGCCACTTTGCGCCGCAGATCACTGTCCGGGAGGTCGGCGGGCCAGCCCGGATCAGCACTGATCTCGACCGCGTCGACCGTCTCGGCACCGGCGGCATTTTTCAGGCGCAGAACCTTGCCCTGAGGCGTTGCCACCTGCAGCAGGCGCAGGCCGGCGGCATGCAGGCGCCAGTCGAAGCTGTCGAAGAAGGCCAGCGACAGGTGCATCGAGTCCTCGACCTGGCAACAGCTCGAGTCGCCAAGCATCCTCGCCAGCCGCGCGGGGCTGACGTCGTGGGGCATCAGAAACCCACTGCTGCTTGAATCGGGTATCTCGGAGGTCAAGGGTTAACTGCCGGACCGGTTGTTTCTTGATTGACCTGCACAGCCTACACGAGAGCCCGCTTTGATCGATACTGCACAGGTAGTCTCGAGATCCTGAGACGCATCGCACATTAGCGCTTCATTAAATAATGATGTAAATTTGGCGCTGAGTTGAGCACTTCTGTCCAGGCGGTATCAGGCAGAACAACACAGCAGAGATCGCGGTGTTTCGCCGCACCGCACAGCGCGCAGCAGACTGGCTGTGCGAATTCGACCTTCCGACAAGGAGAGAACGATGTTCAAACCCATGCTGATCGGCAGCGCCCTGGTGAGCCTGCTGAGCGCCCCATTGGCCCAGGCGGAGCAGTCCCCGGAATCACCGATGCAATCGGCCCAGCCCGGCCAGGTACCCGCCTGGGTACAGACACCCGGCCGCATGGCGCCGCCACTGCCCGCCTGGGTGGAAGAGCGACGCGCCCAACTCGGGATCCGTGAGGGCGGGCCTGCGCGGCCGCAGCCTCCGTCACGGCCGACACCGCCTTCGGCACCGGACTGGGCGGGTCAGGCACCGCAGTCGGGCGCCCCTGAAGCACCGAAGATGCGCGATGTGCCGGCAGCGCCCGAAGCACCAAGCTGGGTGATTGAGCAACGCTCCCAGATCGCAAGGCCAGTGGCACCGCAGGCGCCGGCAACGGCAGAACGTCCGGCTGCACCTGAACTGCCGGCATGGATAAAGGAACATCCGCAGACACCGCAAGCACCGGTTGCAGCCGAAAGACCGGCGAAGCCGGATACCCCTGCGTGGGTGACGGAGCGTGCGCAGCCGACGGCACCAAAGGTTCAGGAAATGCCGCAGATGCGCGACGTACCGGCAGCACCCGAGGCGCCGGGTTGGGTCATCGAACGCCGCAGTCAGGTCGCGCGGCCGTTGCCACCCACTCCACCTGAGGCACCCAAGGCACCCGCAATGCGTGAGATGCCCGCTGCCCCGGAGGCACCATCCTGGTTGATCGAGCCTGGCACGCTGACCGCACGTCCGGTTGCGCCCGAGGCACCGGTGTCGGGTGAGACCGCACCCGCCGAGGTACCGGAAGTGCCGGTGTCACCGGTCGAGCAGACGCTGGCGCCGCAGACCGTCGAGACGGCGTCGGCACAGGCCCCCGTCGCAAGACCCGCGCCGCAGCCACCCATGCCAATGATACCGGCACCGGCCTACCGTCCCTGGGGCGGTGTCCCTTACGGCGGCGGCTGGGCCCCGTCCTACGGTGGTTGGAACAACGGCTGGAGCCCATGGGGCAACGGCTGGGGCGGCAATAACTGGGGTGGTAACAACTGGTGGCCCTGGAGCAATGGCTGGGGCGGCAACAACTGGGGCGGCAACAACTGGGGCGGCAACAACTGGGGCGGCAACAACTGGTGGCCCTGGGGAGGCAACGGTTGGGGCAATGACGGCTGGAACAGCGGTTATGGCAGTGGAAACGGCTGGGGCAACACCTGGGGTGACGGGTCGGGAGATGCCGCCGGCGACGTCGATTTCGATTTCGCCATGCGCGGCCGCATCAATGCCGACATGCGTGGCGAAGGCTACGGCGACGGCTATGGCAGTGGCCGGAGTTATGGTTACGGCTACCAGGGTTACCAGCCGTACCCGTATCCGCCTTACGGCATGATGCCGCCAGTCCTGCCCGCCGAGCCGGAACAACCCGCTGGACCACCGGATGCCGACAACGACGGCGTCAGCGATGCCGGCGACCTGTGTCCCGACAGCGCCGAAGGGGTCACCGTCGATGCACTGGGTTGCGACGATGCAGCGCGCATCGTGCTGCGCGGCGTCAACTTCGAGACCGACTCGGCCAAGCTGACCGACGAATCATTGGCAATCCTGGACGGCGTCTCGGCCACCCTGTCGGCAAATCCGCAGATCCGCGTGATGGTCGCCGGCCATACAGACAGCGACGGCGACGACGCCTACAACAAGGACCTGTCGCAGCGCCGTGCGCAGAGCGTGGTGGACTACCTGGCGAGCCAGGGCGTCGATCGCAACAACATGATCGCCAAGGGCTTCGGTGAGGAACAACCCATCGCCGGCAATGACGACGCCCGGGGCAAGGCACAAAACCGCCGGGTCGAGTTGAACCGGCTGTAACCTAACGGCCCAGACGACGGGGCGCGGCTGGTCGGCCGCGCCCCGAATTCGGATCAGCCCTCGTCGATACCTTCGTCGACCGGGTTGTGCAGGATATCGTGCAGACGGCTCCCGACGACCTTTGAACTGAGCACCTCCAGCTCCTCGTGCTCTGCCATCAGGATCTGCGCATCGTAGTACGCCTCGGTCTGCTTGATCTGTCTCTCGTAGGCCGTCATCGCCATTCCCTCCTTCAGGATGTATGCACGAAACACTAGTCGCGATCGGCGGGTGGATGGCGCGCTGTCAACAATGGATTGACCTCAGCTGTCCGGCCTAAAGCGAACAAGATTCCGGTCGCTACACAGGGCATGTCGGAGCAACGCATCATTGTCGGAGGTGGCGGACACGCCCTGAGCGTCGCCGACGCCGCAAAGGCACTCGGCCATCAGGTCCTCGGTTTCGTCGCACCCCGATCCACCGCCGACACCGCATCACTGCTGCCCTGGCTCGGTGGCGAGGACCGGCTCCAGGCGGCGGAATTTCGCCGCATTCTGCTGCTGAACGGGATCGGGTCTGCCGGTCCGATCGACAATCGACGCGCGGTGTATCGGCGTCTTCTCGAAGCCGGCCACCGGTTTGCCCCGCTCATCCACCCGCGGGCCAGCCTGTCGGCGCTCGGCGTCGGCCTGGGTGACGCCTGCCAGGTGTTGGCCGGCGCCATCATCAACGCGGCCGCACAGATCGGTGACAACGTGCTGATCAACACCGCTGCAGTGGTCGAACACGGCTGCGTGATCGGCAGCCACAGCCACGTCGCCAGCGGCGCGACCCTGTGCGGTGAATGCCGGCTTGGCGAGGCCGTTCATATCGGGGCCGGGGCGACGGTGATCCAGGGCATCAGCATCGGGGCTGGCGCAGTAATTGCAGCAGGTGCGGTAGTGACCCGAAATGTCGAGCCCTTGACGCTGGTTGGCGGCGTCCCGGCCCGCAAACTGCGAAACATCGATGAGTAAGAGCTGGCGTGACATCACCATTGCACCCGATGCCTCGGTGCACCAGGCATGGGAGGCGATTGACCGCGGCGCTATGCAGATCGCGCTGGTCGTCGACCATACCGGTCACCTGATTGGTACCGTCACCGATGGCGATATCCGCCGCGCCGTGCTGCGTGGCAAGAGCCTCGACATCCGGATCACCGAGGTAATGAACGCCAACCCGACCACCGGCCTGGCGGAAGAGACGCATGACAGCTGGCAACGCACCATGCACCGACACTCGCTGCGCCACCTCCCGATACTCGACACCCAGGGGTGCGTTGTGGACCTTGTTCAATACAGCATGCCGCTCGAACCCGAGCGCTCGACGCCAGTGGTGATCATGGCCGGCGGCCTCGGCACACGCCTGCGCCCACTGACCGAAAACACACCCAAGCCGATGATCCCGGTGGGGCCGAAACCGGTCCTCGAGACCATCATCGAGAACTTCGCCGACCAGGGGTTCGTCAACATCTATCTGTGCCTCAACTACAAGGGCGAGATGATCCGCGAACACTTCGGTGACGGGCGCCGCCTGGGTGTCCACATCACCTATCTGCACGAGGACCGACGTCTCGGAACGGCGGGTGCCTTGAGCCTGTTGCCCGAGCGACCCACGGAACCGGTGATCGTGATGAACGGCGACCTGTTGACCAAGGTCGACTTCGTGCGCCTGCTCGACTTTCACGGCCGCCAGGGCTTCGTCGCGACGATGGCGATGCGCGAGCATCAGCAGCAGGTACCCTACGGCGTGCTGAAGCTGGGCGACGGTTACGTGGTACAGGAACTGGTCGAGAAGCCGGTCGAGCGCTACTACGTCAACGCCGGCATCTACATCCTCAACCCGGAGACGCTGCACCTGGTCCCGAACCAGAAGTTCTACGACATGCCGACGCTGTTCAACGCATTGATGGCCAACGGCAGAAAGGTCGGCGGCTTTCCGCTGCGTGACTACTGGGTGGACATCGGGCGCATGGAAGACCTCGAACGCGCCAGTGCGGAATTCGCGGAGATGTTCGGTTGATCGACGGCCTGCGCGTACTGGCAGTGGTGCCGGCACGCGGCGGATCCAAGGGCCTGCCGCGCAAAAACGTCCTCGACCTCGCCGGTCGCCCGCTGATCACCTGGACACTCGCCGCCGCGCGTGACTCACAGCATGTCGACCGTTGCGTGGTATCGACCGACGACACGGAGATCGCTGAGATATCGAGGGCGTATGGCGGCGACGTGCCCTTCATGCGCCCGGCCGATCTGGCACATGACAGCGCCGACACCTTCGGCGCGATCCGACATGCGCTCGAACAGCTGCCCGGCTTCGACATCGTATTGATCCTGCAACCCACCTCTCCGCTGCGCAGCGGCGCCGATATCGACGGCACGCTGATGCAGATGCAGATGCATGCAGCACCGGCCTGCGTCAGCGTGATGGAGCCGGCAAAGAGCCCCTATTGGTGCTATGGGGTAAATGACGACAGCCGTCTGGTACCACTGCTCGATCCGATGTATTCGCGGATGCGCCGGCAGGATCTTCCGCAGGCGTATGCGCTCAACGGCGCCGTCTATGCCGCACGGGTCGACTGGCTGCTGCAACACGAGAACTGTCTGAGTGAACAGACCGTTGCCTACGTGATGCCGGCAGAACGGTCTGTGGACATCGATACGGCGTTCGACCTGAGGCTCGCCGAGCTCTATCTGCAACAGCGATAACCCATCGGCAGCGTCCGTGGGAACCGAGCCCCCGGCGATAGCCGCACCATCTGCAATCGGCCAGAGGCTGGCCTCCTACGGGTTAGCGCAGGAAATTGAACAGGCTCATGTCCTGGATCTTCAGGAACGACTGCTGTGATGCCTGCAACGCCGTCAGCTGCTGGTTGAAGCGACTGATAGCCTCGGCGTAGTCGAGGTCTTCCAGCGACGAGCGCACCTCGGCCACGGCAAGATCGAACGATTCATTGGCGTTCTTCTGATCGTCGATCGCGGTCATACGCGCACCGATCTTGGCCCGCGTGTTGAACAGGCTGGAAAATGCGGTGTCGATATCGGCGATCGCATTCGAATCGCCATTGCCCGCCTCCAGGTTTGAGGCGAGGTTGTACAGCACCTCGCCGATGTTGGTCGTCCCACCGGCCGCCGCCGCGATCCCCATGAACACGCTGCTGCCGGGGTCGTTCATCGCCACTTCGCGGCTGTCACCTATCTTGACCATGCGCTGGCCGGTATCGCCGTTGTAGGTGAAGCCGCCGGCTCCGTCGTGGGTCAGCGGCTTGGTCAGGCTCTGGTAGCCTGCAAACAGGTATTCGCCGTTCGAGTCCACCGAGTTGGCGAGTTGCACAAAGTTCTCCATGTGTTCGCGCACCTCGGCAGCGACGGCACTGCGGTCCTCGTCGCTGAGGGTGTCGTTCACGCCCCGCACCGCCAGTTCGCGCACGCGTTGCAACAGGTTCTCGATGCTCAACAATGCGGTCTCTTCCTGGTCGAGCTTGGCATACGCCGCATCGGCATTGCGCTGGTATTGACCGAGACGCTGCTGCGATTCCTTCAGATCCAATACACGCACTGCCGAGGAGGGGTCATCCGAGGGGTGCAGCATGCGTTTGCCGCTGGCCACCTGCAACTCGGTCTGGCTGAGTTCACGCTGCCTGGCAAGCATCGCGTCGACGCTTTGCTGGAAGAACTGCGAAGTCGAGATACGCATGCCTACCTCCGAACCGCACTGAGCAGTGAGTCAAACAGAGTGTTGGCGACACTGATCACCTGGGCAGCAGCCTGGTAGGCCTGCTGGAAGCGCACCAGGTCGGCAGCCTCTTCGTCAAGGTTGACACCGGACACCTCAGACTTTGCCGCCTCCGCCTGCGACAGCAGGTGCGACTGTACGCTCACATTGCCTGCTGCCTGGTTGGTCTTGGTGCCCACATCCGCAATCAATGCGCCATAGGTGTTGGCGAAAGTCGCGGTACCGCCGATCATCATCTTGGCCGACTGCAGATCGGCCAGTCGCCGCGCGTTGCGATTGTCACCGACACCGCCCGCATTGCTCGACAGCTGGAACTGGTCGCCGTCGGCCGGGGTACCGGTCATCGTGAAACTGAAATCACCGAGGCCGGCGATGTTGACTGTCAGGGTCGAGCCGGTGTCACTCGCCGGATCATAGGCGAGGGTCCCGCCGGTGGAGACGGTGAACTGGTTCAGGCTGCCATCGAAGGTCAGTGTGATCGGCGTGGCCGGCAGACTGGTACCGCTGCTGCTGGTCTGTGCGCCGGCACCGATGTGCCCGGTACCGGCATTGCCGCTGTGGTCCTGGGTACGCACTGCCTCAGCGGCGGCAATGTCACGCTCGTTGGTCACCAAAAGGCCAAGGCTTGAGGCGCCGGCGCGTGTCGGGCGCAGGCGATAGGTGTCGCCGTTCGAGGCGGCGTTGACCACGATACTCATGCCGTCGGCGACCAGCGGGTCGAGTGCGGTGCCGGTGCCACTCAAGGCCACGCTGGCGCCACTGTCCAGATCGGTCATAGACCAGCTGCCGCCAGTGTAGACAAGCTCGTACTCGTGCGTCGTGAGATCAGCAGGATCGTCGAATCCGACCACAATCGATCCACTGTTGCCCGGGTCGGCCAATATCTGCGGAGAGGCCGCCGAGAAGAAGTCACCACCGATCTGACCATCAAGGTCCATGCCGGTCGCGTGCTCGGCATTGAAGAACGAGGCAATCCCGATCGCCACGCGCCCAAGTGCATTCTGCGACTCGTCCAGCACCTCGTCACGGAAACGCAGCAGGCCACCAAGGCTGCCACCGGTCATCTGCTGCGTGACGTTGACCGTGAGGCCACCGGACTGGCGGATGACCAGTTCTTTGTGATCTGCCGCCTGCGTGTTGTTGGTCACGGCCAGGGTGTTGTAGTTGCCGCCGACCACCAGTGCCTGACCGGTACCGACGAATACGTTCATCGACCCGTCACCCTGTTCCAGCGTCGACACATTGGTGAACTTGCTGAGGTCGTCGATCAGCTTGTCACGTTCGTCGAGGATGTCGCCGGGAATGCCGCCGGGGGTGCCGTTCAATGCGCCGATCCGCGTGTTGACCGAAGCCAGCGATTGCGCAAGGGCGTTGATCTCACCGACCTCGCGTTCGAGGTCGCCGTTCAACTGATGGCGGATATCCTCCAGCCAGCCGTCGAGGGCATTGAAGCGATCGCCCAGCTGACTGGCTCGGTTGAGCATCACCGAGCGCGCGGGTATCGAGGTCGGGTCATCGGCGACATCGTTGACACTCGCAAAAAACTGCTGCAGCGTATCATCGATACCCGCCGCGGAATCGGCAAGCACGTTGTCGATCTGCCGTGCGCGTTGCTCGAAGACCGCAAACTCCTCGTACGACGAGGTGTAGTCGCGAACGCGCGTAGCCAGGTAGCTGTCGTAACTGCGTCGAATCGACGCCACCTCGACGCCGGACCCGATGTAACCCTGCGCGGAAATCTGCGGCGAGCGCGCATCCAGCTGCACAACCTGGCGGCTGTAGCCCTCGGTATTGACGTTGGCGATGTTGTGCCCTGTCGTCTCCATCTGCCGCTTGAAGGCGTTGAGCGCACTGACGCCAATATTGATGATGCCTGCCATTGTTTCTTCACCCTTCCATCTTCAGCTCAGATGGCAGTGGCGCCCTCCTTTGCAGACTGTGCCGCACGCTGCATCGACTCACTATCGAGGATGCGCTGAATCTTTTGTGCATAGGCAGGGTCGGTCGCGTAGCCGGCCTCCTGCAAGGCGGAGAAATACGCCTTGGGGTCATTGGTCTGCGCCAGGGCCTGCTGGTAACGCGGATTGCGCCGCACGAAATCCACATAGTCGGAGAAGCTGTGTTCGAACGATTCGTAGGCGCGGAAGTTCGCCCGCGTGTTCAGTGCCACACCATCCCGATATTCAAGTGTGCTGACCATCACCTTGTCACCCTGCCAGCGCGAGTCGGCCTTGATCCCGAACAGGTTGTGACTGCTGTCGCCTGTACCGTGCTGCATCACATGACGTCCCCAGCCGGTCTCCAATGCGGCCTGCGCCAGCAGTGCCTCCGGTGGCAGATTGATCTTCGCAGCCGCCTGTTCAGCCACCGGCCACAGGGCGTCGACAAAGGCCTCCGGCGAGCCATCGAACGCCGCCGGGGTACCGACGCTGCGACGCGCAACAGTCGCTGCGTCCGCGCCATTCACCGGGCGCGCCGTGATCGGCATGCCCAGATACTCCTCGGGTGAGAGGTCGCTGTACTGTGCCGATATGCCCCCGCCGAGCTGGCGCTTGAGCACGTCGGCCAGACCGATGCCCTGCTTCTGCGCCATGTCCACGGCGATCTGCTTGTCGTACATGTCGCGGTAGAACTCGGACTGCTTGCTGTCCATCAGGCCGCCACCGAGGCTGGCGTCACGCATGCTTTTCAGCATCATCTGCAGGAACAGCGACTCGAACTGGCGGCTGACCTCGTCGAGCGCAGCATCCTTATCCTCACGCGCCCGCGCCCGCAGCGCCGCGAGGCCGGAGAAATCCGTGTAGACCTGTGCCGAGTCGATGTTCATCGAGGCGCCTCAGATCACCACCAGGTCGGCCTTGAGCGCACCGGCCTGCTTCAGCGCCTCGAGGATCGCGACCAGGTCACTGGGACCGGCACCGACCTGATTGACTGCTCGCACCACCGAGTCGAGCGTTACGCCCGGGCTGAATACGAACATACGACGATCACCCGGCGCCTGGACGGCGACGTCCGATTGTGCCGTGGTCACCGTACGTCCACCGGACAGCGGGTTGGGCTGCGACACCTGGTTGTTCTCGCTGATCGTGACCACCAGGTTGCCGTGCGACACCGCGGCCGGGCTGACCCGCACCGTGCTGTTGATCACCACCGTACCGGTGCGCGAGTTGACGATCACACGGGCGACCGACTCCGCCGGGCTGACCTCGAGATTCTCGATCATCGACACGAAGCCGACACGCTGACCGATGTCCTTCGGCGCGTTGACCTTTACCGAGGTGGCGTCGACGGCAAACGCGGTACCGGCGCCGATTGCCTTGTTGATGGCATCGCTGACACGCTGCACCGTGGTGAAGTCACCGTCTTTCAGATTTAGGGTCAACATTGCATCTTCGCCAAAAGGCGTTGCGACACTGCGCTCGACCGTGGCACCGCCCGGGACGCGCCCGGAACTTGGGATATTGATCGTGACCTTGGAGCCATCCGCACCCTCGGCAGACAGGCCACCGACCACCAGGTTGCCCTGTGCGACCGCGTACACTTGGCCGTCGATGCCCTTCAGCGGCGTCATCAGCAGGGCGCCGCCGCGCAGGCTCTTGGCATCACCGATCGACGACACCGTGACGTCGATCAGCTGTCCAGGCTTGGAGAACGGTGGCAGGTCGGCATGTACCGTGACCGCAGCGACGTTCTTCGGGTTCAGCGCGATGTTGGGCGGCACCACTATGCCCAGCTGGGTCAGCATGCTGCGCAGGCTCTGCTGGGTGAACGGCGACGAGTTGACCTTGTCACCACTGCCGTCGAGACCGACCACCAGGCCGTAACCGAGCAGCTGGTTGCTGCGCACCCCCTGGATTGCGGCCAGGTCCTTGATGCGCTCGGCCTGCACCGGCATCGCCAGTATGACCAGCAGGGCGCACAGGCCCGAAAGGAAATGGCGGAAGACGCTTGCTTTGATGCTGCTGTTGTTCATGTTGTTCACCGTTCAGAACGGCATCAGGGCGGAGACGAAGAACTTCGACAACCAGCCCATTGTCGTCGCCATCGTGGTCTGGCCATCACCCATGTAAATCAACGTGGCGTCGGCGACGCGGGTCGATTCAACCGTGTTGCGCAAGTCGATGTCTTCGGGGCGTACGATGCCGGACACGCGGATATATTCGTTGCCGCCGGTCAGGCCGATGCGTTTCTCACCGCGGATGCGCATGTAGCCGTTTGGCAGCACCTCGGTCACGACCACGGAAATGGAACCGTTAAACTCATTGTTCTGCGTGTTGTCGGCGTCACCGGAAAAGCTGGCTCCCGACTCGAGGCTCTGCTCCAGGCCGCTGAACAGCTTGCCGAACACGGTAGGCGGCGTGACACTGAGGCTGTTGCTTTTCGAGACAGTGCCTGAGTTGGTGTGCTTGGCCTCGGTGTCCTCGACCAGGTTGACCAGCAGGATATCGCCGACGCGGCGTGCCCGAACGTTCTCGAACCAGCTGCGTTCGAAGCCTGCCTGGTAGATCGAGCCGTTGCCCTGGGGCACCGGCGGGATCGCCGACGGCGGTACCGCGGCGAACTCCGGGTTGCGCTTGGGCGCCGAGTTGCAGCCGGCGAGAAACGCGGCGGCAACGGCCAACAGCACGATCAGTGTGCGCCGGTGGCCGCGTCTGTCGTGTGTGTTGTGGCCATGCATGTTCATCTTCGCTTACCTGCCCGGGCTATCGGTCTACAGCTGCTGGCTGACGTAGGCCAGCATATCGTCCGTGGTGGAGATCGCCTTGCTGTTCATCTCGTAGGCACGCTGGGTCTCGATCATGTTGACCAGCTCCTCGACCACGTTGACGTTGGAACTCTCCAGTGAGCCCTGGATCAGCGTGCCGACGCCGTTGGTCCCGGGCGTATCCGTTTGCGGCGTGCCACTGGCCGCCGATTCGCGATACAGGTTGTCGCCAATCGACTCCAAGCCGGTCGGGTTCACGAACTGCGCCAGCGTGATATTGCCGATCTGCGTCGGGGCATTGTTGCCGGCGACCATCGCCGACACCGTTCCATCCGAGCCGACCGTGACGCTCAGGGTATTGGCCGGCACCGTGATCGCAGGCTCAAGCTGGTAGCCGTTCTGCGTCACCATCTGGCCCGAGGAATCGAGTCCGAACGAGCCGTCACGGCTGTACACGATGCTGCCGTCCGGGTGGGTGATCTGAAAGAAGCCATTGCCCTGTACCGCCAGGTCAAAGCTGTTGTTGGTCTGCACGATGTTGCCCTGGGTGTGCAGTTTCTGCGTGGCCACCGTGCGGACGCCGGTACCCAGGTACAGCCCCGATGGCAACGTGGTGTCTTCGGTCGAGTTGGCGCCGGCCTGGCGCACGTTCTGGTAGATCAGGTCCTCGAACACCGCACGGTCTCGCTTGAAGCCGGTCGTGTTGACGTTGGCCAGGTTGTTGGAGATGACCGACATCCGCGTCTGTTCGGCATCGAGCCCGGTCTTGGCGATCCAAAGTGCTGGATACATGGTGACAACCTCTGTTTTTTGCGACAGCTGCGCCGTGCGCGATGCCGTCGAATGATTGACTCAGCTAAAGCGTTGCAAAACGCTTGCCAGCTTCAGACTGGCCGCACGATGCTGGCGGCGGCGCTGGCGCTTTCCTCTGCGGTCTTCATCATCTTGACCTGGAGTTCGAAGCGGCGTGACAACTCGATCATGTCGACCATCTCGTTGACCACGTTGACGTTGCTCGACACCAGCGCCCCGGAGACCAGGCGCTGATCAGGATCGGCCTCGGCCTCGCCGCCGCCTTTGAGGCGGAACAGGCCATCGTCGCCTTTTTTCATTTCGTCGAACTGCGGTGCCACCAGCTTGATGCGGTCGATCACCGCCAGCTGCTCTGCAGTCGCACCCTGTGGCCGGATCGATACCGTGCCATCGACACCGATGTCGATCTTCTCGTAGGGCGGGATCGCGATCGGCCCGCCGTTGCCGAGGACCGGCAAGTTGTTGCCGGTGACCAGCAGGCCGTTCTCGTCGACCCTCAGGTCGCCGCGGCGGGTGTAGGCCTCGTTGCCGTCAGCCGCCTGCACGGCCAGCCAACCCCCATCCTTCACCGCAACATCGAGGTCGCGGCCACTGTACTGGACGCTGCCGTGTTCGAAGTTGGTCGCTGGGCGCTCGTCCATTGCGTAGACGCGGGTCGGGTGACCGTTGCCGAATACCGGCATGCTGCGGAACTGGTTGAGGTCGGACAGGAAACCGGAGGTGTTGGCATTGGCCAGGTTGTTGTTCGCGTTGGCCTGCGCCAGCAGGGTCTCTTTCGCGCCGCTCATCGCGACGTAAAGCATCTTGTCCATGTTGACCTCGTTTTGAACACCGGTGTCGGCTTGAGGGTCGTGGAGCAAGGCACCGTCTATCCGGACGCCGTGCCCCCGCCCCTCGTGTCCGCTTAACGGATGTTGATGATCGTCTGGGTTACCGCGTCCGCGGTGGAGATCACCTCGGCGTTGGCCTGGAAGTTGCGCTGAGCAGTGATCAGGTTGACCAGCTGCGCGGCGATATCCACGTTCGATGCCTCGAGCGCACCGGACTGGATCTGCCCGAAGCTGGATGTACCGGCCTCACCGAGCTGCGGCGTGCCCGAGGCGAAGCTCTCCGCCCAGTTGGTGTCACCGACCTGGCGAAGACCCTGCTGGTTGTTGAACTTTGCCATCGCCACCTTGCCCAGCGCCGACGACTGACCATTGGTGTAGCGCGCAAACACCACGCCCTCGGCGTCGATGTCCACACCGGCAAGACGACCGGAGGTATACCCGTCCTGCGACAGGTTGTTGACCGCAAACGACGAGCCGTATTGGGTGGTCCCGGTGAGATCTATGGTCAGCGTCATGCTGGCCGCGCCGTTGGCCGGGTCATAGGCTGCAGTACCTGCCGTCGTGGCCGCCACGCCATCGATCGTCGACAGCGCGCCGCTGGAACTGAAGCTGAGCGCAAACGGTGTCCCCACGGCCTGGCCGGCTGGTGGCACGTTGGTGCCGTCGACGTAGAGATACTGGTCCCAGTCGTTGGCCCCGGCGCCTTTCACGTAATACATGGTCGAGGTATGCGCATTGCCCAGCGAGTCATAGACGGTGGTCGAGGTCGAGCGGTTGTAGCTGGTCGAAACCGCGGGATCGAACGCGATGCCCGGGGCCGTGTCGGACGAGTTGAGGTTTACCGCAACGTTCATCGTGCCCGTTGCACTGGGGGCGCTCGGCGTGGTCGGCAGCTGCAAGTCCTGCAGCACACCGGTGTTGAACGTGGTGGTGCCGCCGACGCCGGCGGTTGCCTCGTAGATCTGCAGGCGATCGTTGCCATTGTTGATCACATAGCCGTTGCGATCGACACTGTAGGCGCCGGCGCGTGTGAAGGCCTGCGTACCATCCGGAGACTCCAGCACGAAGAAGCCCTGACCGCTGATTGCAAGGTCGAGGTTGTTGGATGTGAAGTCGATCGATCCCTGGCTGAACTGCTGCGCGACCCGCGCCACACGCACCCCCTGACCGGCCGCGTTGGCGGTGTCCTGGATCGCGTTGGCGAACAGATCACCAAACTCAGTGCGCGACTCCTTGAAGCCGTTGGTGCCCGAGTTCGCGATGTTGTTGCCGGTCACCTCCAACTCGGTGGAGGCCGCGTTGAGTCCGCTGAGTGCGATACGAAAAGTCATGTTGGCTTCTCCGGTTTAGTAGATCTGTTGCACGTTGTTGAAAGCGATCGGGCCGAGACCCTCGAGATTCAGCGTGAGTCCGTTGCTGCCGTTCAGGTTCACGCTTTCGACCTTGGAAAACAGCTTGGTCTGCAGATCGACGGCGCGGTCGTTCTGCATCGCCTCGACCTGCAGGTTGTAGATACCCGGCGGCGCATAGTTGCCGGCGTCGTCCATTCCGTCCCAGGTGAAGTCCAGCGTGCCGGGGGCTGCCGAACCCAACGGCATCTCGCGCACCAGCTGCCCGACCCCGTCGGTCACCCGCAGCGTGACCGCGGGGCTGCTCTGGTCGAGGCTGACCTGGCCGCGCAGGCTGCCGCCGGGCATCAGGTACCCGGCGTCCACCGGCGCGAGGATCTCGCGGCCCACCAACGAGCCGGCCTGCAGGGCTTGACCCGAGGTGATCGAACCGGCCAGTGACTCGAAGTTCTTGTTCAGCTGCTCCAGTCCGGTCACCGAACCGAACTGTGCGATCTGGCTGAGGAAATCTCCGTTCTCCATCGGCTTGAACGGGTCCTGGTTGTTCAGCTGGGTCACCATCAATTTCAGAAAGGTGTTGAGACCCAGTTCGTTCGCATTGTTGGTGCCGCGGCTCTGCGTGTCGGTGGCCGCCAACCCGAGGCTGGAGAAGAGTTCCTGCTGGGTGCTGATGCTGCTCATGGCTCATTACCTCCCGATATTGATGGTGGCGCTGAGCATCTGCCGCGTCGCGTTCACCACCTCGACGTTGTTCTGATAGGCGCGCGAGGCCGAGATCATGTTGGCCATCTCTTCGACCACGCTGACGTTGGGTCGGTAGATGTAGCCGTCCTTGTCTGCCAGCGCGTGCTGTGGCGCGTACTCACGCACCAGGGGCGCCTGGCTCTCGACCACGCCCGCCATCTGCACTCCGACTGCAGGGCTGCGCAGATTGGCCTGGTCGAACACCGCCTTGAACACCGGCTGCCGGGCCTTGTAGGTCTCGTCGATGCTGCTGGACACCGCGTCGACGTTCGCGAGGTTGCTGGCCACGACGTTCATACGCAGGTTCTGCGCATTCATGCCGGAGCCGGCGATATCGAAGATCTTGAAGCTACTCATCAGCCGTTACCTTTGATGGCGAGCATGAGGCCCTTGATGCGTCCGTCCAGAAACCGCAGGCTGGCTTGGTAGCGCATCGCGTTGGCACTGAATTCGGTCTGTTCGCGCTCGACTTCCACCGTGTTGCCGTCGAGCGAGGGCTGCTGCGGGATTCGGTAGCCCATCTGGGTCGACGCGACGACCGCCGAGTCGGTCTTGATATGACCACTGTGGGTCGAAGCAAGGCGCACCGGCGGCTGCATCTCCTTGCGCAGCATCGCCTGGAAATCGAAGTCGCGCGCCTTGTATCCGGGGGTGTCGGCATTGGCCAGATTGGAGGCCAGCACCTCGGAGCGCTGGCCGCGCAGGCGCAGCGCCTGTTCGTGGATGCCGAAAACATCGTCGAGTTTCATCGTGCTGACCCCTGCACAAACCATTCGCGTGTATCACAGCAGGAGCCGTGCCAAAACACGCTTTGGCTTTCAGATCAACAGCTTATTCAGCCGGCACCAGGTATTGCCGGGGCCCGGCGGCAAGGGCTTGCCGCGGAGGCGGCAAACGGCGGGTCAGGAGCGGACGCGGTACACCAGACCGCCGGCGAGGTTACGCATCTCGAACAGGTCTTCGTGGCCGCTCATCGATTCGGTCGAGCCGAGGAACAGGTGACCGCCCGGATTGAGGCTGCGAGCGATGCGCGAGACGATGTCGCGCTTGCGTTCCTGGGAGAAGTAGATGAGCACATTGCGGCAGAACACCACGTCGAACCTGCCGAGCCCGTCGAACGGCTTGAGCAGGTTGAACACCCGAAAACTGATGCCCTTGCGGTACTGCGGCAGCACCTCGATGCAACCACCCTGCTCACGGAAATAACGGCGTCGCTGATCGTCACTGAGACCGCGACCGGCGGCCATGCCGCAATAGCTCGCCCCCTGCGCCTCCTGCAGCGCCGTCGGTGAGATATCGGTACCGACGATCTCGTAGCTGAGGTTGCGCGCGACGCGACCGTTCTGCATCGCATCCTGCAGGCAGATCGCCGTGGTGTAGGCCTCCTGCCCGGTGGATGCCGCCGCCGACCAGACACGCAGTCGGCTGGGTTTGCTCTCGGCCAGCACTCCATCGATGAGAATGCGGAAATGTGCCATATCGCGAAACCAGAAGGTCTCGTTGGTGGTCATCGCGTCGACCACGGCGGTCTGCAGGCGGGTGCTGCCGAGCTCTCCCAGCTTCGCCACCAGTTCTGAATAAGCGCTCAGTCCGAAGGTCGGCAACAGGCGGCCGAGGCGGCTGACGACCAGGTATTCCTTTCCGGCCCCCAGACGGATACCCGCCTGGGTCTCAAGGAACTCATGGATCGCCTTGTACTCGACCGGCGTCAGCGTCTTGGCGACCATTCCCTGTACAACCTCCGCGTTGCGGCTCAATCGGTTACGACTGTACCTGGCGCTCTTCGGCGTGCTGCCGCAAGTGGTCCTGCACCATCATTGCGAGGGTGTCGGGCTCCCACTTGGGCAGGAAATCGTTGGCGCCGACCTTTTCCACCATGCTCTTGTTGAATACCCCACTGAGCGAGGTATGCAGAATCACGTGCAGGTGATTGAGTTGCGGGTGTTCGCGGATCGCCTTGGTCAGCGAATAACCGTCCATGCGTGGCATCTCGACGTCCGAGATGATCAACGCCAGCCAGTTTTCAACGTCCCGGCCCTCGTCCAGCCATGCCTTGAGCTGATCGTAGGCCTGCTTGCCGTCGTTCGCCGTCGTGTACTCGACGCCCATCTGTTCCAGCACGCGGGTGACCTGCTTGCGCGCCACGCTGGAGTCATCGACCATCAGCACATGCTGTGGAAGGTCGTGCTGGCGTTCCTGGATGATCCCTTCAGATACGTTTTCCTGGCCACCGATCACCTCTTTCAGGACCTTTTCCACGTCGATGATCTCGACCAGCTCGTTGTCTACCTGGGTGACCGCGGTCATATAGGTGCCCTGTGCCGCACCTTTTGGTGGCGGCAGTATCTCCTCCCAGTTCATGTTGACGATGCGGTCCACCGAATCGACCAGGAAGCCCTGTACCTTACGGTTGTACTCCGTGATGATGACGAAGCGGTCGCGTGGATCACCCAGCGCGGGCGCACCGATGGCCATCGCAAGGTCCATGATCGCGATCGTCTTGCCACGCATATTGGCGATACCCAGCACCACCGGGTGCGACTGTGGCACCACGGTCAGTGGCGGGCACTGAATGACTTCCTGCACCTTGAACACATTGATACCAAAACGCTGACGCCCGCCGAGACGGAACAGCAGGAGTTCAAGGCGGTTGTGCCCCGCCAGTTTGGTGCGCATGTCGACGCCGTCAAGTACCCCTGCCATCTGCATCTCCGTGATCGATGATCCTGTGATGGATGGCGTAGCGGCACAGGAACGTCAGGCTTTAATGGCGCCAGACCTGCGAAACCGGCACGAACCTTGCTGCCTGTTGACCATGAAACAAACCCGTCGAAATTCCGCCGCTTTGGCGGTCATGCTGTTCACACTCGCGGGCAGCGGCAGCGCCGAGGAATACCCGGCGCAATCACATGACAGCATCCGCGAGGCCGCGCGCCAACATGCGCTGGCGCAGGCGGTTGACCTTGCGGGCCGACCGGAAGTGACCGTCGGCACGCTGGACAGCCGCCTCAAGCTGGCACAGTGTGATCAAGACCTGGAGACCTATGATTCGCCAAACGGCCTCAACGGCGGCCGCGGCGTGGTCGGCGTGCGCTGCGAAGGCGGCAAACCGTGGAAGATCTACGTGCCGGTACACCTGGCGCTGCTCGACACCGTAGTGGTGAGTACCCGCCCTCTGGTGCGTGGCCAGGCGGTACGGGCAGACGACGTGACACTGAGCGAGGTCGATACCTCGACACTGCACAAAGCCTACTTCACCCGCGTCGAAGACGTCGTCGGTCTGCGCAGCAAGCGTGCGGTCGGTGGCGGCACCACATTGCACGCGGGACTGCTGGAGCGTGCCAGGCTGGTCAAACGCGGCAGCCAGGTACAGATACTTGCGGTGACCGACGGTCTACAGGTTAGGATGCGGGGCAAGGCGTTGGCTGATGGCACGCGCGGCGAGCGGATCAAGGTCAAGAATCTGAGCTCCGGCCGCGAGGTCACGGGTACCGTGACAGGCTCAGGCCTGATCGAGGTCCTCAATTGAACGTGAAACACCCCGCCGGATTACTGCCGAAACGACTATTTTCGGAATGAATTTCACCACTTACGTCTGCTGTGTAAAGTCCGTCAAAAGTCAGACGATACAGAGCACGTAATAACCGTGAAGGTGTAACCGAGATGGGCATCGAAATCAGTGGGAACGGCGGCCGACCGCCGCACGAGGCCGCCGAGGCGAGCAAATCGCAGGCGACCGCAAACAGCAACCAGACGCGCGCAGGATCTGCAGCCAAGAGCCAGACGACCGGCGGCGATCAACTGAAGCTTTCGAGCCAGGCAGCGCAGCTGCAGGCACTCGAGGCAGAGATCGCAAACCTGCCGGTGGTCGACACACAACGCGTTCAGGATGTGCAACGCACGTTGGCGACGGGGTCGTTTCAGGTCGAGCCGGCACGTGTTGCCGACAAGGTGCTGACCTTCGAGGCAGGACTCGCCAGGGCACAATGAACCATGGATAGCGTGCAACTCGGCAAGGCGTTCACCGCCACAGTGCAGGCCAGCCTGCATGGCCTGCAGTCGATCGAGCCGGTGCTCCAACGCGAGCAGGACGCGCTCCTCGGCAAGGACCCCGAGACCCTGCAGCAGGTCGTACGCGAGAAACTGGTGCTGCTAAAAGAACTCGAACACAGCGTGCACGCCCGCGATCGCCTGCAAAAAGCGGCCGGTCTGCCGGCAGGCAACGAGGGTGCGGGCAAGCTGGTCGAAGGCCTGCAGCAGCAGGCTCTGACGCAGGACTGGGCGGCACTGACCAAACTCGCGCAGCGGGTCGCCGAACTCAACGACCGCAATGGTCGACTGGCGATCCAGGGCCAGCGCAACGCACGCGCCGCACTGGGCATCCTCACTGGACGCGCGGCAAGTGACGACACCTACAGCACACTGCGGCGCAGAGGCGGCGGTGTGGCGAGCTATACACTCGGCAAGGTCTGACCTGCGGGCACTATGCCCGTCGACGTCACCATCATCGCCGTTACAGACCCTCCCGGCTCGGGTTAGAATCCCCCCGCCCCATCGACCTGTGCGCGTCTGTTTCACGTTTTCGACAGCCGCGTTCGCCGCGTCGCGGGCAACACACTCAGCCCTCGTAGCTCAGCTGGATAGAGCGCACCCCTCCTAAGGGTGAGGCCAGAGGTTCGAATCCTCTCGGGGGCACCATCTTTTCCTTGCTAACACCCGGGGTCGGCTGCGTTGGAAATCTGGCAGATCTTCGTGCTGTCGCTGGTCGGCATCCTGGCCGGCTGGCTCAATGTGATGGCCGGCGGCGGGTCTCTGCTGACGGTGCCGGTGATGCTGTTCATGGGGATCCCAGGCCCGGTGGCCAATGGCACCAACCGGATCGCGATCCTGGCGCAGAACATCACCGCGGTCAGCACTTTCCGCCGCCGCGGGTTCTCAGATTTCAAGCTGAGTCTCAGCCTTGCAACAGCGGCTGCAGTCGGTGCACTGGGCGGGGCGTCGCTCGGCGTGCATCTGCAGGGCGAGTGGTTCGACCGCGTGCTGGCACTGGTCATGGTCGGCGTGATGATCCTGATGGCCACCGGCCAGGACCGGGTCAAGCCAGTGGGTGGCGACGCCAAGGCGAAGAACCTGCTGCTCGGTCACCTGCTGATGGTGGGCGCCGGCTTCTGGGGGGGATTCATCCAGATCGGCGTCGGCTTCATATTGATGCCGATTCTGCACCGCGTGATGGGGCTCGACCTGGTGCGGGTCAACATGCACAAGGTGTTCGTGGTGCTGGTGTTCACCATCGTGGCACTGGCGGTGTTCGCGAGCCAGCTCGAACTGCTGTGGTGGACCGGACTCGGACTCGCGGTGGGCAATTCGATCGGTGGCTGGCTGGGTGCACACACCACGGTGACCCATGGCGAGAAGCTGATCCGGCGGGTGCTCTACTTCGCCCTTACCGCATTCATCATCAAGCTGTTGTTTTTCTGACCGGTCGGTGCCGGGACGGATCGCCGAGAGGGCTCGGCTCCTACGCTGTAGCCGGGCCGCCGCTACCCTGGTTTGACCGGGGTTGCAGGCGCAGGGTCTTGAGGGTCTCGCCGAGCAGACGGCCCAGTGTCTGGTAGGTCTTGATCTGCGCCCGCTGGTACACGGTGTCGTCGGCCTCACCGGCGAGCGACAGACGCGCCTCGAAAAATGCCATATCCGCCTCCAGCGAACAGACATCGACGCGTGGGACGACCTTTTTTTGTTCCTGTTTGCTCATGATTATCATTTTAGCAGGCACCGCAGATTTTCAAGTTCTGGCATGAGATTTTCGTCAGCCCATCGCTCAGACAATGATCCGAATAAAAATTTATCGACCCATAAGGCAAAAAACGCTGTGCTAGACTCCTGATAAACCCCGGCCAGCCGGGGACTTTTGCCTTTCTGCCAACACTTTGGGTGGTCGTCCAAAAATGTCAGAGTTTCTCGATCGGCTGCGCCAGTCTTCCGCCTATTTCGGTGCCAATGCGCCGTTTATCGAGGATCTTTTCGAATCCTACCTGACCGATCCCGCCAGTGTCCCGGACAACTGGCGCGCACACTTCGACAGCCTGCCGCCAGTCAACGGCACCCCGGTCAACGATCTGTCACACCGCCGCGTGCAGGAGGACTTCCTGCACCTGGCCAGCGACCCACGCTCGCGCGTCCCCTGCACGGTCGGCCTGTCGGCATTGGCCGCCGAGCGCCAGGCAAAGGTACTGCGCCTGATCAACGCCTACCGGGTACGCGGCCATCAGAACGCGCGTCTCGACCCCCTGAACCTGAAGCCGCAACTGCCACTGCCGGACCTGCAGCTGTCGTATTACGGCCTTGGCAAGGAAGATCTGGACGCGGTGTTCAACACCGGCTCGCTGTTTGCGCCCGACCAATTGCCGCTGAAGGACATCCTCGCGCTGGTGCAGGAGACCTACACCGGCAATGTCGGCTCCGAGTACATGCACATCACCAACACCGAGGAAAAACGCTGGATCCAGCAGCGCGTCGAGTCCTACCGGGTCAGGCCGGAACTGGACGACGCGCAGCGCCGCTGGATACTGCAGATGCTGACGGCGGCCGAAGGCATCGAGAAGTTCATGCACGCTCGTTATGTCGGGCAGAAGCGCTTCTCCCTCGAGGGCGGCGAATCCCTGATCCCGATGCTCGACGAGACGATCCAGCGTGCTGGGCGCGACGGCTGCAAGGAGGTCGTCATCGGCATGGCGCACCGTGGGCGGCTGAACGTGTTGGCAAACATCATCGGCAAACCGCCCGCACAGATCTTCGGCGAGTTCGAGGGCAAGCGCCACGTGGCCGACGAAGGCATCCTGTCGTCGGGCGACGTGAAGTATCACAAGGGATTCTCCAGCGACGTCGAGACCCCCGGCGGCCTGGTTCACATTACGCTCGGCTTCAACCCCTCGCACCTGGAAATCATCGGGCCGGTGGTACAGGGCTCGGTTCGCGCGCGCCAGCAGCGCCGCCGCGACCGCAGCGGCGAGCAGGTACTGCCGATCATCCTGCACGGTGACGCCGCGTTCGCCGGCCAGGGCGTGAACATGGAGATGTTCAACATGTCGCAGGCCCGTGGCTACACGGTCGGCGGCACCCTGCATATCGTGATCAACAACCAGATCGGCTTCACCACCAGCAACACCCTGGACAGCCGGTCGACGACCTATTGCACCGATGTGGCGAAGGTGGTCCAGGCGCCGATCTTCCATGTCAACGGCGACGACCCCGAAGCGGTGATCTTCGTCACCCGGCTGGCACTGGACTACCGCAACCGCTTCCGCAAGGACGTGGTCATCGACCTGGTGTGTTACCGAAGGCATGGCCACAACGAGGCCGACGAACCGGCGGTCACGCAACCGATGATGTATCAGAAGATACGCAATCATCAGCCTACCCGCGCGAAGTACGCCGACGAGCTGATCGCCAGCCAGCTGATCACGCCGGCCGAGGCGCAGGGCTATGTCGAGGACATCCGCGCCGAGTTCGAACGCGGCAACTGCGTCGGCCGTCCGTCGGTCTGCCTGGTGAACAACCCCTATCACGTCGACTGGTCCAGGTACCGCGGCGTACGCTGGAACCACCCGGTCGACACCACCTTCGACGCCGACCGTTTCGAGGCGCTGGCCGGACAAATCGTGACCCCGCCGGGAGACTTCAACCTGCACCCGAGGGTGCAGCGCATCATGGACGACCGCCGACTGATGGCGCAGGGCGACAAACTGATCGACTGGGGGTTCGCCGAGAACATGGCCTACGCCACCCTGCTCGACCAGGGCGTACCGATCCGCATCTCCGGCCAGGACTGCCGCCGTGGCACCTTCTTCCATCGTCACGCAATGCTGCGCAACCAGGACACGGGCGCCAGCTATATCCCCTTGCGCCACCTGCACAAAGGGCAACCGAACTTCACCGTGATCGACTCGGTGCTGTCGGAAGAGGCGGTGCTGGCCTACGAGTACGGCTACGCCACCGCCGATCCCAAGGCACTGACCATCTGGGAGGCGCAGTTCGGTGATTTCGCGAACGGCGCCCAGGTGGTCATCGACCAGTTCATCACCTCGGCCGGGGCCAAGTGGGGCCTGTATTGCGGCCTGGTGATGCTGCTGCCGCATGGCTACGAGGGTCAGGGTCCGGAGCACTCCTCGGCACGGCTGGAGCGCTACATGCAGCTGTGCGCCGAGCACAACATCCAGGTCTGTTCGCCGACCACACCGGCACAGATCTTCCACCTGCTGCGTCGACAGATGCTGCGCCCGTTCAGGCACCCGCTGGTGGTGATGTCCCCCAAGAGCCTGCTGCGCCACCCGCTGGCCACCTCGTCACTGGATTCGCTGACACACGGCCGTTTCGAGCCGGTGATCGACGAGGTGGATCCGATTGATGCCGGGAGCGTCACCCAGGTCGTGCTGTGTACCGGCAAGGTCTACTACGACCTGCTGCAGGCCAGGCGCACGCGTGAGTTGAATCACGTGGCACTGGTGCGTGTCGAGCAGCTCTACCCGTTCCCGCGCGACGATTTCGACGCGATCGTCGCACGCTACCCGAACGCCGGGCTGTTCGTGTGGTGCCAGGAAGAACCGCAGAACCAGGGCGCCTGGGATCAGATCAAGCATCGCTTCCACATCCTGCAGGATGGCAGGCGCGAGCTGATCTACGCCGGCCGGCCTTCGGCTGCGGCACCCGCCACCGGCTATCACCAGGTGCACCAGGAAGAACAAGAGAAACTCGTGGACGATGCGCTCACCGGGCGCTGCGATCCATCCATGAACCGAAGGGGTTAACCAATGTCGACCGAAGTACGCGTACCCACACTGCCGGAATCAGTCAGCGATGCCACGGTGTTGACCTGGCACAAGAAGCCAGGCGAGGCCATCGCACGCGATGAAAACCTGGTCGACCTGGAGACCGACAAGGTCGTGCTCGAGGTGCCCTCACCGGTCGCAGGCGTGTTGAAAGAGGCCGTCGCCGAGGCCGGTGCCGTCGTTACCGCCGATCAGTTGCTGGCGATCGTCGAGGCCGGCGCCACGGCAACCGGACCAGCCACCGAACTGCCGACCTCGCCGGAAAAACTGGCACAGGCCTCTGCGCCCGCCCAGGCCGACACGGCCGAGAGCCCCGACGAAGATCCCGATCAGGTATTGACCCCGGCGGTGCGACGCCTGGTCAAGGAACTGAACATCGATGCCAGCAAGATCAAGGGCACCGGCAAGAACGGCCGGATCCTGAAGTCGGACGTCATGGCGTTCCTCGACCAGCAGGGCAGCAGCGACGACGCCGACCTTCGTGCAACCGTCCCGGTGGCGAACGTCGCCGCAACAGACGTGCGCCAGGAGAGGCGCGTACCAATGACGCGCCTGCGTGCACGCATCGCCGAACGCCTGGTCGAGGCCCAGCAGAACGCGGCCATCCTTACCACCTTCAACGAGGTCAACCTGAAGGCCGCGATGGATCTGCGCTCGCGCCACAAGGATGCGTTCGAGAAGGCACACGACGTGCGCCTAGGCTTCATGTCGTTCTTCGTCAAGGCCGCGGTCGAGGCGCTGAAGAAGTTCCCGGTGGTCAATGCCTCGGTCGACGGCAACGACATCGTGTACCACAACTACTTCGACATCGGCGTCGCGGTGGGCTCGCCACGCGGACTGGTCGTGCCGATCCTGCGTGACGCGGACCAGATGACATTCGCACAGATAGAGGACACCATCCGCACCTTCGGCCAGAAGGCGAAGGATGGCAGCCTGAGCTACGAGGAGCTGACCGGCGGCACCTTTACGATCTCCAACGGGGGCGTGTTCGGCTCGATGCTGTCGACGCCGATCCTCAACCCGCCGCAAAGCGCGATCCTCGGCATGCACAACATCGTCGACCGCCCGGTGGTCGAGAACGGCGAGATCGTGATCCGCCCGATGATGTACCTGGCGCTGTCCTACGACCACCGCATCATCGACGGCCGCGAGGCGGTGCAGTGCCTGGTGACGATCAAGCAGTGTATGGAAGACCCGGCGCGGATGTTGCTGGGGATTTGATTTTTTGCACCCTCACCCTGCCCTCTCCCTCACGAGGGAGAGGGTTCTCACTTCTCCCTCGCCCCTATGAGGGAGAGGGTTCTTACTGTTCCCTCTCCCCCGAACGGGGGGAGAGGGTTAGGGTGAGGGGGCTCCCATGACTTCCCTCTCCCCGCCGGGGAGATGAGGATAAATTTCCCCTCTCCCCCGCTACGGGGGAGAGGGTTAGGGTGAGGGGGCAACAACCAACCATGACCAAAATCAGACAGGCCGACCTGATCCAGAGCGTCGCCGACGCGCTGCAGTTCATCTCCTACTACCACCCGCTGGACTATATCCAGGCGGTGGGCCGCGCCTACGAGCGCGAGCAGTCACCGGCGGCAAAGGACGCGCTGGCGCAGATCCTGACCAACTCTCGCATGTGCGCCGAGGGTCGCCGGCCGATCTGCCAGGACACCGGCGCCGTCGTCGTATTCCTCAAGGTCGGCATGAACGTGCACTTCGAAGGCGACATGAGCCTGACCGACATGATCAACGAGGGCGTGCGCCGCGCCTACCT
>Ga0116152_10000477_pt1 | contig 32335 bp, 31 predicted proteins | sample AD_UKC119_MetaG_FD_89894 | JGI IMG/M metagenome (GOLD analysis project Ga0116152, IMG submission 89894) | Active sludge microbial communities of municipal wastewater-treating anaerobic digesters from Hong Kong - AD_UKC119_MetaG | ecosystem: Engineered > Bioreactor > Anaerobic > Digestate... | reverse complement strand
GACCCCGACGCCAACGCCATGGCCGCCGTCCGACCACGCGACGAAGCCGCATTTCGCAGCGTCCTCGAAACCGCCATGCAGAGCGATGGCGTCACGCTCCGCGCCATCCTCGCGGACGACGAACTCGTGGGGCAGATCACGATCTTCCGGCTCCATGGCCAGGACGCCGTCGGCTACTGGATCGCAAAGGAACACTGGGGCCGCGAAATCGCAACACGCGCCCTGCAACTGCTGCTCGACGAAGTCAGCACGCGCCCCCTGGTCGCGCGCGTGGCGACACACAACGCCGCCTCCATCCGCGTGCTGGAGAAGTGCGGCTTTGTCGTGACGGGCCGCGAACATTCACCGGGCACGGAACGATATGTCGAATGCGAGGAGACTGTCCTGCGACTCGAATGACGATTGCGTCGACACGCCCACAGAAAATCCCTGATTGGCGACAAGCCCAGCCGCGACGCTCACCTCAGCTCCAGCCGCGCTTTGAGTACGTGTACATGTCGAACAGCACATACCACTTGCTGTCCAATCGCCGCATCCCCTGGTAATACACATCGTCTCCCGTGAGCCCCAGCGCCTCGGCGCCGGCCTCCTCCGCTGTATCAGACGGGATGTACGCGAAGCCCCAGACAGACCTTTGATCAATGCTCGTCACAAACACAATGCCGCCATCCGGCAGCTCGCGAATCTCCTGAATCGCAAAGGCCCCAACCATCTGTGGTCCGGCGGGCCGCGCCCCCTTCTCGACGCTCGCGACGACTGCGTCGAGCTCGCTGCGGCTCTCCGCAAAACGCCCCTTGAACGCCCACGTATTCTCCTTGAGACCACTGGCGAGGACACACGACAGCCACATGAATCCGATCGCAAGGAGCGGCAGCCTCACATGACGCCGACTCGATGGATACGCCATGCAGCGAACCACAACAAAGAGCATGGCGCCGACGAAAACAAATCCGATCAGCACCAGCGCGTTCTCGATCTCGAATCGTCTGGATCCGTTGTAGGCCAGCCCCGGCGTGTTCAGCGGAAGCGTCGTGAAGAAGGCGAAGATCAGAGGAATGCAGAGGAGAACATACACAACGCGCATGAACGTCCGCGCCGGGAATTCGCGATCCGTCGGATCGGGCGAACCGTAAGTCAGCGGGACTGAGGCGTCACTCACGGTCTCACTGGAATCGATCGTGACATCTGAATTCTCACGCCCGACGTTCTTCACGCAAATCGCCTCACGACATTCAGGTTGCGCATCCCGCGCGGGAATAGGCCCCTTATAGCCCCAGCGCCTCAAGCCGATCGATGATAGGCCGGGAGGCTCACCCTTTCCAAGGTGGGGGCGCGACGATCGGATTACCGAGGGCTTTCGATGTACTCGAAGCCGAGCGCCTCAATCCCGCCTCACGCCGATGCGCGCCAAAATCGTCTCCAGCGAATCGTGCGTCATCTCTCCGGGGAGGGTCGGCTCATCGTACTCCTCGTCGTTCCATGAGCCGTCCTCCATTTGCTGGAGGTCAATCGGCTGCGACAGCGATGGATGCGTCACGGCGAAATGCCATGCGCCGTCGGCGTGAACCATGACCCACTCAAACTCATGTCGCCGAACAAGTTCATCGCCGAGCGCGATCGGCGCCGCCTCTTCCAGGAGCCTGCCGCAGCAGTCGGAGCCGCCACATCCCTCGTAAATGGCGAACCCAACAAGCTCGTGAACATCGTCGCCGTTGTCCGGCCACTCGTGGAAATGGTCACGAAGCCGCTGGAATATGTCCGCAATGTAAGACTGTTCGCTCGAGGTGAGTTGTCGCGACGCTCGAATAGACACAGCGCAAGGATAAGCAGAGTGGCTCACCCTTTCCAAGGTGCGGGCGCGACGATACGTACGTAAACGATCGACCGAGCCTACCCGACGCAACGGCGCCATCGCATCGTCGCGCCCCCACCGCTGAAGCGATGGGCCACCCGGTCAGGAATCGCTCTCTCAATGCCCCAGCGCCTCCAGCCGATCGATGATGATCTTCAGCTCCCGCCGCGGCATGAACTGGCGCAGGGCCGCCTTGCGACGCTCCTGCATGTAGATCTCGACGCCCTCGTCACCGCGCTCGCCGCCCGCCTCACGAAGTTCCTCAATGTACGCCTTCTCCTCATCGCTGAGGACGAGATTCCCGCTGGCGTCCAGCGACTTTGAGCGGCTGATCGAATCGCGGCCCTCCCCCTCTTCAATCAACCGCCGCCGCGCGTGATCGAGCGCCGTGAGCCCGAATTCGTCGGTCACCTGTGGATCGGCCCCGGCGTCGAGCAGCGCATCGATCACGCCCGACTCCGGGACCAACGTCTTCGCCGCCTCGATGATGGCGGGCGTTCCCTCGCTGTTGCGGACATTCGGATCGCAACCGCCCTCCAGCACTTCGCGCGCAAGATTGCCGTCGCCGGCCATGATGGCGTTGAAGAGACGTCGCCTGGCCCAGCGTTCATGATCCATCAGGGTTCTCCCGATTCGCCCCGCCCTACGACTTCATCAGGTAACGATTGCTCACGAGTTTCAGTGCAACGCGCTCACCCGTCGGCGTCCTTCGCTCGATCTCCGGCACGAGAACCACGCCTTCGCGCAGATGGTCCTCGATGGCGGAATCTTCCTCGGCAAGCCGCATCGCCGTTCGAATACCCGCCTCGTCATTCTCCACGACGCCGAGAAACGGCACAAACCGAACGCCGCGCGCCGCACACGTCTCCCGCAGCGCCGGTGTGTCGATCCACGTTCCGTCGGCGCGCATTGCCGCGAACAGCGCCAGCCAGACTTCGCCCGACTTCGCACCGTACTTGAGCTTCTGGACCTGACCGAACGCTTCGCCGTAGAACGTCACGTTCGGCGTATCCGCGAGAAGGCCCAAGAGGGCGGCGCCCTCGCTGCGAACAGCGCGCCAGTACACGCTGTTGGAATGTTCCTCCCACCACTCCGTGCGGCTTCCGACGAACAGGACGCCATCGTTCATTACGACGCGTACGTTGGCGCCGTGAATCTTCTCCGTCACGACGAGCCGTTCGCCCGGCAGGAACACGTCCGCATAGCGCTGGTAGGTCTCAATGTCGAACTTGTGCGTCAGCAGGGACGGACCGGCAATCGCCCGATCGGCGCCCGATGTCGCGGACTCCGGCGGTTCGTACCGCTCAATATCGAGGGCGGCGCTGACGTCGTCGCCGACGCCAAAGCGCGCATCGAGCTCCTCTGGAATTGGTATCATCAACCCCTGCGAAATCTCGCCGCGAAGCTGCGCGACCTTGATCCGCATCCGCGGCTTCGAGGTCCGGTTCGCCAGGAACGCGAACGCCGGGCGACTCACATCCACCGTGAAATCCGGCGGTATGTAGATCGCCGGATCGCCCGGCTCGAATTCATCCCTGCCGACAACGACCTGCCATCCCCCGACCTTCGTCAGGACGAGACGATCGGCGTTGGGATGCGGCGTCATTTCGCCGATTTGAATAATCGGAATGCTGTGATCACTCACATTTTCTCTCCATATTGGCCCATTTACTGAAACTTCCGGCGGAAGATTCTACAGAGAGATGGAGTTTTGTCACGCGCTGTGCGACGCGGCTTCGGGTGGTCCACCTTCTTCGAGGGTGGATTCACGATGATTGGCGAGCGGGAAACGCCTGATCTGTGCCTTGTGGCCCACCCTTTCCAGGCGTGTCGGCGCGACGATATGAAGGCCGATCGATCGACTGAGCTTGCCCGACGCAACCGCGCCTTCGCATCGTCGCGCCCCCACCGCTGAAGCGATGGGCCACCCGGTCGAGTCGTCGCGGCGGGACGCCGCGGCGCTGATTCCGCGCAACGACGACTTACAGACGAACGCGCCGCCGGACCGTCCTACTTCACGCCGATCTGCACAAACGCCTGCACCTTGTGCGCCTTCGCGTCGTCCGCGACATCGCTGTGGCAGTCCAGCTTCGCGCCCTTGTGCGCCAGCATCCGAATCTGCTCCTGCGTCAGATTCTCCGGATCGACGTCCAGGCCCTCCGCCGCGGCTCGCGTCGCCAGGAGCACGCGCTGCTCCTGCGAAAGACCCGGGCTCTTCGCGCTCTTCGCGCCCGGAACGAACCCGTCGGCCTTGCCGCTGGCCCACTCCGTGATCTCCTTGCTGATCCGCATGCTGCACCAGTCGTGACCGCACATGGCGCAGAAGTCCGTATCCACGTCGAGGTCCTCGTCGTGCAGCGCGCGGGCCGTCTCACCGTCGAACGCAATTTCGAACTGCTTCGGCCAGTTCAGCGCCGCGCGGGCTCGACTCATGTCGTTGTCCCACTGGATCGCGCCCGGAATGTTCCGCGCCACGTCGCCCGCGTGGGCCGCGATCTTGTAGGCGATGCAGCCCTCCTTCACGTCCTGCGCCTTCGGCAGACCCACATGCTCCTTCGGTGTCACATAACAGAGCATTGCGGCGCCCGCCCGCGCCGCCTCTGTCGCGCCGATGCAGCTCGTGATGTGGTCGTATCCCGGGAACACGTCCGTCACCAATGGTCCAAGCACATAGAACGGCGCGTCGTCGCAGATGCGCTGCTGCACCTGCATGTTCCAGGCGATCTCGTGCATCGGCACGTGCCCGGGGCCCTCAACCATCACCTGCACGCCCGCCTCGCGCGCCCGCTGCGTCAGTTCACCCAGGACTTCCAGCTCCGCGATCTGCGCCGCGTCGCCCGCGTCCTGAAGGCATCCGGGCCGCACGCCGTCGCCCAGCGAATAGGTCACGTCATACTGCCGCATGATCGCGCTGATGTCGTCAAACAGCTCGTACATCGGGTTCTGCCTGTTGTGCGTCAGCATCCACTTCGCCAATAGCGAACCGCCGCGACTGACAAGCCCCGTGATGCGCTTCTTGATGAGATGCAGATTCTCCTTCAGCACACCGGCGTGAATCGTGAAGTAGTCCACGCCCTGCTGCGCCTGGTGCTCGACGATCTTCAGAATCGTGTCGTAGTCCAGGTCTTCGATCTTTCGACCGATGATCATGCTGTAAATGGGGACTGTGCCGATGGGGATCGTGCTGTTGTCGATGATCGCCTGTCGACACTCGTCGAGATTCCCGCCCGTGCTCAGATCCATCAGCGTGTCGGCGCCATACTTCTGCGCCCATTTGAGCTTCTCGACCTCTTCGTGCGTCCCGCTTGTCACGGGGCTGGCGCCGATGTTCGCGTTGATCTTCGTGCTGACCATGCGACCGATGCCCATCGGATCGAGCCGCTTGGGCGACGCCTCGCCGCGACAATAGCTTTCGTCACCGAGCTCGACCATCCGCTGCGATACCGTCTGATTCACCCACAACGCCGCGTCCGGTCGATGGCCGGGATGGCCCGCCGAGTCGCGAGTCGTGAGTTGTGAGTCTTGAGTACTGAGTCGTGAGTTGACAGCGACATTTGAAATCTCAGATTTGAGATTTGAAATCTCCTCCTCGCGTCGTCGAATCCACTCGGCGCTCGGCGCCCCGCCCTTCGATCCGGCCAGGTGCCGGATGTTGGCGGGGATGACCAGCCGGCCGCGCGCGACTTCATCACGAATGAACGACGGTGTCACGTTCTCACGTTCGGCGACGCGAACCATCTCGGGGGTAATCACGCCATTGCGGGCGGCTTCCAGTTGTGTCATCTGCATTGCTCCAACGTAGGGTCCGCTGTGCGGACCAGTCTTTTCAATTTTGCCGCGTCAGCCTTGCGAATTCTCTTCGTAGCGTCCGCTGTGCGAACCAGTCATGACTCACGGTATCCTGCGCCCGCCCCACGGCGTTTACCTGGAGAGGTACGACTTCTTCTTCTCGCTGGTCGCCTCGACAACAGGCGTGCGCCGCCAACGTTGTCGCTGCGAGTGAAACCCGCGTTCCGCACTCCGATCGATCTTCAGCGTCTGCACGGATCGCTGGAGACCGCTGCGCGTCGTGAACAACAGGTCGAGCGACACCTCTGTCGCGTCCGGCGCGGGCGGATCCAGTTCAAGTTCAAAAAACTCGCCCTTCATCCAGAAAATCTGGGCGCTTTGCAGCCGGAGCTCCTTCCCCGTGTCGTCCTGGCAACTGACGAGCTTCACGCCGTAATCGGTATAGGCGTAGAGCGGCAGGCTCCCCTGGATGGACATCGCGTCATCAAGGACCTGCGCCCTTTCGATCCGATGGCTCGCCATCTCGCGACCATCATGGAACTGTGGACCGCAGCCGGCGCCTGACAGGAAAATGAAAAACAGCGCCGCACAGCGCCGCCCCTTCGACGAGACAGAAATCTCCGGATATTCACTTCGATAATGGCTGGGCATGAATCGCCTCGCTAAAGGGTCGACGCCTCGTCACGCGAAAAACTCGTCAACGTGATTCCGTATATACGCGGCGATCGGTCCATGGAATGTCTCGTTCTCCTCCAGCAAGCCGTTCAACCGCCGATTCGAATCACGCCATGGGGAAAGGTCATTCAGGATCGTGATATCGTCGTCATCCTCGTAGTCCGGATTCGACATGGCCAAGGGTCGCGCCATCCGGGACATCGCCTCGCGGCAGTCGTCCGACGAACGAGGCGGCCGTCCGCCGTCAAAACCCGCTGCGGCCGCAGAATAGACTTCCCCCAGCGCCGTCAGTCCCATGGTTTTCGTCGCCTCACGCAGATCGTCATCGAACACGCCGGCCGAATTCCAGAAATACTGCGCCAGCCCACCGTTCACGCATTCCCGCTCGAGCCAGACGAGCGCATAGACCCATCGCTGCCCGCGCGAAACACCGGTCCACTCGGAGGGCAATTCGCCCGTGGCGTAATCCGCCGAGGGCAGGTTCCAAATGGGCTCAATGACCGCCTCCGCCAGCACGTTGTCGTCTTCCTCAAGCGCGCTTTGATCTGCGAGTCGATAGTCCATCATCAACAAACCTCCCGTCCGCAATTGCCCGGAGGCGTCGTCGATCGCGCAACCAGACGCCGACACCGACGGCCCTGCGTGCTGAACCCGTAGTGCGCGAGAATCGCCAAACTGGGATAGAGAAACTGAAACGACATGACTCGCCTCCCTACGCAGCCGACGCCTCGCCCCGCGAAGCGCCCGTCGCTGATCAGGTTCAAAGGGTCCCGGCGGCCGATCGCGCCGCCAAGTCTCATGCCCGCCGCGGCGGGCCACCCCTGCTGGATGCAAGGAATCATATCGCCGGCCGGCAACCGCCGCCAACCGACGTTTCCGGCGATCTCAATCGCCCCGGCGCCCTGTTGCGCCGCCTCCCCGGGATCAACGCAGCGGATCGGATGTCACCCAACGCCCTTCGGCGCTCTTCGGATCGACTTCGTAGATCGAAAGGCCGGCCGCGCCGGACCTGCGGACCGTCAGTACCAGACGATCCCCGCGGCGAAAGTGCTCGGACAGGCGCGCGTCGCGTGGACAGAGCTCCTTCATTTCGAACGTCGCCATGTCAAACGCATACATCGACTCTCGGTCCTTCAGGTCGATGTGACCGTCCTGATTGGTATCCTCACAGACGGCCGTGAGGATCAGTTGGTTGTCAAACAGGACGTTCGAATGTGTTGGCGGAGATCCGCTGTAGTAATACTCGCCGCGCGTTTTCCTGTCAGAGTGATCCCGGTACAGCAACCACGCGTCGATCCAGACCATCTTGTCAAACAGACGCTTCGACTTTCCGCTTGTCAGGTCCACAACAATGATGTCGGCCGCGTCGCGCCGCCCCGCGGAACTTGAGAACGACCCCAAACTCACGCCCGAGCCGAAGCCGACCTCGTCCATATCGCGTTCAGGACCGATCGGCATGACGAGATACCGATCGTCGACCATCGACGCGTTCCAATCCTGCATCTGAACCCTGGCGTCAGTCCGCTCGCTCGCGCGATTCGACACGCCGCCATCCGCCACGCAACCGGCGACAAGCGCCAGGACCGCAAGGCGCCCCAACAAATACCATCGCTGATGATACGATGACTCTCCGGCAAACGACTTCACGACAGGCCTCCACTCATACGCCACGCCCCGCCGGCGCGCAGTCGATCGCACGCTCCGACACGTGGGCGTTCCAAATCAAATCACTCAGAGGCGCTTCGGCTCACGGACCGTCCGTTCGTTCTGCACATCGCCCGTGTTGAGCGTCCCCGCCGGCTCGAACAACATGACGTGAACTTCCTCATCCGCCACCGGACAGTGCTCCAGCCCCCGCGGGATGATGACGAACTCCCCCTGGTTCACGACCAGTTCCCGATCGCGCAACAGCATCCGCAGCGAGCCCCGGACGACGAGAAACATCTCGTCCTCGCGTTCGTGCGAATGCCAGACGAACTCGCCGTTCAGCTTGACGAGCTTGATCTCGCAGTCGTTGACCTGGCCGACGATTCCCGGCGACCAGTATTCACTGATGTTCGCCAGCTTGCCGCTGAGATTGATGACTTCAGGCATACGCGGCGTTTTACCGCGCTAGGCGCCCGACGGGAAGAATTCACGCTGGGAATCAGAATTCTCCAGCCCGGAACGCTGGCGGACGGGAATCATCAGACCGCACTCCGGACACGTCCCCGATCGATTGCCGGTCAGATCGTAGGCGCACTTTCTGCAGTAGCGATCCGGCAGGCGCCGCAACGCATGCGCGAGCAGCCACACGGGCGCAGCGAACAAAAGGGCCGGAATCCACATGGGCTGTTCCATGTAATAGACGCCGAAACCACCCTGTCCGGCTTCAACGTGCCAAACCCTTGGCGTCCAGCGAGGATTGCTGCGCGTCGAGACAGCGACCGCCGCGTCCGGACGGCAGTGGCTGCAGCGCGTGTCATATCGAACAATTTCCCCATGCCCGAAATACGTTGTGAAGCCGGACCATGGGAAATTCCGAACCGCGATTTCATGCATCGGAAGAAGCAACCAGCCTCCCATGACAACACCCCAGCAAACGCCCGTCACACGCAGCGCCCGGGCGACATTTCGCCGACGACGCGGCGCATCGCGCGCCGCCAGCGCCACAAAGGCGACAAGCCAGACCAGGCTGGCGCAAAACAACGTCGGAAAGTCGATGGCAAAGTCCGTCAGGGGACTACCGTCGTAGCCCCACGACATGGCGCCGTGATTGATCGCAAGGTAGCCGTAGCAGAAGAACGTCGTGTACTCGGCGTTCTGATAGGGATACCGCCAGCTGTAGATACACGCCGCCAGTGAGGACACACCCACGAGCAGTGAGAACGCCAGCCCTGTCAGCGCCCATCGCCGGTCCTCGCGAACGAATTTCGACGCAACGACACCGCAAACAGGTCGCGTGGATCGAATGAAGACCTCGTACCCCCGGCGGGCGAGCGCCACCGCCCGGACCATTCTGGGATCGCGAGAACAACGCCGATACGCGGCCCGGCCTCGCAACGTCAATCGGAGTAATGGCGATGAACGATTCAGTATCTCGACGATCCGAGGTGGAATGCCCATCGAGGCTGCCCTCCCGTTCAATACAGAACGAGGCCGCCGGGCTGGGCCTGACAATGACGACCGCCGCGGGGCCACACTCGTTGAGTCGTGCCCAGGGCGGGCGCGCAACGCGCCGAATGAAAAGGAACGTCAGCTGAGTGCGATCTCGATCCCCTCCGGCCCCGCATTCACAACAATCGTTTCCCCATGCTCGACCCGCTGGCCGGCGGAGTCGTGAATATGCCCGCAAACGACCAGTCGTGGACTCGTCCGCTCGATCGCCGCCAGTACCGCCGAGCTGCCGACGCTCCGACCGCTCGACGTGACATCGAGAATCCCCTTCGGTGGCGAATGGCTGACGAGCACGCTCCCCGGCTTCAGATCCGCGAGCAACCGCTCCGCCTCGTCTTCGGAAAAATCGAAGCTCCAGTCGCCGAAAGGTGTCACCGGGATACCGCCGCCGACGCCGTAGAACTCGACGCCGTCGATGCGCGTTCCCTCGCCATGCAGCACAACGACGCTCGGCCAGTTCGCGCACGCGGCGCGGAGATCGTCGAGCGTCTCATTGTTCCCCGGGACCACAATCGTCGGTCTGTCGATCCCCGACAACAGATCGATCGTCGGCCGCAGACCGTGATGAACGCTTGCGAAATCCCCCGCGCCGACGACGACGTCAACGTCGCGCGACGCCTCCACGAACCGGCGCCCGCGCGCCTTGTCGCAATGCAGGTCACTGAACAGGAGAAGGCGCATGCCCATGCCGACGGCCCCGCGATAGTCGTTCGATCACTCCCGGCCCATCCGCTCACGACGCGCCGCGCCCACATGTCGCCTGATTCTGTCCTTCCGAACCGCCGCCGCTCAGCTCACGCTGAGCAGTTCATCGACGCGCTTCGGATTGAAGTAGTCAACCGCCTCATTCTCGTAGCGGCCGACGTAGTTCGGCATCGAGTGCGGATGCCGATCGAAGACGACGGCGTCGTATTGCTCGGCCCGCTCGCGCGAGAACACGCCCAGGGGGCCCCGCACGTTGATCGCGACGGCGCCGGGCTGATCCACGTACACGCCGGCCATCGACAGCCCGTCGATCTGCGCGTGCCAGTCCAGGTTGTCCCGCCCCTCGTCGATCGCGCGCTGCACGAGATCCGCGAGGAAGCGATACCCCGTCCGCGACGCCCGGATGACAAGCTGCATCTTGTCCTCCGAATTCACGTAGCGAGCCCGCTCGATCACGCGGATCTTTGCATCGCTTACATTGGAGGGCGGCGGCATCAGCAGCACGATCATGCCGTGCTCCAGGCCATACAGTTCGTTCATCGCCACGGGCGCTGACGACTCCACCATTCCCGCCAGCGTGTCGCGGAAATGCGCGTAGCCTTCGACATCACCCACGACCCACACATCCGTCATCAGTCGATAAATCTCAGGTTGATCCCACTCAGTCGTCAGTCGAATGAATTGAAGATGCATTGTTTTGGTCCTATTTCCGTCGCGTAAACACAATGATGCTCATCTGTAATGAAATATCGGCCAAACGTCTCAACATGTTCAAGGCCTGCGCCCGATGATGCGTGCCGTGCTGCGCGATCTGCAGCATCGTTTCACCCCGCCGGAACGTCAGGAACATTCCCGGCGCCGGCTCCGCCACGACTTCGTCCAGCAGCGCCGCGTCATCAAATCCCCGGAAGCTCTCCTCGCGCCGCTGGCGCACGAGCCGCCACGCCTCGACAAGATCCGCCATCCGGATCGACGCGTCCATGTCCTGCCAGTGCGGCTTCTCGTCACCCGCCCAGTGATCGCCCCAGAACCGCTCCGCCGACTCGACGTGCAGCAGTGTCTTGCGGAGCGTGCCCATGCCCATCTCGAATTCCCGGTCCAGTTGCTCGTCACTCAATTGCTTCGCCGCGTCCAGCAGCAGATCGTTCGCCCAGTCGTTGTAGGCGAACAGGTCGCGCATTCCCGAAAGACTCAGCGACCGCGGCCGGGCGGCCGCTTCGCCCACCTCAATGTCGGCCCCTCTCAGGAAGTCGATCGTCTCGGCTGTGGGCGGCGCGACTGTCGGATGGGCAAGGCGAAAGAAAAGGTAGTCGCTGTTTCTGAAGGGTTCGCCGATGTGCCGCGTCATGTTGGCGGCCTGGGCGCGATGATGGGCCCCGTGATCGCAGACGTGCGTGAGAATGTCGCCCAATCGCGTCTCAAACGGATCGCCGGCCATGTTTGTGTAGGCGATGGCCTTCGCCAGGTCCGCGTCGCCCAGCGATTGCAGCCATGACTCCCGGGCCGCATTCAGCGATTCCCACGCCGACTTCAGATCCCCGACGTCCTCGAGCTCCTCCCGCGAACGCGATTCGGAATACCCCGTCCCGCCGATGCGCTCGTACCAGATCCGCTCCGCCCCGTAGATATGCCGGACGACCTCGCGAAGCGTGCCCGGTCCGATGTCGAATCCTCGATCCAGATCCTCGTCGTCCAGGACTTCGGCGACCTCGAACAGCTTGCCGTTCGCCCAGGCGGAATAGTCAAACAGTTCGAGAATGTGAGAAATGAGCATGTCGCACGGATCCGTCGTGGCGTTACCCGACGAGATCGCCCTTGCGCGACACTTGGGCCTGACCCCGCCGGCCTCAACATTCTAACCGCAACCGCGCACGGAAAGAACCGCGGACCGTCCGCCGTCCGCGTCTGTGTCTTAAATCTCCTGTACGATGACGTAAACCATGCTGTGATCGACGTCAAAAAAGACGTTGAGATACGATCGCGGCCTTCCGAAAGACCAGGTCCGGAGCCTCGCCGTGTCGTCGCTGTTCGCAAACCAGCGAGGAACCGGGTTGATTCCCGTCGCCGATGCGTGCACGCTTGAGATTTTCGTTGCGACAGGCGTCACATCCTTCAGACTCCATGCGTCACGCAGTCGGTCCCACGACGCCTCGGTCACACGGAACTGCAGGCCGATCGTCGCGTCCTGCCACTCGGCCATCGAAATGAAACTCCGCAACTCGCAGACGCCGTCGTCCGGCGCATACCCCGTCACCGACTCGAACACCTTCGACGCCGACGGCTCCTTGCATTGCCAGTAGTTGACCATCGTCATGCCGACCAGGATGACTATGAGAATCCTGACAATGACCCCCTCGCGCCGAGTCGAAGGCGACACCACCAGGATCGACAGTCCGATGAAACAGGCGATCGCGCTGGCGGCCACGCAGACGACACCGTAGCTGAACGCCCGCAGGGGTCCCTCCCATCCGTACGAAGCGGCGACGCCGACGAAAAATCCGACCCCGCATACGCAGGCCGCGCCAATACCGTAAATCAGGAGAACACCCCACAGCGGCAGTTCCACGCGCTGGGCGTACAGGTCTTCCATGGTTGGTTCTCGAGACATTCGCATGGCCCTCGGCTGCAATGGCTCAGTTCGAGTCCTTCCCCATCGATGCGAGCAGTTCGCCCACCTCCCGATCGCTGGGTGGCGCCACGTCGCTCGACCAGACACGCAGCGCCATCTCGACCTCTCGGCTCGTCGCCTGGGTCCCGCAATAGCCGAGTGGCCCCGACGCGAGAATCGACCAGGAATGCCAGTTGGCCTGGCTGACGATCAGCAGACTCTCGGCCCGATCGAATTTCAGAAAGGGCAGCTCGAATTTCGTGTCCCGCAGATCGGCAAGCAGTCCTCTCGAAACGAGTGACCATTTTGCCGACTTGTACGATGACAGCGGAGAACCAAACAGCCTGACGTAAAGCAGATAACTGAAGAACAGGAAGAACAGATCGGGCTGACCCGTTTCATAGAACTCAACGGCGCGGCGGATCCAGAAAACGAGAATGATCGCCAGTGACAGATACCCCCCGCGCATCCGAATATTGCGTCTTATCCGCCGCAGCGGCATCGTGTCGGCCCTGGTGAATTCAAACGCGTCATCCAGATTGTCAGGCCGCGTCGCCTCCGCAAGCTCAAGGAAACTGGGATCGACCTCGTCCAGCGGGCGCGGTTCGAACGACCACTGCGTCGGATGGACCGGCCAGAAATTCTTCGGTCTCGCCATCCGGATGACGGCGTTCGAATCGCCTCGCGCCGTCAGGTGAATCACGAGCTCGATCATCCCCGACGGTCCCGATAACCAGGGCCGCCGCTCCCACATGCGCGTGACGAGATGAACCAGGTCGGCGTCATGCTCGTCCTCGAATATCCGCCGCGCGATCCGCCGGGCGCGCCACCGCTGGATCCAGGGGACCACGCCGAGCAGCAGACTGACAACAACCAACAATGCGATGGTATACGCGAACACGCCCAGCTGCGTGCCGGGAACGTACGTCATCACGAACGGCGTCACGACCAGGACCAGACCAACCACGACGACCAGAAAGAGAACGTAACTGAGAATGTACCCCAGGGGTCCCTGCACCCGCGTCGGCAGGTCGATGATCAGCGGAGGCCCGGCCACGGCGGGCGCCCGACGCCCGAGTCCCGCCGGCATGGCGACGAAGTTCGATACCGGTCGAGCCACGCGCGCCGTCTCACCCGCCTCATCCGGCGCGGACGACGCCATTGGTGGGACGGACGACGGGATGGTTTCCGATTCATCAGACGATTGCGCCGGCGCAGCCGGCGTCGATGATGGCGCCTGGGGCGCGGGCGACAACCGCGCGAACGGCTCGAAGGATCGCGGCAGCGCATCCAGATCGGCGCCGAGGCTCGCCAGCAGGGAAGGTTCCTCCGCCGGCATAGGCGCGGACTGCGCGGGTTGTTCGACAGGTTCTTTCCGCTCCACGGCCAAGGCGCCTCCCCGCGAGATCTTACAACGCGGCGCCCCCCCGGCCAATCTTCAACGCGGATGAAGCGTCAGACGTGTCCGGCCATCGCGGGTTCGGCGTCCAGGCCGTAGTGCTTCATCTTCTTGTAGAGCGTGGTTCGATTGATATCGAGCGCGTCGGCCGTCGCCTGGCGATTCCAGTTGTGCGCCCGCAGCGCCGCCTCGATGATTCGCTTCTCGGGCTCTTCCAGCGCTTCCCGCAGCGGCCGGACCTGCGACGGAATCATGATCACATTCGTCTGGTCCGTGCTCGTCGTCGCCATAATCTGCGGCGTGTCCTCGAGGATGTGCGCCGGCAGCTGCGTGGGCGTGATGAATCGCTCGCGACACAGCACGACCGCCCGCTCGACGGCGTTCTCCAGCTCTCGCACGTTGCCCGGCCAGGAGTACCGCTGCATCGCGTTGATCGCATCCGGCGAGAAGTCGTGGATGTCGCGGCCGATTTCGTCGCAGTGCTTCCTGAGGAAGTGCCGCGCGAGCATCGGGATATCGCCCAGCCGCTCCACGAGCGACGGCATCGCGATCGTCACGACATTGATTCGATAGTAAAGGTCCTGACGGAATCGCCCGGCCGCGACCTCCTCCGCCAGATCGACGTTCGACGCGACGATCACGCGGACATCCGCCTTGAGCGTCTTGTTGGATCCGACGGGCTCGAAGCACTTGTCCTGCAACACGCGCAGCAGCTTCACCTGAAACGCCGCCGACGCCGAGTTGATTTCGTCCAGGAAGATCGTGCCGCCCTCGGCCGCACGGAACTTGCCTTCCTTGTCGCCCGTCGCCCCCGTAAAGCTCCCCTTCACGTGGCCGAACAGCTCGCTCTCAAGCAGACCTTCGGGGATCGCGCCACACGACACTTCCACGAACGGTCCTTCCCGCCGATCCGAACGATGATGCAGCGCGTGCGCGATCAGCGTCTTGCCCGTGCCGGACTCGCCTGTGATCAGGACCGTCGTCTTCGTATCCGAGACAGTCTCGACGAGATCGAAGATCTTCAGCATGCGATAGTCGTGACCCACGACGTTGTCGAGCCCGTAGCGCAGGTCCAGCTGCTGGCGCAACGAGTGATTCTCGCGGATCAGTGACTGCTGCTGCAGCGCCCGCTGAATCACGAGGCGAAGCTCGTCGTCGATGATCGGCTTCGTCAGGTAGTCGTACGCGCCCATCTTGATCGCTTCGACGGCCGACTCGATCGTGCCGTAACCCGTGATGACGATCGGCACGACGGCCGGATAGCGATCGCGGATGATGTTGAGCAGTTCGAAGCCGTCGGCCTCCGGCATGTTCACGTCCGTAATGACGATCGCGACGCGATCACGTTCGATCGCCTCCACGGCCGCCCCGACGGAGTTGGCGCCGATGACGTCGTAGCCTTCGATCTCGAGAAGCTCCGACAGCGAATCGACAATGATCCGATCGTCGTCGACGATCAGCACCTTCTGTTTCGACTGAACATTCGCCTTGTTGTCTGTATTCGTTCCGGCCATATCGTCTCACTCCCCCGCGCCATCGTCCCCATCAGCGCATTGCGCCGGGACGGGCGAACTGATTACTTTCCCTGCTCGCGATCGATTCGCGGAAGTCGCACGCTGAATCGGGCGCCGCCTTCCTCCCGGTTCTCCGCCGAGATCGTTCCGCCGAGCGATTCGATGATCTCGCGGCAGACCGCCAGACCGAGCCCCGTCCCCTTGCCCTGTGATTTCGTCGTGTAGAAGGCCTCGAAGATCCGTTCCGGATCCGGCACGCCCGGTCCCGAGTCGTCAAACGCCACGACGTGTTCGGCGTCGCCCGTCCGGACCGTCATCCGCAGCGAGCCGCCATCTTCCATCGCGTCGATCGCGTTTTTGATCAGATTGCAGAAGACCTGGAACAACCCCGTCCCGCGATTGACTGGGGCGTCATCCCCCGCCGACTCCCGCGTCAGTGTCACGCGCCGCTCCGCCGCGCGATCGCGCATCGCCTCGACGGCGTCCGACACGATCCCGTTCAGCGTCGCTTCGCGATCGACGTCCGTGTGGCTCCGCGAGAACTCAAGCAGGTCGCGAACGATCCCCGACATGCGAAGCGAACCCTCGCGAATGCGATCGAGGTACTCGTTGACCTTCTCGCGACCGCCCGTTTCCAGCCGCCGACTCGCCAGATTGGAATAACGCAGAATGCCATCCAGCGGATTGTTCAGTTCGTGCGCCACGCGCGCGGCGACTTTGCCGATCGCCGCCATGCGCTCCGAGATTGCCAGCCGGCGCTGCATCGAGATGCGCGCCGTCACGTCGTCAATCACGATGACGCCCGCCGCGTCCGATGTGCTCGCGTCGTTCAGGGGCCGAACGCAGACGTCGTAATAACGATCCGCCTCAGAGCGTTCGCCGCCCGCCATCGCCTCGAACCGGCGTGTCATCCGGCGACGCCAGACATCCCGCAGTTCGCCCGCCCAGTCCACCACGGGGCCATCGGCGCACAGACGTCCCAGGAACACAGGCGCATCGTGCTCCGAACCGACGAGCGATCGCGCAACGACATTCGCGTTGCGGATGCGCAACTTCGTGTCGAAGACGATCAGACCGATCGGCAACGCGTCGAGCACGGCGTCCGTCAGCGCAGGTGTTTCATGCGCCGCGGCTCCGCTGGTATCCCTGGAATGCGCAACCCCCATTCGAGTTCCCCGCCTGCGTGTCGCCCCAGTCACATTCGCGTTGCCCGACGGCGACGCTCCGTTGACCTGGAACAACACTCACAGTTCATCGGCCACACACGAGGCGGATTGAGGGATGTTGGCGGATTCTGCCGATTCCCGGGCGCAACGCCCGATATCAGCGGGGTTTGCGAAACGCGCGCGCACGGAATGACGAAACGCGCGGCCCATCACCCGGCGCGCCCGTCGCGTCCCTTGCCACACCCGCCGGCGCATTGCGAGGGTATGAACCTTCAGCTAGCATCGGCCCATAATCGATCGGTCCGTCGAGCGGTCTCCGAATGCGAAAAGACGGTTCGCACGCCGCGCGCGACGCCGACGATACGGGACCTCACTTCGGAGCTTTAGCACCATGATTGTCGGCGTCGTCAAAGAGATTAAGGCACACGAATATCGCGTTGGTATGATTCCGTCGGGCGCCGCGTCGCTGACGCAGGCCAGGCATCAGGTGCTTGTCGAAACGGGCGCGGGTGTCGGCTCCGGTTTCAGCGATGAAGACTACACGAACGCTGGCGCGACGATCGCGCCGACGGCCGCCGATGTCTTTGCCAGAGCCGACATGATCGTCAAGGTCAAGGAGCCGCAGCCCGCAGAGTGCAGGATGCTCCGCAAGGACCAGGTCTGTTTCACTTACTTCCACTTCGCCGCCGATCGCGAACTCACGGAAGGTGTCGTCAACAGCGGCTGCGTCGCCATTACCTATGAGACCGTCCGCGATAAGTCGGGCCGCCTCCCCCTGCTCACGCCGATGAGCGAAGTCGCCGGCAAGATGAGCGTCCAGGAAGGCGCCAAGTACCTCGAGAAGCCGATGATGGGCCGCGGCATTCTGCTCGGCGGCGTCCCCGGCGTTGAACCGGCGACTGTCCTCGTGCTCGGCGGCGGCGTTGTCGGCCTCAACGCGGCCAAGGTCGCGGCGGGACTCGGCGCCCGCGTCATCCTGATGGACGTCAATCTCGATCGCCTGCGCTACCTGTCGGATGTCATGCCGGCCAACGTGCAGACGATGTTCAGCGACCCGCAGCTCATCGAGCACCACCTGGTCGAGGCCGATCTCGTCATCGGCGCCGTCCTGATCCCCGGCGCCCGCTGCCCCGTCCTCGTCCGCAAGGACCAGCTGAAAATCATGAAGCCGGGATCCGTCATCGTGGACGTCGGCGTGGACCAGGGCGGCTGCTGCGAAACGATCCGCCCCACAACACACGACAATCCGACCTACATCGTGGACGAGGTCGTTCACTACGGCGTGGCCAATATGCCCGGCGCCGTTGGCAGAACGAGCACCTTCGCCCTCACGAATGCGACGCTCCCCTATGTCCAGCGACTCGCCAATATGGGGTACGTCGAAGCCTGCCAGGCGGATCCGGGGCTGAAGGCCGGCATCGACGTCCATAAAGGCGCGCTTACAAATCGTGACGTTGCCGAAACCTTCGGAATGGAATATCAATCCCTGTCGTTGTAGGTTGCGCCACGGGCCGCGAACGGGCGAAAAGACGCCATGATTCCGCAGGGCCGCATACAGCGCCGACGTCCGGCGCGACCTTGACGATCGCGTCGCGCGTGAGATTCGCGCCGCCGGACCGGTCAACACTGAGGGGCGAACGCCGGCTCTCCGGAGGAGTTGGCGTGGACGTGGCGCCGCAAATCCGCCGACGTTAGCGCATGGGTGTCTCCGCTTTCCAAATCGCGCCTGCGGCGAATCGGGTCAGCGAAGCGACGCCGCCCCGAAGGCAGGGTACGTCATGAAGAAAATCATCATTATCTCCATCATCGCCGTCGTCTTCATCGGTGGCGCCATCGTCCTCGCGACGGTAGGTCTCCCGCAACTCGGACTGAACTTCCTCGACGGCGAAAAAGGGACCGTCACGCGGGGCGACATGCAGGTGCCGATCACGGCCGTCGGCACTGTCGAATCCCGCAAGCTGATCGAAATCAAATTCAAGGCGAGCGGCGTCCTGACGAAGATCCACACCGTCGAGGGCGCGATGGTCAATGAAGGCGATATCCTCGCCGAACTCGATCCGATCGACGAGCAGCGAAACGTCGAAGCGCGGGAAGCCGCCCTCGCCCGCGTGACAAGCCTCGTGGAGAAGGCGAAGATCACGCTGGAGGACCTGAAGGTCCAGCTGCCGCTGAAGACGGCGGACGCCGAACAGCGCGTCGCCGACGCCGCAGCCAATCTCGCCAGCGCCGAATTCCAGTTCAAAAAGATCGAGAAGCTCTACGGAAATGGTACCGGCGCGTCCGCCTCGGAGCAGGAATTCATCACGACACAATCCGCCTACCAGCGGGCGCTCGCCGCCAGGAACATCGCCGAACTCGCCCTGAACGTCGCTCGCCAGAACGAAACGGTTCTGATCAAGCAGGCCGAGCAGGATGTCGCCCAGGCCAGCGCCAATGTCCGCGAGGCCAGGGCCTCGCTCGACGACGCCAAGCAGCGCCTCAGCGAAACGACCATCTTTGCCCCGAGCAACGCCATGGTCTACAGCATCCTTCGAAAGGAAGGCGAGATGATTCAGTCCGGCACGATGACCCTCGGCGGCGGCACGCCCATCATGTACCTCGCCGACGTCAGTTCCATGTTCGTCATGGCGCAGGTGGACGAGGCCGACATCGGCGCCATCCGCGACATTGCCCCGGAATACGCCCGCCCGGGTGAAACGCGCCGCCTCACTGAAGACGAATACCGCCGGCGCGGCATGCACATCATCGAGGAACACGGCGACAGGGAGACGGACAAGCCGGAATCAAAGGACTCGAAAGAAACGCTCGTCGATCACACGGGCGCCAATGACGGTGAAGGCGAGGCCCCCGCCGCCGTCCGAGCCGAACTGGAAGGCCGCCCCGTCAAGATCACTGTCGAAGCCTATCGCAACGAGGAATTCAACGGCGTTATCGAACGCATCCTTCCCGATCCGATCCAGTCCGGTGGCTCCGTCGCCTTCCGCGTTCGAATCCGCATCTTCGGCAAGGATGTCCAGAAACTCCTGGGTCTCCAGGCGGACCTTTCCTTCGAAACCAAGACGCAGAAGGATGTCCTGCTCGTGCAGAATGAAGCGCTGCGCAGCGAAGGCACGGAATGCTACGTCTGGATCCCCCACAAGGAGCCGGGCGAGCAGCGCGACGGCAGCAAGAAAGTCTGGGTCGAGATTGGTGAAACCGACGGCGTGAATACCGTCATCGTCAAGGGCCTGAAGGAGAAGGACGAAGTCTGGATCAAGACGCCCGTCCTGACGCAGGCGGAACAGAAGAATAAGGAAGGTTAGGACGACAACCGGATCGCCCCGGGACGATCCGGTCAATCCCATGTCGCTGATTGAAATCAACAAGCTGATGAAGCACTACCCGATGGGCGACACGATGGTCCGCGCCCTCGACGGTGTGGATCTGTCGATCCGCGGCGGTGAATTCGTCAGCATCACGGGCCATTCCGGCAGCGGCAAGAGCACACTGATGCACCTGCTCGGCTGCCTCGATCGGCCCACGGCCGGCCGCTATATGCTGGACGGCCAGCTCGTCAGCCATCTCTCCGATCGCGCCCTGGCCCAGGTCCGCAACAGCAAGATCGGCTTCGTCTTCCAGACCTTCAATCTGATCCAGCGAACGTCGGCCATGGACAACGTTGCCGTACCGCTCTTTTACGGCCGTCAGGCCAACGTGCGCGAGCGATCGAAGAAGGCCCTCGAGCGCGTCGGGCTCGACCATCGCGCGACGCACAAACCCAGCGAACTCTCGGGCGGCGAGCGACAGCGCGTCGCCATTGCGCGCGCCATCGTCAACGAACCGAAGATCATTCTCGCCGACGAACCGACGGGCAACCTCGACACGCGGACGGGCAGGCAGATCATGGAGATTTTCCACGAACTGCATCGCGCGGGCGTGACAGTCATTCTCGTGACGCATGAAATGGACGTCGCCGTGCAGGCGGAGCGGGTCATTCGCATGCGCGACGGCAATATCATCGACGATCGAAGCGTGGACGAGAACACGCGAAAGGACCTGCTGACTGGCGTGGCGCCCTCGCTGCCGGAACCAGCCCCCGAGCCGGATCAGAGCCCGCCGCCGATCGCCCGACCCGTCGGCATGTAGGCCGACAAAAAAACGCGCCGGCGCCCGCGACGATGGAAGCGAGGCGCCGGGATTGAGGAGACGCATGTTTTTCCTTCGTGTCTGTCTGATGTCACTGCGAAGCCTGTTCGTGCACCCGCTGCGCACGATTCTGGCGACGCTCGGCGTCATCTTCGGCGTGGCGGCCGTTGTTGCCGCCATGGCGATTCTCGAAGGCATGAGTTCGCGCATCCTCGGCAGCTTCGAGTCCCTCGGCTCCACCAAGATCTTCGTCATGCCCAATATCGAGCGTCGCAGCGGCCGAATGGTCGGCAACTTCGACTCGCTCGATCTCGCCGACGCCGACGCCGTCGGTCAGTGCAACGCCGTCGCTCGCTCCATGCCCCAGCTCTCCAATCCCAGCGCCCTCGTCAAGTTCCGCGCCAAGAGCACCAACGCCGACATTTCGGGCGTCACGCAGGTACACGCAGAGATGAACAACCAGGAAATCGCCGAGGGCGAGTTCATCACGGCCGCGAACGTGCAGGGCTCCGCCAGCGTCGCCGTCCTCGGCTACAAGGTGAAACAGGAGCTCTTCGGCGGTCGCCCCGCCATCAACGAGAAGATCAAGATCACGGGTCTGCGCGGGGCGCGCACCTTCACTGTCATCGGTGTCTTCGCAGAAAAAGGCAACGTCGGCCGGAACGACGCCGATCGTCAGATCTGTGTCCCGATCACCACGGCCATGGAGAAGCTCTACGGCACGGACAGCGTCCACATCATCCTCGCCGAGGCGCGTTCGCCGACGGACGCTGATATCGACAAGGCCAAGGAAGAGATCTCGCAGACACTCCGACGCAGACACAAGATTCGCGCGGGCCAGCAGGACGATTTCCAGGTCCAGTCCCAGAAGGACATGGTCACTCAGTTCTCCCAGGTCACCGGCATCCTGAAGGTCGTCTTCTATTCGATCGCCGGCATCAGCCTCTTCGTCGGCGGCATCGGCATCATGAACATCATGCTCGTCGCCGTCACGGAGCGCACGCGAGAAATCGGCGTTCGCATGGCCATGGGCGCCCAGCGCAGCGACGTCCTCAAACAGTTCCTCATCGAGGCCAGCGTTGTCAGCTTCTGCGGCGGCGCCGTCGGCGTCATCGTCGGCTGGGGACTGGCCAACGCCATCGAAACCGTCACGCGCCTGTTCGAAACCTCGACGACCGCCATGTCGATCGTGATTGCGCTGACGATGGCCACGACGACCGGTGTCATCAGCGGCATCTACCCCGCCTGGAAAGCCTCACGCCTCGACCCCGTCGAAGCCCTCCGCTACGAGTAGGATGTGTTGGTCCGGGCGCCCCGAGCCACTGCTCTCAAGCAGTGCCCTCGCACCCGTGCCAACGCGGCCCCCCCACTTCAACCCCGCGCCCACATCCCGTACTATACGCACGCAACGCATGACCCTCCCGGAACACGCTCCAATTCGAAAAGGACCCATCATGCCACGACGCATTCTCGCCGCCGTCGCCCTGTTCGCCCTCATCGCCACAATCCTGACCACCGCGAACGCCGATACGCCTGCAAACAAAGGTAAGCCCGCCCCAGATCCCAAGCGATTCGCCCGCGAAATCGATGACTTCAAACTCTGGGACCGCAAGAACGTCTGGCCGGACAACGGCGTCCTCTTCGCCGGCAGCTCCAGCATTCGCATCTGGATGACCCGTGAGAGCTTCCCCGATCTGCCCGTCATCAATCGCGGATTCGGCGGCGCCGAAATCCCCGACATGCTTCACTACTACGACAACGTCATCAAACCCTACAACCCCCGCGTTATCGTCTTCTACTGCGGCGACAACGACATCGCCGACGGTCGCAGCGTCAAACAAGTGGTCGACGACTTCACGACATTCCTCGGCCGCGTCCACAAGGACTTCCCAAAGGCCCATCTCATCTACATTCCCGCCAAGCCGTCCGTCGCCCGCTGGAATCTCTGGCCGCAGATGCACGACGCCAACAGCCAGATCAAACAAATGGCGGAAACCGACAAGCTGCTGACATTTGCCGATACCGACGTCGTCCTGCTCGGCGACGACGGCAAGCCGATGAAAGACCTCTTCATGAACGATGGCCTCCACCTCAACGACGCCGGCTACAGAAAATGGACCGCCGTCGTCACGCCGCTGATCAAGGCGACGATGAAGGAGTGATGAGCCAGAAAGTGAGAACCGTCGGCCCATTTGAAGTCCGGATCGGCGGCATCGGGTCCATTTGCGGTGATCGCCGCGGAGTCGATTCGAAATCGCATCGCCCTGTATACGTGCAGCTCAGCGCCCGCTATCCGCGATTCCCCAGGAACGGCGCCGCGCTGGCGGTGTTCGCTCAATGCGTCTTCGATTCGTTTCATCCAGCGTCGCTCGTTGTCCAGGCGCACAACCGACTGCCGGGACAGCCAATGAACCTCAGCCCCCGACGTCCTGGGAAACGCTTCACAAAGCCCCGAACGACGTCATCGTTCGATTGCGTTCGGACCAGCTGCAGGAACTCTCGCGGTTCTTCGACACGTGTGGCGTCCGCGCCTACTGGCTCCTGTCGTTCCTGCCCGCGGAGAGTGAACACGCGTATCCTTCGCTTGCACACGACACAGACGCGCCGATCATACGGCCCCCCGCCGCCGGACTTTTACTCTTCGTCGATACCGACGACGACAATGTCTGGGCCCTGATGCATGAAAATGATCCGAATACCACGACGCTGCTGGCAAGGCTGAACGGCACGAATTTCGCCGTCTGAACCCACCGCCTGATTTTTGAAATGCCCCAGGGTTTGAAAGGCGCGCCAACGGCGTGCAACACGACAGCCCAGGGCCAGCGAAGACCGCAACGCGGTCGCAGCGCAACCCCGGGTCAACGGCGTCAGTTCGAGTTGAACCCTGAAAGGGTGTTACAAACCCCGTCACGCAATGGCGATCGTTGCGGGGACAATCTCAATTCGATTTCCCCCGGATCATTCCCTTCGCGTTGAGAACAAACAGCCTCGCGGATTGCAGCTTATCGAAACGCCCCAATTCCTCGCCCGTCGAGTCGAGCAGGAGCGTCGTCGGATACTTCGTCACGCTGTATCGCTCCACCGACGGCGGCCTGGCCTTCGTTGCATCGATTTCCACGGCAACGCAGTTCGCCGCAACCCAATCCCTCACGCCCGCATCCCTCAGGACCATATGTTCAAACGTGGTGGACTCGGCGCCCCAGTCCGCGCGAAAGAACGCCAGGACGACCTTTTTCTCATCCGCGGCGACTTTCAGTGCGGCGGCCAGATCGAGATCGCGAAACACCTCAGGCGTTCCGGGTGTGACGACCAACTCTGCGCTACGCTGTCCGGCGACCAGGCGCCAGCCCACCGTCGGTCCGCCAGCCTCCGACGCGTCGTCCGCCGCCAACGCCTGATTCACTTCGCCCTCGGCCGAGTGTTTCTTCGACACAACAATCCTCGCCAGCACGGGCGTTCGAGGTTTCGGCTCGACAAGTTCCATGACCATTCCCGCCAGCAGACCATCGGCGCGGCCGGCGTCGATCCGGACGCGCGTCCTGCGCGTTCGCCGCCCGTACTTGTCGACGTTATTCTCACTCTGAATCACGTCCGAGACGGAGGCGGCGATTGGCGCAACCAAGCCGTAGTTACGCAGCCGTTCCGGCAATGACGGCGCCCCTTTTGCGGGCTTCCGCTCGTCGCCCCAGCGCAGGTAGTAGCTCCCAAACATGTCGTGCCGCGGCTCTCTGGCGCGGCGGGCCGCTCCGAAGAAGTCGAATATCCTCTCGCGCTCAATCAGATAGCGACGTCGTCCCCACTGAACGGGGATGAGCGCAACCTCACGCGTGGTCTCAGTCGACGTCGACGAGTCCGAATACCTGAAAACCAGATGCAGCAGTCCATCCTCACATTGCCGGACAGCCCCCCGCTGTTGGTCATAAACTCCGCGACATCCAGTCTGGCGATACGCGAATCCGCTTCTCGGCGCGATGGCCAATGCGTAATTGCCGCCCGTGCCATCGCCCAGGAAATAATCGCCGGCCCACGGATGCTCCTCGCTCAAACTCTGAATTTCATCACGAATTTGCGAAATTTGCTCGTCGTATGCCCGATTCGCCTCCTCAGCATAGCGATCCGCCCCCGCGGCGCAGACCGCCGGTTCGTCCGCACAACTCCCAACCGGCGCCGCAAGCGCCACGGCGACGCCGATCACAATGGACTGCGTGGATTGAAGCATTGACATGACGGCCCTCCGACTTCTCCAGGCTGCGAGACACGCGCTGGACTCAATGCGGAAATCATACACACGTCGCATCATCCGCCGCAACAGACTGCTTGGCGCCGCCATCGTCGCTTTGTCGATCCCGCCCGATACCGCTACCGTGATCACAGGCTATGATGAACGTGTATGGGCCGGACCTCACCAAACGCGAAGCGCCTCACATCAGCGGCGAAACTGACTCCTATCGTCATTTGCCTGATATTCGCCGCCGTCATCGGCGTCGAAGTGTATGAAGGACTTCGAGAGCTGATCGCGTACAGTCAGACCACTGGCCGTATTACGCAATATGACGCCCCAGACCCATTCGCGACGGACCCCGAGCGCCCCGACGCCCGACTCGAATACGAGTACAAGGTCAACGATCGCATCGTTGAAGGAAAGTTTCCCCCGAAACGATGGATTGACTCGCCCCAACCGCCGTTCAGGTTGCTGAAGGAAGTTCACTCCCCGAATGATTCGATCGACGTGTTCTACGATCCGTCGGCGCCAGATCGCAGCACCCTCGAACCGAGAATCAATCCATCGATCGCCCTGTTCGTAACGTTTCTGGCGCCAGTCGCCGTCCTCGCAGTCGCCGGCCTGCGCCGAAACAGGACCGTCAACGGCGCCCTGTTTGCGCAGTTCGAGATTCAGGTCGCGTATCTCCTCGGGTCGTTTATCGTCGCCGTTCCTCTCTATCTGCTGATGCGCGTGGCGCCCTGGCAATTGATCTGCTTCCTCGGCGTGCTGCTTCCGACGATCGTCATCCCGGCCGGCCTGCGTCGCATTCACCGCTATCTCAACGCAGGCAATCCGGCGGATTTCGAACGTCGACGCGACATCCTGTTGACCGCGATTGGCGCCACGTTCTGCTGGTGCTGTCTGTCCCCGTTTCTCCTGCACTGCTGCGTTTTCTGGGCCGACGTCATCCAGCACGAACTGACATGGAATGCGACGGAGGGAACCATCGCGAGGGTGGAACGCCGGCCGGATGACACACCCACGCAGCCGCGAATCGTCTGTCGATATGAAACGCAGGAGGGAGCCGTCGACAATGCGCGTCTCCGGATCGCCAGGTTCGATTTGCTGAATCCACGGGAGCGCGCTAACTTGATGGAAGAATACGACGGGCCCGGAAAGCGCGTCAGGATTCTCGTCGCCCCCACGGTCCCCACCAACGCGATTGCCGACAGCCCGATACCGACAGGCGTCTGTGTCGAGTCGTTTGTCACGACGATCGGCGCCATCGTCGGAGCGTTGCTGTTGGTTTCCTTTTCTCGCGCCATCCGCCGACGAGTGGGTCCCGCGGGCAATTCCTGAATTCACGGCGCAGGTTGGCGATTCCTTCGACGTCCTGTCACGCTGAAGATCATTGCTTCCCGTTCGCTCGCTCACGCAGTTTTCGCCGAATCAGCGTCCCGATCGCCACGACCGTCAGCGCCGCCTGATACGGCCACATCGGAATGATCGTCAGGACGCACGTCTCCCGGCTCTCCCCCGCGACGAACGTTCGCACAATCGCAACCCGGCGTGGAATCGGATTGCCGAACGGCGCCGCTGAATACGAACAGCCGCGCTCCGGCGTCCCGGAAAGCACGAGAAGCGTGTTGGCGCACGCGTACACGTGATCCGTCTGATTGAACCTCGCCATCTCCAGGTCGATCCGACAGGCGAAGAGTGACGCCCCGACGACGAGCAGAACGATCGCCGGCCAGAGCCCCCCTACGGTATTCTTCGATGATTCGGCCACGACGTGACCTTTCTCGCTTACGGCGACAATGGCTCGCGCCGATGGCCGGCGACAAAACGCCGCCGCCCTTGTTGCGGATTCTAACGCATTCGACACCGTCGGCGACGGCGGATATCGACGCCGGGGATCAATCCTCGCGCGTCTCGACTGTGATCTGCCGCCCCGTTGCGTCACAACCGGTACAGGGGAGATACCCCTTTGTGATCGCGGCGAAAATGAACATGAGTATTCCGGCGCCAAAGGCGAGCGGATTGAGCAGGGCCGCCGATATCACAATCGCGATCAACGCGCAACCGAGAAACACACCCATCTGGACCAGATTCATATGAACCAATTCCCTGCCGCTCCCGTGGCAGCGCGGGCAGGGTCCGTCAATGGTGACTTTCATGACGGATGTTCTCCGGACTTCGCGTTACGGGGCGCGCTCATCCGCCCCAGGACCAGCACAATCGCGATTCCGCTCAGCAGCCATCCCACCCCCTGGTCAATGAGCTGGGACAAGGCGTACATATCCGGAAATCGCCACCAGTTCCAATAGGAGACATCAATCGACAGCCAGCCGATGACACCGATGAGAAACGCCAGGGCGACGCGCCGACGTCGCGTCCCGCCGACATGCGCCAGCACGATCGCCGCCAGCAGCGCAGCGCCGATGTTGCTCGCACACTCCGTCCCCAGCATCGTGGGCGACATGGCGCCGACGTTCGCTGTCGGATCGAAGACCAGGATTCCGCGAGGCCCCTTCTCATATCTCGCCGACCACTCCTTCATGGCTTCGTCGCTCATCTCCGCTTTTTCAAGACCTGGAAATATGTAGAAATTTCGTTCCTGTATGGACGCCGACAACTGCGGCACAACGACAGACTCATTCGGCAACGCGTCCAGCCCCATATCGTTGATCGGTATCAACATGTGACTGACGAATCCCCAGAAGAACATGACGAGACCGCCCACGATACCCGCGCCAATGACTCTCCCCGCATTCATGAACGTACTCCCGCGCCCGCGAAAATCGAAGCGCCTGCAGATTATCGAATGTTACGATTCAATAACGATGAGCTCAATCCATCCGGCCACACGAGTTCGACTCAGCCGCCACCGGACGCGCGCCACTGTCCTGCGCGTGTGCGAAAGACTGCGCAGCATGTTGACCAGCTAAGCCGCGATGACGCCGCTGTCAGCTCCGTTGCAAAGGCCAGTTCTGCAGAGAATTCCGCTGTCTCCCGCCCCTGTTGGCGCTATCGCACGCCCGGTCGCTTTCTCGGCTGGAACTTGCCCCAGCCATTTTCGCCGCAGAACTTGTAGTCATCCACGATCACCTTCCCGCGGCACAGCGTCGTCCGCGAGAAGCCCGCCAGGTTCCAGCCCTGGTACGGCGACCAGTCCGTGTTCGTCTCCATCGTTGCGTGGTCGACCTTGAGCTTCTTCTTCGGATGGATGATCGCGATGTCCGCGTCGTATCCCTTCCGGATCCGGCCCTTCCGCTCACCGAATCCCATGATCCGCGCCGGCGCCGCGCAGCACTTCTCAACGAGCGTCCGCATGTTGAAACGCTCCTTCAGCACGCCGTGCGTGTAAACCAGCGGAACCATCGTCTCCAGCCCCGGCAGACCCATCGGGATCTTCGTGAAGTCCCCCTCCCACATCGCCTTCTGGTCGCGCGTGAACGAACACGTGTCCGTCGATACCACGCAGACCGTGTCCTTCTTCAGCCCCTTCCAGAGGCGCTCCTGGTCACTCTTCTTCTTGATCTGCGGACAGCACGCGTAGAGATGGCCGTCCGGCTCGGCGAATTTGCGATCGTCCAGCACCAGGTACTGCACGCACGTTTCCGCGAACACGTTCTTCAGACCGCGCTTGTGGGCGTCCAGGATGATGTCCGTCCCGTCCGCCGTCGACATGTGCACGATGTACAGCTTGCCGCCCGTGACTTCCGCCCACTTCACGGCCCGCTGGATCGCCTCCGCTTCGATATAGTTCGGCCGCGTCATGCCGTGCAGCTGCGCGCCATACTTCTTCATGTCCGCAGCGTTGTGTCGCCGCGCAATCAGTTCATCGAGGACGCGAGGGCTCTCCGCATGGACCAGCATCATGCCATCGAGTTCCCTGCACTTCTCCAGGCAGCCGAACATCGCGCGATCGTCGGACTGCCAGCCCTCGCGCTCGTAGATCATGAATTCCTTGAACGTCGGCAGGCCACGGTCCACCATCGCCTTCATCTCATCCTTGTGCCGATCCCACTTCGTGACCGCCACGTGGAACGAGTAATCGACGCAGGAGATCCCCTCCGCCTTCTTCATCCAGTTATCCACGGCGTCATGAAGGGACTCCTCACCATAGGGAATGGCGAAGTCGATGACCGTCGTCACGCCGCCCCGCGCCGCGGCCCTGGTGCCGCTGTTGTAGTCGTCGCTGGACGTCGTCCCGCAGAACGGCAGCGCCAGATGCACGTGCACATCGATTGCCCCGGGGATCACGTAGCAACCCTTCGCGTCGATGATTCGAGCGGCGCCGGCGTCGGTCTTCGCCAGGTTTTTGCCGACTTTGACGATCTTCTCCCCCTGGATCGCCACATCGGCTTTTTCCGATGCATCCGCGTTAACGACAGTCCCGCCCGTGATAATGGTGTCAAAAGACATGATTGGCATCCTTTGCTGATAGGGTCGCCCGATTGCGCCGTCCACCACTCGGGCGGCTTGCGAATGAGCCGATTCATTCTCTGATGGCCGCCAGTCGCGGTCAATCAACAGGAATCCGCCTGCAACAACGACAACGGCCCCCCTGTCATTGCTGGCGGCGTCTCGACGGCATATTATCTCCCGGGAAATGAACGCAGCGTCGCCGTGGTACGTCGACGAAGGATCCCACGCAACCCAGTGACCATCCCGTTCGGGAGTCGTCCCGCGCACACCGCCGCGTCGGCGCCGGCGGACGCGCGACCCAGGATCGACCAGACCGGATTCGCAATTCACATTCCGCCCATGCCCAAACACATGATCATCCTGGGATCGACCGGCTCCATTGGCGAAAGCGCCCTCGACGTCGCCGCGCATCTCGGCGCCGACTATCGCGTCGTCGGTCTCGCCGCCTGTCGAAGCTGGGAGCGAATGGCCGAACAGATCGACACCTTCCGTCCGCTCGCCGTGGCGATGACCGATCCCGACGCCGCCGAACGCCTGTCCGCGCGGCTCGCCGAGACCCGATCGCCATGCAGAGTCATCGCGGGCCCCGACGCCATGCGTCATCTCGTCGAGGAACTCGACGCCAACTTCGTCCTCTCCGCCGTCGTGGGTGTCGCCGGCCTGGATTCGACGCTCGCAGCCGTCCGGCGCGGACTGACCGTCGGTCTGGCAAACAAGGAGTCGCTCGTCGTGGCGGGCCGGCTCATGGTGGACGCGGCCGCGGACAGCGGCGCCAGGCTGATCCCCGTCGACAGCGAGCATTCGGCGATCTACCAGTCGCTGCACTCGGGACGGCACGAGGAAATCGAGCGGATCCTCCTGACGGCCTCAGGCGGCCCGTTTCGCACCTGGACCTTCGAGGCCATGCGAAAGGCGACGCTGGAAAATGCGTTGAAACATCCGACGTGGGACATGGGTCCGAAAATCACGATCGATTCAGCGACGATGATGAACAAGGCGCTGGAGATTATCGAAGCCCGCTGGTTGTTCGACATCTCGTCGGAACGTATTGAAGTGGTGATTCATCCCGAGTCGATTATTCACTCGATGGTGGCATTCCATGACGGCTCCATCGTGGCACAGATGGGAACGCCCGATATGAGAACGCCGATCCAGTATGCGATGACCTACCCGCATCGCATCGCCCGCGCGGGGGATCGGCTCGACTTCTCGAAGCTGGAGCGCATGCATTTTGAACCGCCCGACGTCGAGCGGTTCCCGGCCCTGCGCCTGGGGCACGAAGTCGCCCGAATCGGGGGAACAGCCGGCGCCGCCTTCAACGCGGCCAACGAGGCCGCCGTCGATATGTTCCGCGCGGGCAAAATCGGATTTCTGGAGATTTCGTCGCGAGTCGAAGATGTTCTGCGACGACACGAATACGAAGAGTCACCGGATCTGGCGACACTGATGAAAGTGGACGCCTGGTCGCGGAACGAGGTCAATACATGTTGCAAAGTCTGACGGCTGACGGCGAATTGGTTCTCGCGCAGGCGCCCGCGTTCCTTGGGAATATCTGGAACGTGCTGCAGATCGTGCTGGGCTTCTCGCTGATCGTCTTTGTGCACGAACTCGGCCACTTCCTTGCGGCCAAGTGGGCGGGCGTGCGCGTCGAGACGTTTGCCGTCGGTTTCGGCAAGGAGCTCTTCGGTTTCACGCGCGGCGAGACGCGCTACGCCTTCAAGGTCCTCCCCCTGGGCGGCTACGTGAAGATGCTTGGCCAGGAGGACTTCGTCGTCGACAAGACGGGGGAACTGAAGGTCAAGGAAGATCCCCGCTCCTTCACGAACAAGAGCGTCGGCAAGCGGATGGTCATCGTCTGCGCCGGCGTCATCATGAATCTGATCTTCGCCGCCGTCATCTTCACGATCGTCAACATGATCGGTCGCATGCAGGTGCCGGCCGTCATCGGATTCGTCGGTGAGAACGATCCGGCCGGCCGCGCCGGCCTGCAGCCCGGCGATCGCGTCCTGGAAATCAACGGCGAGCCGATTGAAGACTTCAATCAGATGTTCAGCGTCATCTCGCTGTCGGATGAAGGCGCGGAACTCGACATGACGATCGAGCGCAACGGCAGTATCGTCGAACCGCACCCGCGCGTGATTCCCGAATACCAGAAGGACTCCGAACGCCGCCAGATCGGCATCGGCAAGGGCTGGAACGATCGCGTCGGCTGGGTTCCGACCTATGGCGACGCCGAACCTCGCCCGGACGAACTGCAGCTCAACGATCGCATCACGGATGTAATCTTCGAGGGCAGGCGCATTCCGCTGGATAAGGAAGGCCTCCTCGCGCTCATCCGGCCCCTCTACGCGACGATGGGCAGGCCGCTGCAGGTCGTCGTCCAGCGCCCGAAGGATCCCGAGGCCCTGACGGAAGACCAAGTCTTCTCCAGGGACGCCGACATTCCCTCCACGGAACACGTCGTCACGATCGACCCGATCTGGTTCCCGATCTCCTGCGACCCGAAGACGCCGCAGCGGGCGTCGCTGCTCGGATTCGTCCCGCGCCTGACGGCGCCCTTCGGCGCCCTGCCCGACGATCCGTTCGGCAAGGCCGGCCTTCAGTACCGGGACGTGATCGTCGGTATCGCCGATGTGGACAACCCCTCGTGGCCGGAGCTCACAAGCGTCTACGAGGAGAACGCCGGCAAGACGATCCCCCTGAAGGTTCGT